>Ga0335072_10003059_pt1 | contig 25427 bp, 13 predicted proteins | sample Lox_Sample_21_FD_206725 | JGI IMG/M metagenome (GOLD analysis project Ga0335072, IMG submission 206725) | Soil microbial communities from Loxahatchee National Wildlife Refuge, Florida, United States - Lox_Sample_2.1 | ecosystem: Environmental > Terrestrial > Soil > Wetlands | place: USA...
TCAGGTCGTAGGCGCTTTTTGGCAGCGGTACTCCGCTGATGGAGTAGGGGCTGGCATCGAGTGCGGAATTCGCAATGTTAATCGAGATGCCGCCGGTGTACAGGCCGCGTGTGCCGGAACGTGTATTGCCGAAGGCGGGGTTGGTTGAGTAGCGCGATGTAGCCGCGTTGTTCACGCTGCCGTTCACGAGATAACCGTCGGCGCTTTGATCGTTGTCGTTGTCGGGCGGTTTCGGCATCTCAGGCGGGGGGTTGTTTGCGGCTTGATCCGATTTTTTTCCTTCGGTCGCAGGCTTCGGTGCAGGCAGAGCGAGGATGGGGTTCTGCACCACCTTGGTTTGCGCCAGCAACTTGTCAACGGGCAGTAGCTTCATCTCGTAGTTGCCGGCTTGAACATTCGCGCCTATCGTTACATGAGTATTGACGGGCTCAAAGCACTGCATCGTGACTTCAATGGTCCATTCGCCGTCGGCAAGATCGTCAAAATGATAGAGGCCCGACTGATCGGTGACCGTAATTAGCTTCTTTCCGTCATGCGTGGCTGTAACCGTCGCGCCCGGCAACGGCAAGCCGCCGTAAGTGACCGCGCCGTGAAACTCGCGAGCAAAAGCGCCGGCTGCCGAGAGCAGTGCCAAAACGCAGAGCACTGAGACTCTGACAACGCGCGATACGATTGGCATACTGATTCGCAACCAGGTCAACGATTCACTCCAACCCATCAGTTTGCCGAGGGCTGCTCGATGTGATCGATCACGATCACGTCGCCCGGCTCTTTGTGTGCCTCAAGCTTGAGTCCAAGCTGTTCCTCGAGCGCCGTAAAAATAGATGGTCCCGTGGATGCCGGGGGCGCCGGATTTCCTGCTCCCGCTCCGCCATCAGGGGGTCTCATCATGCCCTCCGATTCGTCGGGCGCCCACGTCAGGTTCATGTCGTATTTGCCGGTGAGGCCGGTCTTATCGAGCACCGGGCTGTGGAACTGGAAAGAGAGAAATCGCAACAGGTTCTCGATCGGAACCGCCTGGCCGGTGAGTTCGCCAGGGCCCATCCGCATCATGCCGGCTCCGCCGGCAGCGCCGCTCTGCGTTTTTATCCCATTTGCATAGGTTTCGCCGGGAGCGGCTTCTTTCATTTTGAGACCGCCCTTTGCAACCACGAGAACATATTGTGTGATTTCTTTGGTCTCGTGATGAAACTTGAGCCCAAACCGGTCTTCAAAGACCGGCAGCATCATGGCCCACCGTTCGGCAGGCTTGAGGTCTTTGAATTTTGCCACATCGTCCGCGGCGATTTTCGCATCGACATTGAAGCGCGCAGAGTTGAGCCAGCCAGGCTCGCCGGCGATTTGATTGTCAGAGAGGCCGAGCGCTTCGCGGAGCAGCATGTGAACAGTTAGGCCGTTGACCGAAATGCCGTCGGGCGTGAATTGGATGCGCATCATCATGCTGCCGCTTTTGTCGGGCTTGATTGAGACGACTTCAAACTGCGGCAACGCAGCAGACCCGCCGCCGGGTTGGGTAGCCTGCGGAGCTTGCGCCGCCGAATGCGCTGCCGGCGAGGGGCTCTGCGCCACTGTGGGTGTTTGCGCGAATCCTGATGGCGTGAGCAGCGATGCGGCGATGAGCCCAGCGCATAACGCGGTGCATATCTCCTCGCATTTCCCCGCACGTATCGTTGCTCGGCGCCGCATACAGATTCCGGGCCCGGCGCTTCTCAACCAATCCATGACTACTCCTCAGAGTCTTACCGGGAAGTTTTGGCTTATTTCTAGAGACGCAACGAAAGAGAATTTGTTCAAGGTCGATTCGCCAACGGTCAATTCGCCGAGGGCTGCGCGATCTGGTCGATGACGATTACATCTTCAGGCCCTTTGGCGGATTCGAGTTTCAATCCGAGCTGCTCTTCGACCGCGGTGAAAAGCGATGGCGCAGTTGAGCCATCGCCGTTGTCGGAGTTCGTCGCGGGCGAACCATCGGCTGGCCCCGCCATGGCGGCCGCTCCCTCATCGGGCGCAAAGGTAAGCGTGAAGTCGTATTGGCCGGTGAGGCCGGTCTTATCGATAACCGTGCGCCTGAGCTGCATTGATAGCACGTGCGCCAGGGCTGACGTCTTCATAGAGGTCGACTCAATCTTGCCGGGCCCACCGAACATCATCATATGACGCGCCTGGGCAGGGTCTTGCACCTTTGCCGGCGACATTCTTACTCCGCCTTTGGCAATCACCAACTCGTACACTGGCAGATCGCGGGTCTCGTGGTGATACTTCAATCCGAAACGGTCTGTCAGCAACCCGATCAACATAATCTTGCGCTGGGGGGTGCTGAGTCCTTTCAGTTTCGGCGCATCATCTGGCGCGACCTTGGCCTCGATGTCGAAGCGGCTCGATTTCGCCCATGACGGCTCACCGATAATGTGGTCATCCTCAACGTTGAAAGCTTCGCGGATGATCATCGCGAGCGGAATCCCGGTGATGGAGACGCCGTCTGCTGTGAACATCATCATGGACTGTTCGGGGTCAGGCTTGCTGGTCTTAATGGTGGCCACTTCAAACGCAGGCGGAGGCGCCTGTGGCTGCGTAGCGCCCGGTGCCTGCGGAGACTGGGAGATCATCTCCGTTTTACCCGGAGACGCGGGCGCAGTAGGCTGAGGCGCCGTCTGATTGGCGTTCGATTGGCCAGCAAGCGGCGCCACGGCAATCAATAGCGCGTTGAGCACGAAGAAAACAGCAGGCCTCAAGTCCAGTCCGTACTTTTTTGTTTCAGACATCGATTGGGAACCTCAAATAGTTCAATCACCTGGTTTCGTCGTGCATTTCGAAGGTTTGTGCGGTAATTCTGGAGCGCATTGAAAGGCAACTCGATATTCTTCGACATCGGCAAGCGTCAAAATGCGAGGCTTGCCGCGCCAATGAAGACACGGCATTTGCATGTGGAGATTCGAAATACCATCGTATGGTAACGCGCCCTAGTTCTCTGACGGCTTCTCAACGTGGTCGATCACAATCACGTCGTCCTGCGCCTTGGTCGCTTCGATTTTCAGTCCCAGCGTTTCCTGTACGGCGGTGTAGAGGCTCGGCGGCGCATTGGGATCGTTGTTGGGCGGCGTGTTGATATTGACTGAACCACGGAACTGCTGGAATTGTGAGTCGTCCGGAGTCCACTTCAAAGTGAAATCGTATTTGTCTTTGAGTCCCGTCTGATCGACCACCGGCTTGTCCATCACGCCCGATTGCATCCACGATGCAAATTCGGCCATGTTCATGTTGCGGACCACCAGGTCGCCGAGTCCGCGGAAACCGAAGCCCTGCGGATCGTCGGGCCCGGCGGTAGTTTTCGTCATCTTGGGTCCGCCCGCGGCCACTCTTATCGCATACACATTCAGTTCACGCGTTTCATGGTGGAACTTCAAATTGCAGCGATCGGCAAGCAGTTTCTGCACCATGATTCCCATCTGCTTGAGGTTGGGCTGGCCGGGCGCGTCGGGCTTGCCGTCGATATCGTAGAGCTGTGTGCCGAACCAGTCAGGCGCGCCAACAATCTGCTTCGAGTGCAGTCCGTAGGCGAATGCGATCAGGTCGTTCATGTTGGTGTTGATCGTGACGAAACGGGAGCCGCGGAAGCCGAAGCCTTTGCCTTGCCGCGATGGATCGCTGGGCTTGATGGTGGCCACTTCGAGGCTCGGATCGGCATCGGCCTTCATCGGCGGTGTGGGCGGAGGCGGAGTGGGAATCGCCCATTCGGTTTCGGGCGTGGTGCGAGCCAACGCAAGCGGAAGCGGAGTTGGCCCCTGGCTCCAGGAGCCGTCAATCGTCTTGCCATCGCTGCTCAGTTTGCCTTCGTAGCTGCCTCCGATCATGTTGATTTTGAATTTCACGGTAGAGCCGTCGAGGGTCACTCCGTCGGCAGGCAGCGCCTGGCCGCCCTGGTCGATGCTATAAAAGTTCGCCTTGTAGGCGCCCTTGTCGTCTTTGGTGATTTTGGCCACGATGCGCAGGTCGCGGCCGGCATGCAGAGTGCCCTGCCAGGTTGCAACAATGTCTTTGGGGTTAAAAGGCGCGCCGCTCGCAGGAGAATTTGCGGGAGCCGAGACAGGAGCGGCCTGCGCCGGGGCGATCTTCGCACCCATAAGCGCCAACACTACGGCAAGCATTGCAGCCGACACAATGATGAATCCGAGCCCGAGCCACCGATTGCCAGCACCATCGTTGGAACACACAATTGCCTGAGATCTCATTGCGGGATATTTCTCCTCTCGCGGGCTTAGTTTGTTCCGCGGCGTGGTTCAGGTAGTTTGGGTCGAGATTTCCGTGAGTGCTTATCGATATGACGGAGTACGCGCCGAGTTGTTCGCGCGTTCCATCATATTAGTTCGATTTTCATTTCTGATAGTGCGTTGGAGAACAGAACTCCACATTGGTGGCGCCGGCCACCTTTGAGAGGCGACAAACATCCTTTCATCGACCTTCTTCTGTTTTTTGACACCGGCCAGCCCGTAATTGTTCCCAGGAGTCGCAGCGCAATTTGCCCCGCCCTCAACTGTCCGGAATCGAACACTCGCGCCACGGAAGCGGTCAATCCGGCGTGGTAAAGCGCTTCGATCGCAGCGTGTAACCTGCTCGTTTTCAGCGGCGTGGCGCAAGTAGCGCAATGGCACATGAGGTGCTACTCAAAGTAGCGCAATGGATATCGCCCGCCCAGACATCAAGAAGAAAAAGAACCGCCGGCTGATCGTATGGTCCGCCGCCGGAGTGGTTGTTCTCGCAGGACTCACCTTCGTGGTGATGCGGCTCAAGCCCGCATCGCCTACGGTCGACCGGTCCACTATATGGACCGATACTGTGAAGCGCGGTCCGCTCATCCGCCAGGTCCGCTCATCGACGGGCACGCTGGTTCCGCGCGAAGACTCAATTGAGCTGATTCCCGCGCAGACTGACGCGACGATTGTGCGCATTCGCGTTTTGCCCGGCTCACAGGTGACGCCCGACACGGTCATTATGGATATGTCCGATCCCACGCTCGAGCAGGAAGTATTGAACGCGCAGCTCGCGGTGAAGGCCGCACAGGCCGATTACAAGAGCCTGCAGGCGACGCTCGAAAGCACATTAATGGACAAGAAGACCGCGGCAGCCGCCGTAGACGCCAGCTTCGCGCAAGACAAGCTGCAGGCGCAGACCGATCAGCAGCTCTACAAGCTAGGCGTGATCTCAGGTTTGACTTACCAGAAGTCTGCGAGCACCGCAGAGCAGCTGAACACGCAGCACGACTTAAGCCAGCAGCAGCTCGAAGTGAACCAGAAAGCGATTGAGATTCAACTGGCCTCACAGAAGACCAAGATCGACCAGGCGCAGGCTTTGCTCGACCTCTATCAGAAACAGCAGCGAGCGCTTGAAGTGCGGCCCACGATTACGGGCGACCTGGCGCCGCTCGATACACCCGTGCAGGTGGGCCAGCACGTTCTCACCGGGACATCGGTCGCAAAGGTGATCCAGCGCGACAAGCTGAAGGCGGCGCTGCAGATTGCGGAAACCCAGGCGCGCGACATTCAGCTTGGCCAACCGGCCTCTATCGACACCCACAACGGGATCATTCCGGGGCATGTGACGAGAATCGATAACGCGGTAGTGAACGGAACGCGCACCGTTGACGTAGCTTTAGATGGGCCGTTGCCGCCGGGCGCGGTTCCGCAGTTGAGCGTGGATGGAACCATCGACCTGGAGCGTATGAGCGACGTGACCTATGTTGGCAGACCCGCGCTGGGCAACGAAGATTCTACGCTGAGCCTCTTCCGGCTCGACCCCGACGGCAAGGGAGCAACTCGCGTGCCGGTCAAAGTTGGCCGTGCATCGGTCGAGGACATACAGGTGATTCAGGGTCTGAAGGAAGGCGACACCGTGATTCTTTCAGACATGTCGCGCTGGGATGGCGTGGATCACATAAGGCTTGAGTAAAAGGGCAGGGACCAGGCACAAAGACGAAAGACGCAGGGGCAGACCAAAGGAAAAGGGAGGAACAGATGGCGACCGCCAGCACACTGATTGAAATTGAAGAATTGACCAAGGTTTTCTATACCGACGAAGTTGAGACGCACGCGCTTTCAGGCATTCACCTTACGATCGATCGCGGCGAATATGTCGCCATGTCGGGGCCGTCGGGCTGCGGCAAGTCGACTCTGCTATCGATTCTGGGCCTGCTCGACACGCCCACCGGCGGGCGCTACCTGCTCAACAATAAGCCGGTAGAGAACCTGAGCTTCAGCGAGCGCTCGCGCATTCGCAACCAGGAGATCGGTTTCATCTTTCAGAGCTTCAATCTCATCGGCGATCTCACGGTTGAAGAGAATGTGGAACTGCCCCTGACCTATCGCGCCGGCATGCCTTCAGCCGAGCGCAAGAAGAGAGTGAAAGAAGCTCTTGAGCGCGTGAACATGGCGCACCGCATGCGTCACTATCCCGCGCAGCTCTCGGGCGGTCAGCAACAGCGTGTAGCCGTTGCGCGCGCACTGGCCGGATCGCCTTCAATTCTGCTGGCCGACGAGCCCACCGGCAACCTGGACTCGAAGAACGGCGAAGCGGTGATGCACCTGCTCGCCGATCTGCACCGCGAGGGCTCGACCATCTGCATGGTGACTCACGATCCCCGTTTTGCGCGCCATGCCGAGCGCGAAGTGCACCTGTTCGACGGAAAGGTCGTAAGCGAGCAGGAGCAGAAGCGCATGGAAGACGAAGCGGAAGCGTAGAAAACAGAGAATCGCCAATAGGGAATGGGACCGGGGCTCGATGTTCAGCGTACCGAATCGGGTCCGTTGGTCACCGTTTGCGATCTCAGCTCATTGCCACGAACCACCGTCCTCGAACGGTGGCTAACCATCTACGCATGTCTTGACGAGGAGTATCGAAATGCTGCTGCAGGATATTCGCTACGCACTTCGTCAGTTGCGCAAGCGGCCGGCATTCACGTCGATTGTGGTTCTGATGCTGGCCCTGGGCATTGGCGCCAATACGGCTGTATTCAGCGTGATGAACGCAATCCTGCTTGAGTTGCTGCCCGTCGAGCGTCCACATGGGCTCTCCTACGTTCGCATGGCCAATGGGGAATGGCAGCCTGACGGCGCCAGCAACACCGGCGACTCCAACACATCTTTCTCTGAAGCTGTCTTCGAGGCTTTGCGCCAGCGCAGCGACGTCTTTGAAGATCTGATTGCCTATGTGCCCCTCAGTTTTTCTGATAGCGTGGCAATTCGCCACAGCGCTCTGCCTGAGGAAGCTGAAGGCGAAGAGGTGAGCGGCAATTTCTTTTCGGGCCTGGGCGTGCGCTTGGAGCGGGGCCGTGGTTTTACGCTCGCTGATGAAAAAAGTCACGCCCCGGTCGCGCTTCTCAGCTACGACTATTGGACGCGGAGCTACGCACGCGATCCAGGCATTGTGGGAAAGACGATGTACGTCAAGGGCGTTCCCGTGACAGTCATCGGGGTTACGGCGCGCGGCTTCAAGGGCATCGAACCGGCCAGCTCGACTGATTTCTGGGTTCCGTTGCAGTCGCGACCTGAATTGAATGCATGGGGCGCTACGTCGCCGGCCGGCGCGGCGGTGAACACACTGTACAGCTCAACCAAGTGGTGGTCGCTACGGCTGATGACCCGGCTCAGGCCCGGTGTTTCGCCCACGCAGGCGCAGCAGGCGCTGACAGGCACATTTGCCGATGCTGCGCGAAAGTCGGTGGGGAGCGATCTTAAAAAGTGGAAGCCCCTGCTCGATTTTGTTCCAGCGCGCGGCATCTCGGGCTTGAACGAACAGTATCGCGATCCGGTGCGGATTCTGATGGGCCTTGTGGCATTGGTCTTGCTGATTGCCTGCACCAACGTGGCCATGATGATCCAGGCGCGCAACAGCGAGAGGCAGCGCGAATTCAGTTTGCGGCTGGCCATCGGCGCGCACCGGTCCAAGCTATTTCGCCAGTTGTTATGTGAAAGCGTTTTGCTGGTAACAGCCGGCGCCGGGCTCGGCTGGCTCTTCGCGCTGGCAGCGACACGTATGCTGGCCGTGTGGTCGCAGATTGAAACCGGTTTGAGCCCTGACCGCAATGTTTTGTGGTTCACTCTGACGGCTTCGACCCTGGCCGCTCTGGTCTTCGGCCTGGTTCCGCTATGGAGCGCAGTGCACGCGCCGGTCGCGGGCGTGCTGCGCGCAACAGCAGCGAATGTGACCTCGAGCCGCAGCCGTGTTATTGGCGCGCGCGCGGTGCTCGCCGCGCAGGTGGCTATATGCCTTGTGCTGCTGATGGCCGCCGCGCTGCTGCTGCGCACGCTGCGCAACTACTCGGCTCAAAACCTGGGCATCGATACCCACGGACTGCTGGTGTTCGGCATAACTCCGCAGGGGAACACAGACGATCACCCTTTCTACCGCAGCCTGCTCGAACGGCTCCGCCAGGTTCCGGGCGTCGAGTCAGTGAGCCTGGTGGGCAACCGGCCCGGCTCGGGTTGGACTGACAACAACGGCCTCACTATCGACGGCGTTACACAACAAGGCGTACTGCTGCGTTCGAACGATGTGGGCCCGGGATTCTTTCGCACCATGGGCATTCCCATTCTTGCCGGGCGCGATGTAAAGGAATCGGACAAAGAGAATACTCAGCGGGTCATAGTGGTGAATGAGACTCTTGCCCGGAAATATTTTCCGCACAGCAGTCCGTTGGGGCACCACCTGGGCGGAGGCAAGAATCCGTCTTTGATCGTGGGCGTAGTGCGCGACAGCAAATACAACAGCGTGGCTGAAGAGCCAATGCCGATGGCCTACTACGCGGTAATGCAGGCGCCCTCGCTCGGAACTCAGCAAGTTGAAGTGCGCACGCGCGGCGATGCCGCGTCGTTGTTGCCTTTGTTGCGCAAGACCGTGGCCGAATCCAACCCGAACATTCCGCTCGAAAAACCGATGACGCAGCAGGAACAGTTCGACGAATCGTACTCTCAACAGCGCATGTTTGCTGCCATGGGAGGATTCTTCGGGGTCCTGGCGGCGCTGCTGGTGGCTACCGGGCTTTACGGTTCACACTCGTTCCGCGTGGACCGCCGCACAACCGAGATCGGCGTGCGCATGGCGCTCGGCGCCAGCCGCAGCCAGGTGCTCACGATGATGATGCGCGAGAGCCTCTGGGTGATGGCGGGAGGTCTGGCTCTGGGCATTCCGCTCACTCTGCTGGCAGTGCGGCCCCTCAAGTCGATGCTCTATCAGATGTCTCCGTTCGATGCGACGAGCATGGCACTGGCAGTCGCAATCATCGCTGTAGTGTCGCTGGGCGCGGTGCTAATCCCGGCGCGGCGAGCGGCGTCGATTGAGCCGATGCGCGCGCTGCGGGCAGAATGATCGGTCTAAGCAAGGAGACGCCATGAATACGATGCTACGCGATCTGCAATACACTCTGCGTCAGTTCCGGCGCGCGCCAGGGTTCGCGATCACCGCCATGCTTACGCTTGCGCTGAGTGTAGGAATCGCGACCGCGGTCTTCTGCGTATTGGATGCGGTCGTGTTGCGCCCACTGCCCTACCCTCAACCCGATCGCATCGTCGATTTCGACACGCACAACAGCGCGGGCGGATACTACCAGCCGGCTTCATGGCCCTCTTATCTCGACGAGCGCAAACAGGCGACCTCGTTCAAGGAGCTGGCGGGTTACTTTCGCTGGATACAAAGCGCGGCTGAGACGCCGACGGGGCCGGCAGTACTGGACGTGGTTCGCACCAGCGACAACTTCTTCGATGTCTTCGGCGTTCAACCGATGCTGGGCCGCGAATTTCTTCCCGGCGAAGAACAGACCGGCAAGAACGATATTGTCGTGCTTGGCTACGACGCCTGGATGAAGCACTTCAACGGCTCGCGCAATGTCGTCGGCAGCGCCGTCAAGATCGACGGCCGGACTTTCACGATTGTCGGCGTGATGCCGGCGGGATTCCGTTTCCCTTTGAATACGCACGATGGCATTTATATCCCGGTGCACCTGAACGCCGCTCAATGGATGACTAGCCGTGGCGGCCACTGGCTAAGGACAGTTGCGAGGCTGAAAGACGGCGTAACCATCGCGCAGGCGCAGGCGGATATGCTGCACATCTTCGGCAATCTGGCCAAGGCGTATCCCGACACCGACGGCGGACGCACGGTGCGTCTGCAGCCCATTTCGCAGGCCGTGGATCAAAAGGGCCGCGGTCCGCTGTGGGTATTGCTTGGAGCGGTGCTGGCTGTGCTGGCGATTGGATGCGTAAACATCGCCGGGCTTCTGCTTTCGCGAGGAGTGAAGCGCGAGCGGGAGATGGCGATGCGCGTGGCCATCGGCGCCGACCGCAGGCGACTGTTGCGCCAGATGTTCACCGAGGGGTTGCTGCTGGGCGTGGCGGGCGCCGCAGGCGGAGTGCTGCTGGCCTGGTCGTCACTCGACCTCATGCGCGCATTTCTCATCAAGGCTTTGCAGCGCGGCGCCGATGTTCACCTAAACTGGACCGTTCTTGGCGCGGCGCTGGGGATAGCGATCGTTGCCAGTCTTGCGGCCTCGCTGGTTCCGGCAATCAAGCTTTCGGGTGTCGATCCTAATCGCGCGTTGCGCGCCGGCGGCAGCGCCGGCACCGGGCGCGGCGAACATCGTTTGCGCGCCGGGTTTATCGTGACCCAGGTGGCTCTGACACTGGTGCTGCTGGTGGTGGCGACATTGCTGATGCGGGTGGTGACGCGTTATCACCACGTTGACCTGGGATACGACCCAAATAAGATTCTTGCCATCGATCTGCACGTTGCGCCGGTGCGCTACGACGGCCACGACGTGCTTGCCGATTTCTATAAGCCTCTCCTCGATCGCGTGTCGCGCATCCCCGGGGTGCGCGCTGCGGGACTGATCGACATGTTGCCCATTGAGAGCTGGGGATCGAACCGCGATGCCCACATCAGCGGGCAGCCGCCGTACCCGAGAAACGAAGAGCGGCTGGTTGAAACCCGCATGGTTTCGAATGGCTACTTCGATGTTTTCGGAATCTCGAATCGCGCCGGACGACCCTTGAGCCCCGTTCTCGATGGTCCGGCCAATAAGGCCGCAACCGTAGTTGTGAACCAGGCATTTGTGAATGAGTTTTTGTATGGCCGGTACCCAGCCGCGATTCCGAGACTCGACGATAGCGACAAGCCTGATGAAAAGACACAGGTGGTGGGCGTTACGGGCGATGTGCGTCAGGACCTGCGTGAACACCCGCTCGCGGAGATGGACACACTGCTCGACGAAGTTCCGGTAAACCAGCGCGCATCCGCATTCTCGTCGATGGTGCTGGTCGTCCGCGCCGACGGAGATCCGCACAATTTGATCGAACCGCTGCGCCAGTCGCTGCATGAGGTCGATCCTACGGTTCCGCTCTCCTATCTGCGCACCATGACCGACGTGATCAACGATGAGCTGATCTTCGACCGCATGGTGGGGTGGCTCTTCGGGATCTTTGCTTCGATGGCGCTGGTGCTGGCCTTGGTTGGGCTCTATGGCCTGGTAAGCCACGAGGTGGAACTGGGCAGACGCGACATCGGCGTGCGCATGGCGCTTGGAGCCACTCGTCATAGCGTACTGGCTATGGTGTTGCGCCGAGTGGTGTGGATGTTGGGCGCGGGTACGGCTGCGGGCATTTTGCTAGCTCTTGCCGCTCGCAAACTTATCGGCGTGGTTATTTATTTCGACGCCGGAAAAGAGTACCTGAGCTTGTTCATAATCGCGCTGCTGCTGGTCGTCGCCGGATTGCTTGCCGCGCTAATTCCAGCGGGCCGCGCCGCGTCTACCGATCCCATGCAGGCGTTGCGCGCCGAATAAAAATGTCAGCCGATGTTCGGTGAGGGAGTCATTTATGAAGCACCTCGGAATCGATATCCGTTACGCGCTGCGGCATCTCAGCAAGTCTCCCGGATTCGCGCTGACCGCCGTGCTTACGCTGGCATTCGGCATCGGCGCCTCGACCGCCATCTTCTCCATTGTTGAAGGCGTGCTGTTGCGGCCTTTGCCTTTTGCCGATCCTGACCGGCTGGTGGCATTCGGCGACAAGCTTGCCGGCGCCAATCTTAATCCGACCGGCATTGACGGAGTGACCGCTCCCGAGATCGGCGTGTACGAACGTGAAGTGCAGGGCTTCACCGCGCTGGGCGGCTACACGCAGACCGGCTACGAACTATCGGGCGCGGGAGCACCGGCGCAGATTAATGCGAGCCGCCTGACGGCCAGCGTGATTCCGCTGCTCGGTGTGGCGCCGCTGATGGGCCGCACCTTTACGCAGGATGAAGACACAGGCAAGCAGCAAGTGGCAGTGATCAGCTACCAGACGTGGAACAGCCGCTTTCACGCGGACCCGCATGTGCTGGGAACGAAGATCCTGCTCGATCGCAAGCCCTACGAGATTATCGGTGTGATGCCGCGCGACTTTGAGTTCCCGCTGATACCGGGACAGTTGAATCGCAGCGAACTCTGGGTGCCGATGAGCTTTCGTGAAGACGAACTTTCTGGCGGGGGCGCGGCAAGCTGGAACTTTGGCATGGTGGGCCGGCTCAAGCCCGGCGTGACCGCTTCGCAGGCGCAGCAAAGCGGAGAGCGCGTGGCGAAAGAGATTGAGAAGGGCTTTCCCTCGTTCATGTCGAGCCTTCACATCGACGCTGCGGCGCATCCTTTGGCTGAGGACACGGTGGCGCAGGCGCGGCCCCTCATACGCATGCTCTTCTGGGCCGTCATGGTGGTGTTGTTTATTGCATGTGCCAACCTGGCCGGCTTGCTGCTGGTGCGCGTCATCCGCCGGCGCCGCGAGATTGCTGTGCGCTTGGCGCTGGGCGCAAGCGGTTCAGTGATTCTGCGGCAAACGTTGATTGAGACGATGGTGCTGAGCATAGCTGGAGGGCTGCTTGGCTTGATTCTGGCCGTTGTGGCGCTACGCGTCGGCGTCAGCTTTTTGCCCGAGACGCTGCCGCGCATTAACTCAATCGGAATCGACTGGCAGGTGGCTGGATTCGCGCTGGCCGCGGCTATTCTCACCGGCCTCGCATGCGGCATTCTTCCCGCATTGGCCGCCGCGCGCACTGGCGTGAATGAAGCGCTAAAAGAAGGCGGACGCACCGGCACCGCGGGCGGTGGCCACGCTCGGCTTCGTTCGGCGCTGGTTGTAGCAGAAATTGCGGTCGCACTGGTGCTGCTCATTGCATCGGGCCTGTTACTGCGCAGCTTTGAGAAGCTTCGCGAAGTGAATCTCGGTCTGAATGCCGATCACATGCTCACGGCCCTCTACGGCCTGCCGCAGCGTCAATACTCGACGCAGGCCTCGATCGACCAGTTCAACGACACGCTGCTGCGCCGACTCGAGATACTGCCGGGCGTCAAATCAGTGGGCATCACTTCGCAACTGCCGGCCACGGGAAATCAATCCAGTACCGCATTCATCGCCGATGGATACGTTCCGCCCAAGGGCGCCGGGCTGAACCTCGCCTGGCCTTCGCAAACTATCGGCGACTATTTTGGCGCGGCCGGCATTCCCATACTTGAGGGCCGCGACTTTAATTCCTCCGACACCGTTAAATCGCCAATGGTGGTGGTGGTTAATCGCACCATGGCCGACAAGTTCTGGCCCGGACAGAATCCACTCGGCAAGCGCGTGCGCTGGGGCATGCAGGAGACGCCCACGCCGTGGATGACTGTAGTGGGCGTGGTTGGCGACGTGCGCGAAACAAGACCCGACGCGCCGGTGCGCTACCAGATTTATCAGCCCGCCAGCCAGAATGCGGCGTCGTTCGGATCGCTTGCACCGCCTGACTCTCTCAACGCGCAGGGCGGCGCAATCGTGATGCGCACTACGCGCGACCCTGAGCAGAGCATTGACGACTTGCGCGCCGCGGTTCGGCAGATCGATCCTCAGCTTCCGCTCATCCAGGTACGGTCAATGGATCATGCGGTGAGTGAGGCAGAAGCGCCGCGCCGATTCAATGCTGCGCTGATTTCGAGCTTTGCGCTGGCGGCAGTTCTCCTGGCGGTGCTCGGCATCTACAGCATCATCGCCTTTTCAGCCGCGCTGCGCACGCAGGAGATGGCAATTCGCTTGGCACTCGGCAGCCAGCGATCGACAATCCTGCAGTTGATTCTGGTGTCAGGCGCAAAGCTGGGACTCATTGGATGCGGACTTGGAGCCGTCTCCGCCTACTTTGCAACGCGGCTGCTTCGCACGCTGCTCTTTGAGGTCGATCCGCTCGATCCCGCGGTCATTATGCTCGCCGCTTTTTCGATTTTTGCACTGGCGCTCGCTGCATCTTTCATCCCTGCGCGCCGCGCCGCGGCAATTGAACCGATGCAGGCATTGAGAACCGAGTAGGAATCAGGAACGAAAGTGTTGAGAGGTCAGACGATGTATACACTGTTGCTTGATATTCGATTCGCGATGCGCCAGATGCGCAAGTCGCCTGGCTTCATGATTACGGCTGTGCTCACGCTTGCCCTCGGAATCGGCGCCAATACAGCCATTTTCACGCTGGTGCACGCGATCCTGCTGCAAGCGTTGCCCGTTGCCAATCCCTCGCAATTGTGGCGCGTGGGCGACAACAACGATTGCTGCGTCGAGGGCGGATTTCCCGGAGGCTCAAGCGACAACGGCGACTTCACAATTTTTTCCTACGAGCTATACAGCCGGCTTCGAGCGGAGACTCCCGAATTCGAGCATCTGGCTGCTGTGCAGGCCGGCGGAGGGCAGTGGGCTGTACGTCACGGCAATGGTCTGCCTATGACGTTGAATGGCGAGTTCGTCTCGGGTAACTATTTCTCGACGCTAGGGCTGAGTGCATTCTCGGGCCGCCTTATTGGCGATGCCGACGACACGCCGTCGGCCCCGCCCGCTGTCGTAATCAGCTACGAAGCGTGGAGGGGCGAATTCGCGTCGAATCCCAATATCGTTGGTTCAACCATCTATATTCAAACGCATCCTTTCACCATCGTTGGCATTACACCTCCGGGATTCTTCGGAGACCGGGTCAGCGATACGCCTCCCGAAATCTACATGCCGCTCAATACCGAGCCTTATGCCCGCGGCGCCAGCTCGATTCTTCTCCACGGCGATTCGCACTGGCTTTACCTGCTGGGCCGCGTTCGCGAAGGCGCGAACATTTCCGCGATTCAAGCAAGGATGACCGCAACGCTTCGGCAGTGGCTGTGGACGCGGACGACTCTGCTGCAGTTCGGGGGCGGCATGCTCATTCCCAAAATGCACGTGGTGCTTTCGCCAGGCGGCGGAGGGATTCAACAGTTGCAGGCCTATGTGGGCCAGGGACTGAGAGTGTTGATGATCCTGTCGTCGATCGTTCTGCTGATTGCCTGCGCAAATATCGCCAACCTGATGATGGCCCGCGCCACCACGCGCCGCGCGGAGCTTGCAATACGCATGGCCATCGGTGCTGCGCGCAAGCGAATTCTGCGCCAGATTCTCACTGAGAGCGTGCTGCTGAGCTTCATTGGCGGCATTGCAGGCGTCGCGGTCGCCTATGCGGGCTGCCGCATGATCCTCGCGCTGGCCTTCCCCGACGCGCATAACATGCCCATCGAGGCCAGCCCGTCGTCCATTGTGCTGGGATTCACCTTCCTCATTTCGCTGGTTACCGGCATTCTCTTCGGCGTGGGTCCGGCATGGCTTTCGCTGCATGCGCAGCCGGCCGAGGCGCTGCGCGGCGCCAATCGTTCAACCAGCGATCGCTCATCGCTGCCGCAAAAAACGCTGGTAGTCTTTCAGGCGGCGCTTTCGGTGGTTCTGCTTTGCGGAGCAATCCTGATGACCCGCACGCTGCTCAACCTGCAGAATCAGAACTTCGGTGTCGAAACTCACAACCGGTACATCGTTCACTTCGATCCGGTTGGCGCGGGATATACAACTGACCGGCTGCCCGCGCTGTACCGGCAAATTGAAGACCGCTTCACCGCCATTCCCGGGGTTCAACATTTCAGCATGGGCATGTACAGCCCGCTCGAAGGCAATAACTGGGGCGAGTGCGTCATTCAACAGGGACATCCCGCGCCCAAGCCCGGCGACCACTGCGGCTCGACCTGGGTTCGCGTGAGCACGCATTACCTTGAATCCATCGGCGTGCCGATCGTGCGCGGGCGCGACTTCAACGACCAGGACACAGCCACTACTCCGCAGGTTGCGATCGTCAATCAAGCTTTCGTGAAGAAGTTTTTCCCCGGCAAGGATCCCATCGGCCAGCACTTCGGCATCGATTTCCCCAAGTATTCGGGCGCGTGGCAGATCGTCGGTGTTTTTCGCGATTTCAAGATAAACAGTCCGCGTGATGAGATTCGACCGGTTTATATGCGTCCCATCACGCAGCAATTCATGGGATACACGGAGCCGGACATGATCGGCACAGAGGTGCAATCGATGGACATGAACACGATGATCGTCGATTTCTCCTCAACTCCTTCGAGCGTCGATTCGCTCATCCGTCACACGTTGGCCGCGATCGACCCGAATCTGACGGTTTCTGATCTGCGCACGTTTGACCAGCAAGTTGCCGGCAACTTCAACTCCGAACGAATCATCGCGCGGCTGACCACGCTTTTCGGCATGATCGCGCTGGTGCTGGCATGTGTTGGGCTCTACGGCGTCATGTCCTACTTTGTGGCCCGCCGCACCAGCGAGATCGGCATTCGCATGGCGCTGGGGGCCACGCGCGGATCTGTCGTCTCGCTCGTTTTGCGCGGCGCCATCTGGCAAATTCTCATAGGCTTGGTTCTGGGCATTCCCGCGTCACTTTACGTCGGGTATCTGATGAAGAGCATTCTCTATGGCGTGGGCAGTTACGATCCATGGGCGCTTACGCTCGCGCCGGTGATGCTGATTATCTGCGCAACGTTTGCAGGATTCCTTCCCGCGCGTCGCGCCTCATCCATTGAACCGATGCAGGCTTTGCGAATCGAGTAATTGGGCCTCGGAAGGAAAGGGGTGTTCAAATGAGGTCGATCGTTCAGGACGCGCGCTACGCCGTTCGGCAGTTCCGCAAGTCGCCAGGTTTTACGGCGGCTGCGGTGCTCACGCTGGCACTGGGCATCGGCTCCAGCTCGGCCATCTTTTGTCTAATGGACGGGCTCTGGATGCATCCGATGCGCATTCCTCATCCGGGAAAAATCGTTCGCATCTTCGGAACTACGCCGCAGGACCAGGACGCGGCGTTCAGCTACACCGAGTACCAGGCGATGGCGCAGCGGGCTACGGCCTTTCAGGGCCAGAGCGCAGGGCTGGCTGCGATTGGCGGGCGCGGCAGCCTCATGCCTCGTCCTGACGGAACCTCGCAATTGTTGCTGACCAATGTGGTCTCAAGCAACTTCTTCAGCGTGCTCGGAGTCCAGCCGTTGGAGGGCCGCGTGTTTACAACTCACGACACAGCGCTGCTGCGCACTCATCCGGCTGTCATGCTGGGATTCAATTGCTGGAAGAAGTACTTCAACGGCGATCCAAATATCGTTGGAAAGCAAATTCCGCTGCGACACGGTCAATTCGGGATCAATAAGGTGGACGTATGGGGAGTGCTGCCGCCGTCTTTTCGAGAACTCGATCCATCGAGCGATCGCGACCTTTGGATGCCCGCCGAGACCTGGGCCGCGCTGGTCGGAGAAGGAGAGCTGACTTCTCGCGAGTTCCGCTGGTTCAACTTGATTGGCCGGCTAGCGCCCGGAGCGAATGTAGCACAGGCCAATGAGCAGGCGGCCGCCATCGCCGGCGCGCTTAAAGTCGCAGATCCAGCCAATAACCACGACCGCGGCGCGCGCGCAATCTCCGATTTCAAATACCGCATGACCCAGGCGGGAGCAGCAGGCAAAGTGCTGCTGGCGATTGTCGGCGGCGTGCTGCTGCTCGCAATTGTTAATGTGGCTCACCTGTTGCTGGCGCGGGCGCTCACCCGCGCCCCCGAAGTTGCGCTGCGGCTCTCACTGGGCGCCCGGCGCTGGGTAGTTGCACGGCAACTACTGGTTGAGAGCCTTCTGCTCTCGATGGTGAGCCTTTTCGTCGGATTGGCGCTTGCCGCCGGGCTCGCCATTGCTTTGCCGCGTTTGTTAATTGAGCAGCCGGCAATGCTCGAGTCGTACGGCTCAGGCATTCACTTCACTCTCGACGCACGCGTCTATGCCTTCGCTGCCATGCTGGCGCTGGTGACCATTCTGCTGCTGGCATTTGTTCCGCTCAGTCAGGTTGTGCGCAGCGAGTTGCTACCGGTGATGCAGGCGAATGCGGTCACGCGGACGGCCGGCAGAGTTCCTTTGATGCGCCGCGCTGCCGTGTGGCTCCAGATCGGCATCTCGTTCGCGCTTCTGATATCGACAGGAGCAATGGTCCGCAGTTTCCTGAACACGCGCACCCACGATATCGGCCTCACCCGGGACCAGGCATTGTTGCTCTGGACGCAGGAGCCGGATGCGCCGATGCGAGATGCGGTGCTTGCCAACTTGCGCGCATTGCCCGGCGTCGAAGATGTCAGCTATGCGATTCGCTCGCCGCTCATGCCTTCTGAAGGCGGCATCGCAGTTAAGGCTCTGTTGCCCAGTCACCCCGAGCTGCGCAATCCCGTTGACATCAAGTTCAACGCAGTAAGTCCCGAGTTCCTTGCCGTGACCGGCACGCGCGTTCTGCGCGGAAGGGGATTCGCGAGCGCTGACAATCAAACGGGCGCCCCTGTCGTGATCATTAACCAGTTAATGGCGGAGAAGTACTGGCCCGGGCAGAACCCCATCGGTCAAACCGTTAGGATGCTGGGCACCAGCGGCGGCGCCAATGGGGTTTTCGACGCGCACGTAGTTGGAGTGAGCGAGAACGCTCCTATCAACAGCATTGGCGAAATACCGGAGCCATATCTTTATGTACCGTGGGAGCAATACCAGGCTCACCTTGGAAATATGGGTGAGATCGCCTTCATTTTGCGAACCCGCCAGAACGCAATGTCAATGGCCCAGGACGCGCGCCAGGTGCTGATTCACGCCAATCCGCTGCTCGATCCCATGCTGGTCACATCGCTTCCAGAACTAATTCGCTATTCGGCGGGCAATTACCAGATGATGGCTGAACTGGTCAGCGCGCTGGGCTTGATCGGACTCGCGCTCACCGCCGTCGGGCTGTACGGATTCCTCGCCTTCCGCGTCACGCAGCGGTGGCGCGAAATCGGCCTCCGCATGGCGCTGGGCGCAACTCGTGAAGGCATTGCGTGGCTGGTTGTTTGCGACACCGCGGGAATCGCTGCGATCGGCCTCGGACTTGGAGTTTTGTTGTCGTTTGCTGCGGCGCGCGTTGAAACCGCGGTGCTGTTCGGCGTGCAGCCACTCGACGCGATTTCGTTTGCCGCAGCGCTCACCGTACTGTCGCCGGCTGTATTGATTGCATCGTTGCTGCCGGCCCGCCGCGCGGCAAAAATTGAACCCATGCAGGCTTTGCGCTCGGAATAGGGGAACCGTGATGATTGCTCAGGACCTTCGATATTCATTCCGCCAGCTTCGCAAGTCAGCGGGCTTCACCGTTACAGCGATCCTCACGCTCGCGCTCGGTATCGGCGCCACCACCGCAATTTTTACCGTGGTGTACGCTACATTGCTGGCGCCAATGCCCTACCCCGAGCCCGACCAGCTCGTGATGGTGTGGTCGAAGATTCAAGGCTTCCACAACAGCATCGCCGCGCAGGATTTTCTTGACTGGAAGAGCCAGAATAAAGTGTTCTCTGACCTCAATGCGTTCACCGGGAACAGCTTTAATCTCGCCACCAAAGATCAGCCAGAGTACATCCAGGGCCAGATGACTACGCCCGGCATGTATCGAATGATGGGCAATCAGTTTCTCTACGGACGCGATTTTCTGCCTGAAGAGGGCGTCATCGGCAACGACCACGAAGTCATCCTGATGAACAAGCTCTGGAAGCGCCTGGGCTCCGATCCTCATATCGTAGGCAAAACGATCCAATTGAACGGCGCTCCTTATACAGTTGTGGGTGTGTTTACTCCGGGCCAGGCCGATCGGCTCGACAACTGGCTGGTGGTGCCGCTCGCATTCAAGCCCGACCAGCTCAATCACGATTTTCACTGGCTGCTTGCAATGGGCCGCCTCAAGCCCGGCGTGAGTTTGAAGCAGGCGCAGGCCGATATGGATTCGGTTACAGCCAACATCGCAAAAGCCAACCCGGTGAGCAACAAAGGCTGGGGCTCGTTTGTTGAGCCGCTGCACAACGACTTCCTGCCCAAAGAAGAGATCAACATGTTGTGGATTCTGCTTGGCGCGGTCGGCTTTGTGCTGTTGATTGCCTGCGTCAATATTGCGAATCTGCTGCTGGCCAAAGGCACAACCCGGCAGCGCGAAATCGCCGTGCGCGGCGCGCTTGGCGCTTCGCGCAAAGCCATCTTTGCGCAATTCATCACCGAGAACCTGGTGCTGGCTGTTTTTGGAGGCGCGATTGGAATCGGGCTGGGCTGGGCGTTGCTGCGCGGCATTCAGGCCATCATGCCGCCGGGCACGCTGCCTTCGGAAGCCGATCTCACCCTCAACCTTCCCATTCTGCTCTTCACTCTTGCGGTTTCAACGCTGGCGGGAATTCTGTTTGGCAGCGCGCCGGCCTGGTTCGCAACGAGGGTCGATCCCGCGGAGGCGCTCAAAGAGGGCGGACGCTCGGGCACCGGCGCAGGCCGCCAGCATTTGCGCCGCCTGCTGGTGATCGGTGAGTTTGCGCTGGCTCTCGCATTGCTCACCGGCGCGGGGCTCGCCATTCACAGTTTCTGGAATCTGACCCAGGTCAAACTTGGAGTGAGCACCACCAACATCGAGACGTTCTATCTGCCCGTGCCCGATTCGCGCCCGAAAGATACAGCGATGATCAACGCCTATTACCAGCGAATGATTGACAGCATCAAGGCCGTCCCCGGCGTTGAAGACGCGGCCGTCTCTGTCGGGCTCCCGCTGCAGGGCACTGGCTTCGGAATGCCCTTCACCATTGCCGGCCAGCCCGATTTTGCCGATCCCTCGCAGCGCCCCAACGCGGGCTTCGACATGATCACGTCCGATTACTTCAAGACCTACAGCATTCCAGTGTTGCGCGGCCGCGCATTCTCTAACCAGGACAACGCATCGAGCGTGCACGTCGCGATGGTGAACAAAAAGTTCGCCGACAAGTTTTTTGCCGGCAAAGACCCGCTGCAGCAGCGCATCAATGTGGAGCAGCTCATCCCCGGCGTCACCAAGCTTGGGCCCTACATTTCGTGGCAGATTGTCGGCGTCTTCGATAACGTGCGCGCCGGCGATTTTCGCGACGACTATCCGGTGATCGCGATTCCCTTCGCGCAGATTCCGTGGCCGAGCGCCAGCATAGGCGTTCACACATCGGGAGATCCCGGTGCGTTGTTCCGCAGTATCGCGGCTGCGGTCCATTCAGTCGATCCCCAGATAGCTCTCGCCGAACCACACACGCTCGAAGAAATCAAGAGCCGCAATCTGGGCAGCGATCGTTTCATCATGACGCTGATGGGCAGCTTTGCTTTAATAGCCCTGCTGCTGGCCGCTGTAGGCATCTACGGCGTCATGGCGTTCACGGTGGCGCAACGCGAGCACGAAATCGGCCTGCGCATGGCGCTTGGCGCGAGCCGCGAAAAAGTCGTCGCCCTCGTCCTCAAGGAGGCAATCATCCTGGCATGCATCGGCCTCGGCATCGGGCTGATCGGCGCATTCTTTATCGGAAGAGCCCTGCACAGCTCTCTCTACGGCATCGGCACGGTCGATTACGGGGCTTTTGCAGTCGTGTCGTTCGTACTGCTGGGCGCCTCGATGGTCGCAAGCTGGCTGCCTGCGCGCCGCGCCGCATCTGTCGAACCCATGCGCGCTTTGCGCATCGAGTAACCAACGGCCGGTGAACCGGCCGCTTAATACGGAGTAACTCAACATCATGATCGAACTGAAAAACGTTGAACGAAGCTACAAAACCGGCCACACCGAAACCTGGGTGCTGCGCCGCATCGGGCTCACCATCAAAGAAGGCGAATTCATGACCATCATGGGTCCCTCGGGCGCGGGAAAGTCGTCGCTGCTGAACGTGCTTGCTCTGCTCGACGATGGTTGGCTAGGCGAGTACTGGTTTGGCGAAACAGCCGTGCACAAGCTTAATCGCAAGCAGCGCGCAGACCTGGCGCGGCAACGAATCGGCATGGTCTTCCAGAGTTACCACCTGCTCGACGACCTCACCGTGGCCGAGAATATCGACCTGCCCCTCAGCTACAAGAATCTGCCCGTGAAAGAGCGCCAGGGAATGGTGGCCGACATCCTCGATCGTTTCCAGATTGTGGCCAAGAAAGATCTGTATCCGAATCAGCTTTCGGGCGGCCAGCAACAGTTGGTCGGCATTGCGCGCGCGGTGGTTCACGCGCCCTCGCTGCTGCTTGCCGATGAGCCCACCGGCAATCTGCACTCCACCCAGGCGCGCGAGATCATGGACCTTTTCTGCGAACTCAACCGGCAGGGCACCACCATTGTGCAGGTGACTCACTCTGAAGAGAACGCGCACTACAGCAAGCGAATCGTGGAACTGCGCGACGGCTGGCTCACGCGCGACGAACAAGTTCCAGCAAATACCCCGGAGGTCGGCGCAAAGTGAAATACTCCAAACGAAATGCGGCAAAGTCCGTTCAGGCCCTGGCTGCAATCATGCTTCTCCAGGTTAATCTGCTCATGGCGGCTGAGCCGCAGCAGTCGCAGACCGCGCCTGCAAACCCACAGGCCGCACAGCCGGCGCCTGAAGCTCCGGCACCCGCGGCAAATACACCGGCGCCCCCGCCCACACTCGCTCAGCAGGCTCAGCAGGCGCAGCGCAACGCGGTTGCGCCTCAACAACCATTTCACGTGGTGCTGCCGCACTCGCACAACCCGCTTTCGCCCTACAGGCCTAGCGATGCGCCGCCTCTGGATCTTACGAACAGCCCACGCCTCGAGAGCCTCATTCACGATGGCAAGCTGTACATTTCGCTGCACGACGCCATTGCCCTGGCTATTGAAAACAACCTCGATATTGCGTACTTCCGCTATAACTTTCCCATTGCGCAAACCGATATCCTGCGCACCAAAGCAGGCGGCCTTGCAAACGGCGTCAATACGGGAGTGGTGCAATCGTCAACACAGGGCGGCCTGGGCGGAGGCGCCCCCAGTGGTGGCGGAGGTTCAAGTTCCGGATCGGCCGCCGCGGGCGCAGGCGGAATCGTGACTTCGACGCTCGGCGCCGGAACCACAGTCGCTTCGTTTGATCCCTACCTGAATTTCAAAGGCTTCGTTGACCATACCGTCACGCAGGAGGGAAATGCTTTCAGCTATGGAGTGCCCACTTTTAAGCAGAACACCATTGAAGGCCTGGCGAACTTCTCCCAGAATTTTCCCATGGGAACCGGTTTACAGGTCGCCTTCGAAGGTCAGCGTTTTGCAAACAACAGCCCATACGAAGCCATCAATCCTTCGCTTTATTCGAATTTTCAAGTAGTTCTTACTCAGCAACTGCTCGCTGGCTTCGGCATCTCAACCAACGAACGCTACATGCACATTGCAAGAAAGAATCTTCAAATCACCGACCTGGCATTTCGCGCACAGGTGATTGCGACCGTCACGCAGGTCGAGAATATTTATTGGGACCTGGTGAACGCCTATCAGGACGAGCAGGTGAAGGAACGCTCTCTTGCTTTTGCGCAGCGCACGCTCAATGACGACCAGAAGCAGCTTGACCTGAACGCCATTCCCGCCATGCAGGTCACCACCGACCAGTCCACGGTTGCCACGAGCGAAGGCGACCTGACCGTTTCGCGCGCAACTCTGCGATTGAATGAGTTGCTGATGAAGAATGCCATCACCAAGACCGACCTGCCGTCAATCGACGAGATGCCGGTAATCCCTCTCGATAAAATCGGCGCGCCGAATCCCAATGCGACAAAGTCGATCGACGATCTCATCGCCGTCGCTGAGAAGAACCGTCCGGATGTGGCCCAGGATGAAATCGCAATGCAGGTGGCGCAGGAGAGCCTCAAATCGATTCGCAGCGAACTATTGCCCCAGTTGAACCTTTACGGCTTCTACGCGGGATCGGGCATCGGGGGACCGCCGAACCCTAATTGCGAACTGTCAACCCCGGGCGAATGCTCTTCCGTTCTACCTACCAACTTTGGGGGAATGTTCGAGAACACCTTCAACTACTCGTCGCCGGAATACCAATTCGGGATGAATTTATCAATCAACCTTCGCAACCGGGTTGCCAAGGCCGATCAGTATCGAGCATCGCTTGAATTCAGGCAGCGCCAAATCACGTTTGAGGAGCAAAAGAAATTTATCCGCTTCGACGTGCGCAACTCGCTGTTCGCCTTGCAGCAGGCGCAGGCTCGCGTAGACGCCGCCACCAAGGCGCGCGACCTGGCGCAGCATGTCTTCGATGTGACGCAGCAGGAGCAGCAGCTTGGCGCCAAGTCGAGCAGCGATACGCTGGCCGCGCAGCACGACCTGTCAATTTCAGAGTCGCTGCTTAACGCCGCGCAGGCAGCGTTTGAAAAGGCCAAAGTCGACATCGATCGCGCCACAGGCGAAACGCTCGATCGCACCGGTGTTTCGATCGACGACGCAAAGTCGGGAGTGGTGACGCATGAACCTACAACCTTCTGAAGCTTTCATATCCCGGGTGACATTGGCCGGCGCACTCGCAATAGCCGCGTCGCGCCCCAAAGCGTTGGACCTTGCAGCGTTGGATATGATGCAGAAGGAACAGCATCCGGAGGCGGAAAATTACCAGCACTAATCAGGAAAGTCGGGAAAAAATCCGGGTTCTCGTCGGCGACGATCAGCCTTCGATCCTAGAGGCTGTCGAGCTGCTGCTCAGCCCTCAGGGCATTGCGGTGGATCGCGCGCGTTCGCCGCAACTGGTGATGGAAGCATTGGGCCAGTGCGACTACGACGTTGTTCTTATCGACCTGAATTACACGCGCGATACCACCTCGGGGCAGGAGGGCCTGGACCTGCTCGCGCAGATTCACGAGTACGACCCTAGGCTGCCGGTCATCGTGATGACGGCGTGGGGCAACATTGACCTGGCTGTCGAAAGCATCAAGCGGGGCGCGCGTGACTTTATTCAAAAGCCGTGGGAGAACGAGCGTCTGCTGTCGCTGGTTCGCGTGCACGCCGAGCTTTACCAGGCGATTCGGCGCGCCCGCCAGCTCGAGCTTGAAAACCGCCTGCTGCGTGCTGAGGGCATGCCGGAGTTTATTGCTTCGTCGCAGGCCATGCAGCCGGTGCTCGAGTTGATTGCGCAGGTAGGCCCGTCAGACGCCAATGTGCTCATTACCGGCGAGCACGGCACCGGCAAAGAGATTGTGGCGCGTCTGCTGCATGCTGCCTCGCCGCGTTCGCGCATGCCGCTGGTCGCGG
>Ga0335072_10003060_pt1 | contig 25426 bp, 20 predicted proteins | sample Lox_Sample_21_FD_206725 | JGI IMG/M metagenome (GOLD analysis project Ga0335072, IMG submission 206725) | Soil microbial communities from Loxahatchee National Wildlife Refuge, Florida, United States - Lox_Sample_2.1 | ecosystem: Environmental > Terrestrial > Soil > Wetlands | place: USA...
GTGGATGGGAAAATGACGGGCGGCTTTGCCCTGATTGCTTACCCGGCGCAATACGGCACAAGCGGAATCATGACCTTCATTGTTAATCAAGATGGAGTCATATATCAGCAGGATCTGGGGGAGCGTACGAGCGACCTCGCATCTCAAATCGCAACCTTCAATCCCGATAGCTCGTGGCAGCCCGCTCAGCAGTAATTTGTCGCGCAGTTGCACATTAGCTGGTGAGAAATTCTCCATGCACGCTTGTTAGCAACATCCGTCGGCCCTTGGCCAAATCGCATGCGTCGTTCCAGTGCGATCTGACGACATGTCAGTTTGACAATTACAACGCCACGGTTTCAGGGGATAGCATCCTCAAACCTGCGAAGTTGCCTCGCGCCGCTCCGTGGGTCGATCCGCGGGATCAACCTATTTCGGTCAGGTCGGCAAGTCGTAAAGGAGCGCATATATGAGCTGGATGGCAAAAGCTACACTCGTCGCACTGTCTCTTGCAGCGCTGGGACTGACAGCATCAGAAACCAGAGCACAAGAAGCTCCGGTTTTTGAGATTTCGCAGCAAGACAGCTCGATCAAGTTTTCGGTGCAGGCGTCCGTTGCGATTGATGGCACTTTCGATAAGTGGAACGCTACCTTGAAATTTACCTCGCCGGATGTCACGTCTGGTGTTTTGGACGTCGAGATTCAGGCCGACTCGGTGAACACCGGAAGCGGCATGAAGGACGGTAAGCTGAAAAGCAAAGATTTCTTCGACGTCAAGCACGATCCAATTATAAAGTTTGTGTCGACGAAAGTTGTACAAACTGGGCCCAACACCTTTGATATTCCCGGCACGTTTACCATTCGCGGCGTGTCCAAACAGGAGACGCTGACTCTCACGGTTTTTGGCAAGGGAACGGGGACAGGGACGATTAAAGGAACCATGGCTTTCGACCGCAAAGACTACGGAATGAATAGCGGCATTCCGTTTATCAAGATCGCCAATCGAGTCGAGGTGACCGTCGACCTTCACGGGAAGCGGGTCAGCGGGCCTCCTTTGGTTTTCAAACAATAATCAGCGTAACGAACGCCGATTCGCCCCAAACTGCCGCAGACCAGTTGGACCGGATGCGACGAGTACGGAACCTTGCTTCTTCGCCGACCGTCAAGATAGAATCCCGCGGCGGAGGATCGCTGAATGGTCGAGGAATGCCGACGGTTAGAACAAGGCCGAGAAGGGATGGTCTGGAAAAAATGGGGGCCGTACCTGAGCGAAAGGCAATGGGGAACCGTCCGCGAGGATTACAGCAAAGACGGCGACGCTTGGAGCTATTTCAGTCATGATCAGGCGCGTTCACGTGCCTACCGCTGGGGCGAGGACGGACTTGCCGGTATTTCCGACGATCGACAGAACCTTTGTTTCGCCCTCGCCCTGTGGAATGGCAGGGATCCAATCCTCAAAGAGAGGCTGTTCGGACTGACGAACAAGGAGGGCAATCACGGGGAAGATGTGAAGGAATATTATTTCTATCTAGACAACACACCGACGCATTCGTATATGAAGTACCTCTACAAGTATCCTCAGCAGGCATTCCCGTATGACGACCTGGTGGCCACGAACAAGAAGCGGACACGCCACGATTTCGAGTACGAGCTCCTGGATACGGGGATTTTCGACGCCGACCGTTATTTTGACGTCTTTGTTGAATATGCGAAAGAAACCCCAGAAGACATTCTCATTAAGATCAGTGTCTGGAATCGCGGGCCAGACCCAGCGTCATTGCACATTCTCCCTACACTTTGGTTCCGCAACACTTGGTCATGGTCAGAAGGAGCGGTAAGGCCTATTCTCCGCGTGAGAGAAGGTGTGAAGGGTGCGAACGTTGTGGCCGCCTCACACCCTGAATTGGGAGAAAGATTTCTCTATTGCGAGGGGGGTGTACCGCTGCTGTTCACGGAAAACGAAACGAATAGCGAGCGCATCTTCGGCACACCAAACCGCATGCCTTACGTGAAGGACTCGATTAACGACTTCGTTGTGCATCAACAGTCTGCCGGATTAAATTCCAAGCAGACAGGAACAAAGGTTTCGCCACACTATCGCGTGACGGTGAGCCCCGGTCGGTGTGAAGTCATACGCCTGCGGCTGAACTGCATTGACCCCGAGGAGCTGACCGCATCCCACTCGGCGGCGACCAGAAATCCCTTCGGCGAACATTTCGATGTGGTTGTACGGACCCGGCAGGAAGAGGCTGACGAGTTCTATTCCACCGTAATTCCATCGAAGCTGGATGCTGACGCACGCAAGGTAATGCGTCAGGCGGTCGCCGGAACTCTGTGGTCGAAACAGTTTTACTACTTTGATGTCGACAAATGGCTTGAGGAGCATGGCGCTAACCTGTTCAAACCGAAGGGTAGAGCCCAACGTAACTACCACTGGCACCATATGCATAACGCCGATATCATCTCTATGCCGGATAAGTGGGAGTACCCGTGGTACGCGGCATGGGATCTGGCATTCCACATCCTCAGTCTTTCGATGGTGGACGAAGAGTTTGCCAAGCAGCAGTTGGACCTAATGCTCGAAGGGCGCTATATGCACCCAAGCGGGCAACTTCCTGCGTGCGAATGGGATTTCAGCGATGTAAACCCTCCTGTCCATGCTTGGTCGACTATCTTCACGTACCGCCTTGAAAAGGTTCGTCGCGGTCGCGGCGACCTGGACTGGCTAGAGCGTTCGTTTCAAAAGCTCTTGCTCAACTTTACTTGGTGGGTGAACCGCAAGGACCGTACGGGCAAAAACGCGTTCGAGGGTGGTTTTCTCGGGCTCGACAATATTGGGGTATTTGACCGCAGCGCACCACTGCCGACCGGCGGCTACCTGGAACAGGCGGACGGCACCGCCTGGATGGCGCTCTTCTGCCAAAATATGTTGGAGATCGCTACGCAGTTGGCGCTAGAGCGACCATCCTACACGGAAATGTGCGTCAAGTTCGCCGAGCATTTTGTATGGATTGCTTCAGCCATGGTGCATGCGGGCGAAGACACAGGAATGTGGGACGAAGAAGACGGGTTCTTCTATGACGTGCTTCGCCTGCCGGACGGGAAGTCGCAGCGAATGAAGGTTCGCTCGATGGTTGGGTTCCTTCCCATGTGTGCAGTAACCGTTTTTGAAGGCGAACTCCTAGCAAAGTATCCAGAGGTAAGCAAGCCCATGCGGCGATTGCTTTCGGCTCGCCCAGAGCTGGCAGCCAACATCCACGACCCGGCCAAGGCCGGCTGTTCCGGACGGCTGATGACCGCGGTTTTGAACGAGACAAACCTCCGCCGGATGCTGTCAAGGATGCTGGACGATAATGAGTTCCTCAGCCCGTATGGTATTCGCTCTGTCTCTCGCTACCACGCTGAGCACCCGTACGTCTTTCGTGTGGAAGGACAGGAGTCCAGCGTGGCCTACCTTCCGGCTGAGTCCGATACGGACATGTTCGGAGGCAACTCCAACTGGCGCGGACCGATTTGGATGCCGGTCAACGCACTGATCATCCGTGCTCTACTAATGTACTTCCTGTATTACGGCGAGGGTTTCACCATCGAGTGCCCCACGGGCTCTGGTCGAATGATGAACTTGTACCAGGTGGCTGAAGAGCTCTCGCGGCGACTGGTAAGCATCTTTCTCCGCGATAAGGATGGAAAGAGACCCGTCTATGGGGGAGCCGCCAAGTTTCAGAAAGACCCGCATTGGCGCGATCTCCTTTTGTTCTACGAATACTTCCATGGCGACAATGGAGCTGGCCTCGGCGCAAGCCACCAGACTGGCTGGACGGGAATTATTGCCAGGGCGATGCATCTGTTTGCTACCACGACCCCTGAGCAGGCCTTAGAACTCGGTAAGAAAGCAGGCGTAACGGAGACTCCAGATCCAACAGCGAAACAAATGGCTGTCGCTACCGATTAACCGATCATTTCCTCGCCTTCGCCCTCAGCAGCGGCCCTGAGTTTCCGTGGCTCCTGATAACGGTCGCTAGGGAGTGCGCGTGATCGTGTGGTTCTTCCAGTCGGAGTCAGTGAGATTCCAGCCACCTCCGAGAGCCAGATAGAGTTGAACGATCACCAGTCGCCGATTTAGCTCGGTTTGGACCAGTGCAGTTTGCTCGGGGTACAACTGAAGTTGTGCGTCGAGAACTTCAAAGTAGCTGGCCTTCCCCGCCGTATAGCGCTGCAAGGAAACCGTGACAGCCTTTTGATAGGCCGCAACAGACCGCGCTTGCTGTGCTTGGATTGCTTCGAACTTTTCGCGGGAGATGAGCGCGTTGGAAACGTCCGTGAAGGCGTTCAGGGCGGTCTGCTCATACTGCAGTTTGGCTTGTTGCCAAGCGGCTACCGCCTCGCGTTTCTGCGCGCGAAGGGCGCCTCCTTCATAGATGGGGCCGGCAAAATTGCCCGCGATGCTCCAGACATTGCCGCTGCCATTTGTGATTTGAGAGAGTGGAGTGCTTGCCTGTCCCAGAAGAGCGGTGAGCCCAAACTGAGGGAAGAAATTAGCGATGGCCACGCCAACCTGAGCGTTGGCCGAGCGGACCTGCTGTTCGGCGGCGAGGACATCTGGACGCCGCTCCAGGAGCGCGGAAGGCAGACCCACCGGAATATCAGGGGGGACGTCTTCGTCCAATAATTTTGCGGTGTGAACGATCGAGTGAGGATTGCTGCCCAGAAGAACGCTGATCACGTTCTCCTGCAGCGCAATTTGACGTTCATATTCAGGGATTGCTGCAGCGGCGGCAGCTTGTGCGGCCTCGGCGCGGGAGGTGTCCAGTGTGGAGGCGACGCCGCCTTCGTAGCGCTGAGTGAACAGATTGAGGGTCTGAGTAAACGACGCTGTAGTGTCCTTGGCAACCTGAAGCTGCAGTTCCAAGCCGAGAAGCTGAAAATACGCCTGCGCCACATCGCTTGTGAGCGTCAGCATGACGCCGCGGCGAGCTTCCTCGGTGGAAAGATATTGAGCACGGGCGCTTTCATTCAGGCGGCGAATGCGCCCCCAGATATCGGCTTCCCACGCTACGCTGCCAGCTGCAAGAAAAGCACCTCTGGTCATTCCCCCGTTTGGAGCGACGGTGCCCACGAATTCATTCTTGCCGTCGCTGGCGCCAACAGAGTAATTGACGGCTGGAAGAAATTGAGAACGGGCCACAGCGGCAAACTGGCGCGCTTGCTCGACCCGGGAAACCGCGATGGCGAGGTCGTAGTTATTGGCGAGGGCGCTGTCGATCAGCGATTTCAGTTCGTCATCTTTGAAGACTACCCACCAGGGCAAATCTGCGTAGGAAGCCTGCTGCGCGGCACCCTCGGCACCACGAAATTCGGGTGGAGAAGTCACCGCTGGGCGAACGTACTTTGGGCCTACTGCACAGCCTGAAATAATCAGCGCTGAGGAGAGAGTTGTGGCGAGCGCCACTTGGTAAATGCCGCGTCGCGTGTCGCGAAGCCGCAGACCCGCGCGTTTGCAATTTCTCGTTATCATCGACCGTAAGTGGATAACAGACTCATCTCCCTCGGATTAATCTGCAGGTCCGGGACTGGGGGAGGGCAAGCCGGGCGCGCCGGACTCCGGCGCCTTCGAACCTTCGACGCTCGCCCCTCCCACCCGCTCAATCATGTAGAACAGCGCTGGGATGATGAAAATGGCTATCGCACTGGCGGCAAACATGCCGCCGATAACGGCTGTGCCCATCACTTGGCGAGAGACGGCGCCGGAGCCCGTTGCGCGCCAGAGAGGCACACAGCCAAGAATAAAGGCGAAGGAAGTCATCAGAATGGGGCGCAAACGCAGCTTGGCTCCCTCGAGAGCGGCATCAGCAAGCGAGCGGCCTTTTTCGTATTCAGCTTTCGCAAACTCGACGATCAAAATCGCATTTTTTGCGGCGAGGCCGATCAGCATGACCAAACCAATTTGAGCGTAGACGTTGTTCTCCAGGCCGAGTCCCGTGTATTGCTTGAACACCAGCAGATCAATGATGCGACGTCCGAAAAGCGCCGCAAATGCGCCAAAGACTGCGATCGGAACGCTGAGTAAAACGCTGAAGGGCAGGGTCCAGCTTTCGTAAAGACCGGCGAGAATCAGGAATGCGAAGAGTATTGACAATCCGAAGATCGCAAAAGGTGAGACGCCCTGTTGCGCTTTCTGCTCCTGGAAAGACATGCCCATGTAATCGAACCCCATTCCAGGAGGCATCGTCTGAGCGTACACTTCTTCGAGGGCCTTCATGGCGTCGGTGGAGCTGAATCCACGCGCCGCTGTGGCGTTGATTTGCGCGGCACGATGCAAGTTGTATCGCATGGTGAATTCGGGCCCATTTCTCTGCTCGATGGTTGTAATGGCCGATAGTGGCACCATTTTCCCGTCGGTATTTCTGACGTAGAACTGCCCGAGATTGTCAGCACGTGTTCGATAACTGCCTTCCGCTTGCACATAGACCTGCCACTGACGCCCGAAACGGTTGAAGTAGTTGACGAAAGCCCCACCCATGAAAGCTTGCAGGGTCCCGTAAACATCTTTCAATTGCACGCCCTGAACCAGCACTTTGTCGCGGTCCACGTCGACGTACACTTGCGGGACTGAAGGGATGAGGGTCGTAAATATTCTCGCTATTTCAGGACGTTTGCGCGCCGCCTCCATGAACCGCTGGACGTTATTTGCCAGGAACTCGACGTCATGGCCACCACGGTCCTCCAGAATGTATGTGACGCCGCCGGAGGCACCAACGCCGGGAATGGCCGGGGGAGGGAAAGCGACCGTTGTACCCTCGGGAAGCTTCCCAAGAACGTCATTAAGATGAATCAGCAGATTCACATACTGCTCATCTTCGACCTTCCGCTCGCTCCATGGTTTCAAAGTCACCCAGAAAAAGCTGCTGTAACTGTTTTGCACACCACTCAACATGCTGTACCCGATCACCGACGTTACGTGTGCGATCCCGGGAGTGCTCAGCAAAAGGTCTTCAACTCTCTTCGCAGCCGCGGAGGTTCTTTGCAGCGAGGCAGCGTCCGGCAACTGTTGAACAATGAAGAGATAACCTTGATCTTCGTCAGGGAGAAAGCTCACGGGCAATTTGCCTCCGACGAAGCCTGCCAGGATGGCAAAGCCCACGAGCAGAAGGATGGTAAAGGCCGTCTTGTGAATGAACATGCGGCAGACTTTCACGTAATCATTCGTCGCGGCGGTAAACATACGGTTGAACCAACCAAAGAACTTGCCCAGCGGCCCCCGGGCTTCTTTTTTGGGCCGAAGGAGCAATGCAGAGAGAGCAGGGCTGAGCGTGAGAGCGTTGAAGGCGGAGATGATCACCGAAACAGCGATTGTTACGGCAAATTGTTGATAGAGACGCCCAGTAATTCCCGGAATGAAGGCAGTGGGGATGAAGACCGCAGAAAGGATGACGGCGATACCGATGACGGGAGCCGAAACCTCTTCCATGGCCTTCATGGCCGCGTCTTTCGGAGAGAGGCCGTGCTCAATATGATGTTCGACCGCCTCGACAACGACAATCGCATCGTCGACGACCAAGCCAATGGCGAGAACGAGGCCGAACAATGAAAGTGTGTTAACGGAAAACCCTAGCAGGGGAAATACAATGAATGTGCCAACGAGCGAAACTGGCACCGCCAACAGCGGGATCAGCGTCGCTCGCCAGCCCTGAAGGAAGATATACACGACCAAGATGACGAGAAATAAAGCTTCCAGGAGGGTGTGTTCGATTTCTTTGATGCCTTCCGTTACCGGGAGAGTCGTGTCGAGCGCGGTGACATAGTCGAGGCCCGGCGGGAAACTCTTCTTCGCGTTCTCCATGAATGCGATGGCGCCTTTCGCGGCAGCAATCGCGTTGGAACCGGGAAGTTGATAGACGGCGATTACAGCAGAGGGTTTGCCATCCAACCGTCCTTGCATGTTGTAGACTTGCGCGCCGAGTTGGATTCTCGCGACATCCTTCAGCCGAACGATCGATCCGTTTGGTTGAGCGCGAACTACGATCTGGCCGAAGTCCTCTTCGGAAACCAGGCGTCCCTGGGATCTGACGGTATAGGTAAATTGCTGCCCGGAGGGAACGGGCTCGCCGCCGATTTGTCCCGCCGGATTCACATTGTTCTGAGCTTGAATCGCATTTGTGATATCCGGTACGGTGATTTGCAGCTTTGCCAGCTGATCGGGCTTAATCCAGATCCGCATTGCGTACTGCCCAGCGCCGAACACGGAGACACTGCCAATACCAGGAACCTGGGTGAGGCCATCCGTAAGATTGATATAAGAATAGTTGGCCAGAAATTGGGAGTCATACGTCCCGTCCGGCGAATAGAGGTCGAACAGCATCATCGGAGCAGAAGTAGATTTCTGCACTGTGACGCCAAAATTATTGACCGCCGCCGGAAGCTGCGAGGCAGCCTGATTCTGGCGCATTTGAGCCAGAATCTGATCTGTGCTCGCGTCCGTCTTAATGTCGAAATCCACCGTCAACTTCATAGTTCCGTTGTTCGCGTTCAGCGAATACATGTACTCCATGTTGTCCACGCCGCTCATTTGCTGTTCGATCGGTGTGGCAACGGACTGTTCGACGGTCAGGGCATCGGCGCCCACGTAGGTCGCATTAACCTGGATTTGCGGGTCAGCGATGTTGGGGAATTGAGCTGTGGGGAGGCTCAGGACGGCCACCGTGCCGACAATCACCATGATGATGGAAATCACCATGGCCACGATGGGACGTTCAATGAAGAATTTATACATGGTTCCGGTTACGTGGAGCTGCTCGCGCTGGAATTTGCCGAAGTTGTTGTCGATCCCGGCGTGTATGGTTTGGGGTTTACTTGCATGCCATCTTTAACTTTTTGTATCCCTTCCACCACCACCTGCTCGCCAGGCTTCAGGCCCCCTGTGACAACCCACATCGTGCCGACCTTCGGCCCCATGGTAACCGGGCGGATATTCACCTTGTCGTCCGCCCCGACTACCGCAATCAAATATTTGCCCTGCACGTCGGCGACGGCAGGCTGCGGAACAAGCAACGCTCCTTTCTCGATTCGACCGACTGTACGAATATTCCCAAATCCGCCCGGCCGTAAGAGATTGTTGGGATTGGGGAATTCGACCTGCAATAGAATGGAACCCGTACTAATGTCCACCTGCCGGTCGAGAGCGTAGAATTTTCCTTTCAGCGGGTAAATGGAGCCATCCGCCAATTCCAATTCCCAGTTCAGTCTGTTAAGAGCCTGTCTTTCCGTCTCGCCTGCTTTTTCAATGTCCCGCATCGCCACGAAATATTGCTGCTCGCTGGGTGTGAAATTCACCAGGATGGGATTCAAGGTCGATATGGTGGTCAGCGGAGTTGCGCTTTGCGGGCTGATGAAATCGCCGACTTGTGCATTTGCAATGCCGGCGATTCCGTCGATAGGAGCGGTAATCGTGGTGAACCCAAGATTCAGTTTGGCGGTTTCAAGGGCGGCTTCTGCCGAGGCCACAGACGCTACAGCGGATTGCACTTGTGCGAGTGCAGACAGGTTATTTTGGATCGCATCATCAAGCTCCTGCTTGCTGATGGCTCCCGTTTGTGCCAGCGGCGTATAGCGCGTGACATCCTGCTGGGTCTTGCCTTGCTGTGCACGGGCGCGAGCAAGGTCGCCATTTGCCTGCTGCAGCACTCCTTTCGCCTGATCGACGGCGGCTTGATACGTCCGCGGATCCAATTGAAAAAGAGGCGCTCCCTTTTTCACATAGGCCCCATTGCTATAGGTCTGCTGTATCAGGTAACCCGCAACCTGCGCGCGAATCTGGGCGTTCACTTTTCCTGTTAGGGTCGCCACCCATTCTGCGGTGATAGGCACATCTCTTTGCGTAACCTCGACGACCTCCACCACAGGAGGCGCGGCTTCCACGGACTTTTCCTTTTCACATCCGGTGCAGAAGGCTAGGCCAATCGCCACAGCGAATAGCGCAGATTTGCGGTATTTACTGGACGTGGCGACGGCACGAGGCATCGCGATAGTGAATTCATGCTCAGACATGGGCGACCCCGGGCTTTTGTGAGGTTAGACGTAACCTGAATCGCGGGGGACTCTATCACGATGTTGTCTTGAAAAAAAGACGTAATCAGTCGACAGCGTCCGTGCACAGAGCTTCATGTCGAAGGCCACACCTGACCGTTTGTTTTTTCCAGCGAAGGGGACTGGGTTACTTATATCGGTCACCGAGTATGTGATCGAGCCTCTCGTGCCCCTCTCTGCCCGGGGCATTGGCCTAACTTTGGCTGCAATTCAACCAAACACAGCAACGTCCTTTTTCGCTCGGCGTAGTTTGCGCCTCGATGTGAGAATCTGGCGACACTGTCACTTTTGACAGTGGTAGCGACCACATGCTCGTGTCAGATAGAAGGAGAAAAAAGTGTGGTGGCTTGATGAAAATTAGGGTTGCTCAAATTTCCCGATGGGCGACGGGCATCCTCGCGGGAATCGTCCTGTTTCCTGTGATGGCAATCCACGCTCGTGCTCAGGAGGGTTCGCGCCGGGAAACGATTCAGGCCACAGCCCTTGGCCAGCAAAGGGCAGCGGGAAAGACCTTCAGCATAACCGTAAATATCAATTCCTATTCGACCCCGGAGGATCAAAAGATTCTGATCGATGCGTTCACCAATGGTGGCCACGACGCTTTGGTCAAAACTCTGAGCAAAATGAAGTCCAAGGGAAGAGTTGCGATCACGGGGACGCTTGGCTACGACATTGCTTACGTACGCTCATTTGACACTCCCAACGGGCGGAGGATTCGGGTGTTCACAGATAGGCCGATTCGGTTCGTCGAGGCCTATAATAACGGCCGCACGACCGACTACGATCTGTCAGCTTTAGAGATCAATCTCGACAACGATCCAAAAAAGAGTGATGGAAGCTTGATTGTCGCGGCTCGGTTCAGAGTTGATAAAAACAAGCAGATCTCAATTGAAAGCTATGGCTCAGGACCTTGGCGTTTGGTAAACGTCATGGAGCGCTGACAAGGCACTCGCTGGCCGCGACACCCGTTCCACGCCTAACGCCCGGCAGAGATGATTTGTGGACCGCGAGATAAAAAGAACAATTGGAGGGTACAAAATGAAGAAACGCATCGTGCTGTGGCTTCCCATTTGGGCGATTGCCATTTCTTGCCCGGCCGCTTTGGCGAATGGGCATCCGAAGAAGGCCGCACAACAATCCGCCCAATCCTCGCAGTCCTCACAATCCCCGGATGCCCACACACAGGCCAAGAATCTTCAAGAATACATCAACCTCATGCGTTCCAATGTGCGCGACCAGAAGGCGGAGATCATGGGATCCGTCATGGAGCTGAATATTGAAGACTCTGCGAAATTTTGGCCGATCTACAACGAATACGACGCCGAATTGACCAAGCTGAACGATCTCCGAATTGCAAACATTAAAGACTACGCAGCCAATTATTCGCAGATGACGGATGACAAGGCCGATGAGTTGGTCCATAACGCTCTCGATTATCAAAAGCAGCGTGGCCAGCTCCTCGCAAAATACTACGAGATCATGAAGCAGTCATTGGGGGCCGTGACTGCGGCGCGCTTTCTGCAAGTCGAAGACCAATTGCTCTTAATCATTGATCTTCAAATTGTTTCTTCCCTGCCGATTGTTTCTCAATGACTATGAGCGCGACCAAGGAGAGGAAAAATATGCGAAATGCAGTTCTTATCGCCGCGGCGACACTGTTGGGGCTCGCAGCTATGCAGGGAAATTTGCTCGCCAAGGTTATGCCAGCCAGCCTGAAGACGGCCTCCGGCGAAGTTGCGTCGCCGGCGGCGCAAAATACGAGGAAAATCACCGTCCCTGCCGGAACGCGCATTTTGGTCCGCATGATTGACTCAATCGACTCGACCAAGCAAAAGGCCGGGTATCGCTTCACGGCGAGCCTGGAATCAAACCTGGTGGTGGACAACGTCGTGGTAGCACCAAGAGGTACGATGGTGTATGGGCAGCTCACATCGGCTTCGTCCGCCGGCAGAATGTCGGGCAGTTCCGAACTGACGCTCGAGCTGACGGATATCATGATCAAGGGCACCATGTATCCGCTTCTCACCAGCACGTATGAAGTGAAGGGCAGTGGAGAAGGCTCGAAAACGGCGAAGAAAGTTGTTGGCGGCGCAGGACTGGGTGCGCTCATCGGGGGGCTCGCGGGGGGTGGAAAGGGAGCTGGAATCGGGGCGCTCGCCGGAGCTGGTGCAGGAACGGCTGTTGCCGCTTCCAAAAAGGGACAACAGTTATCTATACCGAGCGAGACTCTGCTCGAATTCCGTCTGCAGCAGCCCGCGCCTCTGCCCGTTTCTTCCTGAGGGTTGACCCATGTGGTCTCCCCGTCAATTGTCAGTAACCAATTTGCGTCACTTGTATTCAATGGAATGTCGTCGGCGGTGAATTTTTAGGGTGTTGGGAAGTGTCTGCCGTCGACGGTGCACGTGACAACCGCTGCGCCGGGCGCATCCGTGGTCTGTTGCGCGATTTGGATCGAGGCTGCGGCCCGCTGCGCTTCAAATCAGATTCTCTTTCTCTAACGCCTGGACTACGACTTTGACGATTCCATCGATCGCCTTTGTCACTGACCGCGGATTAACCGTGTTGCTCGTGCCTGTCCACACTAACTCTCCGTCGGGTTTGGCGGTGGAGTAGAAATTCGTTTCGACTTGTGCCGCAGTATCTGTTTGAAGATAACCGGGCGAATAGACAACTGGAGAAAGTGCCCCGTAATAGCCATAGAAGGTGCCGTAGTATGGATTTAGCGGATAAGTCTGGCCGGGTACATATGTGACCGTTTTCTTATATTTGACCAAGCTCGATACCACGATTGCGTCGAAGCCTTGACCTTGAACGACATCTCTCATCTGATCCATATTAATCGGGGTCGACTCAGGTCGTGGAAGAAGGGAGTAGCTGGGAACCGCCTGAATTCCGGGCCTCGCGATCGCCGCTACCAGCCTATCCTCGAAATCGGCACGGCTCGAAGCGCGTCCATTCATCGCCAGGACCAGCACGTTTTTGAAACTCGGACCTGCGTAATTTGGATTTTTCCACGTGAAGGCCAGCTTCGTGGACTTGGCACCCGACACCATAACGGCCGCCAGTATGGCTAGAAACAACGCGCATTGTTTTTCCAAGCGGTGCTTTTGTGTAAACAAGCGATCGATCTCCAACGGTTCTTTAGCGTCGCAAGTGCGCGTGAGCGATCGGTGCGCGAACCCCGGGCTGTTCGAGATCCCTCTTGAAAACCCGAAACCCGTGCGTTCTGGCCCATTGGGCCAGGCGATGGCCGGCTTCTTGCACTACGAGCGCGCTAGCCACAACGAGAGTTACAGTTCCGAAGAGGATGACGATCAAAAGGACAACAAAGGTAAGCTCCTCGAAAACGTAGAGTCTTGTTGCGAGCGATCCTGGTCCCAAAGTCAGCAAACCAAGCATTTTCACACCTGCTTCAGTCTTTTTTTGGATGCCCGCGCGAAATGGGGGAAACTCTGCGCCCTGACCCTCGAAGGGGGCTGTAATGTCATTGGGACAAAGAGTTACGCGTGCTGCCAATATGCCGGGCATTTCCACGAGAACCATTTCCGCCACCCCCATCCGGTCGCAAACTAACGCCTCCCCGCCTACCAAGAAACTGTCAGAAGTAACAGGGGCAAGTGTGCGAAGCATTCGTTAATAAAACGCCGCAATGGCTGTCACAAGACGACACATGCCTGGTAACGGGTTGTATGTCTCCTTTGGCAGGTGCGGAGGTGGACCTCGGTCCGCCATCGGTCGCTTTTCTCCCCGGATTGTCATTTTTACCAATAACAAGCTCCTCCGGATAAGAGTAGCGTCCTTGGTGAGAGGAGTTTCGCTTCAACCAGATCCAAGGCCATACGGCGCAGCGTTTAGCCTCGGGGTTGGAGTCAGCGGCTGAATTTTCTTCACGAAGAGGAGAAGAACGATGCTACAAGAAATACACTTTAAGATCGCTAAGGCCTGCTTTGGCCTCATCCTGGCGGCGTTCACGTGCGGGGTGGCACGGGCGCAGGACATAACGACCAACTCCATGCCTGGAACGAATTTTGCGAATTACCACACCTACAAGTGGGTAACCGTCGAGGGAGCAACCTACCCGAACCAGATTTTGGACGCTCAGATCAAGAGTTCGATCGACTCGCAACTAGCGAGCAAAGGATTGACAAAGGTGGACTCCGACAAGGCCGATCTCTACGTGGCCTATCAAGCGTCCATCAATCAGGAGAAACAATGGAACGCCTACGGCACGGGCGGCGGATTGCGTTGGGGTGGCGGGATGGCCACCGCCCAAAGCTCGACCATCAGCGTTGGAACCCTTGTTCTGGATATGTACGACCCGTCTACCAAGCAACTCGTTTGGACCGGTCGTGCGACGAAGACGCTCGATCCGGGGGCCAACCAGGAGAAGCGTCAGAAGAATCTGGACAAAGCGATGCAGAAGCTTTTAAAGAACTTCCCACCCAAATAGGCCAACGGACGTCGCGGCCGGAAATCACGAGAGGTTTAATATGAAAGATATGAACTTGCGCACCATCAGAAACGTTTTCTTCATCGCATTCGCCTTTTTGATTGGTTCAGTTTTCCTTCGGACCGTCCAGGCGCAGAATAGTGAAATTCAGGAGAAGCTCGCGGCTGTCAAGCAGGCTGCGATGGAAAATAAACAGAAGCTCCGTCAGTATCAATGGATTGAAACAACTCAACTCACCTTGAAGGGCGACGCGAAGCCGCCGACAGAGAATCTCTGCCTTTACGGTCCTGACGGAAGCGTCCAAAAGACGCCGATTGGCGCTCCTCCGGCACCACCCAGCGGCGGCAGGGTGAAACAAAAAGTGGTCGCCAAGAAGAAAGCCGAAATGAAAGATTACATGCAAGACGTGAAGGCCCTCCTCGGTTCATACCTGCCACCCGACCCGGCGAAGATGCAGGCAGATTTCCAGGCCGGCAAAGTCTCTTTGAACCCTACTCCAAGCGGGGTGAACTTAATCTTCGCCGATTATGCTCAGCCCGGCGACAAGATGACTCTCACGTTCGACACTGCCACGAAGAAGATTGCTGGCTTGACGATCGATACGTATATGGGGCAGGAAAAAGATGCCGTAACGTTGCAGGTGCAGATGGCCAGCTTGCCGGATGGGACCAACTACGAGTCGCAAACTGTTCTCAACGCCACAGCAAAGGAGTTAGTGGTAACGACCACTAATTCCGATTACCAAAAAGTTGGCGGGAACTAGTGACCAGAGACAACAGGGCCATGTCCTGATTGTGTCATTGCAATTACCGAGGTAACCGTCGTTTGCGAGTGAGCGGTGAGGATTTCGGGTGAATTGATTCTGCAAGACGGCAAAGATGCTTCGATTCGCTCTGACCTTCGGGGCGTTGCTTTTCTTGCCCCGAAAACTGCGCAGACCCCGCCGGATTCAAGCGCGACGTCACCTGAACCCAAGGAGGCAAGCACGGCTGCTGGCTTCCAGGTCGACATCACTCCCTGCCTGTGTTGCGGCGGCATCCCTGGCACCGTCGGATCTCGCAATGAGGCCGCTACCGTTTGCGCAAGCTTCGGCGATATCTGTATTGGCTGCTGGTCAGAGCCACCGGTCGGCAGGACGTGAAGTGAACTGAAAAAACCTAGCGAGGAAGGGAGGCATGCGTGAGCGGCGAACCTGGCCAGAAGACTTCATTCAAACAAAAGGCCGTCCAAGAACTAAAGGAAATGGCTGGCATCACTCTCTATCTCGCATTTTTCTTTTGCGCTCTCGTCACCTACAGCCTGCTTTTACTTGGCAAATTTCACGTTTCCTATTTTTCCTATGGCTCCGCGCTGATCAACGCTCTTGTGATCGCCAAGGTCATTCTTATCGGAGAAGCCATGCATCTTGGTAGGAAGCACGAATCCAAACCGTTGTTTTTCTCGACTTTCCATAAATCATTTTTGTTTGGCTTGCTTGTATTCGCCTTTCATATTGTCGAGGAGGTGATCAAGCGGGTCGTGCATGGGCAACAGATCGTTGGCGCGTTCCACGAGATTCGTCTCGATAGCCTTCTCGCCCGTAGTGTTGTCATTTTTTGCACTTTCATTCCGCTCTTCGCATTCCTGGAATTGCGGCGGGTGCTGGGGGAAGATTATTTCGATCCTCTGTTTTTCCGGACAGGCGCCGCGGCGAAACCAGAACTTTCGAGCAAGCTCTAAACACGATTGGGCCCTCGGCTCGTAGGCGTTGTTGATTTGAATTCAGATGCCGAGGAGATTTTCCCATGGCCGCTCGTCTAACCGTCTGCCGTGCTCTAGCAAATAGGTCGTATAGCCCGTGGGTCGTCCAATCGCCATTCCTATAAAAGGTCGAGGTCGCGCCGTCTCCGTGTTCCTTTCATCGTTGCTGTTGTCTTGACGTTGGTTTAGCCATTGCTTGAACTCGTCGGCCTTCTCGAACGGAAGCCTCAATGCTTCACTCACAACGTATGCCTTCTTCGCACCTATGAATTTGGAGTAGCTATCCAGGTTGAGTTTGATTCCCTCCTCTACGCGGACTTGGATGGTTGCGTTCCTCACTTGCTTTGGCGGAGCTTTCAGAATTGCCATAGTCTCTTCTTTGCTACTACCGATTAGTAGTACGAGCCGCTCAGGATTCATCTACTCATGCAAAACTGCGTGGAAAGACAACGCTCTTCGTGGCGGCATAAACACGCCGTCCTTTGCTTTGTGAGAGCCCATCGGGCCTTCGAAATGGCGGCAGATCTTGCTGATCGCCCTGATCTGTCCTTCATATTCGTACAGCAGAATGTCGTGGTCATCGACCCAACTAGTGATTTGGCTGGTCCTCCTCATCTCGTCAACACAGGAGAGGTACCGGAGCTCGGCCCCCTGCAGCCGTCATCGGACATATCCTCCGAAGCCTATACGCGGGACCTTCGTCGTAGATCGTGTTATAAGAGCGGTCAATTCACTCGGGTCGCCCGTTCTACCCGGCAGAGGGGCAAAAATGGATCCAGTCGTCAAGTTGGTGGTCGAGATTGCCGGTATCCTTCTGCTTGGGGCACTCGGCGAATTCATCTTCGCCCGAACGCGCGTGCCGGACGTGGTCTGGCTAGTGGTCGCCGGCATTCTCGCCGGCCCCATATCCGGTTTTATCCCGTCAGACCTTCTCAAGCCCGGCATCCCGTTCTTTGGAGCCATCGCCCTGACAGTCATTCTGTCAAACGGGGCGTTTCGTCTCCAGCTAACGGAGTTGGCGGCGGCCGCGCCGCGCGGTATTTTCCTGGGGTTATCGGGATTCATTTTTTCTTTGATTGCGATATGCGGGTTCCTTTGGCTGTTTACAAAGTCGGGGTATGTGCGCCCCTCACCGCCGTTGGCATGGGTAATGGCAGGCGCGATAGTTGCTGGGACCAGTTCGGTCATCATTATGCCAACAATGGCGATGGCTCGGGTGCCTTCCAGAATAGCGCGCATGCTGGAGGTCGAGTCGTCAGCGACTGACGCCCTCACTGTCGTAGTAACGATGGTGCTCATCGACCTCCTCGTGAGCGGTAGTGCCGACATTTCTCGTCCCTTCATTGCCCTCGCGAGAGAACTCGGTGTCGGCGTGCTTATCGGCGTAGTTGCCGCCACATTGCTCATCCCTGGAATACCTTCGATGCGGGACAAACCCCACGGCTACACGGTATTTCTTGCGTCAATGCTTGCACTGTATGGCATCACTGATGCGTTTCGGGGAAACGGTGCCATGGCGGTCCTGGTGGCATCACTTTTGGTCGGTAACGCTTCGACCATCGTGCCACGCCTGTTTCCGGGCGCACAGGGGCATGTTTTTGCTACAACAGAAACAATCAAGGTCATGCAAGACCAGATGACGTTCCTCATCAAGTCGTTCTTCTTTTTTCTGATCGGTCTGATGTTCCCAATGGATCTGAGGAAGATTGCCCTGGCTGCCGTCGGTATACTCTTCCTCACGGCGTTCCGGATTCCTGCTGTGCTGGTCTCGACGAGGAGAATGGGACTGGGAAAGAAGGAGTTCTGGTTCCTCTGTGCCGCCATTCCTCGCGGTCTTGCCGCCGGGGTATTGGCGACGCTGCCGATGCGCTACGGTGTTCCGGGGGCGGAGAATCTTGCTCCGGTCATATTCGCGGTGATTGTCCTCAGCGTCCTCGTCTTTGCGATCGGCTTCTCGATTGTGGGCCGGTTGCCGGACGGGCACGTGCCGATTGAATGATCACGACGAATGCGAAGAGGAAAGCATCAAGGTCGTCCCGAGACTTCAACTAGCAATGAGCGAATCAGCGGCCACTCGCGCTGGAAGTCCCCGACATGAGGTACACGGCGGGTGCACAGGAAATCACAACCACTGCAAGTCCTTATTTCATCGGGAGAAATGATGGAGGCGCGGGTGGGAATCGAACCCACGTATAAAGGTTTTGCAGACCTCTCCCTTACCACTTGGGTACCGCGCCTTACAATTCCAGTATAGCGAATCCTAACAACGGAATCACGCCAACCGCTCTGCTATCGGATGCGCAACTCAAAAGGCATCCTGGCCTGCACCGGGTCCATCATCCCCACCAGATGTTTCAGCGTCTCGTCGAGTGTCAGCGTCTGCGACATCTGGTCGCGCTGCTTCTCCAACAGCAGCTCGAAAAACGTCTTTTCCCTTGGAAACAGCTCGATGCGCACTTGCTCACTGGCGGGGATGTTCGCCAGTTCCTTGGCGGCATTAACAGCGGTGTCGAGCCCTCCCAATTGATCGACAAGTTTCAAATCCTTGGCCTGCGCGCCCGTCCAGACGCGGCCCTTGCCGATGCGGTCTACTTCGTCCAGCGGCAAATGACGGCCTTCGGCAACACCCTTGGTGAAATTCGCATAGGTTTCATTTAGCATTTTCATTACGGCAGCCCGCTGGGCCGGCGTGAAGTTCTGCTGGTCGGAATAGAAAGTCGAATTCTCGCTGGTGGTGACGGAATCGGTGCTCATTCCCAGCAAGCTGTAAAGTCCGGCAATATTGAATTTTCCCGTGAGCACGCCGATGGACGCCGTGATGGTGTCGGGCTCGGCGACGATTCTGTTCGCCCCCATCGCAATCCAATATCCGCCGGAGGCCGCAACGTCGGACATGGAAACGACAACCGGCTTTTTCGCCCTCGCAAGCTCCACTTCGCGCCGGATCACTTCGCTTGCCACCGCCGAGCCGCCTCCCGAATCGATCCGCAGAATGATCGCTTTGATCGACGAATCCTCGCGCGCGGTGCGGATATCTTTTGCCACCGAATCCCCGCCCATAATGAATCCCCCGCCAGGCGTGGTTCCGGATTGGCCGGATTCGATCAATCCTGTCGCATGAATCACGGCGATTTCCTGGCCGTCGCCGGTTGAAAGCGAATTGTGATAGCGGGCGAGCGAGATTGGATTCCACTGTCCTATTTGCTTGCGAAAATAATCCTGCACCTGGTCCCAATAGGCTTCTCGGTCGACCAGCTTGTCCGTCACTGCATCGGACGTGGAGAGCGGCCCCGCTTCCACCAGTTTCTGGAACTGCTCGCGGTCGAGGCCCCGGGACTGCGCCGCCTCGGTCAGGAACTGCCCATAAATCCCGTCCAGCAATCCTTCCACTTCTTCCTTGTGCGCCGGTGTAAATTTTTTTTCTGTGAAGGTGTTTCCCGCGGTCTTGTATTCGGCGATGTGATAAAACTCCGGCACGATTTTCAGTTTGTCCAGTGTCCCCCGGAAAAACATCGCTTCCGCCATCATTCCGTGGATGCTCACGGGCGCTGTCGGAACGATCCAGATGTCCGAGCAACCGGTCGCCAGGTAATACTCCGCGTTGCCGATCCCGTCGTAGCCCAGATAACAAACACTCGGCTTGCCGCTCTTGCGGAACGACAGCAGGTGCGAATGAATCTCCTCAAGCTTTGCCCAGCCTGTGTCGAGCGGCCCGATGCGCACCACCAGTCCCGCGATTCGCGGATCGGTTGCCGCCGCGTCAATCGAATCGGTGTAGTCGTGCTGCACGGGTGTCGCGTTGCCGAACGCGGTGAAGAGATCTTCCTCGCGCTGCTCTTGAATCGAACCATTCACGTCAATCAAGAGGACGGATTTCGATGGAATATGCGTTGGCGCAACCACCGCAAGACAGCCGATCCCTCCGATGATCAGGACCACTATGAGGATGATGATTGCCCGACGCTTCCCCCAGGTCATCTCTCTTCACCTGCCTTCCTCTGGTTGCTTTGGATCGAAAAGACGATACATCACACCACGTTATTGCGATTTGGCGTCGCGCAGAAACCGGGCGGCTTCCTCGGGCGGTGTGGGGTTCAGATAAAAGCCCGTGCCCCATTCGAAGCCGGCCACCTTCGTCAGTTTCGGCATCATCTCGATGTGCCAGTGGTAGTGGTCGTTGATCTCCTGCCCCACCGGCGAGGTGTGAATGACGTAGTTGTACGACGGGAAATTCAGCACGGCGTCGATCCGTCCCAGGCAATCTCGCAGCACGCGCGCCAGGCTGCCGTAGTACGGCGTCGGCATATTTTCGAAAGCGGAGCTGTGCTGGCGCGGCAGAATCCACGTTTCAAAAGGAAATCGCGGCGCATAAGGCTCGATGGCGATGAAATAATCCGTCTCAAGAACCACGCGCGCCTGCGTCTCCACTTCCTGGTGAATCATGTCGCAGAAAATGCAGCGCTCTTTGTCCTGGTAATAATGCTTGCAGCTGTCCCATTCCTCGACGACGCGCCGGGGAATGATCGGCAGCGCGATCAGTTGCGAATGCGTGTGTTCGAGAGAGGCTCCCGCCGGCTCGCCGTGATTCTTGAAAAGAAGAATATAGCGAAAGCGTTTGTCATTCTTCAGGTCGAGCATGCGGTCGCGGTATGCCCACAGAACTTCCTCGACTCCCTTGTCGGCGAGAGTCGCAAGCGTGAGTTTGTGATCGGGCGTCTCGATGATCACTTCATGCGCGCCCACGCCATTCATCTTGTCGAACAACCCTTCGCCTTCGCGGTCCAGATTCCCTTCGATGCCCAGCGCCGGAAACTTGTTCGGAACCACGCGCAGCGACCATCCAGGCGTATTCTTCGCCGTTCCGTTGCGGCCGTAGGCGAGCACTTCTGGCGGCGTTTTCCCCTCAGCGCCGGGACAAAATGGACAATTCGGCGAACCTTTGATCTCCACGGTCTCTCGCACGAAATCGAGCGGGCGTTTCCCGCGATCGGTGGAAATAATCACCCAACGGCCCGTAATCGGGTCCTTGCGAAGCTCTGGCAAAATCCCTCCCCGTGAGCGCGTCCCCAACGCGCGCCTTAAATAAACGTCATTCTACTACGCGGCGCGAGCACCCGTGCAAAGCAAAGAAAATTTCAAGCGATAGGAGCGCGTGAAGCTCGCGGTCACTTTACGGCTTCGAGCTGCCATTCCACGGTCTTGCCGCGAATGACAAAACTCAGGTAGTACTCCCAGAATTTGCGGAACCACCGGGCGTGATTGACGAAAAATTGAAAGCCCAACGCGCGCCAGATACGCAGCAGCTCGACGTGCACGCGCCGCTCGCGGTATCGCGCCGGGGCGTAGTAATCGTACTGCGCGGGCTTGTCCGAAAAAAACCAGAACGAGAAACTGGAAAGATGCCACCGGTGCGCCGGGCTGCAATACGACGCGTGATCGGTGTAGTGCGGCGTGACGATCGTGACGATCGCCCCGTTCTTCGCCACACGATGCGCTTCCGCCAGCATCCGAAAAATATCGTCCACTTCCTCGATGATGTGAATCATTCGCACCGCGTCGAACGTGGAATCCGCAAAGGGCAGCGTTTTCGTCCAGTCGCACAGGACGTCCGCCTGGCTCGCCGGGCTCATGTCCACGCCGATCGCGCCGGGATATTTCCCGCGCCCGCAGCCGATGTCGAGTATCAGCGGCATCGGATCTACTTGATGACCTCGAATGTAAATTCCATCAGCTTGCCGCGAATGATGAAGCTCAGATAATGCTCCCAGAACTGCCGGAAAAATCGGCTGTGGTTCACCAGAAATTCGAAGCCGAGCGCCTTCCACAATTTCAGCAGCTTCACGTGCAGCTTCACTTCCTTCATTCGCACTTTCGTGTACCACATGTCACGGCCGTGCATCCCCCCCGGATAAAAATAGAGAAACGAATACGTGTTCAGGTGCCAGCGATGAGTAGGATCGCGAAACGAACTGAAATCCGTATAGTGCGGAGTCGCGAGAAAGATTGTCCCGCCCGCACGCGTGATGCGATGGAACTCTTCCATCGTGGCGATGATGTCCGCCACATGCTCGATCACATGCTCGCCGCGCACTTCGTCGAAGGAATTGTCGCGGAACGGAAGAAAACCCTTGTCGAGGTGGGCGATCACATCGGCGGCCGTCGAAGGGTTCATATCGAGGCCGATCGAACCTGGATATTTCGCCGGCCCGCAACCGACATCAAGAATTCGCGGCAATCAATCCTCCCAAGGAATTTTGCGGCGCGCAAACGCGCCGCTATGCGCAGAGCGAAGCTGGAAGAATCTCTCTTTTCGAGATTCCGCTCAAGGGAGAATCCCCGTATCCTTGCGGAAGCGCAACGAGACGGAGATTCATCGGCCAAAAAATGCCCGCGAAATTACAACGAGCGTTCGACCTCGCTGAAGATGCCGCCGAGCGTGCTCAAGGCAAACGCCGCCTGTTCTTCGTCGATCAGAAGCGGCGGGCAAAGGCGGATTGTCGTGTCGCCGGAGCCGAGAATCAACAGCCCTTTCTGAAAGGCCATCTGCACGATTTTGTTGCGAAGGTCGGTAGCTTTTTCCTTCGTTTTCTGATCGCGCACGATTTCGATGCCGATCATCAAGCCGCGGCCGCGCACCTGACCGACAATTTTATGCTTTGCTGTCCAGCCGGAAGTTTCGCGAAAAATATATTCGCCCATTCGCGCGGCATTCGCGATGTGGCCGCCTTCGAGCAATTTCATCGTCGCGAGCGCCGCGGCGATGCAAACGGGATTGCCGCCAAATGTGGAAGCGTGCGCTCCCGGCGTCCAGTTCATCACGTCTGCCTTTGCGACGATCGCTCCGAGCGGCATGCCGGAGGCGATTCCCTTCGCGATGCAAATAATGTCCGGCTCGATGCCCGCATGGTCAACAGCCCACCATTTGCCAGTGCGGCCCATTCCCGACTGCACTTCATCGGCGACGAGCAGGATGCCGTGCTTGCGGCAGATCTTCTCAAGGCCCTGCAGGAATTCGACCGGCGCGGGCAAGTAGCCGCCTTCGCCCTGAATCGGCTCGATAAAGATGCCCGCCACTTCCTCGGGATCAACGCGGCGGCGGAAGAGCTCGTTGACAAGATAGTTGAGGCAATCCTCGGTCGCGTTCTCTGGACGCACGCCATAGGTGCCGCGATAAGTGTCCGGATAAGGCATGTGGAAGACGCCGGAGAGAAGCGTGCCGAAGCCTTTGCGCTGGATGCTGCGGCTGGCGGTGAGAGAAAGCGCGCCCATCGTGCGTCCGTGAAACGCGCCGTGAAAGGCGATGAGCTTGTCGCGCTTGGTGTGATACTTCGCGAGCTTGATGGCGGCTTCGACGGCTTCGGCGCCAGAGTTGCCGAAGTAGACGCGCTTCGGACCTTTGCCGGGAGCAACGGCGGCGAGCTTCTCCGCCATTTCGACGAGGCTCGGATAGTAGAAGTCCGTGCCGGACATGTGAATGAGTTCGGCGGCCTGCTTCTGGATGGCGGCGACGACTTCGGGATGACAATGGCCCGTGGCGACGACGGCGATGCCCGCGGCGAAGTCGAGGAATGTGTTGCCGTCAACATCTTCGACCATCGCGCCGCGGCCGCGCTTCGCGACGAGCGGATAATCGCGCGTGTAGGAAGGCGAGAGAATCGCGTGATCTTCGGCGACAAGCGCGGCGGCTTTCGGTCCGGGCAGCGAAGTGATCAGATTGGGAAGCTTGCTGGAAATCTTCGTCTCAATGGCTTGCATTTCTTCCTCCGAAAAAAAGTTTTTGGATTTTTTGCCGCCGGATAGAGCGGTTTCCGCCGCCCGGCGAGCGGCAAATTGCCAAGCAGAGGAAGAAAACTTAGTCGACGCTGAAGAGGCTCGGTCGTTGATTCGACGGCTGGCAAGACAGAGGCGAATTGTGAAGCGAGGATGTCATTTGTATTTCCACAGGACGGTGCCGTCCCGCTTGTCTTCCAAGAGTATACCAGAATCGGCGAGTTCCTTGCGAATGGCATCGGCGCGGGCGAAGTCGCGGCGCTTCTTGGCGGCCTGACGCTCCTCGACGAGAGCTTCGATTTTTACGGGGTCGAGGCGCGGCTGCGACGGACCGTAGCCGAGGCGAGCGAGCTTTTCGGCGTCGTCATCGACGAGAACGGCGAGGACAGAATCGAATTTTTCCATCGTGGCAACGAGGCGCGTGGCGTCCTGCTGGCGCATTTCGCCGCGGTCCATGGCGGTGTTGGCGTCGCGCAGGAGATCGAAAATGGAAGCAAGAGCGACGGCGGTGTTGAGGTCGTCGGCGAGGCCGGCGTCGAATTGTTCTTCGGCTTGCGCGATGCGCTGTTCGATAGCGGCGCTCGAGCCCGGAGGAAATTTTTCCGTGTGCAGGCGCGTGAGAAACGTGCGCAGGCGCTCAACGGAATTTTCCGCCTGTTTCAGGCTATCGGCGGTGAAATTCAACTGGCGGCGGTACGGAACGGAGAGAAGCAGATAGCGAATGCTCGAAGGCTTCTGGCCCTTGGCGAAGAGATCGCGGAGAGTGAAGAAATTGCCGAGAGATTTCGACATCTTCTCGCCTTCGATAATCAAGTGCTCGGCGTGCAGCCAGATTTTCACGAACGGTTTTCCCGTAGCGCCTTCACTCTGCGCGATTTCGTTTTCGTGGTGCGGGAAGGCGAGGTCGACGCCGCCGGTGTGAATGTCGATCGTGTCGCCGAGGTAGCGCATGGACATGGCGGAGCATTCGATGTGCCAGCCGGGACGGCCGGGGCCGATGCGCGTCTCCCACAAATGTTCGCCGGGCTTGGGCGCTTTCCAGAGGGCGAAATCGCGGGCGTCGGCCTTCTCGTAGCGATCGACATCGACGCGCGCGCCGGCTTGAATGCCGGTCATATCGATTTTCGAAAGCTTGCCGTATTGGGGAAATTTCGAGATGCGGTAGTAGATGGAGCCTTCGCTCTCGTAAGTGAGGCCCTTTTTCTGGAGGCGCTCGATCAGATCGACCATCGCGTCGATGTGGTCAGTGGCGCGGACGATTTCTTCGGGCATTTCGAGGCTGAGGGAGCGCATGTCGTCGAGAAACGCCTGAATGTATTTTTCGGTGTAGTCGCGGATGGAAAGGCCGGCGACGGCGGAATTCTGGATGATGCGGTCGTCGACGTCGGTCATGTTCATGACGTG
>Ga0335072_10003061_pt1 | contig 25426 bp, 22 predicted proteins | sample Lox_Sample_21_FD_206725 | JGI IMG/M metagenome (GOLD analysis project Ga0335072, IMG submission 206725) | Soil microbial communities from Loxahatchee National Wildlife Refuge, Florida, United States - Lox_Sample_2.1 | ecosystem: Environmental > Terrestrial > Soil > Wetlands | place: USA...
CTGCTTTCGACGCTGGAAGAGCAGATCGGCGCGCGCCAGGCAGTCGTCGGAAGATGGTGCCTGGAGCGCTCGCCGATTCCTGCGGCAACCGTTTCGATGCTGCACAGCCTGGGGCATCGTTCGCTGGGTCTGGTCACCAGTTCGGAGCGTGCCGAGGTCGAGCCGATCCTTCGCGACGCAGGCGTTCTGTCCTGTTTCCGGGCCATCGTGTGCGGCGACGACTGTACTCGGCACAAACCGGATCCGGAGCCTTACCTCCTGATGCGCGAGCGTCTCGACATTTCCGGTGGCCTCGCCTTCGAGGATTCTGAACATGGCCAGGCCAGCGCCTTGGCCGCTGGCTTTACCGCGATTCGGGTCGACGACCCGTGGCTTCTCCCGGAGATCGTCGCGGCTGCGGAGGCGACAGCCCGATAAACCACGATTCCGCAACGTTATCGGTAACGCCGGGAATTTTGGACATTTATTACTTTCGGCGTGAATCAATACTCGGCGGAAGTACTGTGGGACAGCCAGAATAATGATTGACCGCGAAACAATACTCTGCCACTCTTGCTATTTGGTCCCCTCCGCCCGTTGAGGTTCGCTGAAAAGTTCAGGCGGAAGGGGCCGTGGGTCCAGGAGGTCTCGGGCGTCGTCCCACCCCCAGTGTTTGCTCCACAGGAGTCACGAATGAAGGTCGAAATGGAAGTGAAGCCCCAGGAATCCCAGCGCGCCGCTCTCGCGATGAACGGCGGAAGACCGGTGCGGACCACTCCGCTCCCACTGGAATTCCCTGGCGTTCATCATATGGACGAAGAGGAGATGGACGCCGCCATCCGCGTTCTCCGCTCGCGTTCTCCCTTCCGCTTCTATGGTGTCGACCTCCAGGGAGAAGTCGAGGCCTTTGAATCCGAGTTCAAAGCGTTTGAGAGCATCTCCCATTGCCTGGCTCTCACCAGCGGAACGGGCGCGCTCCACACCGCGCTGGCGGCGCTGGGCGTCGGACCCGGCCAGGAAGTCATCGTCCCCGCTTACATGTGGGTTTCTGTCGTAGCTGCGGTGGTGAACCTGGGCGCCATCCCGATTCTGGCGGACATCGACGACACCTTCTGCCTCGATCCTGCCTCGGTTCAGGCGAAGATCACGCCGCGCACGACCGGAGTGATCGCCGTGCACATGAGCGGCGCTCCGGCCGACGTGAAAGCCATCGCCGCGATCACCCGCCGCCACGGTCTCTTTCTGCTCGAGGACTGCGCCCAGTGTGCCGGAGGCTCCATCGACGGGCGCCGCGTGGGCACGTTTGGAGACATCGGCATCTTCAGCTTCCAGATGAACAAGAACATGACCAGCGGTGAAGGCGGCGCGCTGGTGACGAACAACGAATACCTGTATCAGCGCGCGGTGGCCGTCCACGATACCGGCTACGCTCGCGATGCGGCCGGCCGCGCGATCTATGACCAGCTCGAATACTGCCTGTGGGGTCGCGGTTATCGCCTCGACGAGATGCGAGCCGCGGTGCTGCGCGTCCAGCTCGGGAAACTTCCCGGCATCATCGGGAACATGCGCGCCAGCAAGTACCGCATCCGCGAAACTCTGAAGAAATTCTCCCAGCTGCGTCTGCGCAGGATCGTCGACGAGCGCGGCGATACCGGATGTTTCCTGCTCGTTACCCTGGCCACCGCGCAACTTGCGCGCGAAGTCAACCACGCATTGCGCGCCGAAGGGATCGTCACCTTCAGCCAGGGGATCAATGACATCCTCATGACCGAGTGGGGCCTGCATCTCTACTACAACATCCCCAGCCTCGTGCATAAGACCGGAATCGACAAGCGCAACAGCCCCTGGTCGCTCGTGGAAAACCAGGAGTCGCACATGGAGTATGGCAAAGGCACCTGCCCACAGGCCGACAGCCTGTTCGAGCGCACCAACCTGCTCGCGATTCCTTCCAACCTCACAAGGAAGGACGAGGACGATATCATCACTGCATTCGATAAAGTCCTCACCGCGCTGACGGTATAAAGAATCAGCGGCTGGACAGCTGATACTCCGCCGGCGCCGTTGCAGCGTTTCGAGCCGTCCACTCACGAGGGAGCGCTTTCGCTGTTCTGTAACCCATTGCAGACAAGATGCCCGCGACCAGCCAACCCGGTGAAGACCTTCGCCTCAGAAAAGTTCTTGGACTGTGGGACCTGATCTTCTACGGCATGGTTCTGATCCAGCCGACCGCGCCCATCCCGCTGTTCGGCGTCGCGCAAAAGCTCTCCAACGGCCATACCGTCACCACCATCCTGATTGCCATGCTGGCGATGATCATCACGGCTTTCAGCTATGGGCGCATGGCCGCTGTTTATCCTTCCGCCGGCTCCGCGTACACCTACGTGGGCCGCACCCTGAACCTCCATCTCGGATTCCTGGTCGGCTGGGCCATGCTGCTGGACTACATGCTGCAGCCGCTGCTGAACGTGATCTGGATCTCCGCCGCCCTGCACAGCCGCTATCTGGCCGTGGTTCCTTTCCCGGTGATGGCGCTGGTCATCGCCGCCCTGGTCACCGGTCTGAACCTCATCGGGATTCGCTCTTCGGCACGCGCCAACAAGCTGCTCCTGGCGGCGATGTGCGTGGTGCTCGCCGCGTTCTTCATCCTTGCGGTCCGCTTCCTCTTCATCCACGAACACTGGGCCGGCCTGTTTTCCATCGAGCCCTTCTACGCTCCCGACAGCTTCGACCTCCGCCGCATCTGGGGCGCCACTTCGTTTGCAGCGCTCACGTACATCGGCTTCGACGGCATCACCACCCTCTCTGAAGACGTGAAGAATCCCCGCCGCAATGTTCTGCTCGCCACGGTTCTGGTCTGCCTTTTCACCGGCATCCTTTCAGGGGCGGAGTGTTACCTCGGCCAGCGCGTGTGGCCGCACTGGCAGTCCTTCTCGAACCTCGAAACGGCCTTCATGGACGTCTGCCAGCGCGTCGGCGGAGCCTGGCTGTTCCAGGCGATGGGCGTCATCCTGATTCTCGCCGCGCTGGGCAGCGCGTTGACCGGCGGCCTCGGCGCGGCGCGCCTGCTCTTCGGCATGGGACGCGACGGCGTTCTGCCCCGCGGATTCTTTGCACACCTGCACAGCGAAACCAACACGCCGACGTACAACATCCTGCTGATCGGCGTGCTTGCCTATGCCGGCGCCGTCGCCCTCAACGATGTGGGCAACGCCTACGAGCATGCCGGAGAGCTGCTGAACTTCGGCGCCTTCCTCGCTTTTATGGGTGTGAATGTTTCCGCCTTCTGGCACTTTGGACTGCTGGCGCGTGGCCAGCGCCGTCGTGTGATGGCTGACATTGTCCTGCCGCTCATCGGCTTCGCCTTCTGCGCTTCCATCTGGTGGAACCTCAACCCCCTCGCCAAAATCGTCGGCGGCCTTTGGTTCGCCGCGGGGCTCGCCTATTTGGCCGTCGCCACGCGCGGCTTCCGCCTCAAACCGAAGACCATCGACTTCAGCGAGTCGTGAGCATGATCGCGTCCCGAAAGACCCGGACTCAGGCCATCGCGCTGCTCGCGATGTCTTTCTTTGCGTCGGCAACCCTGGCGCAATCCCCTGGCCACAAAGGCCCCTCGCAACCGCTCTATCTCGACTCCTCGCAGCCCGTTGAGGTCCGCGTCAACGACCTGATGCATCGGATGACGCTCAGGGAGAAGATCGGGCAACTGAACCTTCCCTGCGGATACGTCGACAATCTCGGCAAGACTCCGGAAGAGAAAGCCGCGGCCGCGCGTAAATTTGCCGCCGGAACCTTGACCGACGAGATTGGTCCTGGCGCCGGATTCTTCACGCTCGCGAATACATTGAAAGATCCCGACCTGGCTCGCGAAGTGGGTCTCTTCAACGAACTGCAGCGCATTGCGACGACCCAAACCCGCCTCAGAATCCCGCTTCTCGAAGACGAGGAGGGCACGCACGGCGCCATGTTTCCCGGTGCCACTGTTTTTCCCGAAGGCCTTGCGATCGGCAGCAGCTTCGACCCGGCACTGGTTCAGCGCGTGTACGCTGCGGCGGCGGAAGAAGCGCGCGCGCTGGGCATCCATATCCTGTCCACGCTTGTCCTCGAACTCGATCGCGATCCGCGCATGGGACGCAACATGGAGGCTTATACCGAGGATCCTTACCTCTACGCCCAGCTGGCGAAAAACATCGTTCACGGCGCGCAGGGTGCCAATCTCGCTGCGCCCGATCACGTCGTCGCTCTGATGACCGATTTCCCCGCTCAGAGCGAGCCCGCGAGCGGCATGGAGCGCGGAGCCATCGAGATTTCAGAACGCAGTCTTCGTGAGAACTTCCTCGTGCCCTGGATCTCTGCCTTTCACGCCGGCGCCCTCGGCGTGATGGCCGGCTACCCTGAAATCGACGACGTCCCGGAACACGCCAGCGAGAAGTGGAACACTGAGATCCTGCGCCACGAACTGGGCTTCCGCGGCGTCGTCGTCAGCGAAGGCGGCGGCTTCGCTTCGCTCCTCTACGAGAACGTCGCTGCGGATCAAAAGCAGGCCGGCATGGAAGCGCTCCGCGCCGGCGTCGACATGGACATCACGTACGAGCCCGCCTACATGGCTCCGCTCGTCGAGAGCGTGCAGAGCGGTCAGATTCCGGAGGTCCTGGTCGATCGCGCCGTCCGTCGCGTCCTCGAATTGAAATTTCGTCTCGGCCTCTTCGATCATCCTTACGCCGATCCAGACGTCGCGCAGCGGGTTGTCCACTCCGCCGAACATCATCAGCTGGCCCTCGAGGTCGCACGCGAAGGCATCGTCCTCCTCAAGAACGACACCGGCCTCCTCCCCCTGAAGAAAGATGTAAAGTCCATCGCCGTGATCGGGCCTGATGCCGACGATGGCTGGAGCCAGCTTGGCGACTATTCTCCTTCGCTGGTCCCGCACACCATCAGCACGGTCCTCGACGGAATCAAAGCAAAGCTATCGCCCGCCACAAAAATTCTTTATGCCAAAGGCTGCGACGTCATCGGTGGCAATCCGGACTTCTCCGAAGCCGTCCACGCGGCCCAACAGGCCCAGGTCGCGATCGTCGTGGTTGGCGAGCGCCCGGACAATACCGGACGCGGCGACGCGCCTGCCACCGATGGTGAGGGCTTCGATGTGGCGAGCCTCGACCTGACCGGCGCCCAGGAGAATCTCGTCCACGCTCTCGCCGCCACCGGCACGCCGATTGTCCTGGTTCTCATCAACGGACGGCCGCTCTCCATTCCGTGGGAAGCCGAGCATCTGCCTGCCATCGTCGAAGCCTGGGAGCCTGGCGAGGCAGGCGGCGAAGCCGTGGCCGACGTCCTCTTCGGCGATTACAACCCCACGGGCCGTCTCGCGATCACGGTTCCGCGCAGTGTCGGACAGCTGCCCGACTCCTACGACTACAAGCCGTCAAAGGAGTACTGGATGACCAGCGGCTGGACGCACGATGGCGGCTATGTCGACATGCCGGGTACGCCGCTCTGGTCGTTCGGCTACGGGCTTAGCTACACCACGTTCCGGTACAGCCATCTGCACGTTGCGGCGCACGACACTGGCGGCAATCTCGCAACTGTCACTGTCGAGGTTACAAATACGGGCCCTGTCGCCGGAACCGATACCGTGCAGATGTACCTGCACCAGCGCATCGCGCCCGTCTCGCTCCCCGTACGCCAGCTGCGCGGATTCGCGCGCGTCCCTCTCGCTCCGGGAGAAACAAAAACCGTCGCCCTCACGATTCGCGCCGAGGACGTGATGTTCCTGGACCGCGACCTGAAGTGGCGTGCTATCCCTGGCACCCTGGACATCCTGATCGGCAGCGCCGCCGACCACATCGTTCTGCGTGATTCTCTGCAGGTGAACCCCCGCGGCGCCCTGGCAGCGGGATCCGCGACGCAGCCCGACCTCGCCCGCTGACATCGGACCTCTCGAATTCCGGACGTGACCGCCAGGGATTCGCAGCCTATTCCCTGTTCCTCTTCCCCCTTCTCATTCCGCTCGGAGCGCTTTGCTCGGATCCACACTCGCCGCGCGCCGCGCCGGAATCCAGCTCGACCCCAGCGCCACCAGGGCCAGCAACAGTGCCGCGCCCGTCAGCGTGACCGGATCCCAGGCCTTCAGCCCGTAGAGCAGGCTCGCGATCACTTTCCCCAGTGCCAGCGCACATCCCAACCCCAGGGCGACTCCGGCGGCGGTCATCCACAGCGCCTCGCGCAACACCATCCCCAGCACCTGCTCCGTCCGCGCCCCGAGCGCGATTCGGATCCCAATCTCGTTGGTGCGCCGCGACACGGCATACGCCATCAGTCCGTAGATCCCGATGCACGCCAGCACCAGCGCCAGCACACCGAACCCTGCCGTCAGGTCCGCGAAAACGTGCTCGTTCTTCAGCAGCTGCTCAATCTGTTCCTGCTGCGTGCGCACGTCCACCAGCGGCAGATTCGGATCGACCGAAGCGACGGCTCGGCGCAACGACGGCGTGATCGTCGCCCGCGACATGCGCGTCTTCACCGCGAACGTCATCCCCCAGTCGATCTCCGGCGCCTGTCGATAGTCGAGATAGAAGATCGGCGGCGGATCTTCGCGCAGGCTCCCGTACCGGGTGTCCGCGCACACTCCCACGATCTGATAGATCAGCTTGTTGTTCTTCTCGTCCGACGTCTCGAAGCTCTTGCCGATCGGATTCTCCCCCGGGAAAAACTTCTTCACCAGAGCCTGATTCACCACAGCCACCTTCGGCGAGGTCTCCGTATCGGTGGGCGCGAAGCTGCGCCCCGCCACCATGGGAATGCGGAAGGTCCTGAAATACCCATCGCCCACCGTGCTGTTATCCGCCGACTGATCTTTATCGGGAATCTTTGCGCCGACCGGCTTGAAGTCATCGCTCTCGTAGCTGTTCGAAAGCGGCGCCACGCTGGTTGCCGACACCGATTCCACACCCGGCAGTGCCTGCAGCCGCTCGGTGATCTCCCTGAATAACGCCACCTGTTTCGCGCCGCTGTAGGCCTTCTGCGGCGGGCGCATTTCAAACAGCACAATGTTGTGCGGATCGAATCCGGGATCGATGTGGATGAGATTGACCACGGTGCGCAGGAAGACTCCCGCGACCACCACCAGCAGAGTCGAGAGTGCTACCTGAAATCCCACGACCGCCTTCCCGGCAAGCCCATGGCGTCGCCGCGTTGTCGTGTGCGCTGCGTCTTTCAGCGCGCTGCTGACCTGCGTACGCGTTGCCTGCCACGCGGGCCCCAGGCCAAACAGCAGGCCGGTCAGAATCGACAGCGCCACATTGAACCCGAACACGCCCCAGTCCAGCCCTCCCTGCAACACCGTCGGGTCGGTCGGTCCGGAGAGCATCGCCAGCAGCGCTTGCCGGCCCAGATAGCCGACCAGGAGTGCCAGCAGGCCGCCCAGCACAGCCAGCATCAGGCTCTCGGTCATGACCTGGCGAAGGATGCGTGCTCGTCCTGCGCCGAGCGCCATGCGTACGCTCATCTCGCGCTGTCGCGCCGCCGACCGCGCCAGCAGCAGGTTGGCCATGTTCGCGCAAGCCAGCAGCACCACCAGCCCAACCAGCGCCATCAACACCATGAGGGGTTGCTTTAGCTGGCGGCTCGCGTCGTTCAGCCCGCGGCTCCCATCCTGCAGGATTAAACCTGGCACAGAATCGTTCGGCTTCACCGTCATCGTGGCGTGGACCGCGCTTTGCAGCGCTACGTCCAGCGCCGCGCGCGCCCGCCCTTGATCCACACCCGGTTTCGCCCGCGCCATGATCTGCATCCACCACACTTTGTCGCTGGTCAGCAGTGAGTCGACCGAGCTGTAGGGAGCGATCAGCGGCTGCAGGCTGAACGGCATGAAGAGTTCCGGTGACGACTGCGTCCCCTTCGCGCCGGTGAATGCCGGAGGGTTCACGCCGACGATGGTCACGTCGACCAGATTCACGAGCATGGTTTTGCCAATGACCGAAGGCGACCGGTTGAACCGCCGCGTCCAGTAGCCGTCGCTGATCGTGGCCACCGGCGATCCGCCTGGCTTCTCGTCGTCGCCAGGTTCGATGGGGCGACCCAGCTGCGGCCGCACGCCCATTTGCTCGTAGAAATTGCCCGAGACCAGGTCGGCCTGCAACACCTCCGCTTCGCCCGCAGCGGTCACGTTCACGCGCCCCAGGTTCTTGAACGCGAACAGATCCGCCAGCTGGTGATTCTGTTTCCGCAGCAACTGGTAGACCGGGTAAGAGAAGGACGTGCTGGTCGTGCCCTGGGGCGTCGTGTCCCACTCACCCCACGAACTGTGAACCACGGCGTGCGGCCCGGAGTGCCACGCCAGCAGCCGCAGCTCTCCCGGGTGGGGCACATGCAGCCGGTCCAGCAGGGCCGCCTTGGCAATGGAGAAGATCGCGGTGTTCGCCCCGATCCCCAGGGCCAGCGATCCGATCGCCACGGCGGCAAATCCTGGACTCTTCTTCAGCATGCGCAGCGCGAAGCTAACATCGCGCCGGACATTTTCGATCCACAACACTCTTTCGCGACTTCTCACCGTCTCTCGCACCTGCGTCACCCCGCCAAACTCGCGCAGGGCCGCACGCCAGGCTTCGTCGGCCGGCATGCCGCGCCGCTGATTCTCTTCCGCAGCGAATTCCAGATGCGCGCGCAGTTCCTCATCGAGCTCGCGCTCCTGCTTCCGCCAATGCAACATCGCTGCCACGCGACTCCAGATCGCTCTCATGCTTCCCGCTCCTGGCTTTTCCCTGTTGCCTGCCCTTCACTCTCGCAGCGCTTCCACCGGATTTACACTTGCCGCCGCCAGCGCGGGCCGCAACGTTGCGATCACCACCGGGATCAGCAGCGCCGCAATCGAGGCCGCGTAGACCGCAGGATCATTGGGCCGCACGCCATAGAGCTGGCTGCGCATGAGCTGCGTAAGTCCCAGCGACAGACACATCCCCGCGCCCAGTCCCACAGCTGCCGGGGCGAGCGCACGCCGCACAAACAGCAGCGCGATCTCCCGCCGCGTCGCGCCCAGCGCCATCCGCACGCCGATTTCCTGGGTACGCTGTGCGACAAAATACGAGACCACGCCGTAGATCCCCACACACGCCAGCAGCAGCGCAATCCCCGCAAACGACGCCACCACCGCCATGTTCAGCCGCGGCTGCGCTACCGCTTTGTTCAGCAGCTCGTCCATCGTCGCCACGTTTCCGATCGCCTGTTGCGGATCGACAGCTTGCACCTGCTCCCGCACCTCGCGCACCCATTGTTGCGAATCGCCCTGCGCGCGCAGCACGAAGAAGCGCTGATGTGCCGACTCCTGCGGCTGGTCCGCCGGCGTATATACAACCGGACCCGGCGCCGCCGTCATGGAACCCGCGGTTCCCCGCAGATCGGCAACCACCCCGACAATCTCGTGCGGAGTTCCGTCAACCAGCAAATGCCGGCCGAGCGGATTTCCGCCGGGCAAATACTCCCGCACCAGTTCCTCGCTGACCAGTACCGGCGCATTCGCGACCTGCGAATCGTGATCCGTAAAGACGCGTCCGGCGAGCAGCGGCACTCCCAGGGCGCCGGCAAAATTGCCGCCGATGGTTCGATCCTCCGCATTGATGGGCGGCTGATTCGCGATGCGCGGCAGCCAGTCGGCATCGAAGTTGTCCCTCCGATGCCAATCCGTCGTTGGCAGCGCGTTGATCTGCCCCACCGCCGTCACGCCCGGCAGACCCTCGAGGCGCCGCTGCACATCGGTGAAGAAGTTCCGGATCTGCGGCGGCCGCGTGTTCCACGGCAGCACGACAGAAAAGGTCAGGCGATGCTCGGGGGCAAATCCCAGCGGATTTTTCACCAGATGCCAAAGCGACTCCGCCAGCAGCGACGCCCCCACGAGGAGCATCAGCGACAAGCCCACCTGCAGGGAGACCAGCGCGCTGCGCAGCTTGTGTCCCGATCCGCCGATGCGCGCCTCGCCCTGGCGCATGGCCAGATTGAGATTCACACGACGGGTCTCCGCCACCGGAGCGATGCCGAAGGCGATTCCCGTCGCCAGCGCCATCAGCAGCGCGACCAGGACCACGGGCCAGTTCATCTCCACCGTTCCCGGCGTGCCGAGGCGCCCCGGCAGCCTGGCCGCGACGCCTCGCACCAGCGCAAACGCCGCCGCAATGCCGGCCGCACCGCCGATCAAACTGAGTACAGCGCTTTCGGTCAGGAACTGCATGGCCATCCGGCGCGCCGAGGCGCCCAGCGCGCGTCGCAGCGCCACTTCGCGCTGCCTGGCCGAGGCTCGCGAGAGCAGCAGGTTGGCCACGTTGATGCACGCGATGAGCAGCAGCAACGCCGAGGCTCCCATCAGGACCAGCAGCGCTGGCCGCATCGGCCCATACCGGTTTTCGCGCAGGGTCATGCTGGTGAAGTTCCACACCGCATCACTGTCCGGATGCTCCCGGCGCAGCTGCTCGCCGATGCGTTGCAGATCCGCCTGTGCCATCGCCAGGGTTACACCCGGCCGCAGCCGTCCAAAGACGTTGATGAAGCGCGTCCCCTCGCCGCGGTACTTCGTCCAGTCCGCGGCATTGAACTGCGCCGCGTGCCACATGTCGATCCCGCTGGGCAGGTCCACCCCCTGTGGCATCACGCCCAGGACGGTTGCGGCGTTTCCATCGAGTGCAATGCGCCGTCCAACGACCCCCGGATCGCCGCCGAAGATCTTTTGCCAGCCCGAGTAGCTCAGCACCACCGTCTCCGGCGTGTTCGGTTTGTCCTCTGCTGGTCCGTAGGTCCGGCCCAGCATCGGCTGCACGCCCATCACGTTCCAGAAATCGGCATTGGTCGCCGCGGTCTGAACGGCCACGGGCAGCTTTGTTCCTTCGACCAGCGTGGCCTGACTAAAGAAGAAGAACGAAAGGCTCGCGAACGAGCGATTACGTGCCTGCACATCGAACAAGCGTGGCACCCCCACCAGCCCAGCCGGCGAGGCGCCCTCGGTCCGCGCATCGTGCAGGGCCATGATGCGGTCTGCCTGCGGATAAGGCAGGGCGCGCATCAGCGTCGAGTAAACCAGTGTGAAGATGGCCGTGGTCGCGCCAATGCCCAGCGCCAGCGTCAGTACCACCACCGCCGCAAAACCGGGCGACTTCCGCATTTGGCGCAGCGCATAGCCCGCGTCGCGGCGGAGATTCTCGATCCAGAGCACCCCTTCGCGCTGCCGCACCGTCTCGCGCACCTGAGTCACCCCGCCAAAATCGCGCAGCGCCGCCTGGCGCGCCTGTTCGTCGGTCATGCCGCGCCGCCGATGCTCTTCCGCCGCCATCTCGAGGTGCACCCGCAGTTCTTCATCGGTCTCCCGGTCGAGCTTCTGCCGCCCAAGCATTGCCGCTACCCAACTCCCGATCACTCTGAATGCGCCCATGCTTTTTCCTGCTTCCTGCTTACGGTTCGCTCACGCGCAAAAATCGAGCCATTGTCGCGGCCACCCTCTCCCAGCTCTCCGTTTCCTTCTCGATCTGGCCTTTGCCGGTTCGGGTCAGCGAGTAGTAGCGCGCGCGCCGCCCATTCTCGCTCGTCCCCCACTCCGCCCGGATCCATCCCCGCTGGCGCAGCCGCAGGAGCGCCGGATAGATCGTCCCCTGGTTCAGCCGCAATGCCTGCCGGCTGATCTGCTCGATCCGCCGCGCGATCCCGTACCCGTGCTGCGGTCCCATCGACTCCAGGGTCTTCAGGACCATCAGGTCGAGTGTGCCCTGCAGGACGGGGGAACCGGCCGCATCCACCGGAGTCCGCAGAATGTCCAGCTTGTCGTCGCCCACGCATCCTCCTGTTGGAGTTCTACAGATACTCCGCCCACCAGTTGAATGTCAACAGGGAGCCAGATTTTTCTATCGAAAGATATGAAACTCAGCGAGGAAGATTTCCGTCTGAGTGCGTCAAAATGAGAGGTTTGACTTCATCGCACCGTCGAAGAAGCGCGCCCCTGAGCGGCGCACTTTGGCGTGAATCAAGCCCCAAACCGGATGCCTTTATGGAATCTTGATCTCTGTTTCCTGTAATCTGATCGTTGCCCACCGTGGGTCGTCTGGAGGTGTCGTTCTTTGGCGGAGGTTCGCATTCAGGAAGGCGAGCCGCTTGAAAATGCATTGCGCCGATTTAAGCGCAAGGTCCAGCAGGAAGACATTATTAAGGAAGTGAAACGTCATTCCTTCTACCTCAAACCCGGCGAGAAGCGTCGTGTAAAGGAGGCGCTGGCGCGCAAGCGGAATCGCAAGAAGGCTCGTAAAGAGCAGGACTAACCACCCGCGCCGGTCTGTCAGGTCCCCAGACTCCGACAGATCTGAGCTTCTCCGGCAGCAAGGCCGGTGAAGTGGAGGACCAACCCCACGAGCGCCCTGCTCGCGCCGCTGAGTTGGCAGACCGGCTCATCATCTCTTCCGACCTGACTCCGTTGTCACAAACGGAGGGTTTTCGGCACTATGCCGTTGTCGTACTTAGCCGCCCGTTAAGGGCGGCTCGGCAGTTTCGAGAATGATCCGCCCAGGAGAGTCGAATCCTGCCCGGACCGCTGCACTCTTCTCTGCCAACAGGGCCCCTTATCCAATTCAGAAGTACAGCGCCGGTTCCAGCCCGGTGCGTCGCTGCAAGCCGGCCCCTGCCTCAGGTTGCCGGGCGATTCGGACGCGCCGTTGTTAGTTTGGCGCCGGTGAACGGGTACTTCGGGCAAGGCGAGGGAAGCGGGATGGATTTCGTCGACAAGGTACTGAAATGTGCTGACTGTGGAAGCGATTTCGTTTTCACAGCCGGGGAACAACTCTTCTTCTTTGACAAGCAGTTCAAGAACGATCCCAAGCGCTGCAAGCAGTGCAAGGCGAAGCGCGCCTCCGGCACCGCCTCGGCGCGTCCGGAAACGCGTACGGTCTGCTCGGAGTGCGGCACGGAAACCACGGTCCCCTTTAAACCGACCCAGGGACGTCCGGTGCTCTGCCGCAGCTGCTTCCAGCAGAAACGGACCATGAGCCAGGCCAGCTAGTTTTTCGATCCTCTCGCGCCTCGGCCCCCGGCATCGTTCAGGAAAGGCTTCTGCAGGAATTGTGCGCCCGGTCCCGGCGCGCGCCCCTTCCGCCATCGACGAATCAAAACCGCAGACACCGTTATGGTTCCGGACGCGAAGCCGCCCATATCGCTCCCGCCGTCACCAGCGTCGTGACGATCGCCGGCGCCCAGAACCACCGGCTGGCGCGCAGGGCTCCATAGGCGCACAGCACCGCGGCTGCAGACATCAATCCCACCCACACCGCCACAGACGCGGAGCCGATCTGCCACAGTGCCAGCCACGACGCCACCGACACGGCCGTGCCCATCCATCCCACCCACAGTGCCTTCCGTCGCATGTTCATCGATCCCGGCGCCTGAAAAACAAACGGCGAACTGCAATGGGCAGCCCGCCGTCCTTCATCATTCCGGATTCCCGCTCGCTACTTGGCAACGGCCTGCTTGGGCCGAACCTTTTTCGCCGCTTCCGCCACTGCCGGCTCGACCTTCTTCTCCTTTTCCGTACTCTTCTTGTCTTCGTGCGCCACCAGCATCGCTTCGATCTGGCGCAGCAGATCCTGCGTGTTCATCGGCTTCACCAGAACCTTGTCGGTGGCCGAGGTCGTCACCCACTCGGCATCCTTCGGGGGATAAGCGGTCAGAATCGCCACTGCCGGCCGATTCGCGGCTTTCTTGGCCGCGGCAGCCACCTCTTCGCCGGCCGTCTCGCTCTCCATCCGGAGGTCGGTGATCACCATGTGATACTCGTTCGACTTCAGCTTCTGTTTGGCTTCGCGCGCCGACGCTGCGGTCGTTACATCAAAACCACTGATCTCGAGTACTGCTTTCAAAGTGAGCAGGATCGCAACGTCGTCATCGACCAAAAGGATGCGTCTTTTCATAAGAACTCCTGGGTCCCACGGCTGGATCGTACACGAAAAGCATGAGGGCGGCTTCTGACCTCTCCCGGGTCCTGCGCCGCCAGGCATCTCTGCCTGCGTTGTTACACTAAGCAACGTGGCAGAATACCACGTGGAAAACTTCGGCTGCCGCGCCAGCCGCGCTGACGGCGAGGCCATTGCCGCCAGCCTGCGCCACAGCGGACTCGCGCCCGCCGGGCAGTCTGCCACCGCCAATGTTGTCATTGTAAACACCTGCAGCGTGACCGCGGAAGCCGACCGCCAGGCGCGCGCTTACCTCCGCCGCGTTCGCCGCCAGAACCCCGATGCGCGCGTCATCGTCACCGGCTGCTACGCCCAGCGTGCCCCCGAAGAACTGGCCGCCCTGCCCGGTGTCGATGCCGTCGTTGGCAACAGTCACAAGGCGAAGGTGGCCGAACTCGCGATGCAATGGGCCGGCGTCGCTCCAGCATCGGCGGACTTTGTTCCCCTGCGCACCATTCTCCACGACGGCGCGTTCGCCCACACGGAACTTGCAACGCTGCCTTTTGCGCCCGACTCCCAGCAAACCCGCCCCAACCTCAAAGTGCAGGATGGCTGCGGCAATCGCTGTTCGTTTTGCATCATTCCCACGACCCGCGGATCCTCGCGCTCCGTGCCGCTCGCCACCTGCGTCGACAACGTCCGCCGCTTCGTCGACCGCGGCGGCCAGGAGAGCGCCAGCGGCGGCGTTGAACTGGTGCTCTCGGGCATCAACCTCGGCCGCTGGGGCCGCGACCTCCAGCCCGTCCAGCGCTTCGAAGATCTGGTCGCCGCGATCCTGACGCAAACCTCGCTCCCGCGCCTTCGTCTTAGTTCCATCGAACCGATGGACTGGTCCGCAGACCTTCTCGCCTTGTACCGCGAGTACTCGGCTGACTCGAACGCGAAGCGCCGATCCCCCGATTCGCCTCCGCAACCCGTCACCGGTCACCCGTCTGCGGACCTGCAGCCTGCACCCGGCCTGCACCCTCGTCTTTGCCGTCATACCCACCTCCCGCTCCAGTCCGGATCGGACACGATCCTGCGCCGCATGCATCGCCGCTATCGTCCCTGGCATTATGCCGAGAAGCTTGCCGCCATCCGCGCCCTCCTTCCCGACGCCGCCATCGGCGCCGACGTCATGATTGGCTTCCCCGGCGAAACGGACGCGCTCTTTCAGGAGAGCTGCGACTTCATCGCCGCGCAGCCCTTCACCTACCTCCATCTCTTCCCGTTCTCCGCGCGCCCCGGCACACCAGCCTGGGAACTTCACCGCCAGAGCCCTGTCCCGGCGCGTGCCGTTCAGGAGCGCATGGCCGCTCTGCGCGAACTGATCGCCGAAAAATCCCGCATCTTCCGTTCGAGATTCATCGGCCGCACGCTCACCGCCGTCACGCTCGGCGACGATGCAGAAAGTGCCCGGCCCGATCCGGTGACACAGGCGGTGACCGACAACTTCCTCAAGCTGACGCTCGACACGCCCCTTCCCGCGAATCGCCTCATCGCGGCGCGCATGACCGCGCTGTGGGACGACGGCCTTCGCGGCACCCCCATCGCGTAGCTCCTCCTGCTTATACTGGCTCGGTCTTCAGGCGAACCCGAAGCACCATCCGCCTGAACCTCGGAGGAATCCAGCATGCGCCCTCGCCTCTTCGCGCTGTCTCTTCTCGCAACCGCTTTTCTCACCACGGCCATGGCGCACGCTCAGGAAAAATACTTTCAGAACTGGCCGGAGAACGCCGACCCTCACGCCATCGGCGACCGCCTCGGCCTGCACTTTCTCTCCAGCCCCCACATGACCCCGATCAACTATCCGGAGGTCTGCGCGTGGTATGGCGCGCTGAAATACGCTGAGGCCACCGGCAACACGGCACTCGAATCCGAACTCCAGAATCGCTACACCGCACTGCTCTCGCCGCAGTTCGCCAGCCTGATCCCCGACCGCGAGCATGTCGACGCCGAGATCTTCGGCATTGTCCCCCTGCAGATTTCGATGGAGACGAAGGATCACGGCACCGAGCAGGCCGGCCTGCGCTTCGCCGACCGCCAGTGGCAGCACCCCACGCCCGACGGCCTGTCGGGGGAGACACGATTCTGGATCGACGACATGTTCATGCTCACCATCCTGCAGCTCGAGGCGTACCGCGCCACCGGCGACCACAAATATCTCGACCGCGATGCCAGCGAGATGGTCGCCTACCTCCGCAAGCTCCAGCAGCCCAACGGCCTCTTCTACCACGCGCCCGATGTGCCCTTCTTCTGGGGACGCGGCGATGGATGGGTGGCCGCCGGCATGACCGAGATGCTCCTCTCGCTGCCCCATGACCACCCGCTGCGCGCCGAGATCCTCGCCGGCTATCGCAGGATGATGGCCGAGTTGATCAAGGATCAAAACCCCGACGGCATGTGGCGCCAGCTCATCGACCACCCCGAGGCCTGGGAAGAAACCTCCTCCTCCGGCATGTTCACCTTTGCTCTCATCGAAGGCGTGCGTCACGGCTGGCTCGAGGAAGAAACCTATGGTCCGGCTGCGCGCAGGGGATGGATTGGCGTCGCCGGCTTCGTCGATCAGAATGCCGACGTCACCAACGTCTGCGCCGGCACGAATAAGAAGGACAGCCTCGACTACTATCTCGCGCGCCCGCGCCGCACCGGCGACTTCCACGGCCAGGCCCCGGTCCTGTGGGCCGCACGCGCGCTGCTGGAAAAATAACCCGCAAGACGATCTTGCGAGGCGACGCTCTCCATTTGCTGCGCCTCGGTTGCTCCGGCGATCGTTTCTCAGGGAAGATGATCACCATGTACGAGATCATTCCCGACCTTCTCGACCGCCTGCCGGGGCACGCCCGCTCCTGGTTTGCGCAACTTCCGACGCGTCCCGTCCGCGCCACCGCGACCTCCAACCAGTTGCGCCAATCCCTCGGGGGTCCGCTTCCCGAAGAGGGCGTCGCGCCCACCGCCGTGATCGCAGCGCTCGCCAGCGCCGGAGCTGCGGGCACGGTTGCCTCGGCCGGACCGCGCTACTTCGGCTTTGTCGTGGGCGGCAGCCTTCCCGCCGCGCTCGCTGCCGACTGGCTCGTCTCCACGTGGGATCAAAATGCCGGCATCTTCGCGCTGTCGCCGCTGGCCGCGACCGTCGAACAGATTACCGGCGCCTGGCTCCGCGAGATCGCGGGCCTTCCCGCCTCCATGAGCTTCGGCTTCGTCACCGGCGGTCACATGGCCAACTTCACCTCGCTCGCCTCCGCCCGCCACAGCGTTCTCCGCAAGGCCGGGTGGGACGTCGAAGCCGACGGCCTGATGGGCGCGCCGCCCGTCAGCGTCATCGTGAGCGAGGAGTCGCATTACACCATCTTCCTGGCGCTTCGCCTCCTCGGCCTCGGCGCCAACCGTGTCCGCAAGATTCCCACTGATAATCAGGGCCGCATGCGCGCCGATCTCCTCGCCGCGGCGCTGCGCGAAACGTCAGGCCCCTCGATCGTCTGTGCCCAGGCCGGCAACGTGAACACCGGCGCCTTCGATCCTCTCGCCGCCATCGCCGACGCAACCCAGGCCCGCGGCGCGTGGCTCCATGTCGACGCAGCGTTTGGCCTGTGGGCCGCTGCTTCGCCCCAGCACGCTGCCCTCGTCCGCGGCATCGAGCGCGCCGATTCGGTCGCCACCGACGCACACAAATGGCTCAATGTTCCTTACGACTGCGGCGTCCTCTTCTGCGCCGACCAAGCCGCCCACCGCACCGCGATGTCGCTCGCCGCCGCCTATATCGTCAGCACGAAAACCGAGCGCGACCCCGACAACTTCGTCCCCGAAGAGTCGCGCCGCGCCCGCGCCGTTCCGGTGTACGCTGCCCTGCGCTCTGTTGGCCGTCGCGGCCTCGCTGCCATGATCGAGCGCAACTGCCGCCAGGCTCACCGCTTCGGCGAAGCGCTTCGCGGCGCCGGCTTCGAGGTCCTCAACGATGTGGTCCTGAACCAGGTTCTCGTTTCATTCGGCACACCCGAACAAACCCAGGCCACCATCGCCGCCATTCAGGAAGACGGCACCTGCTGGTGCGGAGGCACGGTCTGGAAAGGGCGCACCGCCATGCGGATCAGCGTCAGCAACTGGTCGACGACCGATGAAGATGTGGAGAAGAGCATCGAAGCGATCGTCCGCTCTGCACGCGGGGTCCTGCGCTGACGTTGAGCCTCTTGTATGGTCTCAATCTCCCGGCACGCAGGCGCTGTTCGTCTCAGCGGGCCCCGCTCCGAAGTCACGCAACAATGACATCTGCGTGACAACCCCGCCAGTCCGCATCTCTATGCTCTGAAAAAACACACCCACGGCTCGCACCGTCACCGGCTCACCCTCTGCCTGGTTCTCTGCTCTGCCTTTGCCGGGATTCGTGGAAGAACAGGACCCCGGGGCCCCCAACGGAATATTGTTTTGCACGGATGCCTGCATGCAGGTGCGACGGCAGGCATCCGCTTTGTCTCTTGGATCGAAGATTCGAGCACCCAGACGCGTCCGCTGAACCGCCTGCCCTGCGCGAAGTCGCAGGGGCCAGTTCACTGGATCGGCAGCTGCAGATCCTGGCCGTCGCTGTGCGTCGCCGGACGGCTCGCAAATTCCCGCTCCAGCCGATCGTTCACGCCGGACTGCGCAAATTCCGAGGCCACGCGAATGCCATTCATGATCGCGCGATCGTTGGACGACCCATGCCCGATGATGCAAACGCCGCGCACCCCCAGCAGCGGCGCACCGCCGTATTCCGACGGATCCAGCCTCCGGCGAAACGCGTTGAACGCCTTCCGCGACAGCAGCGCGCCCACCTGCGCTGTCACCGTCTGCGTCAGCGACGCCTTCAGCATCTCGCGCACCAGCCGGCTCAGCCCTTCCGACGTCTTCAGCGCGACATTGCCCACAAAGCCGTCGCACACGATGACGTCGCAGTTGCCGTTATAAATATCCCGGCCCTCGACGTTCCCGATGAAATTGATCGGCAGCTTGCGCACCAGCAGCGTTGCCTCGCGAGTCAGCTCGTTGCCTTTGCCCTCTTCTTCGCCCACCGACAGGATACCCACGCGCGGTTTCGGAATCCGCAGCACGCTGCGCGCGTACAACTCCCCCATCAGGGCAAACTGCTCCAGGTTTTGCGGTTTGCAGTCGACGTTGGCGCCTGCGTCGAGCAAAATGCTCGGCGAGCCCGAAAGCGTTGGCACCACAATCGCCAGCGCCGGCCGATCCACGCCCGGCAGCGCGCCCAGCGTCATCTTCGCGGTCGCCATGCCCGCGCCGGTGTTGCCGGCGGTAAAGAATCCCGCCGCGCGCCTTTCCTTCACCATTCTCAGCCCGATGCGCATGGAACTGTTGCGCTTGGTCCGCACCGCATGCGCCGCTTTCTCGTCCATCGCGATGTACTCATCGGTGTGGACGATGGAAATCGGCAGACGCCGCGCCCCGTACGCCCCATCCAGATGCTCCCGCAGCAAGGGCTCCGGACCCACCAGGTGCACGCGCACCGGCAGATTTTTCGCCGCAAGGATCGCGCCTCGTATCTCCGGCTCCGGAGCTTTGTCCGAGCCCATGGCGTCGAGAGCGATGTCGATCAGCATCGAGCGCCGCGGTTACTTGGCTTCCTTCACTTCCAGAACTTCGCGCCCCTTGTAGTAGCCGCACTTGGGGCAGGCGCGATGCGGAAGCTTCCGCTCGTGGCAGTTCGGACACTCAGACAATGAACTCGCAGTCAGCGCGTCGTGCGCGCGCCGACTGGAAGTGCGGGCCTTGGAGTGGCGCCGCTTTGGATTCGGCATTGCAGATTCCTTTCCATCCCGGGTTTGGATTCCGGGTAAGAACTTCAGCGTTTCGACGAATGCGTCTCTTTCGACTCCGGGCTCAGCCGGCTGCGCAAATCGGAAAGCGCCGACCATCGATCGTCGGCCGGCGGGGCCTCGCAGGTGCAGGCTCCCTCATTCAGATTGCGTCCGCAGCGGGGGCAAAGACCCTTGCAGTCGGCACTGCAAAGCGTTCTTACCGGGAGACTTAACAGCACCTGCTCCCGCAGAACATCTTCCAGCGTCAAACCGCCTCCCTGATAATACCCGATTTCCGTCTCCGGCACGACCAGGGCCCGCTCCGGCGGACCAGCATCGATACCCAGCGGCCGAAAGAGCAGATCGAACTCCCCGCCGAGATCGTGCTTCACCGGATCGAGGCACCGCGCGCACGGAACCTCAAACGTGCCCGTCCACTTCGCGCGGACACGTATGTCCGGCACTACTTCCTTCGGGCCGCGATGTTCTTTGATCAGCTCCGCCTGCCCCTCGACCGCAAGGTCCGAGGTCTGCGTCGCTTCTTCTCCGTAATCGAGCGTGCCCGGAGAAAACCTCAGGTCAAAACGTACCGGCTCGCGTTCCAGATCGAGCAGGGAAATCAGCATCGAAATGTCCTTCGCTGCGGGGACTCTCTTAAGCGTACGAGGGAAAAACTCGAAATGCAATCACGCACAGTTTCTTCCACCGGAATCGCACCTCGCAGCCCCTCGCGAATCGCTCCCTACAGGCGCTCGATCCCGATCGCCTCGATCTCCCCATCGGTCAGGGCGGAAAGATCGATGACCTCTTTTTCCACCACCCGCGCGGCAATGTCCCTGCGATGCGCCTGCAGGTACTCGACAAAGACGTCCAAAGCACTGCTCGTGCCCGTGCCATGACCCACCAGAACGATCTCTTTTGCGGCCACCAGCTTCCGGGTCACCTCTTCGTAGAACGAAGTCTCCTCCGGAACCCGTTCGCCCTGGTAGTGCGCCTCTTTGCGATGGATCAGGTGGCGATGGAATCCATGCGGATCATACGGTCGCACCGACGACTCTTCGTCCGGGCGCCCATCGCCGGCAGCCTCGTAGATTCGCGCCGAATGATGGTCGATGACCACCACCACCCGCCCCGGGTGCGGCCCCTCCGCGCGTGGAACCTCGACCCGCGCCTGATGCAAAAACCTGCGTACGCGCGCCACTTCTTCCGTGTCCACGCTGTGCGCGCTGGTCCGTTTGAACAGTGCGCGCTCCGATCCGACCACAAAGGCGACTGCATCGCCTCCATGCGGCTCCACCCTGCCCAGCTTTTCCATCAGGTCAACCAGATCGCGCCACGCAAGGTTGTGCGGGAGTTCGCCCTCCAGCAGATTGTGCAGCAGGACCCGCTGTTTGCGATGCAGGCTCATTGGCCCCTCTTTCGTCTCACCTCAGCTCAGGGCCCGGTCCTGTCATCATAGCTGTTCTCACCGCTAACCCTTCAACGGCGGACCCAGCCACTTCATCCCGAAGCGCCCAAAATCCTCCGGATCCGAAAATGGCTTGCCCGACTTCTCCTGCTCGCGGAAGAAATCTTCCATCTGCCCCGCCGGCGTAAACCCGATCAGCATCCGCGCCGGCTGCTCGCCCACCGGCATGAAAGTATGCGGCACCTCGCGCGGACCCAGCACCGAGTCCCCCGGCTTCAACTCCACGCGCCGCTCGCCGACCTGAAGCAACACGCTGCCTTCCATCACATAGAAATATTCCTCCTGCGTGTGATGCAGATGCAGCGGAGGCCCCGCTTTCAGCAGATGCGTGTGCTCGATCAGAAACAGCCCGCCCGCCGTCTCGCGCGGCAGAACCTTAAAAGAAATGGTGCTGAAGCCAAGACTGTGGTGCTCCCCCAGCCGATCCTGCCCCGCCGGCACGACATGCGCCGGATCCGCGGAGTCCGCACCCATCCCCTCCCAGCCTGTCCGTTCGATCCAGCTCAGCGGAAACACCGCCGCCGCCGACTGTAAAAACCGCCGTCGCTTCATATCCATGTCCTGTTCAGAAATTCGGGGATGGGCGGAAGTCTAGCACGAAGTTTTCAGCGAGGTCGCCCTCACTCCACTTCTTTCTCCAATACGACCGACGTCTTCACCTGCCGGTAGCCATCCCGCAGATAGAAGCGATGCGCATCCTCGCGCTTGATCTGCGACCGCACCCGCACCCGCCGGAATCCACGCTCCCGTGCCCACTGCTCCACCTCTTCGCACAACCGCTTGCCCACGCCGCCGCCCCGCGCCGTCTCCCGCACCACCAGCCCCCCGATCACCACCGTGTCCTCGGCCTGGAGATGGCGCTCCACCGCCGCATCGATCCATCCCAGCAGCTCCGCGTCCCGCACCGCCGCAAACGCAACGCGGTCCTCCGACCCCATCATCGTCTCAAGGCGTGGCCGCAGTTCCTCTGCCGATGCCGGATACCCAAGTTGCGCGCTCAGCTCCGCCACGGCCGCGGCATCGTTCACGGTCAGCCGCCGCACCACCAGCTGGTTCCCACTCACCGCTGTCTGCATGAGGACAGGATCGGACAGCCTGCCGTCCCTCGTCTACCGGCCCTCCAGGGCCATCACCGCATACGCCGTCGCCGCATCGGTCATGAACAGCGCAGGATCGCTCGCAGGGTCGCGCTGCTTGTTCAGCGAAGCTGCCGCCCACGCGCCGTCGTTCTGCTGATGCGCGGCCAGCCATTCGAGGCTCCGCCGCAGCATCGCATCGTTCCGCGGTGTTCCCACCGACTCCAGCGCCAGCGCGACCAGTCCCGTCGCATAGCCATCGCTCGTTGCCGGCTGCGGCGTGTGATCCACCCGCTCCCGCATATCCAGCGTCGCCGTCCGAAATCCCCCATCCTCCTGCTGCAGCCCGCGCAGCTTTTCCAGCAGCGCCGTTCGCTCCCCGTCCGTCAGCAACTCCGGCTCCTGCGACGACCCCCACAGCACGTACAGCTGATTCACCACCGGCTGCGCCGCGTAATTCCTCCGCAGATAGCCCCGCGCCCGATCCAGGTGCGCCCGCGTTCCCGTCTCCCGCGCGAATCCTCCCGGCAGATGTACCGCCTCCACCAGCAACAGCGCCGCGCCCTGATAGCCCGACTCGGTCGACTCCCACGGCCCCAGGTGAAAGTCCTGCCACTTCCACGCTCCGGCCTGCGGACCCTCGGCTTCCTGCTGCGCCCACAATTCCTCGAAGGCCTTCCGCGTCACTGGCCGCACGGCTCCGCGCATTCGGTCATCGCTCGCCAGGATCACGGCGTTCAGCACCGCCTCGGTCGCGCGCGACTCCGCGGCCTTGCCCTTCCCATATTTCTCATCCGAATAGAACGGCGCCATCTCCGCCCAGTCGCCCACGCGCTTCTCCACGCTGGCCAGCATCACCTGCTCCGGAGCCGTCGTCGCCGCCTCATGCAAATCGCGCCGCAGCTCCATCCGTGCCATCGCATACGGCACCACCGTGTGGCACGAGATGCAAAGCGTTCCGTGATCCTTCTGCGCCCGCGGCCACGCCTGCCACCACGTCTCACGATCGTCGAGGAACTTCGCTGCCGCCTGCCGGTTCCACGTCCCCGCGGGCACCGCGTCCACCCCCGAGTCAGCGCCGCGCACGGTCCTCGTTGGCACAAACGCCGTTGCAAAGACGGCGCTCAGCAATAGCCAGGTTCCTGTGTTCGGGCGTTTCATCGCGCTTGCCTCCGAACCACGGCAACAATGGACTATCGTATCGCAGTGTTCTTTGGCGCCAACCGACGCGCACGTCGGACAAGGGTCTCCCTCAGTAGATCCGGAAGTTCACCTCGATATTCACTTCCACCGCCACGCTCTTGCCTTTGAACTGTGCGGGCTTGAATTTGTACTGGCGTACGGCCTCCATCGCCTTCTCGTCGAGGCCCATCCCCAGCGGCCGCACTATGTGCACGCGCTGCGGATTGCCCTGTGCGTCTACCACCAGCCCCACCACGCACACGCCCTGGTACTTGGCGCGCCGCGCTTCATCGGAGAATTGCGGATCCGGAGCAAAGATCAGAGTCGGGTTCGAAACGCCGCCTCCCACCTTATAGATCCCGCCACCGTAGCCTCCGCCTTCGCCGGGCCCAATGCCGTTGCCATTTCCGGTGCCGACCCCGCCCCCCGAGCCCGTTCCAAAGCCCGAACCGGAACCGGATCCCTGCGACGCAAACGCCACCTGCGGCGACTGCGGAATCCCCAGGTCGGGCATGCTCGGGTTATCCGGCAACTTGATCTCCGGCATCACCACCGTTGGGGTCACCGCCAGCTTTGGATTGTCGATCTTCAGGATTTGCGGCGGCTCGATCTGCTTCTTCGCAAACTCCGGCAGCTTCCCCTTCGACGCTTCCAGCAGCTCGTGATTCCCCCCGCCTCCGCCGCCCCCCATCGTGTCTTTCAGGTTCGCCGCCGGCATGAAGGGCGTCACGTCCACCGCGGTAGCCGCCAGCTTCCGCTGCAGCTGCCGCGTGTGCCATTGCGCCAGCGCAAACAGCAACAGCATGGCGCAAATCAACCCGTGCGTTCCCAGTGACAGCAGGCTGGTCCATCGGGACTGCGTTCTGATCTCCAGACCCGCAAAGGTCGGGATGAATGCCTGACCGCCACCCGCCGGCACCGGTTCCATCGTCATCGATCCCATACTCGATCCGCCACTCTCTCCCAGCCGCTGCTCCACTCCCGCCACCAGCGTCGCCGGCGCTGGGTCGCGCGCAAACGCTGCGTATAATGCCTGCTCCAGATCCTGATCGTTCTCCATCATCGTTCGACCTCAATCACCCTGGCTCGCTGCACCGCCTCTAGTGCACGACCCGCGTCATCTTCTCGCGCAGCAGCTGCAGCGTGCGCCGCAGGTGACTCTTCACCGTCGCCGCCGGCATGCTCAGCGCCTCCCCAATCTCTTCGATGGACATATCTTCCTGGTATCGCAGCGCAATCACTGTGCGCTGGATCACCGGAAGTGATGCCACCAGCTGCCGGATCTGCCGGCTCAGCAGGGGATCGGCCGGCGCCACCTCCGCCGCCAGCTCCGGCACATCCCCCGGATCCATGACCTCTTCGTGCCGCCGCTCGCGCTGGCGAAGCCGGTCGATCGAGCGATGCACTGTGACCCGGCGCAGCCAGTGAACGACATGATCGTCGCCCTCCAGTTCGCCCAGCTTCGCATGCAGCTCCACAAACACATCCTGCGCGGTCTCTTCCGCGAGAAAGCGATCCCCCAGGATGCGCAGAGCGATGCTGAAGACCATCGACTGATGCTCCAGCATCAACGTACGAAAAAACGGCTCGCGAGCGTTCAGGACCGGTTTCCTGCCTTCCACCTGGTATACGCTCGCCGCCACGGCCGCGGACGCAGAAATTTCGAGTCAAATTCCTGGAGTTACCGAATCGAGAGTACCGACGGGGTGCGAGTGTCTCCGTTCGTCACATGGATTTTTCGCATCCCCTCGCCCCTCGTTACATCCAACAAACGTCCCCGGTCTTGACACCGAATCAAACCCAATGACCAACGATCAACTCCTCGCCAACGCCGCGCTGAAATCGTGGAAGCTCGTCCTCGAGCGTTTCGACAAGGACCTCGCCTCCCTCTCCGAGAGCGACTTTCAGAAACGCGTCGCCCCCGGGCGCAATCGCCTCTACTACCTCCTCGGCCATCTCACCGCTGTCCACGACCGGCTGCTGCCG
>Ga0335072_10003063_pt1 | contig 25420 bp, 17 predicted proteins | sample Lox_Sample_21_FD_206725 | JGI IMG/M metagenome (GOLD analysis project Ga0335072, IMG submission 206725) | Soil microbial communities from Loxahatchee National Wildlife Refuge, Florida, United States - Lox_Sample_2.1 | ecosystem: Environmental > Terrestrial > Soil > Wetlands | place: USA...
TGTAGTCTTGCCCATGACCCGTCTCCCTATGCATGAGGCTCGGTGCCGGACCATCCGACACAACCCTCGAAACCTGCATACTGTGAGACGGGTCGCCCCCTATCTCAGGCGAACATGTGGTCTAGTCTGGTCCCCGCTGTCATGAGCCGGATATATGGCAGCACTGATCTGTTCCCAGATAGCAAGTTGGATGCCTTCCGACCCTATCAAAGCATCAACTATGTCGACTGCCACGACGGCCTTAATATGTGCGACCTGGTTTCGTACACCAGTGACAGCTACCATAGCTGGGGCTGTGGCCACGAGGGATCGGATGGGGTGCCGCCGCCTGTGGCAGCATTTCGCCGGCAGCAGGTCAAGAATTTCTGTTGTCTGCTGATGCTGTCGAACGGCACGCCAATGTTCGTGGCCGGCGATGAATTCATGCAGACGCAGCAGGGTAATCCCCATCCGTGGAATCAGGACAACGACACGACATGGCTTGATTGGGCGCTGGCGGATCGGAACGCCGATGTGTTGCGCTTCTTCCAGATGATGATCGCCTTCCGAAAGGCCCATCCCTCCATCGGCCGCAGCACGGGTTGGGGATCGCTGCCGTCGCGTCACTCGGGCCTCCCTGAACCTTGGCCGGGAGACCGGCCGATCCGGGCCAGCGAGTGAGCGTGCTGCGTCTGATCCAGAATGTCGGGCAGACCGCCGCCTCTACCGCCGCGTCGACGCACTGATCCAGCGCCGGCGCCCAGAGACCGCCACTCTGGCGGTGAACGTCAAGCGCGTCTGGCCGGTGAGGCGGGTGCACGGGCTGCTGCTTCGCGTCATCCCGGCTCGGGCGCCGAACGGCGGCGCGACGGCCGCATCGCCGCCGATCAGTCGGATGGGCGCTGGTGCTCGGACGGCCCAGAGATCGGCTGTGCAGCCCAGCTGATGGACCTTGCATACACTCGGAACCTTCCTGCCGCATGTGTACCCTGAAACAGGCGCTTCGCCTGGACAGCCCATGGTTGGCAACGCCGATATTTCGATTGTGTACCGCGCCGACAGAATGGTGCGTGCCGCCGTCGCCGTGGTAGAGTGCGGAGCAAAACGCTAGGTGGGATAACATCCTGGCAGGAGGCTTATCGCGCGTTCCTCACGACGCTTCTGGAATCTTTATCAACCGAGAGCCCGTGGAGCATTCTCGCGCGGTCGAGGTCAATGAGAATCCGGGGCAGAACGCGGTCCGGAGAGAAAGATCGGGTACATGGCCTCAGCGGCCATCCGCCGCGAACGCCACGCCTTGATCCAGATCAATGCAGACCGGCGATTTTCGACATATCTAGGACAGCTTTTGGACTTGATTGATATGCTGATGCCTGTCGCCACGGGCGGCGACAGGGGTTGGAGCCTTGTCGAGGACAATGGTGATGAAGGATGCGAGCGTTGACGTTTGGCACGATCGGGATCTCCGCCTGTGGGTCAGACTCACTTACTCTCACAGAAGAGCAGTAAGTCTCACCTATCACCGCCTGCGCGTCGGTAGCGACGAAACGATACTTTCGCGCCGGAAGATGCGTCCCGGGAGATGCTTCACGGAACACACGTTTGGGTGAAAGAAGTGAGCGCCGGCCTGGCACAGCTCGAAGCCCAGCTCGGGGGGCCGCTTAAGGCTTTCCCTGCTGCGGCAACTGCACCGAGCTCGGGGAGAAGTTTTCCCTTGGGTGCCACTGTTCTTGCCGACGGCGTCAATTTCAGCGTGCTTTCGAGGCAGGCGAGCCGAGTGGAACTCCTGCTGTTCGATGATGCCGAGGCGCCGCGCCCGACACGCGCGATCGACCTCGAGGCGCGCATGCATCGCACCTATCACTATTGGCATATTTTCGTGCCTGGAATTGGTTCCGGCCAGCTCTACGGATATCGCGCCACGGGACCTTTCGCACCCGAGCAGGGCCTCCGTTTTGATCCAAGCAAAACTCTGCTCGACCCATACGGGCGCGCTGTCGCCGTGCCTGATGGATATTCTCGCCAGATGGCAAGCCAATATGGGGTGAGCGATGCGGTGGCGATGAAGAGTGTGGTGGTCGACACCGGCGGCTACGACTGGGAGGGCGATGTTCCACTACGGCGGCCGATTGCGAGCACGGTCATCTACGAGATGCATGTCGGTGGTTTCACGCGGCATCCGAGCTCAGGACTCGCCCCGGAGCTGCGCGGGACCTATGCGGGGATGATCAAAAAGATCCCATATCTTCAGGATCTCGGGGTCGCGGCTGCGGAGCTGCTGCCGATATTCCAGTTCGACCGGCAAGACTGCCCGTTGGGTCTGGCCAATTACTGGGGATATTCCCCAGTATCGTTCTTCGCTCCTCATGCCGGCTACAGTTCGCGCAAGGACGCTCTCGGCCCGATCGACGAATTTCGCGATCTCGTCAAGGCGCTGCATCGCGCCGGCATTGAGGTGATCCTCGACGTCGTCTACAACCACACCGCTGAGGGAAATGCGGCAGGACCCACTCTCTGTTTCCGTGGCCTCGCCAATGAAGTTTACTATATTCTCGGCGAGGATCGCGCGCAATACGCCAATTACAGCGGCACCGGAAATACGCTGAACGCCAATAACGCGATCGTGCGCCGCCTCATTCTCGACAGCCTCCGGTACTGGGTCGCCGAGATGCATGTCGACGGGTTCCGTTTCGACCTAGCCTCGATCCTCGACAGAGACGAAATGGGTCGCCCGCTCGAAACTCCCCCGGTCCTCTGGGATATCCAGACGGATCCCATCCTCGCCGGCACCAAATTGATTGCGGAGGCATGGGATGCAGCCGGCCTCTATCAGGTAGGAAGCTTTATCGGCGACAGCTGGAGGGAATGGAACGGCCGATACCGTGACGATGTGCGCCGGTTCATGAAGGGGGACAGGAGCACGGTGCGACCTCTCGCACAACGCCTGCTCGGCAGCCCGGATATCTACGGTTACCGCGAACGGGAGCCAGGGCAAAGCATCAACTTCGTGACCTGCCACGACGGCTTCACATTAAACGACTTGGTCTCGTACAACCACAAGCACAACGAAGCGAATGGCGAAGGGAACCAGGACGGGCGAGACGAGAATCTGTCCTGGAACTGCGGGATCGAGGGTCCCAGCGAGGATGCCGAGATCGAGAGTCTACGTCGCCGCCAGATCAAGAATTTCGTGGTCATTCTGCTGATGTCGGTGGGTATCCCGATGCTGCAGATGGGCGACGAGATGCGCCGCACACAGAACGGCAACAACAATGCCTATTGTCAGGACAACGATGTGAGCTGGCTCGACTGGAGCCTCCTAAATCGGCATTGGGACCTCCACCGTTTCGTGCGGACACTCATCGGCTATCGCCGCCGAATGACGGGAGCGAAGAGCGCGGAGAGCCTCGAAGTGAGCCTCAACGAACTGCTGCGTCACGCGGAGTTTGAGTGGCACGGTGTGCGGCTTGGCAGGCCGGACTGGGCCGATGACTCCCATAGCATCGCCTGCACCCTTCGCTCCAACCCGCTGCACCTTCCGTTGTGGTTGCATGTGATGATCAACGCATACTGGGAAGCGCTCGATTTCGACCTGCCGCCGGTGCCTGCAGCAACCCTCACTGGCTGGTGGCGATGGATGGACACGGCGCGAGAACCGCCCGAGGACATCATGGATGCGTTTGCAGCGCCGCTGGTGAGCGGGACACAATACCGCGTCGCGCCGCGCTCCGTCACTGTGCTTGTTGCGAGGACCGCCGACGCCTCCACTCTAGAGGAAAGCCTGTCGGCAACACACACGCCGACCGAGATTGACATATCGGTACTTGGCCCGGCTAAGGAGGACGAACCCAATGGAAACATCGAACAGAACCCACGAAGCGTCTCATTCTGACAGCGTCCTTTCCGCATACGGCACGGCGCGCTCGACGATTGCGGGGAACCCACTGAGTCCCGACGAGCTGCTCAAGATCGACGCTTATTGGCGGGCCAGTCTCTATCTGTGCTTGGGGATGCTATATCTGAAGGCCAATCCGTTGCTGCGGGAGCCCTTGAGCCTGGAGCACACGAAGCCGCGACTCCTGGGCCACTGGGGCTCGGATGCCGGTCAATGCTTCACTTACATTCACTTCAATCGACTGATCAACAAGTACGACCTGAACGCGATCTATGTCAGCGGCCCCGGGCACGGCGCGCCGGCGGTCCTATCCCAAGCCTATCTCGAGGGCACCTATTCTGAGATCTACCCGGACAAAAGTGAAGACCTGCCGGGGATGCAGCACTTCTTCAAGCAGTTCTCCTTCCCCGGTGGCATCGGCAGCCACGCCACTCCGGAAACGCCTGGCAGTATCCACGAGGGTGGGGAGCTGGGCTACAGCATCTCGCACGCCTATGGGACGGTCTACGACAACCCGGACCTGATCACCCTAGTGATGGTGGGTGACGGGGAGTCCGAGACCGGGCCGCTGGCCACCAGTTGGCACAGCAACAAGTTCCTTAATCCAATCACCGACGGGGCGGTGCTTCCGGTCCTGCACCTGAATGGATACAAGATCAACAACCCGACCATCCTGGCGCGTATCAGCCGAGAGGAGCTGACGGCGTTGTTCGTCGGGTATGGATATACCCCCTACTTGGTCGAGGGCAGTGATCCACCCAGCATGCACCAAGCGATGGCAGCGACCCTGGAACATTGCGTCCTGGAGATCCGCAAGTTTCAGGAGGAGGCGCGGCGCACCGGCCAAGCCTTCCGACCACGCTGGCCCATGATCATCCTGCGCAGCCCAAAGGGCTGGACGGCCCCACGGAAGGTGGGCGGGCATTATCTCGAGGGCTTTTGGAGGGCGCATCAGATCCCGCTGACGGACATCGCCACGGACGCCACCCAATTGAAGCTTCTGGAAAGCTGGATGCGCAGCTACAAGCCAGAGGAGCTTTTCGACGACAGGGGGCGCTTGCTACCAGAATTGCAGGCGCTAGCCCCAAAGGGCCACCGGCGGATGAGCAGCAATCCGATCGCCAATGGCGGTTTGTTGCGAAAGCCGCTCGACATGCCGGACTTCCGCGCCTGTGCGGTCAAGGTCGAGAAACCTGGCGCGACCGTGGCAGGCAATGTCCCCACTCTCGGCAACTTCCTCCGCGAAGTCACGCGGCTGAATATGCAAAACTTCCGTGTCTTTGGGCCAGATGAAACTCAGTCCAACCGGCTGCAGGCGCTCTACGATGTCACGAAGAAAGTCTGGCTGGCTGAGTACTTTCCGGAGGACGCCGACGGCGGCGAACTTGCGCCTCAAGGTCGGGTCATGGAGATGCTCAGCGAGCACACCGTCGAAGGCTGGCTGGAGGGCTACCTGCTGAGCGGCCGACATGGTCTGATCAACAGCTATGAACCGTTCATTCACGTGATCGACTCGATGTTCAACCAGCACGCCAAGTGGCTGGAAAAATGCAACGAGCTGACGTGGCGCGCCAAGGTGTCATCCCTCAACCTACTGATCACGGCACTGGTCTGGCGTCAGGACCATAATGGCTTCACGCATCAGGACCCTGGCTTCCTCGACGTGGTCGCCAACAAGAGTCCGAGCGTGGTGCGGATCTACTTGCCGCCCGATGCCAATTGCTTGCTATCCGTCGCCGACCATTGCCTGCGAAGCGTCAATTACGTCAATGTCATCATCGCGGACAAACAGGTGCACGTGCAGTACCTGGACATCGACGCGGCGATTGAGCACTGCACGAAGGGTGCGGGCATCTGGGACTGGGCGAGCAACGACCAGGGAGGCGAACCCGATGTGGTCATGGCAAGTTGTGGGGACTGTCCTACGATGGAGGCTTTGGCAGCCATTGCGCTGCTTCGCGAGCACCTGCCGGACATCAAGGTCCGGTTCGTAAATGTAGTGGATTTGTTCAAGCTGGTGCCACATACGGAGCACGCGCATGGGTTGACCGACCGAGAATTCGAGGCCCTATTCACCCCGGACCGCCCAGTGATCTTCAACTTCCACGCCTATCCGTGGTTGATCCACCGCCTCACCTATCACCGGCCGCATCAGGCGCACATTCACGTACGTGGCTATAAGGAAAAGGGCAACATCAACACGCCGTTGGAGCTAGCTATTTGCAATCAGGCCGACCGCTTCAGCCTCGCCATCGATGCCATCGACCGGATACCGCGTTTCAAGGTCACCGGGTCCAGTGCGCGCGAGGCCCTGCTCAATCAGCAGATCGCGTGCAGGAATCACGCCTACGAAGTCGGCATCGACCCACCCGAAATTGCCAATTGGCAGTGGCCGTTCTAAAGGATCTCATGATGACCCGTGACCTTAACCGCGTCGCACTGACGCTGGTCGCTGACGGAAAGGGGTTCTCGCGGCCGACGACACCGTTCTCACTTTCTCGCCGAACTGTATCCAGGTGCCCACTATAACCGGCAGGTACACGGAGGAGATGGAGGACACGCAAGTCAACATCGCCCGTCCGCCGCATCGCCGCGAATGGCACGACGACTGATCGAGGCGACATCCAAGGAGTAGGAAGGTGGACGTGTTCGTGATGCGACACGGTGAGACGGCGTGGAGCGTGAGCGGCAGGCATACCAGCACAACTGATCTGCCCTTAACCGAGAACGGGCGCCGGCTCGCGGAGAGGTTACGGCCAGCGCTCGCAAGAGAAACGTTCACGCGCGTTCTTGTCAGCCCAATGCGCCGGGCCCGAGAGACCTGCGAGTTCGCGGGTCTCAGCGACGCAGCCGTTATTGAGCCCGAGCTGACCGAATGGCGCTACGGCGAATACGAGGGGCTAACGCCCGAGCAGATCCACAAGAAGGCGCCCGACTGGCTGATTTTTCGCGACGGTTGCCCGGGCGGCGAAATGCCAGAGCAAGTGGGCGCTAGCTAGAGTGGATCGAGTCATCGCCCGGGTCTGCGCTGCTGAAGGCAATGTCGCTTTGTTTGCGCATGGACACGTACTTCGCGTCCTAGTGGCGCGGTGGATCGGGCTCCCGTCGGGCGCCGGACAGCATTTCCTGCTCGACACGGGCACTTTGTCCGTTCTGTCGTACTACTATGACCTTCCGGCTGTCGGGGTCTGGAACGGACCCCTGCCGAAAACAGGATAAGTCACAATGAATGAAGCAGCGCAACTCGTCCCTGATCAGGAACTTCTTAACCGGTACGGCTGTGGCCCGGTCCGGTTCTCCGGCCGCGACGACGCCTTATATGAACGGCACTTGCTTTTCGACGACGTCGTTGCTCCGGAAGACGCCGGGCCGCGCGAGCGCTTCGAGGCAGCCGCGCGTTCGGTGCGAGATGTGCTGTCGCAACGTTGGGTTCTGACCGACAGGACCTATGACCGGGAGAACCCGAAGCGAATCTACTATCTGTCGATGGAGTTTCTGATCGGAAGATCACTATCCAATAATATCACCAATCTGCTGCTCGGTCCTTTCGCAAAGGATCTCGCCGCCCGCAACAAGCTCGACCCGCTCAGCGTCATCGAACAAGAACCCGATGCCGGGTTGGGAAACGGCGGGCTCGGTCGCCTGGCGGCCTGCTTTCTCGACTCGATGGCGACAATCGAGCTCCCGGCCATGGGCTACGGGTTGCGTTACGAATACGGCATGTTCAAACAGTCTATCCGGGATGGCTGGCAGCACGAAGAGCCAGATAATTGGCTGCGCCGCGAGGACCCATGGGAGGTCCCCCGCCCGAACGAGGCTATCGAGGTCAAACTGCACTGCTCGTTCGCGATGCAAGACGGGCACTTGCGCCCCGTGCCAGGAGGATCCGCTTCCCTGATCGGAATACCGTTCGATCGACCAATCGTCGGATACGGTGGCAAGACCATCAACACATTGCGTCTGTGGGCCGCCGCTGCGCCCAACTATTTCGACTTTCAGGAAGTCAGCAGCGGCGATTTTGTTGGCGCCCTGGCCGGGACTCTCACGGCCGAATCGCTGACCCGCGTGCTCTATCCAGACGATTCCACCAACATGGGACAAGGTCTGCGCTTCGGGCAGGAGTATTTCCTGGTCGCCTGCTCATTGGCCGATCTGGTCCGGCGCTTCCGCCGCGGCAATGCCGATTGGAACACGTTTCCCGACAAGGTCGCGATTCAGCTCAACGATACCCATCCGACGATGGCGGTGCCGGAATTGATGCGGATCCTGCTCGACGAGGCACATCTTGGCTGGGACCAGGCCTGGGATCTGACGCAGAGGACGTTGGCCTACACCAATCACACCCTGCTGCCCGAGGCGCTCGAGAAATGGCCGCTCGCCTGGTTTGAGATGATGCTGCCGCGCCATTTAGAGATCATCTTCGAGATCAATCGGCGTTTCCTTGGCGCCGTCCGGATCCGCTATCCCGGCGACGAGGAGCGGGTTCGCCGCATGAGCTTGGTCGAGCAAGGCGCCGAGCGAAAGATCCGCATGGCCAACCTCGCCATCGTCGGCTCGCACAGCACCAACGGGGTCTCCGCGATTCACACCGACCTACTGCGCAGGACGACGGTCAAAGACCTGGCCGAGATGTTTCCGTATCGTTTCAATAACAAGACCAACGGCGTCACGCCGCGACGATGGCTCTTGGTGGCGAACCCGGCGCTCGCCGGCGCCATCACCGCAGCCATCGGCGAAGGCTGGGTGACCGATCTGGGCCGATTGCATCAACTCGCGCCTCTTGCCGATGACAAATCCTTTCGCGAGGCATTCCGCATCGCGGCGCACGAGGCCAAATCGCGTTTTGCCGATTGGCTCAAGGCAGCGACTGGCCAGATCGTCGACCCGGCCAGCATTTTCGATTGTCAGGTCAAGCGCGTCCACGAATATAAGCGGCAGTTGCTCAACGCGTTGCGCATCATCGTCCTGTATAGCCGGCTGCGCGAGAACCCCGGCATCGAGTCGACGCCGCGCACGTTCTTCTTCGCCGGCAAGGCGGCGCCGGCGTACCGGCTGGCCAAGCTGATCATCAAATTCATCAACAACCTCGCCGGAACGATCGACGGCGATCCGATCGCGCAAGGCCGTCTCAAGGTGGTGTTCCTCCCCGAGTATTGCGTCTCGCTGGCCGAGCGGCTGATTCCGGCCGCCGACGTGTCCAACCAGATCTCGACCGCCGGCTACGAGGCGAGCGGCACGAGCAACATGAAGTTCATGATGAATGGGGCGCTAACGATCGGCACGCGCGACGGCGCGACTATCGAGATGGCCAAGGAAGCCGGCGAAGAGAACTTCTTCCTGTTCGGCTTGACCGCCGATCAGGTTGCCGGCAGCCGCGGCTGGTACAACCCGCACTGGCATTACGACAACGAGCCGGAAACCCGCGCCGCGTTGGACCTGATCTTCTCCGATTACTTCAGCCGCTACGAGCGCGGCGTCTTCGCCCCGCTGCGGGACGCGCTGCTGACGCAGGGAGACGACTACATGCATCTGGCCGACCTCAAATCCTATCTCGCGGCGGACCAGAGGCTGACTGCCTTGTACGCTGACCGCGATGCCTGGGCGAGCAAGGCCATCCTGAACGTGGCCGGCTGCGGGAAGTTTCTCCAGCGACCACACGATCACCCAATATGCCGCCGAGATTTGGCAGGCGAAGCCGTGTCCGGTGTCATGAAAAGGATCCGTACATGACCATTTCGCTCCTTGCCGGCAAGCCCGCACCCAAGGAGATGCTGGTCGATCTGGCCCGCCTCGAACGCGAATATTTCGACTGCCGGCCTGATCTCGACGACCCCGAACAACGGGTCAGCTTCGGTACCAGCGGGCATCGCGGCTCATCGCTACGCGGCTCCTTCACCGAGGCCCATATTCTGGCCATCACCCAAGCCACCTGCGACTTCCGGCGCATGCAGGGCACCGATGGTCCGTTGTTCATGGGGCGGGATACGCACGCGCTTTCCGGGCCTGCCCAGCGCACGGCGCTCGAAGTCCTCGCCGGCAATCACGTGGACACCGTCATCCAGGCGGACGATGGGGTGACCCCGACACCGGTCATCTCGCGGGCAATCCTCGTGCACAACCGCGGGCGAAACGAGCGTCTCGCCGACGGCATTATTATCACGCCCTCGCACAACCCTCCGGAGGACGGCGGATTCAAGTACAATCCGACTCACGGAGGTCCGGCCGATATCGACGTGACCCGGTGGGTGGAGAACCGGGCCAATGATCTGTTGCGCAGCGGCAATTCGGGCGTGAAACGGGTAGGCTTCGCCGCAGCCCTCAGCGCTGACACGACGCACCAGGAAGATTTCGTCCTGCCCTACGTCACCGATCTGCGAAACGTTGTCGATATGGAGGCCATTCGCACCGCTGGCCTCAAGCTCGCCGTCGACCCGCTCGGCGGCGCCGCCGTGCATTATTGGGAACCGATCAACTCGATCTACAAGCTCGATATCGCGGTGGTCAACCCGACGGTCGATCCGACCTTCTCGTTCATGACCGTCGATCACGACGGCAAGATCCGCATGGACTGCTCCAGCCCCTATGCGATGGCGAAGCTCGTCGGCCTCAAGGACCGGTACGGCGTCGCCTTCGCCAAAGACCCGGATTCCGATCGGCATGGCATAGTCACACCGCTGTCAGGGCTGATGAACCCCAATCACTATCTGGCCGTGGCCATCCATTACTTGCTGGCGCATCGCCCCCACTGGCCGGCCCATGCCGCGGTCGGCAAGACGCTGGTCAGCAGTAGAATGATCGATCGGGTGGTGGAAAGGCTTGGGCACCGGCTGTATGAAGTGCCAGTCGGCTTCAAATGGTTCGTGCCTGGGTTGTTCGACGGTTCGTGCTGCTTTGGCGGCGAGGAAAGCGCCGGCGCCAGTTTTTTGCGCCATGACGGCAGCGTATGGACGACCGACAAGGACGGTCCGATCATGGACCTGCTGGCGGCCGAGATCACGGCTCGCACCGGCAAAGACCCCGGCCAGCACTACCGGGAATTGACCGTGGAATTCGGCGCCCCGCGCTACACGCGCATCGACGCGCCGGCAACAACCGAACAGAAAGCAAGGCTGAAAAACCTGTCGCCGGAGGCTCTCAAGGAGTCGAGTTTGGCCGGCGAACCGATTATCGCCAAGCTGAACCGCGCCCCCGGCAACAATGCTCCGATCGACGGTCTCAAGGTGATCGCACGCAACGGCTGGTTCGCGGCGCGGCCGTCGGGGACCGAGGCGGTCTACAAAATCTACGCCGAGAGCTTCAAGGATGAAGCGCACCTCGACGCAATCGTCCACGAGGCTCGCGAGATGGTCAATGCCGCGGTCTCAGGCTCGGACGCACCGGCCGCCGAGAGCTGAAAGGCGGGGTGATGGATCGCAGCCGAGCGATGGTGTCAGTGCCGTTTCCATCCGAATACCGGGCCTCGGGTGTATTGCTGCACGTCACCTCGCTGCCTTCACGTCACGGCATCGGCGATGTGGGGCCCAGCGCTCGGGCCTGGGTCGACCGGCTGGTCGATGCCGGTCAAAGCTGGTGGCAATCGCTGCCGCTCGGTCCGACGGGATATGGCAGCTCCCCCTATGAGCCGCTTTCTACCTTTGCCGGAAACGAGCTGCTGGTCAGTCCGGAGGACCTGATCGAGGACGGATTACTGCGCCCGGAGGATTGCGCCGACACTTCGTTCTCGGCGACTGCGGTCGATTATGTGGCAGTGGTCCCGTTCAAGCGGCGGCTCCTCGAGACCGCCTGGGGCAATTTCGCTGCCGGGAGGCGCGCTGACTTGCGACACGATTTCGGTGAATTCTGCGAGCGCGAGGCCCACTGGCTCGACGACTACGCGCTGTTCCGAGCGCTCAAGGCAAAATACAACGGCATCAACTATCTCGAATGGCCGGCGGCGCTGATCGAGCGCAGCCCACTCGCTCTCAGTACGGCGCGGCAGGAACTCGCCGAAGCGATCGCCCAGGTGCGCTTTGTGCAGTTTCTTCTCTGCCGGCAGGGCAGTCGTCTCAAGGAGTATGCGAACAGCAAAGGCTTGCGCCTCCTCGGCGACGTGCCGTTCTACGTTGCCGCGGATTCATGCGACGTGTGGACCTATCCCTCACTGTTCAAGCTCGATGAACGACATCGGCCGCGCTTCGTTGCCGGAGTCCCTCCCGATTATTTCAGCGCGCAGGGACAGCTCTGGGGAAATCCTGTCTATGACTGGGACGCCATCCGAGCAACCGGTTACCGGTGGTGCATTGACCGCTTCCGCGCGCTGCTCGCGCATGTCGACATGATCAGGCTCGACCATTTTCGGGGATTTGCCGCCACCTGGCACGTCCCGGCGGGAGCCGTGACCGCGCAAAGCGGCGAATGGGTGCCAGGCCCGGGCGCCGAGCTTTTCGCCGCCGTTGCGACCGAGTTGGGCGCGCTGCCGTTCATCGCTGAGGATCTGGGGCTGATCACAGTTGATGTACAGACGCTGCGCGACCGCTTCCAGTTGCCGGGAATGCGCGTGCTCCAGTTTGCTTTCGATGGCAGGAGCGACAATCCGCACCTGCCTGCCAATTTTGTGTACAATACTGTCGTTTATACCGGCACGCACGACAATCCGACCACCCGCGGCTGATTTGAGGAATTGCCGGATCTGCAGAGACAATATCTGTGGAGTTATCTGCGACGGCCCGCGAGCGACAGTGGCGAAGTTGCTGCGGCCTTGCTGAAGTTGGCATGGTCGTCGCCCGCCGCCCTCGCCATGGCTCCATTGCAGGATGTTCTCAATCTCGGCAACGAGGCGCGGATGAATGTGCCGGGCTGCGCCGAGGGCAACTGGCGATGGCGGTGCACCGAGGAGATGCTTGCTCCCGCCGCCTCCTTCGGTTGGCTCCGCGACCTTACACGCGGCTCCGGCCGCGCCTCGCCAACAACCAGTATCCCGCCTGAAACAGAAGCGCCGCGGTGAAAGCAACACGCAGCGCTGGCATCATCCTCTGCTCTCGCAGGGCAGGATGCCGGTTATCGCGCCGCTCTTTGGACGGAGAAATGCACTGTTCCAGAAGGGTACTGCCTTTTGGAGTGAGAAGTTCTGGCCCAGAAATTCTCTTTTAATCCCTCACACTCAAGAAAATCAGCGAAAGCATCTGCACGCTCTGCTTCCCGTGAAGCGGCGACAAGCCTAGCAGCCAAATCAAAGATAATGACCGTCGCCAGTTGTCCAAAAAGACGACGGTCTGGCACTTGCGCCATCGCCGCTTTCTCGACGAATGCGTTTGCTAGACGCCCTACCGGCAACAGCCTCCCTGCATATGGTGAGGCGAGATATAGACCCACGCAGCATTCGGCACAGCGGTGAAGAAAGTCGGCTTGAAGTAGGGCTTCTGCGAGGAGCAGTCCGACCTCCAATCTTTCTCCTCGTGCCGGGCCAGCGGCATTGGTTTCAAGAAGCGTAATTGCCTCAGCAGGATTATGCTGCCTCAGAGCGCGTATCGCGTCCAGTCTATCCCGTCTATAAGCAGGCAGGTTCGCGGGGACGCTGTGCTCGGTGGCTGGCCGCAGAATTGTCGATATCAAGTCGCACGTGACGCTCGGCTGATTTATAGATCGAATGGCATCAAGGTATGCTGTACCTACCCTAAACGCCTCTAACGCTTGGCAGGGTGGTGCGCATTTTATTACTGTAAGGGCCCGAGGAGAGATAACTGCTCCACGGTTTTGCCAAAACGCGAGGCAGCGACTCGTTATCTGCCTCGCCCCTGATTCGTTTATTTCCCCGTCGGTCCCTAAGAGTCCGCCTCGAATCTCATGCCAAACGAGCCAGCCGACGGCCCAGGAGCATAACAGCCGCGGCGTAGAGGAATGCGGTGGCCGAAGCGAGTGTCCCCTCGAAATCCTTGGCAGGCGACGATTGCGGCCGAGCCAGGCGAAGAAGCGCTCGACCACCCAGCGACGTGGCAGCACGGAGAAGCCCACCTGACCCGGCAGCTTGCGGACAATCTCGACGATGATGCGCGTGGCATTGGCGACCCGTTCCCCCGCATAGGCGGTGTCGGCAAACACCCGCTCGATGAAGGGGAACCAGCGGCGGGATGTCCGCAGCAACGGTACCGCGCCGTCGCGATCCTGCACATCGGCGGCGCTGACTTGCAGCAAAAGCGCCCGTCCATCGGTATCGACCAGGGCGTGTCGCTTGCGTCCCTTGGTCTTCTTGGCCGCGTCATAGCCATGCGGACCGCCTGCTTCGGTGGTCTTGACGCTTTGGCTGTCCATCACGGCGGCGCTCGGTGTAGCTTCGCGACCGACCCGCTCGCGATCCAGCATCAGCAGATGATGGTTGACGGCTTGCCAGGTGCCGTCGTCGAGGAAGCGGGCGAACCAAGCATAGGTGGTCTGATGCGGCGGGAAGTGCTCGGGCAACATCCGCCATGGGCAGCCGCCGCGCAGGACGAAGAAAATGGCGTTGATCACCTCGCGCATCGGCCAACCGCGTTTGCGGCCCATCGTCGACGGAGGTGGCAACAGGGGTTCCAGGGTCGCCCATTCGGCATCGGTCAGGTCGCTTGGGTAACGCAGGTCATCCCGGTCATGCTCCGACCGGGTCTCGGGGGTCCACATGGGCGGCTCCAGGGCAAGGGCGAGCGTTCGGGACACCCTAGATTCGCTGCCTTTTCTGGATTTCAAGCCCTTGCCGAAGCGTTTCGAGACGGCCTCTAAGCAGCAGCGGGTTTCATCTGACACAGCTGTGCCGCGCAATCGGGGAACGCCCGACCTATCTGGACTATGCCTTCTGGAATCGATTCCGGCTTTCAAGCGGCGTTTGCGAATTCAGAGTTCCGGGCACAATGACCCCCATTGAGCGCGCCGCTGCTCCAATTTGCCGCGAGGGTCCTTCGCGAACAATCGATCGCCCGTTGAGCGCGACCTCACGCCTAAAGCATGACTCAGCTCTCACACTGCACTTCCAAGGCGCAGCCTGGCTGCACCATGTGAATTTTACCACCCACCCGGACTTGCACCGGACCGTCACCGCCGATCGCCACCCGCACCATCTTACCGGAAATTCGCACTTGAACCGGCCGACCGCGCCAACGCACGGAGAAGGACATGCTGCGCCACTGCGGCGGCAGCCGAGGCGAGAGGGCGATCGCGTCCACGTCCAAGCCCAGGCCGGCGAAGCCGAGCACGATCGCCTGCCACACACCTCCAAGTCCGGCGATCCGTATGCCGCCGGCGCTGTTTGGATCCAGTTCAAGATCAGCGGCCGCTGCCTTGCGCAGATAGCGCAGTGCGGTTTCGGTCTCGCCGATCCGGGCCGCCACCAACGCGTGGATCCCCGCACTCAAGGAACTGCCATGTGCACAGCGCGGCTCGTAGTGGTGGAAATTCGCATTCGCCGCCACACCTGGGAACTCGTCCGGCAGCAGGGCGAGAAGCGCGACCACGTCGGCCTGCTTAATCACCTGCGACCGCTGCGTTCGCTCGCGGCCGATTATGACGTCGATCGGCTCCTTGCGGTCCGCATACAGAGCGAGATCGATCGGCTCCAGCCGGTCATAGCCGACAAACTGCTCGTAAAGCCCGGTGGCTGGATCGAAGCCGCTAACGATCCGTTCGACCGCATCACCCCAATCGGCAAGTTCGGCATTGTCCAGCAAGAGCCGCTCGCACAGCGCCACGGCGCGCGCGGGCCAACGTTTGCGAAGCAGGTCGATCGTCTCGATCCCTCGCGCGATATTCCAGCGCGCCATCACGCTGGTGAAAGCGTTGTCGTCCACATTCTCATGGTATTCGTCAGGCCCGATCACGTGGAGGATATGCCGCTTGCCATCTGCCTCCAGCACGGCGTGCGACGCCCAGAAACGCGCGGTCTCCAGCAGAATCTCCGCACCGGCGTCAAGGAAGAGCGCATCGTCGCCTGTCGCGCGCCAGTACTGCCACACCGCATAGGCAATATCGGCGCTGATGTGGTGCTCCATCCTGCCGGTCAGGATGTCGATCATCGCGCCGTCAGGTCCCACCACGCTGTCAGGCGTGGTCTCCTCGCCGGTGTCCGCCGACTCCCAAGCGTACATTGCACCCTTATAACCCATCGCGCTGGCCTTTGCGCGCGCCGGGCAGCGTGTAATGCCGATACATCAACATCGCACGTGCCGCTTCGGGCCACACCGCCGTATAGAAGGGCAGCAGGTAGATCTCGGTATCCCAGAACACGTGGCCGAAATACGCATCCCCAGTCAGGCCACGCGCGCCGACCGATACACGTTCGTCTTCCGGGTTGGCGGCGATGGTCAGATGGTAAACCGCGAAGCGCAGTGCCTCCTGCACCTCCTCGTCACCCTCGATGATCACGTCGCTCGCGTCCCAACGCTGCCGCCAGGCTGCCTCGTGCGCTGCGACCACCCCGCGCCACCCAACGGCACGGCTGCGCGCGAGCGCATCGGTGGCCACCAGGGCGGGGTCGTCCGCCAACCTGTCCGAACGCGCCACTGCGACCAAACGCGCGAGTTCGACCACCTGTCCGGCAACGGAACGCCAGCGCCAGGTCCAGCGCAACGAGAAGGACCGCTCAGGGATGAGCGGCTTGCCACCGGCGCTCAACGTGGCGCTGCCCGCCATCGCGACACTTCTGCCGGAGCCTTCGGTGCGCCACGCGCACACGTCGCGGTCGAGCTGGAGTGGCTCCATGCCCATACCGGCCATGGCGGGCGAAGTCCGCCTCCAGCATCACATCGACGCCGCCGCGGTCGATCGAGAACCACCCGACCTGCAGTCCCACCGCGCGGTCCGCCAATGACAGGAGGCGCAGCTCGCCACCAGTCAAGGTGATGCCAGCATGAACTTGATACCACATTTCCCCGAGGTGCAGTCCGCGGCGCAGGTCCAGCCTTCGCACGCTGGAGAGGAACTCTCCATCCATCAGCAATTGCGGTCTGTCATCCGGTGCGATTCTGGTGTGCGACCAGTTGGCGACTGGGACGAGCGCAGGCACCGGCGGCACGGTATTTGGCCGATCGAACGGGCCGGCGACATAACAGCGCGGCCACGATGCCCATCTGATGTGTCCCAGCCAGCTCACCCATGTCGGGCCGCGGCTGTACGGGCGCGACGCTCGCATTCCCATAAACCCGTTGCCGAGCGCGAAGCGGGCTTCCACCGCGTTCTCGGTCAGCACGTCGTAGCCCTCGTGGGTTAGAACCCATCCGGGGTCGCGAGTAGGCTGCAGCACGTCACGCATGAGCGCCCTGGCGGCAGGGCCTGCTCTTCGACCCACACCCCGCGGGCCTGCCGGTGGCTGCCGCCCCGGTTGCGGCGCAGCGCATGCTGCGCCGCGGTGCGCGACGCGGAGTTCGCCCGGGCCGCAATCGTCGGGCATTTGTCGGCTGGAATGCCCGGCACCGACCTCGTCGATTGAGCAATCCCTGCTCCGTCGTGTTGGCTCGGCCATGGTTGGAGGCGGGCGGCGGTGACAGCCGCGCTGAAAGCGCCGTTCGACCCAAAACAGGGACTGTTTCATCCCGAAAAAATGTCAAAGGCCGCCAGCTTGAAACTGCACCTTAGCAAACCATGTTCGCGCCAACGAGAATAAGCTCCGCGTGCGTGCGCATCCTGCAGGGGGAGCAATCTGTCCATGAACATGCAAGTGAGCCGGCGCGTCCTCCTCCAGGGCGTCGGCGCCGGGATCGCGTTTTCCTCGCTCGGCGCATTGGGCTTCGGCGCGCTCGAACAGGCGGCCGCCCAGACCGTACGTCCGTACAAACTCGCCGGTGCCAGGGAGACGCGGAATAATTGCACGTACTGCGCCGTGGGCTGCGGGATCATCATGTACACCCTAGGCGACGGGTCGAAGAACGCGACACCGTCGGTCTTTCACATCGAAGGAGACCCGGATCACCCGGTCAGCCGCGGCTCGCTGTGTCCAAAGGGATCCGCATTGCTCGACTTCGTCCACTCCGATACCCGCACCAGGTTCCCACTCTACCGCGCGCCGGGTTCGGACAAGTGGGAGATCAAGTCCTGGGACTGGGCGCTTGACCGTATCGCACGGCTGATGAAGGAAGACCGCGACAAGAACTTCGTCGCCAGGAACGCCGACGGCGTGACGGTGAACCGCTGGATCACCACCGGGTTTCTCGCCGCCTCCGCCAGCACGAACGAGGTCGCCTATCTCACCTGGAAGGTGGTCCGCAGCATGGGAGCCCTGGTCTTCGATAACCAGGCCCGAGTATGACACGGCCCCTCGGTGGCCAGTCTGGCCCCATCCTTCGGCCGCGGCGCGATGACCAACACGTGGATGGACATCAAGAACGCGGACCTGATCATCGTCATGGGTGGCAACGCCGCGGAGGCGCACCCGGTTGGCTTCAAGTGGGTCGTCGAAGCCAAGGTCAAAAACAAGGCGCGCCTGATCGTCGTTGATCCGCGTTTCAACCGAACCGCGGCGGTCGCCGACTTCTATTGCCCGATTCGCCCAGGAACCGACATCGCGTTCCTCTCGGGCGTGACAAAATACCTGCTCGACAACAACAAGATCCAGCACGAATATGTCACCGCGTACACCAACGCGGCCTACGTCGTCCGCGACGGATTCGACTTCAACGACGGCCTGTTTACTGGTTACGACGAAGACAGGCGCGCCTACGACACCACGAGCTGGGAATACGAGATCGGGGCCGACGGCTACGCCGTCACCGACCCGACGATGCAGCATCCGCGCTGTGTGATACAGCTTCTGCGTAAGCATGTTGCGGTCTTCACGCCCGAGATGGTGGAGCGCATCTGCGGCAGTCCAAAGGACAAGTTCCTGAAGGTCTGCGAGATGATCGCCACGTGCTCCACTCCCGACCGCGTGATGACGTCGCTCTACGCGCTGGGCTGGACGCAGCACAGTAAGGGTTCACAGAACATCCGAGCGATGTGCATCGTGCAGATGTTGCTCGGCAACGTCGGTATGCCGGGCGGCGGCGTCAACGCGCTGCGCGGCCACTCCAACATACAGGGGCTCACCGATCTCGGCCTGATGAGCGAGCTGATGCCGGGCTACCTCGGTCTGCCGACCGATACCGATAAGGACCTCAACACCTACCTGTCGCGCCACCAATTCAAGCCGCTTCGTCCCGGCCAGACCAGCTACTGGCAGAACTATCCGAAGTTCTTCGTTAGCTTCATGAAGGCAGTCTGGGGCAAGGGGGCGACGGCGGAGAACAACTGGGCGTTCGACTATCTACCCAAGCTCGATGTGCCGATGTACGACATCCTGCGCGCGTTCGAGCTCGCCAAGCAGGGCAAAATGAACGGCTACATCATCCAGGGGTTCAACCCGCTGATGACGTTCCCGAACCGCGCCAAGATGGCCGAGGGGCTGAGCAAGCTGAAGTTCCTTGTCGTCATGGACCCGCTACAGACGGAGACGGCGCGGTTCTGGGAGAATCATGGCGTCTATAACGACGTCGACCCGTCGAAGATACAGACCGAAGTGTTCGAGCTGCCGACCACCTGCTTCGCCGAAGACGAGGGCTCGATAGCCAACTCCTCGCGCTGGCTGCAATGGCACCGGCCCGGGCAGCCCCCGCCGGGTGAGGCGCGACCCGACACCGAGATCATGGCCGCGCTCCATCTGCGCATCCGGGAACTGTATCGGCGCGAGGGCGGCGCCTTCCCGGATCCGATCCTGAACTTGCACTGGCCTTATATGAACCCGGAGGCGCCGCGTCCCGACGAACTCGCGCGCCAGATGAACGGCTACGCGGTCGAGAACATCACCGATCCGAACGACCAGACCAAGGTGATCATTCCGGCGGGGCGGCAGCTCGATGGGTTCGCGCAGCTTCGTGACGACGGCAAGACCGCGAGTGGCTGTTGGATCTATTCCGGCTGCTTCACCGAGGCGGGCAACATGATGGACCGCCGCGACTCGAACGATCCGGACGACCGCGGCATCGCGCCGGGCTGGGCATTTGCGTGGCCGGCCAACCGCCGGATTTTATACAATCGCGCGTCGTCCGACCCCAACGGCAATCCGTGGAGCACCGAGAAGCGGCTGGTCTGGTGGAACGGCGCCGAATGGGTCGGATACGACGTGCCCGATTATGGGCCGACCGTCCCGCCCACGGCGGGCGTGGGTCCGTTCATCATGAACCAGGAAGGGGTGGCGTGCCTGTACGTTCGCCAACAGATGGTCGACGGCCCCTTCCCGGCGCACTACGAGCCGTTCGAATCGCCGCAGGCCAACCTTGTCGCGCCGAAGATCAAGGGCGCTCCGGCCGCGCGCATCTTCAAGGACGACCTGGCGGAGCTCGGCGCGCCCAACGCCTTTCCCTATGTCGCGACCAGCTATCGCCTCACCGAGCACTTCCACTACTGGACCAAGCACGCGCACATCAACGCGATCCTGCAGCCGCAACAGTTCGTTGAGATCGGCGAATCGCTGGCGAAGGAGAAAGGCATCGCCGACGGCGACTGGGTCCGGGTGTGGAGCGCGCGCGGCGAGATCAAGGCGCGGGCGAACATCAACAAGCGGGTCCAGCCGCTCATGTGCGACGGCAAGCCGGTGCATATCATCGGCATCCCGCATCACTGGGGTTTCATCGGCCTGACGAAGAAGGGCTGGAGCCCGAACTCGCTCACGCCCTTCGTGGGCGACGCCAATACCCAGACGCCGGAATTCAAGGCGTGGCTGGTGAACGTCGAGCCCACGACCCCACCCCCGCCATCGCCGCGAGAAGCGGCGAGCTGAGAAGGGGAGCGCCATGTCGGTTCAGACCAACAACTACCAATCGCTCGACATCATCCGCCGCTCCGCGACCAATTCGCCGTCGCCGCAGATCCGGACCGAAATGGAGGTCGCGAAACTCATCGACGTCTCGCGCTGCATCGGGTGCAAGGCCTGCCAGTCCGCGTGCGACGAGTGGAACGACTTGCGCGAGAGGCCGGGCACGTTCGACGGCTCGCTCCAGAACCCGCCGGACCTCAATGCGACGACTTGGACGCTTATGCGGTTCACCGAGCACGAGAACCAGGCCGGCGACCTGGAGTGGCTGATCCGCAAGGACGGCTGCATGCATTGCACCGATCCGGGCTGCCTGAAGGCCTGTCCCTCGCCCGGCGCGATCGTCCAGTATGCGAATGGAATCGTCGACTTTAACGAAGGCGAGTGCATCGCCTGCGGCCTTTGTGTGAAGGGATGCCCGTTCAACATCCCGCGCTATGGCGAGATCGACAGGAAGGCCTACAAATGCACGCTGTGCTCGGATCGCGTCGCGGTCGGGCTGGAGCCGGCTTGCGCGAAAGCCTGCCCGACGGGCGCGATCATGTTCGGCAGCAAGTCCGGCATGATCCAGCAGGCGGCTGACCGCATCGAGGACCTGAAGGAGCGCGGCTACCAGAACGCCGGCCTGTACGATCCGCCCGGCGTCGGCGGCACGCACGTGATGTACGTCCTGCAACACGCGGACAATCCGGAGCTGTATCAGGGACTGCCCAAGGATCCGCATATCAGTCCGCTGGTCACCATCTGGAAGGGCAGCGCCAACCTGTTCGGATGGGCGATCATGGGTCTCGCCGTCGTCGGCAGCTTCGTCCATTACATCGCGGTCGGGCGCAACCAGGTGCAGCAGGACGCCGAAGACGAGGCGCTGCGGATGAAGGCCGAAGTGGATGGCCGCGGCGCCAGTCGGAGAACATAGTCATGGAAGCGCCGACCGCGCAACGGCTCCGTGTCTACGTTTTTCGCTACGGCCCGCTGCAACGCCTGAACCACTGGATCACCGCGATACTGTTCATGCTGCTTGCAATGAGCGGCCTGTCGATGTGGTACCCGTCACTGTTCTGGCTGTCGTGGGTGTTCGACGGCGGCGAGGGTGCGCGCTGGATTCACCCGTATCTGGGCTGCGCGCTCATGGTCAGCTTCTTGGTGCTCGCGGTCCAATTCGTGATGAACAACCTGCCGAACAGGGACGATGTCCGGTGGATGCGGAACATCCGGACCGTCATCGGCAACCGCCACGAGAACCTGCCGGATCTCGGCAAGTACAACGCCGGGCAGAAAATCGTCTATTGGGGTCAGGTCACGCTGATCCCGATCATGTTCGTCACCGGTCTGATGATCTGGCAGGTCTATTTCGGCAGTTGGCTGTCGATCGAGGGTGAGCGGATCGCCATCCTGCTCCACTCGCTCGCGGCCGTTATCGCGATCACGATCATCATCGTGCACATCTACGCCGCGTTCTGGGTCGTGGGGACAGGGCGGGCAATGATTCGCGGCACGGTGACCGGCGGCTGGGCCTACACGCACCACCGCCGCTGGTTCCGCGAAAGTCTGGAGAAGGGCCTGACCCGAACCGGGCCGGCCATGCACGGGGATGACTGACCGCCGGCGGGATACTGGCAGCCGGTTCGATCAGGTCAGCAGGGGCGGGATCGGCGAGACGGATTTTGCCCGGCTGCCCGATCCCTACCGGCTGTTCGGAGCCCGCGCGGAGCGGTTCGCGGCGCTGGCGGCAGGCAATCCGCTCGGTCCCTATCTGATGTTCCTCTCGCGCATCGCCGAAGCTCAGCACAGGGTACAACGCTCCGTACCGGTCGAGCGCACGCCCGACCAGGAGCGAACCGGTCTGCGCCTCGCGCACCGGATGCCGCTGCTGTCCAAGGAAGACGTGTCCGACGGCGAGGATTTCGTGCGCATCCTCGATCGGTTCTGCCTTGAACTCGACGTGGCGGGCGCCCCTGAGGCGGCGAGTCAGGCGCTCTCGCGTTTGTGCGCCATGCAGGCGGGTGAGCGCCTCGCCTTGGCCGACGCGGTGTTCGACGGGTCGTACGCGGTAGAGTGCCTGGCCGAATGCCTCTACGTGGGCGCCGCGATGCAGGTACACCTCGCTCGTCTCGCCACCGGGTTCGATCCGGCCGAACTGAGGCCGCTCGGCGCTGCGGTATGCCCCGTCTGCGGCAGCATGCCCGTCGCCAGCGTCGTCGTCGGCTGGGCGAAAGCCGATGGCGCCCGCTATTGCTGCTGCGGCCTGTGCGGCACCTTGTGGAACTATGTCCGTATCAAGTGCACATCCTGCGAGTCGACGGCGGATATCACCTACTACACGATCGAGGAGCAATCCAGGGATCACGCGGCCGAGGCCTGCGGTGCGTGCCGGAGCTACATCAAGCATCTGCACCAACACCGCGATTCGCGGATCGAGCCCCTTGCGGATGATATCGCCTCGTTCGGGCTCGACCTGCTCGTGCGCGACCACGGCTTCCATCGTGCACAGGTGAATCCCTTCATGGTGATGCGATAGGCGGTTCTGTTGCAAGGCTTGGCGTTGCTTACTACCGGCCGAGCAGGCAATTGAGCGAGCCGATTACACGGAGGCTCGTTGGCTTTTTCCTGACCTGCTGCGCATCGGAGCCGACCCCGGAAGACGTGAAGCGAGCGCTGAAGCTCCGTTTAAGCCTATTCCGCTATCGAAGCCTGGTAAATTGAGGATAAGTGGTCGATCCTTCTCCACCGCGCAATGCGAAGCCTGGCGAGGAAATCCCATCACGCGCGATAAATGTGCCTATCGTGCGTAACTGGGCTCTGGTGCAAATTGGTGGTCGTTGTAGCTTCGCGGCTCACGGGTGAGTTGAGGGTGAGGCGATGGCCAGGCTTCCGGACGTGGATGGGCTGTTTGACGGTCGGCACTTTGATCGCGAGATCATCGTCTTGTGCGTGAGGTGGTACCTGCGCTTCAGGCTGAGCTTCCGGGATCTGGTGGAGATGATGGCCGAGCGCGGCTTGTCGATGGCCCACACCACCATCATGCGTTGGGTGCATCATTATGTTCCTGAGTTCGAGCGTCGCTGGAACCAGTTCGCGCGGCCGGTAGGTCCGTTGTGGCGCGTCGACGAGACCTACGTGAAGATCCGCGGCAAGTGGGTCTATCTATACCGGGCGGTAGATCGCGATGGGAAGACAGTAGACTTTCGGCTCAGCACCAGGCGCGATGTCACCGCAGCCAAGGCGTTCTTTTGCAAGGCGATCAAAGTACAAGGAGCGCTGCCGCGGACCATCACATTGGACGGTTATGCGGCATCGCATCGCGCCGTGCGCGATATGCAAGCTGGTGGGCAACTTCCAACCGACACGAAGCTGCGGTCATCAAAGTATTTGAACAACCTGATCGAGCAGGACCACCGCGGTGTAGAGTTACGCATCGGTCCAATGCTCGGTTTTAAGCGATTTGAGACCGCAGCGATCACGATTGCCGGCATTGAACTGCTGCGCCGAATCCACAAGGGACAGTTCAATCTCCGCCGGCTACGTCTCAAGGGTAGAAGTGCGTCTGCCATCTGGAATGCAGTGTTGGCGGCGTGATCAAGCAGACAACGTCGGACGCACAAAACCGGCAAGCGCTGTCTTTCAGTCTATTTGCACCAGAACCTGTTCAATCTGCTGCGCAGCAATGACCTCATCTGGTCAAACGTCGTCAACAACTATTTGCTTGGCCAGAAGCCGCCGGCATTCGACCTCCTGTATTGGAATGCCGACGGAACTCGGATGGCGCGCGCAGCGCATAGCTGGTACCTGCGCAACACCTATATCGGGAACGATTTGGTCGTCCCGAACAAGGTTCGACTCAAGGGCGAGACGCTCGAGCTTGGTCGGATTTCGCAGCTGCCGGGCCGCGAAAGGTGCCGATGGTCGCCATGGCTTCAACCTCCGTGCTGATCGGGCCGCTGATCAGGTTATCGTAGATCACCCCAACGCCAACCCGCTCTCCGCTCCTCAAAGGAAGCAATGATCTCCCTCAGCCGCTCTTGCTCGGATTTTACATGCGTTCGGAATTCTCTTACCGGGATTTGATCGACCGCAGACCGGACACGCTACTTCGCCGTCGTGAGCTATTGCGGTTGCAAACGCACTCACAGAGTGCAGCACTTCCAGTTCTTCGTTAATCAATGGCTCGACTGATCCTGCGAGCATAGCGTTTGCATTGTAAGCGACTGGTCAGGCTCGTATGTGTTACCGGCTTGACTCGGGCGTTCGCCGTGTTCACGCACCGCCGTGCTGAGACTGCGTGGACACTGATTGTCGGCGAAGATCATTGCAGGCGTCGGTCGACGCCGAACATCCCAGATCATCGACATTGTTCGGGGCGCGCCGACTCCTTCTGTAGCTACAGAAGGAGTCTGGTCGAGGTTGATGCGGAGTTGGCTAGGGCGGTGAGGTGGCCGCCGCCGGGATCATCCGCCAGGGCACCAGCTCGTCGATACGGTTGATGGTATGCCCCTCGGCTATCTTGGTCAGGATATCCCTGAGGTAGGCTTCCGGGTTCAGACCGTTGAGCTTTGCCGTCGCCACGAGGGTGTAGATCGACGCTGCCCGCTCACCGCCTGCATCCGAACCGCAGAAGAGATAATTCTTCCTTCCAAGAGCAGTGGGGCGTTCATTCTGCCCATATCGGCCGGGAAGTGGAGGTCCATTATCGCTGGCACGCGCTGTATGGCCGCAGGGTCCGGCAGCTTTACGCGGAACGGCGCTCTGGAACAGAAGTCGTCATT
>Ga0335072_10003064_pt1 | contig 25417 bp, 16 predicted proteins | sample Lox_Sample_21_FD_206725 | JGI IMG/M metagenome (GOLD analysis project Ga0335072, IMG submission 206725) | Soil microbial communities from Loxahatchee National Wildlife Refuge, Florida, United States - Lox_Sample_2.1 | ecosystem: Environmental > Terrestrial > Soil > Wetlands | place: USA...
CGGGGACCGGGTAGTCGGGCAGTAGCACCACGACGTCTTTGTTGACGTGCGCGCTGAGATGCTTCGCGTCGAAGTGGTCCCTGTGCAAGTGCGAGATGTACAGGTAGTCGCAGTCGCCAAGCGCGTCCCAGTCGAGGGTGCTGTTGTCGGGGAACGGAAACCAGGATGCGAAGTAGGCCGGATTCACCCAGGGGTCACACAGGATGCTGCCCGCCTGGGTTTGGATCAGAAATCCGGCGTGACCTACGCTCGTGACCTGCACAAATACCTTTCCGGGGAGTCTTTGGATCGTCCCAAGCTTAGCGTGAGGCATCGCCTGGAGTCTCTTCTGCGGCCTGCCCTGCGGCTGGGACGACGGGAAGGTCACGGGTCGTCTCTTTTCACCACTTCAGGCGGCGCACAGCCGGGAGCATTACGCTGAATGGCTGTGGAACCGGTATACGGGACTGTCATTCAGCTTGTTCGCCTGCTCTGGCGCGTTCAGGGCCTGAAGATCAGCGTCACGGGCGTCGAGAACATACCAACCAGCGGTGGTGCCGTCATCGCGATCAACCACACCAGCTACTTCGACTTCACCTTCGCGGGTCTGGCCACCTATAAGCAGGGCCGCGGACGCAAAGTCCGGTTCATGGCCAAGCAGGAGGTGTTCGACGGCAAGATCACCGGGCCGATCATGCGCAGCCTGCGCCACATCCCGGTGGACCGGCGGGACGGGGCCGCGTCCTACGAAGCGGCCGTCAGGATGCTCAAGGACGGTGAGCTGGTCGGCGTGTACCCCGAAGCGACGATCAGCCGGAGCTTCGAGATCAAAGAGTTCAAGTCTGGGGCCACCCGGATGGCGGTCGAGGCCGGGGTGCCGATCGTTCCGCACATCGTCTGGGGCGCGCAGCGGATCTGGACCAAGGACCACCCCAGGAAGCTATGGCGGCCGAAGGTGCCGATCACGGTGCTGGTCGGCGAACCGATCGAACCGACCCTGGCGATCGAGGATTTGAAGGGCCTGCTGCACTCGCGGATGCAACACCTGCTGGAACGGGCGCAAGAACAGTACGGACCGCATCCTGCGGGAGAATTCTGGGTTCCGCACCGGTTGGGCGGTAACGCTCCATCCCTGGCCGAGGCGTCGCGCCTAGACGCCGAGGAGGCTGCCGCGCGGGCGGCTCGCCGCGCCCAAGGCGCAGGGGCGCCGGAGTAGTTTTCGATGGCAGAGCCGACCTTCCGCACGCTCGAGATCCTGGCCCGGCTGGTCGTGATGGGGACTGGAACCCGGCTCACCTATCGCGGCGAGGAGAACGTCCCCGAACACGGCGGTGCGGTGGTCGCAATCAATCACACCAGCTATGTCGACTTCCTGCCGGCCGCGTTGGCCATGTACCGCCGCGGCCGTCGACTGCGTTTCATGATCAAGGCCGAAATGCAACGGGTGAAGGCGGTCAACTTCCTGATCAAACACACCAAGACCATTCCGGTGGATCGGCACGCCGGCGCGGGTGCCTATGCGGCGGCCGTGCAGCGGCTCCGTGGGGGGGAGCTGGTCGGGGTCTACCCGGAGGCCACCATCAGCCGCAGTTTCGAGCTCAAAGAATTCAAGACCGGGGCCGCCCGAATGGCCCTCGAAGCGGATGTGCCGATCATTCCGGTGATTGTCTGGGGCGCCCAGCGGATCTGGACCAAGGACCATCCCCGCCATATCGGCCGCACCAAGCTGCCGATTACCGTGCAGGTGGGTCCGCCGCTGCGAGCAGCCGAAGACATCACGCAAACCAGCCGTGCCCTGCGGGAGTCGATGACCACGCTGCTGCATCGGGCCCAGCAGGGGTACCCGCATCCGGCCGGCGCCTACTGGGTGCCGGCTCGGCTGGGCGGCGGTGCGCCGACTTTGGCCGAGGCGGCTCAGATCGAGGCCGACGAGGCGGCGGCGAGGGCCGCTAACCGTACCCCGCATCAGTCGCGGTAGGGGAAGGAGCAAGGACATGGCAGAGCCCTTTTACCGGTTGGGCGAGTGGATCGTTCCGCCGCTCGTCGCGATGCAGGGAACCAAATTCACCTTCCGCGGCCTGGAGAACATTCCGGCCAGCGGCGGCGCACTACTTGCCCAGAACCACACCAGCTACTTGGACTGGCTGCCACCGTTGTTCGCCGCGCGTGAGCGGGGCCGGCGCATGTACTTCATGATCAAGGCCGAGATGGGTGACGTGAAGGCGGTCAACTACGTGATCAAGCACGCCAGGCTGATCCCGGTGGACCGCAGGAGTGGACACGACGCTTTCGATGTGGCCGTGCAGCGGCTTCGTGAGGGCGAACTCATCGGGATGCACCCGGAGGCCACCATCAGTCGCAGTTTCGAGCTCCGGGAATTCAAGACCGGCGCAGCCCGGATGGCGTTGCAGGCACAGGTGCCGATCGTTCCGATCATCGTGTGGGGCGCGCATCGGATCTGGCCGAAAGATCATCCAAAGAAGGTGCTCCGCAACAAAGTTCCGATCACCGTGGCCGCCGGCCGGCCGGTGGCGCCGCAAGGTACCCCTGAGCAACTCAACGTTCTGTTGCGCAGTGTGATGAATGAGCTGCTCTACCGGGTGCAGGAAGAGTACCCGCATCCCGACGGGGAGACTTGGGTGCCGCGGCGGCTGGGTGGCAGCGCCCCGACCCGGGAAGACTCCCAGGCAATCAGGCTGGCTGAGTTGCAGGAACGGATTCAGAAGTACGGAACCGATGGCGTGACGCGCCCTGGACAATCCCAAAGCGGATTGCATTGAAGCCGATATTGCCGGCGCTCGTCGCTTGCGACGTCGACGGCACCCTGTTCGACGAATCTGAAAGCATCTCGCCCCGCACCCGCGACGCGGTACGCGCCGCCGTCGCCGCCGGCGCTCAGTTCGTCGTGGCGACGGGCCGCCCGCCACGGTGGATACGTCCCGTCGTGGAGGCACTCGGATTCGCGCCGATGGCGGTCTGTGCCAACGGTGCCGTCGTCTATGACCCCGCGTCCGACCGGGTCGTGTCAGCGCGCACACTGGCCGTCGACACCCTGGGCGAATTGGCCGAGATCGCGACTCGGGCCATCCCGGGCGCGGGACTGGCCGTCGAGCGGATCGGCGAGCGCGCCCATGACACGGCAACGCCTCAGTTCATCAGCTCGCCGGGATACGAGCACGCGTGGCTGAATCCGGACAACACCGAGGTATCGATCGAAGATCTGCTCAGCGCGCCGGCGATCAAGCTGCTGATCCGTAAGGCCGGTGCCCGCAGCGCGGATATGGCCGCCGAACTGACCAAGCACGTCGGCATCGAGGGCGACGTGACCTACTCCACCAACAACGGGTTGGTGGAGATCGTCCCGTTGGGAATCAGCAAAGCCACCGGTGTGGAAGAGCTCGCCAAACCGCTCGGCATCGCCAATTACGAGGTGGTGGCCTTCGGCGATATGCCCAACGACGTGCCGATGCTGCTGTGGGCGGGTCACGGTGTGGCGATGGGGAACGCGCACCCCGACGTGCGGGCCGCCGCCGATGAGGTCACCGCTTCCAACAACGACGACGGGGTCGGACGGGTGCTGGAACGTTGGTGGCAGTAGCGCCTACGTGGCCGCCGGGTGCGCTGGTAGCGAGAAGTGTTCCGGTGGCACCGTCGGGCCGCTCGGGGGTTGCGTCGACAGCGGCGTCCTGGTCCCGTCGAGGACCTCGGTGACATTTCCGGTGAGCCGCTCGTAGTTCAACGTGCCGTGCTGGAAGTTCTGCGTAATCTGCAGGGGCTCTTGTATTTCGGCGCTGGTCGGCAACCCTAATGGACCACGCTCGAAGCTCAGCGAGGCCCAGGCATCGTAGATCGTGCCGGTGACCGGCTGGGCCCCGGTCTCGGGTGACCAGTACATGGCGCCCCTGGCGAAGGTGGCATAGCGAGCATCGCCCTCGGCGCTGTCTTCCGGCGAGGTCGGTGCGCCCAGAACGCTGTTCATGCCGCCGATCGCCTGCCAGTGCTCATAGATCGCTCCACCCTGCAGCGCCTTGATCAACTCCTCGGGCGGATCGTTGAAATGCGATGCAACATCCCGGATTTCGTCCATCAATGCGTAGGCGGCGTTGCCCGGGCAATCGGTGTTACCGACGTCGCGGTGGGTGAAGATGGTGGGCAGGTTCGCTATGGCACCGGCCGGAAAGGTGGTGTAGTGGCTACCCGCCGACTCGAGTGCCACGGTTCCCTTGGGATCGACCCCGTCCAGGCCCAGACGCCAGCCCAGCAGGCGCCCAACGGTTCGAAGCTGAATAGGCGTCGGCGGCACGTCGTCGAAGTTGCCGATCATGGCCACACCCCAGGTGTTGCGGTTGAATCCGCCGGTGTGGAAACCCTCGACGGCTTTCGTCAGTCCCCCGGCGCTGCCCTCGAACACCTGGCCGTATTTGTCGACCAGCGCGTTATAGGCGATGTCACACCAGCCCAGCGTCTTGCTGTGGTAGGTGTAGATGGCCTTGACGATCCCGGCAGATTCCAGCGGTGAGTAGTCGTTGCTGCCCGCGGTGTGGTGGATGACCGCGGCGCGAATCCCGTTGTCGTACTGGGGACTACCGCATCGCAGCGATTCGTCGGCGCCCCATTCGGCTCGGCTGATGATGCTGGGCGCCTGACCCGGCATCACGACGCCGGACGGCGGTGTCCACTGCGTTTTGGCCGGCGCTTGTGGCGGGGAGATGAGGATCGCGGAGATGTTCTGCCCGAAGGGCCGCTCCTTGGACGCCGGCCGGTATCCCAAGCCGTTGTTCTCCGGCGGGTCGCTCGGTGGTGTGGGCTGGGTCATCCGCGCATCGAGCGGGCGCGTCACCGCGATCTGCACGGTCGTGGTGGTGCCGACGAATACCGGATCCGTGCTACGAGGGCCCTCGGTTGGGCCGGCGGATCCGGCCGGGCTCGGCTGGTTGTTGTCGGGTGCCGCGGTTTCATACTCGGTCTGATACCAGGGTCCCCACGCTCCGTCGGGCCGCTTTGCGCGCACCCGCGCCGAGGTGCCGGCCAGATCGCCGGTGAGCGCGACCAACGAGAACGGCTTGTCCTGTGTGACTTCGCGAACCGTGACACCGCCCCCGAGCCCGACCAGCGGCTGCTCGGTCAGCTGGGTGTCGTGAGCCGGAGGCGGATCGTGGACGCCGCGATCGTGTGTCGCGTCCGCCACCGCCGAGACGATCACGACGGTCGCCGCGATGGCGGTGAGCAACATCGTTGGCGCACGACTACGAGACGACACCAGTTGATGTTACGTGTGTGTCTATTGTTATTTATGAGGCGACACGATATCTACGTGCGGAAAGTCCACGAAAACCTGTTCGACGGCACCGCAGAGATTTAGTGCTGGGCGGGTAGCTAGCTCCCGAATCCATGCGTGACTCTGCGGTGCCGTCAGGTGACAGGTCGTCCGAAGCTCTAGACGGGAGGCAGCGCCGGCGCGACAGCCGGCAGGGCACCCACGGCACCCGGCAGGGCACCCGCGGCGCCCGGTAAAGCACCAGCGGCTCCCGGCAGGGCACCTGCGGCACCCGGCAAGGCACCCACGGCACCCGGCAAGGCACCCGCGGCACCCGGCAGAGCACTCGCAGCACCCGGCAGGGCACTCGCAGCGGCTCCCGGCGCAGCCGCGCCGCCGTGGACGCCCTGCATGATCGCCGGCATCACCAGGCCCTTGAGCAGGTCGATGGCCTGGCCGGCGCCCAGCTGGTTGGCGGCTTGCATCATGTCGTTGACGAGGCCGCCACCGCCGCCGCTGCCGCTGCCGCCGCCACCGCCGAGGCCGCCGCCGGTCCCGATCGGCGAAGCGCCGCCCAGCGTCGACGGGTCACCGAGGATCGGGTAGGTGCCGTCGGCACCCGGATCCAATCCGGCGGGCGCGGCGCCGATCGGCACCTCGCTGGTAGCAGCCCCAGGACCGCCCAGACCCGGCGAGACTCCAGCTGGGCTGGTCAGGCCGGGGTTGGAAAGGGCGGGGTTCATCCCCGCACCCGGCGTGGTCGGCAGCGCACTCGGGTTGGTGAACCCGGGCGCCCCCGGCGTCATGCCCGGGCTGGTCAGCCCCGGTGTGCCAAGACCCGGGGTCCCCGGCGTGCCGAGACCCGGACTGGCCAGCCCCGGCGTCATGCCCGGGCTGGTCAGCCCCGGACTGGTCAGGCTCGAAGTTCCCAGCCCCGGGCTGGTGAGGCCCGGGCTGGTCAGGCCCGTGGTGGTGCCACTGTTACCGCTCAACGCAGGCACCGGCGGCAAGTTGATCCCGAACTGCGACAGTCCCTGCGACAGCGCGCCCATCAGCTCGCCGGGCAGATCGGTCATGACTGCCGCCTGCTTGAATTCGTGATGCTCGGGCGGCTTGCTGCCCGCGGTGGATTCGTAAACAAGGAAGTATGCGCAAGGACTCGCGACTGCCAGGGCGGCGACCGCGCTCATGGCTGTCGAAAGCTTGCGTCGGCGTCGGTTCGGCACGGAAGTCTCCTCATATCTGGACAACTATTGGAACTGCGTGTGTGTCGGCGTGTCCTGCCTGTCCTACCCGGCATGGCCACACAGAGTCGATGGTACGAGTGAGATTGCTGTGACCAGAGTGGTGATATTGAATCGTGAGGCAATTGCGACCTTGGCCGCAATCTTGTGCTCGGCCCCACGGCCGGCAGGCCTTTCGGGTCACCCCCAACTCGATGGCGTCGCCAAATCGGGTTATGCGGCGCGGTCGGATACCCTAGGCAACCGATGACAGCTCGTTTCGACCTCTTCGTCGTCGGCTCCGGATTTTTCGGCCTGACCATTGCCGAGCGCGTGGCTACCCAACTCGGCAAGCGCGTGCTGGTCGTTGACCGGCGTCCGCATATCGGCGGCAACGCCTATTCCGAGTCCGAGCCCCAGACGGGCATCGAGGTCCACAAGTACGGCGCGCACCTGTTCCACACCTCTAATAAGAGGGTCTGGGATTACGTGCGGCAGTTCACCGACTTCACCGACTACCGGCACCGCGTATTCGCGATGCACAACGGGCAGGCGTACCAGTTCCCGATGGGGCTGGGCCTGGTGTCGCAGTTCTTCGGCAAGTACTTCTCTCCCTCCGAAGCGCGCCAGCTGATCGCGGAACAAGCCGCTGAGATCGACACCTCGGACGCGCAGAACCTGGAGGAGAAGGCCATCTCGTTGATCGGCCGACCGCTCTACGAGGCGTTCGTCAAGGGGTACACCGCCAAGCAGTGGCAGACCGATCCCATTGAGCTCCCGGCTGCCGTCATTAATAGGCTGCCGGTCCGCTACACCTTTGACAACCGATACTTCAGCGACGTCTATGAGGGCCTGCCGGCCAACGGTTACACCGCGTGGCTGCAGAACATGGCGGCCGACGACCGCATCGAGGTGAGGCTGAACACCGACTGGTTCGACGTCCGGGATCAACTGCGCCAACAGTCCCCGTCGGCTCCGGTTGTCTACACCGGACCGCTGGACCGCTACTTCGACTACGCCGAAGGCCGGCTCGGCTGGCGCACACTGGACTTCGAAGTGGAAGTGTTACCCATCGCGGATTTTCAGGGCACGCCGGTGATGAACTACAACGACATCGAAGTGCCCTACACCCGCATCCATGAGTTCCGTCACTTCCATCCCGAGCGCGACTACCCGACCGACAAGACGGTGATCATGCGGGAGTATTCCCGGTTCGCCGAAGACGACGACGAGCCCTACTATCCGATCAATACCGACGCCGACCGCGCCTTGTTGGCCGCCTATCGGGCGAGGGCAAAATCCGAGACCGCGTCATCGAAGGTGTTATTCGGCGGCCGGCTGGGCACCTATCAGTATCTGGACATGCATATGGCTATCGCCAGCGCACTGAACATGTACGACAACACCCTCGCGCCGCACCTGCGCGACGGCATGCCACTCGAGGAAGGTACGGGCGGATGACTCGTGCCGGCGACGATGCAGTGGGGGCACCGCCCGCTTGCGGGGGACGAAGCGATGAGGAGGAGCGGCACCAATGACCGCCGTGAGCCTGCTGGCCCGAATAATTCTGCCGCGTCCGGGTGAGCCCCTCGACGTGCGCAAGCTTTACCTGGAGGAGTCGACCACCAACTCCCGGCGCGCGCATACGACAACCCGCACTTCGCTGCAGATCGGTGCGGAGTCCGAGGTGTCGTTCGCGACGTACTTCAATGCCTTCCCGGCCAGCTACTGGCGCCGTTGGACGATCTGCCAGTCGGTGGTGTTGCGGGTCGAGGTGACCGGTGCCGGGCGTCTCGACGTTTACCGGACCAAGGCCACCGGGGCGCGCATTTTCGTCGAGGGCCGCCAGTTCGCCGGCACCGGGGATCAGCCGGCCGTCGTCGAGATCGAGGTGGGACTGCAGCCGTTCGAGGACGGCGGCTGGATCTGGTTCGACATCACCACCGACACCAAGGTCAACCTGCTCAGCGGCGGCTGGTATGCGACCGAGCCCGCTCCGGGCACGGCCAACGTCGCCGTGGGCATCCCGACGTTCAACCGCCCGGGCGACTGCGCCAACGCGCTGGCCGCCCTCACCGCAGATCCGTTGGTGGACGAGGTGATTGGTGCGGTGATCGTGCCGGATCAGGGTGTGCGCAAGGTGCGCGACCATCCCGACTTCCCCGCCGCGGCGGCCCGGCTGGGCAATCGGCTGTCCATCCACAATCAGCCCAACCTCGGCGGTTCCGGTGGATACAGCCGGGTGATGTACGAGGCGCTGAAAAACACCGATTGCCAACAGATTCTGTTCATGGATGACGACATCCGCATCGAGCCGGACTCGATTCTGCGGGTGTTGGCCATGCACCGATTCGCCAAGAAGCCGATGCTGGTGGGCGGCCAGATGCTCAACCTGCAGGAGCCGTCGCACCTGCACATCATGGGTGAGGTCGTGAACCCGTCGAACTTCATGTGGACCTCCGCACCGCACGCCGAATACGACCACGACTTCGCCGAATATCCGTTGAGCGACAAGAACCCGCGGAGCAAACTGCTGCACCGGCGCATCGACGTCGACTACAACGGCTGGTGGACGTGCATGATCCCGCGCCAGGTCGCCGAGGAGCTGGGACAGCCGCTGCCGCTGTTCATCAAATGGGACGACGCGGACTACGGCCTGCGGGCGGCCGAGCACGGATATCCGACGGTCACGCTGCCCGGCGCGGCGATCTGGCACATGGCCTGGAGCGACAAGGACGACGCCATCGACTGGCAGGCCTACTTCCATCTGCGCAACCGGCTGGTGGTCGCGGCGATGCACTGGGACGGTGACGTCACCGGCCTGGTCCGCAGCCACCTGAAGGCGACACTGAAACACCTTGCCTGCCTTGAATATTCGACGGTGGCAATCCAGAACAAGGCCATCGACGACTTTCTCGCCGGCCCTGAGCACATCTTCTCGATCCTGGAATCGGCTCTTCCCGAGGTGCACCGGATGCGCAAGGAATTCCCGGATGCCGTCGTGCTGCCCGCGGCCAGCGAGCTGCCGCAGCCGTTGCGCAAGAGCAAGGCGATGAATCCGCCGGTGAACCCGGTGACCATCAGCTACCGGCTGGCCCGCGGCGTGGTGCACAACCTGCGGGTCGCCGATCCGGAATCCCACCAGCGCCCGGAGTTCAACGTGCCGTCCCAGGACGCGCGCTGGTTCCGGCTGTGCACGGTTGATGGGGTGACCGTGACGACGGCCGACGGGTGCGGTGTGGTCTATCGACAGCGCAACCGACGCAAGATGTTCTCGTTGCTGTTCCTCTCGCTGCGCCGCCAGCGTCAGCTGTTGACCCGGTTCGACGAGATGCGCCGGGTGTACCGGGACGCGCTGCCGGTGCTGTCCAGCAAGCAGAAGTGGGAGACGGCGTTGCTGCCAGCAGCAGAGCATGGCTGAAGTGCCGCGCGGCGAAGTCGCCGCGATGGTGGCCGTTCAGTCGGCGCTGGCTGACCGTCCCGGAGTGCTGCCGGCGGCGCGGGGGCTGTCTCACTTCGGCGAGCACAGCATCGGGTGGGTGGCGGTGTCGCTGCTCGGCGCGGTGCTGGCGCCGCAGCATCGCCGGGACTGGCTGGTGGCCGGGGCCGGGGCCTTCGTCGCACACGCGGCTGCCGTGCTGATCAAGCGGCTGGTGCGACGCAGACGGCCCGATCATCCGGCCGTCGCGGTGAATGTCGGCACGCCCAGCCAGCTGAGCTTCCCGTCGGCGCACGCGACCTCGACCACGGCCGCGGCAATCCTGATGCGCCGCGCTACCGGGCTGCCGCTGCCCGTGTTGCTCGTCCCTCCGATGGCACTGTCGCGGATACTGCTGGGGGTGCACTATCCCAGCGACGTAGCCGTCGGCATCGGGCTCGGTGCCGCCGTCGCGGGGATCGCACGCCGGAGCGTCGGGAGGGCCCGAAAGAGGTGCGCCGAATGAGTGAAGACGTGGAGGTCAAACCTCCCGGGAATGTGATCGTCGGCGTGGTCAAGGCGATCCGCCCGCGGCAGTGGATGAAGAACGTGCTGGTCCTGGCCGCGCCGCTGAGCGCCGCCGGCCGCGGCCACCACTACGAATACGGCCCGCTGGCAATGCAGGTGTCGGTGGCCTTCGTGGTGTTCAGCCTGGCGGCGTCGTCGATATACCTGGTCAACGATGTCCGCGACGTCGACGCCGACCGGGAGCACCCCACCAAACGGTTCCGCCCGATCGCGGCCGGTGTGGTGCCCGAATGGCTGGCCTACACCCTGGCCGTAGTGCTCGCGGTGGCGTCACTCGCCCTGGCCTGGTGGCTCACGCCAAACCTCGCGGTGGTGATGGTGGTCTACATCGCCATGCAGTTGGCCTACTGTTTCGGCCTCAAGCATCAAGCGGTGATGGACATCTGCATCGTGTCGTCGGCGTATCTGCTGCGGGCCATCGCCGGCGGCGCGGCCACCGATACCCGGTTATCCCAGTGGTTTTTGCTGATGGCGGCATTCGCGTCGCTGTTCATGGTGGCCGGCAAGCGCTACGCCGAGCTGCAACTGGCCGAGCGCACCGGCGCGGCGATCCGGAAGTCGCTGGAAAGCTATACCAGCACCTATCTGCGATTCGTGTGGACGTTGTCGGCCACCGCGGTGGTGATGTGCTACGGGCTGTGGGCCTTCGAGCGCGACCACGGCTCGGCGGGCTGGTTCTCGGTGTCGATGGTTCCGTTCACCATCGCGATCCTGCGCTACGCGGTGGACGTCGACGGCGGCTTGGCCGGGGAGCCGGAAGAGATCGCTCTGCGCGACCGGGTGTTGCAGCTGCTGGCGTTGGCGTGGATCGCAACAGTCGGAGCCGCCGTTGCCTTCGGCTAGCCCCGGTCTGGAGGCAATCAAGCGTGAGGTGATGCGCCGTCGGGCGGTGGTCAGGCGAGTCAGCCGTCCGGTGTTCCCGTACGACAGCGTGGTCCGGCTCAGCCTGTGGATCAGCGTCGCGCTGGTCGTCCTGCTGTTCGGGTGGGGGAGCTGGCAACGACGCTGGATCGCCGACGACGGACTGATCGTGCTGCGCACGGTGCGCAATCTGCTGGCCGGCAACGGGCCGGTCTTCAACCAGGGCGAGCGCGTCGAGGCGAACACCTCCACGGCATGGACCTACCTGATGTACGCGGGAAGCTGGGTCGGCGGCCCGATGCGCATGGAGTACGTGGCGCTGGCGCTGGCGCTGGGGCTGTCCGTGCTGGGCGTGGCGCTGCTGATGCTGGGCACCGGCCGGCTCTACGCACCCAGCTTGCGGGGCGCCCGGGCGATCATGCTGCCCGCCGGCGCGTTGGTCTACATCGCGCTGCCACCGTCGCGTGACTTCGCCACCTCCGGCCTGGAAAGCGGCTTGGCACTGGCCTATCTGGGGTTGCTGTGGTGGATGATGGTCTGCTGGGGGCAGCCGCTGCGGACCCGCCCGGATAACCGGATATTCATCGGCGCGCTGGCCTTCGTAGCGGGGTTCAGTGTGCTGGTGCGGCCCGATTTCGCGCTGATGGGCGGGCTGGCGCTGATCATGATGCTGATTGCGGCCCGTACCTGGCAGCGTCGTGTGCTGATCGTGGTGGCGGGCGGATTGCTGCCGGTCGGCTATGAGATCTTCCGGATGGGCTACTACGGCCTGCTGGTGCCCGGTACCGCGCTGGCCAAGGACGCTGCCGGGGACAAGTGGACCCAGGGCATGATCTATCTCTCGAACTTCAACGCGCCCTACGCAATATGGGCGCCGGCGGTGCTGCTTGTGCCGCTGGGGCTGCTGTTGATGGCAGCGCGTCGCCGGCCGTCGTTCCTGCGCCCCGCTCTGGCGCCTAACTACGGCCGGGTGGCCAGGGCCGTGCAAAACCCGGCGGCCGTGGTGGTTTTCGTCCTTGTGAGCGGTCTGCTGCAGGCGCTGTATTGGATTCGGCAAGGCGGCGACTTCATGCACGCACGAGTGTTGCTGGCACCGCTATTTTGTTTGCTGGCGCCGGTCGCCGTCATTCCGGTGGTCATTCCCGACGGCAAGCTTTACCTGCGTGAGACGGGTCTGTGGCTGGCCGGTGCGGCCGGGGTGCTGTGGCTGGGCATCGCGGGCTGGTCGCTGTGGGCAGCAAACTCACCCGGGATGGGTGACGACGCCACTCACGTCACCTATTCCGGGATCGTCGACGAGCGCCGCTTCTATGCGCAAGCCACCGGGCAAGCGCATCCGTTGACCGCCGCCGACTACCTCGGCTACCCGAGAATGGCCGCCATCCTGACAGCGCTCAACAACACCCCGGACGGGGCGTTGCTGCTGCCATCCGGCAACTACACGCAGTGGGACCTGGTGCCGATGCTGCCGCCGCCGCCCGGCGCGCCGCCCCAAAAGCCGCAACACACGGTGTTTTTCACCAATCTGGGCATGGTGGGCATGAACGTCGGGCTCGATGTCAGGGTGATCGATCAAATCGGTCTGGCAAACCCGATTGCGCAACATACCGGGCGACTGCAGCATGGCCGGATCGGGCATGACAAGAACCTGTTCCCGGACTGGGTGATCGCCGAAGGCCCATGGGTGAAGCTCCCGCCGGGAATTCCCGGCTACCTGGACGCGAATTGGATCGCCCAGGCGGTCGTGGCGCTCAAATGTCCCGAAACCCAGGCGGTGCTGAGTTCGGTGCGTGCGCCGATGACGCCGCACCGGTTCGTCTCAAATTTCTTGAATTCCTTCAAATTCACCCAATACCAGATCGACCGCGTGCCCCTCTACGAGCTCGCCAGGTGTGGGCTGCCGGTGCCCGAGGCAATCCCGCCACCGCCCCGCGAGTGAGCGCTGAAGCAGATTTTTTCGACGAATCTCACACCGATCCCCTTTCGCCGGGCACGGGATATTGACAGCAAAATCACATTTATGCCGTCACCAGTGCGCGACGACGGGTCGGCACATGCGGAAATATGCTTTTCGACCGCCCGGTTCGGCCGCAAGACCACCGGAAACGACGGCCGGATGGCAGTTTGCGGGGCCTTCTCGATGCGAGAGGATGCCCGATGTTGTGGTTGACTACACGGGCACTGCTGCGCCCAATGCATGCAGTTGGACTCAATCGATCATGCGCGGGGACTAAGAATGCGCCCGAAAGGATGAGGAAGCAAGGATGAAGCTTGTTGACAGAGTTCGCGGTGCCGTGGCGGCCATGCCGCGCCGGCTCGTGGTGGGGGCTGCCGGTGCAGCCCTGCTGTCGGGCCTGATCGGCGTCGTGGGGGGCTCGGCGACGGCTGGGGCGTTCTCGCGCCCGGGTCTGCCGGTGGAGTACCTGCAGGTGCCCTCCGCCGCAATGGGCCGCGATATCAAGGTTCAGTTCCAAAGCGGTGGCGCCAACGCGCCCGCGCTGTACCTGCTGGACGGCATGCGTGCGCAGGACGACTTCAACGGCTGGGACATCAACACTCCCGCGTTCGAGTGGTACAACCAGTCGGGCATCGCCGTGGTCATGCCGGTCGGCGGGCAGTCCAGCTTCTACTCCGACTGGTACAAGCCCGCCTGCGGTAAGGCCGGCTGCACCACCTACAAGTGGGAGACCTTCCTGACCAGCGAGCTGCCGCAGTACCTGTCGGCGCAAAAGCAGGTCAAGCCGACCGGCAGTGCCGCTGTCGGCCTGTCGATGGCCGGGTCGTCGGCGCTGATCCTGGCGGCCTACCACCCCGACCAGTTCGTCTACGCCGGCTCGCTGTCGGCACTGCTGGACCCGTCGCAGGGCATGGGTCCGTCGCTGATCGGCCTGTCCATGGGTGACGCCGGTGGCTACAAGGCCGCCGACATGTGGGGACCAAAGGAAGACCCGGCGTGGGCGCGCAACGACCCGTCGCTGCAGGTCGGCAAGCTGGTCGCCAACAACACCCGGATCTGGGTGTACTGCGGTAACGGCAAGCCGTCGGACCTGGGTGGTGACAACCTGCCCGCGAAGTTCCTGGAGGGCTTCGTGCGGACCAGCAACCTGAAGTTCCAGACCGCCTACAACGGCGCCGGTGGCCACAACGCCGTGTGGAACTTCGACGCCAACGGCACCCACGACTGGCCCTACTGGGGCGCGCAGCTGCAGGCGATGAAGCCTGACCTGCAGTCGACGCTGGGCGCTACGCCGGGCGCCGGTCCTGCTACTGCTGCTGCCGCCAACGCCGGTAGCAGCCAGGGCACGGGCACCTAGTAGCTGAAAGCAACACCGTTGACGGCGGCGATCCCTCGGGGTTCGCCGCCGTCAGCCGTTTACGCCACCCCGTCGGGTGTGGCCCATTTCAATACCCTGCGGCACGGACCCCCTACGCTGCTGGTTAATGTGCTCACAGCGACTAGACGATGGAGGGTGGACATGAGGGGTCTGTCAGCGCTGCTGCGGGTGTTCTGCGTTGCCGCACTATCGATCGGGTTGGGTGGCTTGGCGGTGACCCCGGGAATCGCCGGGAAAGCCAGGGCAGCGGGTTACGAGAGCCTGATGGTGCCGTCGGCGGCGATGGGCCGCGACATCCCGGTGGCCTTCCTGGGCGGCGGGCCGCACGCCGTGTACCTGCTGGACGCCTTCGACGCGGCCCCCGACGTCAGCAACTGGGTCACCGCCGGTAACGCGATGAACACGCTGGGCGGCAAGGGCATCTCGGTGGTGGCGCCCGCCGGCGGCGCGTACAGCATGTACACCGACTGGGAGAAGGACGGCAGCAAGCAGTGGGACACCTTCCTGTCCAATGAGCTGCCCAGTTGGCTGGCCGCCAACAAGGGTCTGGCGCCCGGCGGTCACGCCGCCGTGGGCGCTGCTCAGGGCGGTTACGCCGCCATGGCGCTGGCCGCCTTCCACCCCGACCGCTTCGGCTTCGCCGGCTCGCTGTCGGGCATCTTGTACCCGTCGAGCACCAACTACAACGGCCCGATCCTGGCCGGCCTGCAGCAGTTCGGTGGCGTCGATGGCAACGGGATGTGGGGAGCCCCACAGCTGGGCCGGTGGAAGTGGCACGACCCGTACGTGCACTCCGTACTCCTGTCGCAGAACAACACCCGGGTGTGGGTCTGGAGCCCGACGAACTTGGGAGCCAGTAATCCCGCCGCCGTGCTCGGCGATGCCGGCTCCGCGATGGGGTCCAGCCGGGAGTTCTACCAGCAGTACCGAAGCAACGGCGGGCACAACGGTCACTTTGACTTCCCGGCCGGCGGCGACAACGGCTGGGGCTCGTGGGCGGGGCAGCTCGGCGCCATGTCGGGCGACATCGTCGGGGCCATCCGCTAGCCGGCGGGACGGTGCCGGTGCGACCGGCCGGTACCGTGGTGGGTGCAGCAGAGGCGGGACGGCCGCTTGCCTGATTCAAGCTGCGACCACCGACTCTGCTGGCAGGAGAACATGGCCACCAACGCCCGGCGCAAACGCCACCGCATCCTTGCCTGGGTTGCCGCCCTCTCGATGGCCGGCGTCGTATTGCTGGTGATCCTGGGTGTGGTGATGCTGCTGCGCAGCCCCTCATCGCCACCCAGCGCGGTGCCGCCCGGCGTGCTGCCCCCGTCGTCGACGACAACCCACCCGCACAAGCCCCGACCCGCCTCCCAAGACGCGTCGTGTCCCGACGTTCAGGTGGTCAACGTCCCCGGCACCTGGGAATCCGCCCCGCAGGATGATCCGCTCAATCCGATGCAGTTTCCGAATGCGTTGCTGCACAAAGTGACTGCGCAAATCTCTCAGCAGTTTCCGGCTGCCCGGGTGCAGTCGTACACCACTCCGTACACGGCGCAGTTCCACAACCCGCTCAGCGGCGACAAGCAGATGTCCTACAACGACAGCCGGGCCGAAGGCACTCGCGCGACCGTTCAAGCAATGACCGACATCAACAACAAGTGCCCGTTGACCAGCTACGTGTTGATGGGCTTCTCGCAGGGCGCGGTGATCGCCGGCGACATCGCCAGCGATATCGGTAACGGCCGCGGCCCGGTCGACGACGATCTGGTACTCGGTGTGACGTTGATCGCCGACGGCCGTCGCCAGCAGGGAGTGGGCAACGACATCGGGCCCAACCCGCCGGGCGAGGGCGCCGAGGTCACCCTGGCGGAGGTGCCGATGTTGTCGGGTCTCGGTTTAACCATGACAGGGGCGCGACCGGGCGGTTTCGGCGCGCTCAACGACAAGACCAACGAGATCTGCGCGCCGGGCGACCTCATCTGCGCGGCCCCGAACGAGGCGTTCAGCGTCGCGAACCTGCCGGCCACGCTGAACACGCTGGCCGGTGGCGCCGGCCAGCCGGTGCACGCGCTGTATGCCACAACCCAGTTCTGGAATCTCGACGGGGTCCCGGCGACGGATTGGACGTTGAACTGGGCGCACGGACTGGTCGACAACGCGCCACATCCCAAACATGGGTGACATGGCCGCGAGGTAGGCGTATCCGTTACGCGATCGGCGGTACCTTGTAATTTGGTCTGCCGCGCGCCGCCCCTTAACATTAAGAGAAAAGTAAGAGCATTGTTATTGTAACCCGTGTGGGTCGAAGCTGGCACCCAATCGACGCTCGCCTAAGCATGCGCCGTGACAGGGCTGGCTCGCGCGCAGTTATAACGTCGGAGCAGCCGACCAAATTGTGTTGTGACAGGAGAATCTGGCATGGCGTACCACAACCCGTTCATCGTCAACGGAAGAATCAAGTTCCCGGATAACACGAACCTGGTTCGTCATGTTGAGAAGTGGGCGAAGGTCCGTGGCGACAAGCTGGCCTATCGATTCGTCGACTTCTCCACAGAACGTGACGGCGAATACAAAGACATCTCGTGGGCCGAGTTCAGCGCCCGCAACCGCGCGGTGGGTGCCCGCCTGCAGCAGGTCACCCAGCCGGGTGACCGCATCGCCATCCTGTGCCCGCAGAACCTCAACTACCTCGTCGCCTTCTTCGGCGCGTTGTACGCCGGTCGCATCGCGGTGCCGCTGTTCGACCCCGCGGAGCCGGGTCACGTCGGTCGTTTGCATGCGGTGCTCGACGACTGCACCCCGTCGACAATCCTGACCACCACCGAGGCCGCCGAAGGTGTTCGCAAGTTCATCCGCGCCCGTGCGGCCAAGGAACGGCCCCGCGTCGTCGCTGTCGACGCGGTCCCCAACGAGGTGGCGTCCACCTGGCAGGAGCCCGAAGCCGACCACAACACCATCGCCTACCTGCAGTACACCTCCGGTTCCACCCGCACCCCGACCGGCGTAGAGATCACCCATCTGAACCTGCCCACCAACGTGTTGCAGGTGCTGGTAGGACTCGAAGGAAAGGAAGGCGACCGCGGCCTGAGCTGGCTGCCGTTCTTCCACGACATGGGCCTCATCACGGCGCTGCTGTCACCGGTGCTCGGCCACAACTTCACGTTCATGACGCCCGCCGCGTTCGTGCGCCGGCCCAGCCGGTGGATCCGGGAGATGGCGCGCAAGCCCGAAGACGGTCCGGACTGCGAGGTCTTCACCGTGGCGCCGAACTTCGCGTTCGAGCATGCCGCGGTACGCGGTCTGCCCAAGGACGATGAGCCACCGCTGGACCTGAGCAACGTCAAGGGCATCCTGAACGGCAGCGAGCCGGTGTCGCCGGCGTCGGTGCGCAAGTTTCTCGATGCGTTTGCGCCCTATGGTCTGCGCGAGACCGCGGTCAAGCCGTCCTACGGCCTGGCCGAGGCGACGCTGTTCGTCTCGACCACCCCGATGGACGAGCCGCCCACCGTCATCCACGTCGACCGCGACGAACTCAACAACCAGCGCTTCGTCAAGGTGGCCGCCGATGCGCCGAACGCCGTCGCCCAGGTGTCCGCGGGCGTCATCGGTGTGGACGAGTGGGCGGTCATCGTCGATCCCGAGACGGCCAGCGAACTGCCGGACGGGCAGATCGGCGAGATCTGGTTGCACGGTCAGAACCTGGGTATCGGCTACTGGGGCAAGGAAGAAGAGACCAACGTCACCTTCCGCAACATCCTGAAGTCGCGCGTCAGCGAATCGCACGCCGAGGGCGCCCCTGACGACGGGATGTGGGTGCGCACCGGCGACTATGGCACCTACCACAACGGCCACCTCTATATAGCGGGCCGGATCAAGGACCTGGTCATCATCGACGGCCGCAACCACTACCCGCAGGACCTCGAGTACTCGGCGCAGGAAGCCAGCCGGGCACTGCGGACGGGATATGTGGCCGCCTTCTCCGTCCCGGCCAACCAGCTGCCCCAGGTGGTGTTCGACAACCCGCACGCCGGCCTCAAGTTCGACGCCGAGGACACGTCCGAGCAGCTGGTCATCGTCGCCGAGCGGGCCGCCGGTTCGCACAAGCTGGACTACCAGCCCATCGCCGACGACGTTCGCGCGGCCATCGCCGTGCGGCACGGGGTGACCGTCCGCGACCTGCTGCTGGTGCAGGCCGGGACCATACCGCGTACCTCCAGCGGCAAGATCGGGCGCCGCGCATGCCGCGCTGCCTACCTCGACGGCAGTCTGCGCAGCGGCGTCGGTTCCCCGACCGCGTTCGCCGACGCTAACGACTGAATCAGGAACTATGGCTGACACAGAACCTGACCTTCCGGACAACTCCGGAACGTCCACTCCTCCGGCTGGCGGCGACGCACCCGCCAAGAAGACCGACATGACCGTCCCCGAGATGCGGCAGTGGCTGCGCAACTGGGTGGGCAAGGCGGTCGGGCAGTCGCCCGACAACATCGACGAGTCCGTCCCGATGGTCGAGCTGGGACTTTCGTCCCGCGACGCCGTGGCGATGGCCGCCGACATCGAAGACATGACCGGTGTGACGCTGTCGGTCGCGGTGGCGTTCCAGCACCCGACCATCGAATCGCTGGCGACCCGGATCATCGAGGGCGAACCCGAGATAGACACAGCCGCCGACGACAATGTGGACTGGACGCGCACCGGCCCGGCCGAACGCGTCGACATCGCCGTTGTCGGGTTGTCGACCCGGCTGCCCGGCGACATGAACAGCCCCGACGAGACCTGGCAGGCGCTGCTGGAAGGCCGCGACGCCATCACCGATCTGCCCGAGGGCCGCTGGGAAGAGTTTCTCGAGGAGCCGCGGCTGGCCGAGCGCGTCGCGAATGCCCGCACCCGTGGCGGCTACCTGAAGGACATCAAGGGCTTCGACTCCGAGTTCTTCGCGGTGGCCAAGACCGAAGCCGACAACATCGACCCGCAGCAGCGGATGGCGATGGAGCTGACCTGGGAGGCGCTCGAGCACGCCCGCATCCCGGCGTCCAGCCTGCGCGGCACGGCCGTCGGCGTGTACGTCGGTGTCTCGAACGTCGATTACGGCTTTCTGGCCATCTCCGACCCGACCGTCGCGCACCCCTATGCGATCACCGGCAACGCGACCTCGATCATCGCCAACCGGGTGTCGTACTTCTACGACTTCCGCGGCCCTTCGATTGCGGTCGACACCGCGTGCTCGAGTTCGTTGGTGGCTACCCATCAAGCGGTGCAGGCGCTGCGCAACGGAGAGTGCGACGTGGCGGTCGCCGGTGGCGTCAACGCACTGCTCACGCCCGCAGTGACGCTCGGTTTCGACGAGATCGGCGCTGTGCTGGCTCCCGACGGCCGGATCAAGTCGTTCTCGTCGGACGCCGACGGTTACACCCGCTCCGAGGGCGGTGGCATGGTGGTGCTCAAGCGCGTCGACGACGCCCGCCGCGACGGGGACCAGATCCTGGCCGTGATCGCCGGCAGCGCGGTCAACCACGACGGCCGGTCAAACGGCCTGATCGCACCGAACCAGGACGCGCAGGCCGACGTGCTGCGCCGGGCCTACAAGGACGCCGGCATCGATCCGCGCACCGTCGACTACATCGAGGCGCACGGCACCGGCACCGTCCTCGGCGACCCGATCGAGGCCGAGGCGCTGGGCCGCATCGTCGGCCGCGGGCGTCCCGCCGATCGGCCGGCGCTGCTGGGCGCGATCAAAACCAATGTGGGACACATGGAGTCGGCGGCCGGCGCGGCCAGCATGGCCAAGGTGGTGTTGGCGTTACAGCATGACAAGCTGCCGCCGTCGATCAACTTCGCCGGGCCCAGTCCCTACATCGACTTCGATGCGAATCGGTTGAAGTTCCTCGACACCGCCACCGACTGGCCTCGCTACGGCGGCTACGCGCTCGCCGGTGTGTCGAGCTTCGGCTTCGGCGGGGCCAACGCGCACCTGGTGATTCGCGAGGTGTTGCCCCGCGACGTCATCGAGCGCGAGCCGGAGCCCGAGGTAAAGGCGTCCGAGGAACCGACCGAGGCCCCGACGCTGGAAGGCCACTCGCTGCGGTTCGACGATTTCGGCAACATCATCCCCGACGCCGACGCGCCGCAGGAGGAATCCTACGAGCTTCCGGGTGTGACCGACGAGGCGCTGCGCCTCAAAGAGATCGCGGCCGAAGAGCTTGCCGCACAAGAGGCTTCGGAGCCGACCAAGCCCCTGATCCCGCTCGCGGTGTCGGCGTTTCTGACATCGCGCAAGAAGACCGCGGCCGCCGAACTGGCGGACTGGATGGAAAGCCCGGAGGGGCAGGCGTCGTCGCTGGAGTCGATCGGCCGGGCGCTGTCGCGGCGCAACCACGGGCGCTCCCGGGCGGTGGTGCTGGCGCACGACCACGAGGAGGCAGTCAAGGGCCTGCGCGCTGTGGCCGACGGCAAGCAGCGGCCGAACGTGTTCAGCGTCGACGGGCCGGTGACCAGCGGCCCGGTCTGGGCGATGGCCGGTTTCGGTGCGCAGCACCGCAAGATGGGCAAGAGCCTGTACCTGCGCAACGAGGTCTTCGCCGAGTGGATCGAAAAGGTCGACGCGCTGATCCAGGACGAGCGGGGATACTCGGTGCTCGAGCTGATCCTCGACGACTCGCACGAGTACGGCATCGAGACCAGCAATGTCGTCATCTTCGCGATCCAGATCGCGCTGGGCGAGCTGCTCAAGCACCACGGCGCCAAACCCGCTGCGGTGGTTGGTCAGTCGCTCGGAGAGCCGGCGTCGGCCTACTTCGCCGGCGGGTTGTCGCTGGCGGATGCGACCCGCGTGATCTGCTCGCGCTCGCATCTGATGGGCGAGGGCGAGGCGATGCTGTTCGGCGAGTACATCCGGTTGATGGCCCTCGTCGAGTACTCGGCCGACGAGCTGAAGACCGTGTTCGCCGACTTCCCCGGCTTAGAGGTGTGTGTCTACGCCGCGCCCAGTCAGACCGTGATCGGTGGTCCGCCGGAGCAGATCGATGCGATCGTCGCCCGCTGCGAAGCGGAGGGCCGCTTCGCGCGCAAGCTGCAGACCAAGGGCGCCGGCCACACCTCGCAGATGGACCCGCTGCTCGGCGAGTTCTCCGCGGAGTTGCAGGGCATCCAGGCGCTGAGCCCGAGCATCGGAATCTTCTCGACGGTGCACGAGGGCACCTACATCAAGCCCGGTGGCGAGCCGGTCCACGATGTCGCCTACTGGGTCAAGGGAATGCGGCATTCGGTCTACTTCACCAACGGTGTCCGCAACGCCGTCGACAGCGGCCACACCACCTTCCTGGAGCTGGCGCCCAACCCGGTGGCGCTGATGCAGATCGGCCTCACGACCGCGGCCGCGGGTCTTCATGACGCGCAATTGATTGCGACGCTGGCCAAAAAGCAGGACGACGTCGAGTCGATGATCTCGGCCATGGCGCAGCTCTACGTCTACGGCCACGACCTGGACATCCGGACGCTGTTCACCCGCGCCGGCGGACCCCAGGACTACGCGAATATCCCGCCGACCCGGTTCAAGCGCAAAGAGCACTGGCTGGACGTGCACTTCTCCGCGGGCGCCAGCTCGGTGATCATGCCGGGCGCCCACGTCGCCCTGCCGGATGGCCGCCACGTTTGGGAGTACGTGCCCAAGGGCCTCACGGACCTGGCAGCGTTGGTGAAAGCCGCTGCGGCCGATGTCATTCCCGATGCGCAATTGACGGCTTCTGAGCAGCGCGCGCAGCCCGGCGAGGGCGCCCGGCTGGTGACGACGATGACCCGGCATCCGGGTGGCGCCTCTGTTCAGGTGCATGCCCGCATCGACGAGTCCTTCACCCTGGTGTACGACGCGCTGGTCACCCGGGCCGGTCAAGCCCTTGGCGCGTTGCCGGCCGCGGTTGGCGCGGGCACGGCGATCGCGGCCGCTCCTGTGACGGTCGCTCAGCCTGCTGAGGTGCCCGCCCCCGCGGCACCCGTCGAAGACAGCGATGCCGGAACGCTGTCGGACAGCTTGACCAACCGCTATATGCCGACCGGTTTCACCAAGTGGTCACCGGAGTCCGGCGAGACCATCGCCGAGCGGCTCGGTGCGATCGTGTCGGCGGCGATGGGCTACGAGCCCGAGGACCTGCCGTGGGAGGTGCCGCTGATCGAGCTGGGTCTCGACTCGCTGATGGCGGTGCGGATCAAGAACCGCGTCGAATACGACTTCGATCTTCCGCCGATCCAACTGGCGGCGGTCCGCGACGCCAACCTCTACAACGTCGAGAAGCTGATCGAGTACGCGATCGAGCACCGCGACGAGGTCGAGCAGCTGCACGAGTACCAGAAGACGCAGACTGCCGAGGACATCGCCAAGGCGCAGGCAGAAATGCTCAGCGGCGCGACGCCGTCGTCGCCTCAAGCACCGCCGGCATCCGAGGTGCCGGTTCCGCCGCCGCCGACGGATCCCTCGGGGCCGTCTGGCCCGTCGGCCAACGGGAAGCCAAACCTGAGTCCAGATTTAGGTAAGGCCGCGGAGGCGCTCAACCAGGAGGCGGTTGCCAAGGCGCTCAACTCCGACATACCGCCGCGCGATGCCGCCGAGCGGGTCACCTTCGCCACCTGGGCGATCGTCACCGGGAAGTCCCCGGGCGGCATCTTCAACCCGCTGCCCAAGCTGGACGGTGACACCGCCGCAAAGATGGCGCAGCGGCTTTCGGAGCGCGCCGACGGTCCCGTCACCGCTGAGGATGTCCTGACGTCGGCGAACATCGAAGCGCTGGCCGAAAAGTTGCGCAGCTATCTGGAGGCCGGGCAGATCGACGGATTCGTCCGAACACTCCGCCCTCGGGCGGAAAACAGCGCCGAGGGCGATCACTCCAAGGTGCCGGTGTTCGTGTTCCACCCGGCCGGCGGCTCGACGGTGGTGTACGAGCCGCTGCTCAACCGGCTGCCGGCGGATACCCCGATGTACGGCTTCGAGCGGGTCGAAGGCTCGATCGAGGAGCGTGCGGCGCAGTACGTGCCCAAGCTGATCGAGATGCAGGGCGACGGGCCCTACATCTTGGCCGGCTGGTCGCTCGGTGGTGTGTTGGCCTATGCGTGCGCGATCGGGCTGAAACGGATGGGCAAGGACGTCCGGTGGGTCGGCCTGATCGATGCGGTGCGCGCCGGCGAGGAAGTCCCGCAGACCAAGGAAGAGATCCGCGCGCGCTGGGATCGCTATGCCCGCTTCGCGGAAAGGACCTTCAACGTCACCGTTCCGGCCATCCCTTACGAGCAGCTCGAGGAGCTCGACGACGAGGGCCAGATCCGGTTCGTGCTCGACGCCGTCAAAGAGAGCGGCGTGCAGATCCCGGCCGGGATCGTCGAGCACCAGCGCACGTCCTATCTGGACAACCGCGCCATCGACACCGCCCAGATCCAGCCCTACGACGGGCATGTCACCCTCTACATGGCCGATCGCTACCATGACGACGCGATCATGTTCGAGCCGCGCTACGCCGTCCGCAAACCCGACGGCGGCTGGGGTGGGTATGTGGCCGACCTCGAGGTCGTGCCGATCGGTGGCGAGCACATCCAGGCCATCGACGAGCCGATCATCGCCAAGGTCGGTGCGCACATGACCCAGGCTCTGAATGGGATCGAGGCCGAGCGCAGCCGGACAAGTGAGGTAGGCAACTAGTGACGGAGATGGCGCCAGCTCCCATCCAGCACACGACGGCCGAGAAGCTGGCAGAGCTCCACACAAGGCTGGAGCTGGCCAAAGAGCCCGGTGGTGAGAAGGCCGTCGCCAAGCGCGACAAGAAGGGCATCCCGAGTGCCCGTGCCCGTGTCTACGCGCTGGTCGACCCCGGCTCATTCTTGGAAGTCGGGGCGCTGGCCAAGACCCCTAACGATCCGAACGCACTCTACGGTGACGGATGCGTCACGGGGCACGGCATGATCGACGGTCGCCCGGTCGGGGTGTTCTCCCACGACCAGACGGTGTTCCAGGGCACGGTCGGTGAGATGTTCGGCCGCAAGGTGGCCCGGCTGATGGAGTGGTGCTCGATGGTCGGGTGTCCGATCATCGGCATTCAGGACTCGGGTGGCGCCCGGATTCAGGACGCGGTCACGTCGCTGGCCTGGTATGCCGAGCTGGGCCGCCGTCACGAGGCGCTGTCCGGGTTGGTGCCGCAGATCTCCCTCATCTTCGGGAAATGCGCTGGGGGAGCGGTGTATTCGCCGATCCAGGACGATCTGCTGGTGTCGGTGCGCGACCAAGGCTACTTCTTCGTCACCGGGCCCGACGTGATCCAGGAGGTCACCGGGGAGGAAGTCAGCCTCGACGAGCTGGGTGGCTCCGACGCGCAGGCCCGCTACGGCAACATCCATCAGGTGGTGGATTCCGAGGCGGAGGCGTTCCAGTACGTGCGCGACTTCCTGTCGTTCCTGCCGTCCAATTGCTTCGACAAACCGCCGATCGTCAACCCCGGGCTGGAGCCGGAGATCACGCCGACCGACCTCGAGCTCGACTCGATCGTGCCGGACTCGGACAACATGGCCTACGACATGCACGAGATCCTGCTGCGCATCTTCGACGACGGCGACTTCCTGGACGTCGCCGCGCAGCACGGGCCGGCCATCATCACCGGGTACGCCCGGGTGGATGGGCGCCCGGTCGGCGTCATCGCCAACCAGCCCATGCACCTGTCGGGGTCGATCGACAACGAGGCCTCCGACAAGGCCGCGCGGTTCATCCGGTTCTGCGACGCGTTCAACATCCCGC
>Ga0335072_10003065_pt1 | contig 25414 bp, 23 predicted proteins | sample Lox_Sample_21_FD_206725 | JGI IMG/M metagenome (GOLD analysis project Ga0335072, IMG submission 206725) | Soil microbial communities from Loxahatchee National Wildlife Refuge, Florida, United States - Lox_Sample_2.1 | ecosystem: Environmental > Terrestrial > Soil > Wetlands | place: USA...
CGGCAAGGAGCAGAAGATCGAGATCAAGGCTGGCTCGGGCCTGTCCGAGGAGGAAATCAAGTCGATGGTCTCCGACGCCGAGTCCCACGCCGAGGAGGACCGGCGCGCACGCGAGCTGGCCGAGGCCCGCAACAACGGCGAGAACGCCGCCTACCAGGCCGAGAAACAGCTCGCCGATCTGGGCGACCAGGTCGACGCCGACTCAAAGGCGCGCATCGAACAGGCCGTCAAGGAGGTCCGCGAGGCGCTTCAGTCAGACGACGCCGCGGCCATCAACGCGAAGGCCGAGGCGCTGCAGGTCGCGTTCCACTCCGTCTCGGAGGCGATGTACGAGCGCGCGCAGCAGGCCGCCGCGTCCGGCGACGGCGCTTCTGCTGGCGATGGCGCCGGCGGCGATGGGTCCGGCTCCGACGAGGACGTGGTCGACGCCGAGGTCGTGGACGAGTCATGACCGACGCCGAGCAGGCAGTGCAAGAGGAGCCCGTCGAGGAGGGCGGGCTCGGCGACGAGCAGGAGGCGCTGGAGGGCGACGTCGAGGAGCTGGTCGACGTCGCCGCCAAGCGCGACGAGTACCTTGCCCTGGCCCAGCGCACCCAGGCCGACTTCGAGAACTACCGCAAGCGCGTGGCCAAGGAAGCCGCTGCCGCGCAGGAGCGAGGCGTGGCCAGGCTCGCCCGCGAGCTGCTGCCGGCGCTTGACAACCTCGACCGGGCTTTGGAGGCGGCAGCGAGCGACGATCCGCTGCTCGAGGGAGTGCGCCTGGTGCGCAGCGAGTTGAGCGCCGCGCTCGCGCGCGTGGGCGTCGAGTCTTTCTCGCCGCTCGGTGAGGTGTTCGACCCGGCCTGGCACGAGGCGATGGTCCACCAGCCGGTCGACGGCGCTCCAGCCGGCACCGTGGCCGAGGTCTACCAGCCCGGCTACCGCCTCGGCGAGCAGGTCATCCGTCCCGCACGCGTGGTCGTGGCCGCGTAGCGGCTCCACAGGAGGTTTCAGGCAGCGATGGCCGCCCGTCCCGACTACTACAAGACGCTCGGCGTAGAGCGGAAGGCGAGCGCCGATGAGATCAAGAAGTCCTACCGCAAACTGGCGCGCCAATACCACCCTGACCGCAACCCCGACGACAAAGCGGCCGAGGAGCGCTTCAAGGAGATCTCTCAGGCCTACGACGTGCTCGGCGACCCCGAGAAGCGCAAGCAGTACGACTCCGGCAGCGGTCCGTTCGCGACGGCCGGCGGTCCGGGTGCGGGCTTCGGCGGGTTTGGCAACTTCGACTTCGACGCCTCCAACATGGGCGACATCCTCTCGAACCTGTTTCGCGGAGGATCGGGCCCCGCCCGCCCCGGCGGTTCTGGTGGCGGCGGTTTTCGCGGGGGCGGCGCGGGACGTTCGCGCGCGCAGCGTGGCGGCGACCTGGAGGCGCAGGTCTCGATCACCTTCGACCAGGCGATCTCCGGCGCGCAAATTCCGTTGTCGGTGCCGATGCACGACACCTGCCCGACCTGCCACGGCACGGGCGCCAAGCCCGGCACCACCCCGACCGTGTGCCCCGTCTGCGAAGGGCGCGGCGTGGAGGTCACCGGCCAGGGCATGTTCTCGATCTCCCAACCCTGTTCGCGCTGCGGCGGCTCGGGCACGATCATCGAGAGCCCCTGTCCAACGTGCGGCGGCGCCGGCGCCGTGCGCACGGTCAAGCGCATGCGCGTGAACATCCCCGCGGGCGTGCGCGACGGCAGCCGCATCCGTCTGGCGGGCAAGGGCGAGCCCGGTCACGCCGGCGGCCCTCCCGGTGACCTGTACCTGATCACTCACGTCTCCGAATCGCCCGTGTTCAAGCGCCACGGCGAGCACCTCGAGGTCGAGGTCCCGATCACGATCCCTGAGGCGCTGCGCGGCGCCGAGGTGCGCGTGCCCACACTCGAGGGCGCGAAGACTTTGCGCGTGCGGCCGGGCACTAAGTCGGGCGCGGTCCAGCGGTTGCGTGGCGAGGGGCCACCGAAGCTCGGCGGCAAAGGCCGCGGCGACATCCACTACCGCTTCACGATCGATGTCCCCGGTGAGCTGAACGAGGCGCAGCGCTCGGCTGTGGACGCGCTAGCCGCCGTTATGGACGGCGATCCGCGCGCGCGACTGTTTGAGGGGGCTGGGGCCGCCGGTGGCGGCGGAGCGGCGGGAGCGGGGTCGGCCGCGGGAACCTCGGGAGGAAGGTCGGCGTGAGGATGTCCGTGCCTGGCGGGTGTGGTTCGTTGTGCATGTTTGACGACGTTAACGCGCGCGCACGCGCGCACGCGCGCTCAACGCTTATCGAGGGGACCGCATGATGACCCGCCGGGCACACCGCATCGAAGTCGAGACCAGCCGCGGCGTGTTCATGATCTCGGTCGCGGCCGAGCTCGCGAACATGCATCCGCAGACGCTGCGCTCCTATGAGGCGCGCGGGCTGATCGAACCGCAACGCTCGCCCAAGGGCACGCGGCTGTACTCGCAAGAGGACGTCGAGCGACTACGTCACATCCAGGAGATGACCGCCGAGCTCGGCCTGAACCTCGCCGGGGTGGAGCGTGTGCTGAATCTGGAGGCCGAGGTCAATGAGATGCACGCGCGCATCGAGGAGCTCGAGACCCAGGCGCTGCACGCCCAGGTCGAGTTGGCTGCGCGCCTGGAGGAGGTCCGGCGCTCGTTTCGCGCCGAGCTCGTCCCCTACCGCGACCCGGCCGGACCCGGGACCGACATCGTGCGCGCGAGCGATGTACGCTCGTTGCGCAAGCGCGTACCCTCGACCGCGAACGGGAGGCAGCGCCGCAATGGCTCCTAACGGCACACCCGGTTCTCCAGGCTCCGGCCGGCCCGGTCAATCAGGCCAGCCCGGTCAACCAGGCGGCGAGGAGGAACAGAGCCCGCTGCAACGCTTCGGGCGGGACCTGACCGAGATGGCCGAGCAGGGCAAGCTCGACCCGGTGATCGGCCGCGACGAGGAGATCCGCCGGGTGATCCAGGTGCTCAGCCGCCGTACCAAGAACAACCCCGTGCTGATCGGCGAGCCCGGCGTCGGCAAGACAGCGATCGTCGAGGGGCTGGCGCAGCGAATCGTCTCTCACGACGTGCCCGAGTCGCTGCGCGACCGGCGCGTGATCGCGCTGGACATGGGCGCGCTGATCGCGGGCGCCGCGTATCGGGGCGAGTTCGAGGAACGGCTCAAGGGCGTGCTCAAAGAGGTCTCCGAGGCCCAGGGCACGGTCATTCTGTTCTTAGACGAGCTGCACACGATCGTCGGCGCGGGCGCGGCCCAGGGCTCGGTCGACGCTTCCAACCTGCTCAAGCCGATGCTCGCGCGCGGCGAACTGCGCTGTGTCGGCGCCACGACACTGGATGAGTACACCAAGTACATCGAGAAGGACGCTGCCCTGGAGCGCCGCTTTCAGCCTGTGACCGTGGGCGAGCCGACCGTGGAGGACACGATCGCGATTCTGCGCGGACTGAAGGAGCGCTATGAGGTCCACCACGGCGTCACGATCCAGGACTCCGCGCTGATCGCCGCCGCCACCCTTTCAAACCGCTACATCGCCGACCGCTTTCTACCCGACAAGGCGATCGACCTGGTCGACGAGGCCGCCTCGAAGATCCGCATCGAGATCGACTCGCTGCCGACCGAGATCGACGAGGTCAAACGCCGTGTAATGCAGCTGAAGATCGAGCTCGAGTCGCTGCGCCGCGACAAGGACGAGGCCACGCGTGAGCGCCGCGGAGCGATAGAGGCTGAGGTCGAGGAGCTCGAATCCCGCGAACGCGAGATGACCGCCCAGTGGGAAGCTGAGAAGCAGGCGATTGCCGGCATCTCCGAGATCAAGGAACGGCTCGACTCCGCGCGCGTGGAGATGGAGCGCGCCGAACGCGACGCCGACCTCGGCCGCGCCGCCGAGCTGCGCTACGGCGAGATCCCCGAGCTCGAACGCCAGGTCGCCGCCTACGAATCGGCCGAGCGCGAGCGCGTCGCGAGCGAGGAGGGCGCTGGAGACGAGGGCGGCGAGAGCCGCGAGGGCGACGGCGAGAACCGCGACGGTGACGGGCAGGCGGGGACGGGCCGGGATGGCCGGGCAGGGCGGCCCCAATTTTTGAAAGAGGAGGTCGACGCCGACGACATCGCCGAGGTCGTCGCCCGCTGGACCGGCATCCCTGTCAGTCGGTTGATGGAGGGCGAAACCGAGAAGCTCGTGCACATGGAGGAACGGTTGCACGAACGCGTCGTCGGTCAGGATGCCGCGATCGAGGCCGTCGCCACCGCACTGCGCCGTTCGCGTGCCGGCCTGCAGGACCCAGACCGTCCGATCGGCTCATTCCTGTTTCTCGGCCCGACCGGCGTCGGCAAGACCGAGCTCGCCCGCGCGCTGGCCGAGTTCATGTTCGACTCCCAGGAGGCGATGGTCCGCATCGACATGTCCGAGTACATGGAGAAACACTCCGTCTCACGCTTGGTCGGCGCCCCGCCGGGATACGTCGGCTACGAAGAGGGCGGACAGCTGACCGAGGCCGTGCGCCGCCGGCCGTACTCGGTCGTGCTGCTCGACGAGATCGAGAAGGCCCACTCCGACGTGTTCAACACGCTGCTCCAAGTGATGGACGACGGGCGCCTCACCGACGGGCAGGGGCGGACCGTGGACTTCAAGAACACGGTGCTGATCATGACGTCCAACATCCCCGTGCAGGGCGAGGAGGGCCATGGCGAGGGCACCCATGCCTCCGCCTCAGCCGACGCCCGCCTGCGCACGGAACTGCTCGACTACTTCAAGCCCGAGTTCATCAACCGCCTCGACGACATCGTCCGCTTCTCCCCGCTCACCCGCGAGCAGATCTCAGAGATCGTCGAGCTGCAGGTCGACCGCGTGATCGCCCGCGTGGCCGAGCGCGGCGTTTCGGTGACGCTGACCGACGAGGCCAAGACCCTGCTCGGTGACATGGGCTACGACCCCACCTACGGCGCCCGGCCGCTGCGACGGGTGATTCAGAAGCAGCTGACCGACCGGTTGGCGCTGGCGCTGCTCGAAGGCAAGCTGCGCGAAGGGGACGAGGTGACGGTCGACGTTCGCGACGGGGAGCTGGCGCTGCAGACGCGCGATCCGGTACAAACGGCGTAAGGGCCTGCACGCCCAGGGTCTTGCACAATTCGAGGAGAAGGAGCCATCGCCATGCCCACCTACATCATGCTCTCCACGCTCACGCCCGAGGGCGTGCAGACGGTCAAGAACAACCCGCAGCGCATCCAGGAGGTCAACCGCGAGGTGCAGCAGCTCGGCGCCAGCGTAAAGGCGCAGTGGGCGACTCTCGGTCACGTCGATTTCATCTCGGTCGTCGAGGCGCCCGACGAGGCGACGATGGCGCGGGTGTCGCTGGAGCTCGGCTCGCGTGGCACTGGGCGATACGAGACGCTCGCGGCGATCCCCGTAGACGAGTTCATCGCCAGCCTGTGAGCCACGCCTCGACGCGCCTGACTGTGTCACCGCGAGCACGGCCGTGCCAAGCACTGTCCCCACTCGCGCTCCTTGTCAGTCACGACGATTCGCGGCTCACAGGGGTCGAGTGATGAAGGTTCTGGTCGTCGGTGGGGGTGGGCGCGAGCATGCGCTCGTGCGCGCGCTGGCGCGTTCGCCGCAGCAACCGGAGCTGCTGTGCGCGCCGGGCAACGCCGGCATCGCCCGTGACGCGCGCGTGCTGAACGTCCTCGCCGACGATGTGGACAGGCTGGTGGACGCCGTCGAGCGCGAGAACATCGAGCTGACCGTTGTCGGCCCGGAGGTCCCCCTTGTGGTGGGGCTCGTCGATGCGCTACAGGCGCGCGGGCGTCGTGCGTTCGGCCCCACGGCGGCGGCGGCGCGGCTGGAGGGGTCCAAGGCGTATGCCAAGCAGGCGATGGACGAGGCCGAGGTGCCAACCGCTCGCTGGCGTCACGTCATCTCACTCGAGGACGGGCTCGATGCGGTCACCGAGCTGAGCGGGTCCGGCGGGGGAGTAGTGATCAAGGCCGACGGCCTGGCCGCCGGCAAGGGCGTGACCGTCGCCGACGACGCCGCTCAGGCGCGGGCGGCATTGGAAGAGATCTTCGTCGAGGGGCGGTTCGGGGCAGGCAACCCCGCGGGCGGTCGCGCCGGGGCCGACGATGACACCGACGGCACCGACGGCGCCGAGCGCCCGAGCGCGGTAGTCGAGGAGCGGCTGGCCGGCCAGGAGCTCTCGCTGCTGGCGCTGTGCGACGGGGAGCGCGCACTGGCGATGGCGCCGGCACGCGACTTCAAGCGCATCGGCGAGGGAGATCGCGGCCCGAACACCGGCGGCATGGGCTCCTACTCGCCCGTCGCCGGATTCGATCGGACGCGGGTCGATGAGATCGCCGCATCCGTACACCAGCCGATCGTGGATCTCATGCGCGCGCGCGGCGCGCCTTTTCACGGCGTGCTGTACGCCGGGCTGATGCTCACGTCCGACGGCCCCCGCGTGCTGGAGTTCAACGCGCGCTTCGGCGACCCCGAGACCCAGGCGGTGCTGCCGCGCCTGCGCTCGGACCTGCTCGAGCTGCTGCTCGCCGCCACGCGCCCCGGCGGTCTGGCCGGCGCAGAGCTTCAGTGGGCGTCAGAGTGGGCGGTGACGGTGGTGCTCGCCAGCGCCGGCTATCCCGCCTCCTCGCACAGCGGCGATCCGATTGCCGGCCTCGACTCCGTGCCCGTCGAGGTCCAGGTCACCCACGCGGGCACCGCGCGCACTGGCGACGGTACGGTCGTGACGGCGGGTGGGCGTGTGCTGAACGTGACTGGCTTTGGCCCCGACGCCCGGTCCGCCCGCGCGGCGGCGTATGCTGGCGCCGACATGATCTCCTTTGACGGCATGCAGCTGCGCCGCGACATCGCGGAGAACGCCGATGGGTGAGGTTTCGCCGATCGCCACGCCCCTGACCGAGGTCGAGACGCGCGCGCAGCTCGAGGAGTTCGACGTGGACGGGCCGCGCGTGGGAATCGTGATGGGCTCGGAGAGCGATATGGAGACGATGGCCAAGGCTGCGCGCGAGCTCGAGCAGCGCGGCATCGCGCACGAGCTGAAGGTGATGTCGGCGCACCGCGAACCGGACACGGTCGCCGAGTACGCCAAGAGCGCACGCATGCGCGGCCTGCGCGTGATCATCGCCGGGGCGGGCATCTCGGCCGCGCTCCCGGGCGCCGTGGCCGCTCACACCGACATCCCCGTGATCGGCGTTCCCCTCTCCGGACGCCTTACCGCCGCCGGCGGCCTGGATGCGATCCTGTCGATCGTGCAGATGCCGCCCGGTGTGCCCGTCGCGTGCGTGGGATTGGACAACCCGCGCAACGCCGCGATCCTGGCGGCGCAGATAATCGGGGCGTGAAAGTGCTGCCAGGAGGTCGAGGAAGGTGGTCCATGCCACATGTGGCATGGCCCCGGGCTGCACATGTGCAGCCCGCCGGACGGTGCATGCACCGTCCGGCCAGTCGGTACATGTACCGACTGGAGATAATAAGTAGGTGATCGATCGCTACGCCCGACCCGAGCTGGGCTCCGTGTGGACCGATGCGGCGCGCATGGAGACCTGGCGCCAGGTCGAGGTGGCCGCGTGCGAGGAGCTGCCGGCGCTGCTGGGCGAGGGGAACGGACCCACGCCGGCGGAGTTGGACGCGATTCGCGGCGCCACGTTTACGGTGGACGCGGTCGCTGAGCGCGAGCGCGTCACAGATCACGACATGGCCGCGTTCGTGGACGTGCTCGCCGCCTCCGTGGGCGAGGCCGGGCGCTGGATTCACTATGGGTTGACCTCTTCGGACGTGCTCGACACCGCGCTCGCCTTGCAGCTGCGGGCGGCCGGGCAGGAGATCGTGCCCGGCGCCCGCGCGCTCGTGCAAACGCTTGCCGCACGCGCGCGCGAGCACGTCGACACGCTGTGCGTGGGCCGCACCCACGGCGTGCACGCCGAGCCCACCACGTTCGGGACCAAGCTCGCCGGCTACGCGTTTGAGGCACACCGCAACGCCCAGCGGCTGGAGCGGGCGTTTGCCCAGGTCGCGGTCGGCGCGATCTCCGGCGCGGTCGGCACATATGCGGCCACGAGCCCCGAGTTCGAGGCCCGCGTGCTCGAGCGGCTCGGCTTGGAGCGCGAGGATGTCTCCACGCAGGTCGTCGCCCGCGACCGGCATGCCGAGCTTGTCCAGGCGATCGCGCTCGCCGGGGCAGGCCTCGAGCGGCTGGCGACCGAGGTCCGTCACCTGCAGCGCACCGAGGTGCGCGAGCTGCAGGAGCCGTTTCGCTCAGGCCAAAAGGGATCGAGCGCGATGCCCCACAAGCGCAACCCGATCAAGGCCGAGCAGATCTCCGGCCTCGCGCGGGTGCTGCGCGGCAACGCCCAGGCCGCCCTGGAGGACGTGGCACTGTGGCACGAGCGCGACATCTCCCACTCCTCGGTCGAGCGCGTGATCCTGCCGGACTGCACGATCCTGCTCGACTACCTCCAGCATCGCGCCACCGCGCTCGTACGCGACATGACCGTCGATGCCACGCGCATGCGCGCGAACCTCGAGCTGACCTACGGCGCGCTCTTCTCCCAGCGCGTGCTGCTCGCGCTCGTGGCCGCGGGCTCCACTCGCGACGATGCCTATCGCGTCGTCCAAGAGCTGGCCCAGCGCGCGTGGGACGACGGCGTGCCGTTACGCGAGCTGTTGGCCGGCGACGAGCGCGCCGCGGGCCTGGACCTGCAGGAGATCTTCGACTACGGGCACTACGTGCGTTACGCGCATGAGATCGTCGGGCGGTTGGATGAGATCGTGTGAGTGCACGAGGCTCCCTGCCCCGGCCCACCGCTCACCGGCGTACCATTCGCCACTCAGCCGCCTGCGTCGATAGAGTCGAGCCATGACCGCCACCCTCGCCGACCTGACCCTGATCGCCAGCGGCAAGGTCCGCGAGATGTACGACCTCGGCGGGCCCGATGGTGACCGCCTGCTGATGGTTGCCTCAGACCGCATCTCCACCTACGACGCCGTCCATCCCACGCCGATCCCCGACAAGGGCCGCGTGCTGACGGGGCTGTCGGTGTTCTGGTTTCACCAGACCGCGCACATCGTCTCCAACCACATGGTCTCCGCGACCGAAGGCGTGCCCGATGAGGCCCGCGGTCGGGCGCTGGTCGTGCGCAAGCTGCGGATGCTGCCGGTCGAGTGCGTCGTGCGCGGCTACATCACCGGCTCTGGCTGGAAGGATTATCAGGCCACGGGCGCCGTTTCGGGGATCGAGCTGCCGGCCGGCCTGCAGGAGTCACAGCAACTGCCCGAGCCGATCTTCACGCCTTCGACCAAGGCCGAGGTCGGTCATGACGAGGCGATCGACTTCGAGCGCGCCGCCGAGCTGGTCGGCGATAGGGCGTTGATGGATCGAGTGCGGGACGTCTCGATCGAGCTGTACTCCTTCGCCGCCGCCCACGCGCGCGAACGGGGGGTGATCCTGGCCGACACCAAGTTCGAGCTGGGCCTCGACCCGGACTCCGGCGAGCTCGTGCTGGGCGACGAGGTGCTCACGCCCGACTCCTCGCGCTACTGGCCCGCCGACGGGTACGAGGTCGGCCACGGCCAGCCGAGCTTTGACAAGCAGTACGTGCGCGACTGGGCGTCTGCAAGCGGCTGGGACAAGCGGCCGCCGGCGCCGGCGATCCCCGACGAGGTGGTGGCGGGTACTCGCGCGCGGTATGTCGAGGCCTACGAACGCATCGTCGGCGAGCCGTTCCAAGCTTGGCTGGATCGCACCGCCCCGTGAGGGCCCGCATCCTCATCCGCCCCAAGGCCGGCATCCTCGACCCGCAGGGCGCCGCCGTGCAACGGGCGCTGCCCGCGCTGGGGTTCGAGGGCGTCGCCAACGTGCACGTCGGCCGGTTGATCGAGCTCGAAGCGCCCGACGACGCACAGCTTGAGTCGATGTGCGAGCGGCTGCTCGCCAACCCGCTCGTCGAGGACTACGAGGTCGAGTTGTTGGACGAGGCCGGCTAGAAGACCGCGGTGCGGTTCGGCGTCATTCAGTTCCCTGGCTCCTGCGACGATCTCGACGCGCTGGACGCGGCGCTGCGAGTCGGCGATGCCGAGTTGATCTGGCACGCGCAACGCGATCTGGGCGACGTCGATGCGATCGTCGTGCCGGGCGGGTTCTCCTACGGCGACTACCTGCGTGCGGGCGCGATCGCGCGCTTTGCCCCGGCGATGGAGTCGGTGATCGAGTTCGCCCGCGCCGGCGGTCTCGTGCTGGGGATCTGCAACGGCTTTCAGGTGCTGTGCGAGGCGCACCTGCTCCCGGGCGCGCTGCTGCCCAACGTCAACCTGCGCTTCACCTCCCGGCAGGTGGAGCTCGTGCTCGCCAACCCCGACACCTCATTTACGCGCGCGTGCGCGCGCGAGGGGCGCCTGAGGATCCCCGCCAAGCACGCCTGGGGCCGCTACTACGCCGATGAGGCGACGCTGGACGAGCTGGAGGGCAACGGCCAGGTCGTGTTGCGCTACGCACACGGCGAGAACTTCAACGGCTCGCTGCGGGACATCGCGGGCGTCAGCAACGAGGCCGGCAACGTCTTCGGCATGATGCCCCACCCCGAGCACGCCGTCGACGCCCTCACCGGCGGCTCGACCGACGGGCTGGCGATTTTCGAGTCGATGCGTCTGGCCGTGGAAGGCACGCGTGTCTGACGGCGCCACCCCCACCTCGTCTGCCGCTGCGTCTGCGGCCTCATCTGCCGCCTCGTCTGCGGGCTTGTCCGCCGCTGCGTCTGCCGCTGCGTCTGCGCCCCCGGCCCTGCCGACGCTGCAGGACGCGCTCGCGCTGGGGCTGACCGAGCGCGAGTACGAGCTGATCTGCGAGCACCAGGTCCGCGCCGGCAGGCCGGCCCCCAATCTCCTCGAGCTGGCGATGTACTCGCTGCTGTGGTCAGAGCACTGCGCCTACAAGCACTCCAAGAAGCTACTGCGCACCCTGCCAACCGAGGGCGAGCACGTCGTGATGGGCCCCGGCGAGAACGCGGGCGCGGTCGATGTCGGCGACGGCCTCGTGTGCGCGTTCAAGGTCGAGTCCCACAACCACCCGTCAGCGGTCGAGCCGTTCCAGGGCGCCGCCACCGGCGTCGGCGGAATCCTGCGCGACATCTTCGCGATCGGCGCCCGCCCGATCGCCGTGCTCGACTCGCTGCGCTTCGGCGAGCCCGGCGGTGGCGAGCCTGTCGGTGGCGCGGCAGACGCGGCGACCGCCGCCCCCGGGGCTGCCCGCACTGACGCGACGACCGCCGCCCGCTCGCGTTACCTGCTCGAGGGCGCCGTGGCGGGCATCGGCCACTACGGCAACTCGATCGGCGTGCCGACCGTCGGCGGGGAGATCTACTTCGAGGCGCCGTACGCGCAGAACTGCCTCGTCAACGCGATGGCGCTCGGCCTGGCCCCGCGCGAGCGGCTCGTGCGCAGTGCCGCCGCCGGCGAGGGCAACGTGGTGGTCCTGTTCGGCGCCTCCACCGGGCGCGACGGCATCGGTGGCGCGTCTGTGCTGGCCTCGGCCGAGCTGGGCGGCGCCGACGGCAAGGGCGAGGCGGACAAGCGCCCGACGGTGCAGGTCGGCGATCCATTCGAGGAGAAGAAGCTGATGGAGTGCTCGCTGGATCTGCTGCAACGCGGGCTGCTCGTCTCGCTGCAGGACCTGGGCGCCGCCGGACTGACCTCCTCGGCCTCGGAGATGGCCTCTGCGGGGGGCGTTGGCATCGACATCGACGTCTCGCGCGTGCCGCTGCGCGAGGCCGACATGGAGCCGTTTGAGATCATGGTCTCGGAGTCCCAGGAGCGGATGCTGTGCGTGGTGGCGCCGGCCCACGTGGACGAGGTGCTCGCCCGCTGCGAGCACTGGGAAGTGCACGGCACCGCGATCGGCACGGTCACATCCACCGGGCGCATGCGCGTGTTCGACGCGGACGAGCTGGTCGGCGACATGCCGGTGCGCGCGCTCGTGGACGACTGCCCGCTCTACGATCTCGCACCGGGCCGCCCGGCCGAGCCCGTGTATCCACCACTCGCGGCCGTGCTCCCGCGAGACGTATCGCCACGCGAGGCGCTGCTCGCGCTGCTCGCATCGCCCAACATCTCGAGCCGCCGTCCGGTCTTTGAGCAGTACGACTCGATCGTCCAGTCGCGTACCGTGCGCCGTCCAGAGCAGGCCGACGCGGCGGTGCTGGCGCTGCCCGGCGGTGAGGAGGGTGGGCCACCGGCGCTCGCGGTCAGCATCGACTGCAACGGCCGGCGCGTGGCGGCCGACCCCTACCGCGGGACGATCGAGGCCGTGCTCGAGTGCGCCTCCAACCTTGCCTGCGTGGGCGCGCAACCGCTCGGCACGACCAACAACCTCAACTTCGGCAACCCCGAGAAGCCGCACATCGCCTGGCAGCTGAGCGAATCCGTACGCGGCCTGGGCGAGGCCTGCCGTGCGCTCGACGCCCCGATCGTCGGCGGCAACGTGTCGCTGTACAACGAGACCCCCGCGGGCCCGATCTACCCGACGCCGGTGATCGGCATGGTCGGCCGCCTGCCTGACGCGACGCGCGCCGGGCGCCTCGGCTTCGTCCGCGAGGGCGATCGGATAGCGCTGGTCGGGCCGTTCCGGCCCTCGCTGTACGCGAGCGAGCTCGCGAAGCTGCTCGGCGAGCCACTGCCCGAGCAGCTGCCCGGGATCGACATCGCGGCGGTTCGCGCGGCCCAGGCCGTCGTGCGCGACGCCGTGCGTGCGGGGAGGGTGTCCAGCGCGCACGACATCGCCGAGGGCGGTCTCGCGGTCGCGCTCGCCGAGTGCTGCCTGGCGGGCGGGGTCGGCGCTCGCGTGCGCATCGACGCCGAGTTGCTCGCAGAGCTCGTGGGTCCCGGCGAGCCGGTGACGCCGGCCTGTGCGACGGCGTTGCTCGGAGAGGCTCCCGGGGGCTTTTTGCTGAGCGGCCCTCTCGGCGCGCTGCGCGAGCTGGCCGCCACGGCCGGCCCGGTGCCTGTTTGCCTCATCGGCGAGGTGGGCGGCCAGGAGCTGCACATCGCGCAGGGAGACGTCGAGGTCTCCGCTACGCTTGACGAGTTGGCCGCCGCCCACTCCTCGCTGTGCGAGCTGTTCCCTTGACGCCTTCATCGTCTTATCTGCTTCGCGACGGGCCGCGCGACGAGTGCGGCGTGTTCGGCATCTACGCCCCCGGCCACGAGGTCTCGCGGCTGTCCTACTTCGCGCTGTATGCGCTGCAGCACCGCGGCCAGGAGTCGGCCGGCATCGCCGCGGCCGACCGCGGCGGGCACATCATCACCCGTCGCGAGCTCGGTCTCGTCAGCCAGGTGTTCAGCGAGAACGACCTGCGCACGCTCGCGGGCGAGCTGGCGATCGGACACGTGCGCTACTCGACGACCGGCTCGAACGCCTGGGAGAACTCCCAGCCGGTGCAGCGCTCGGAGGGTATGGGCGGTACTCGGCGCGAGCTTGCGCTCGCCCACAACGGCAACCTAATCAACGCGGTCGAGCTGCACGACGACCTGGCCGCGAGCGGGGTCACGTTCAGCTCCACCTCGGACTCGGAGATCATCGCGGCGATGATCGCAAGCCATCCGGCCGAAGACGTCGAGGAGGCGATCGCCGATGTGCTGCCACGGCTGCGTGGCGCGTTCTCGATCGTGGCGATGACCCGCGATCGCGTCCTCGCGTTCCGCGACCCCCAGGGCCTGCGGCCGCTGTCGATCGGTGTGCTGGACGCCTCCGGCTCGGATGAGGGCGTCCACTACTGCGTGGCCAGCGAGTCGTGCGCGCTTGACATCATCGGCGCGCGCTACCTGCGCGACGTGGAGCCCGGCGAGCTGGTGACGCTTGGGCCCGAGGGGTTGCAGAGCCGCCAGGTGGTCACGGGCGCCAGGCGCGCGTTCTGCGTGTTCGAGTACATCTACTTCGCTCGCCCGGACTCGCGCATGAACGGGCAGGTGCTGCAGGTCGCCCGCGCGCGCATGGGCGAGATCTTGTGGCGCGAGGCGCCGGTGGATGCGGATCTCGTGATCGCCGTGCCCGACTCCGGCAACGCCGCCGCCCGCGGTCTGGCCCGCGCGGCCGGACTGCCTCAGGACGACGGGTTCGTCAAGAACCGCTATGTCGCCCGCACGTTCATCCAGCCCGGCCAGGAGCTGCGCCGTCACGGGCTGCGCCTGAAGTTCAACCCGCTCCCGGAGGTGATCGCCGGCAAGCGATTGGTGGTCGTCGACGACTCGATCGTGCGCGGCAACACGACCCGTCAGATCGTGCAGATGCTGCGCGACGCCGGCGCGGCTGAGGTGCACATGCGCATCTCCGCCCCCCCGATCAAGCATCCGTGCCACTACGGCATCGACATGTCCACGCGCGAGGAGATGATCGCCCACGAACGCTCGGTCGCGGAGGTCGCCGCAGAGCTCGGGTGCGACTCGCTGCACTACCTGTCGCTTCAAGGCGTCTACGAGGCGATCGGCACCGGCGCCGACGCTGGAGCCGGCGCGCCGGGCGGGCCACTATCTCACTGCGACGCCTGCTTCAGCGGTAGCTACCCGCTCGACGGCACGGGTGCGGCGAACGGCAAGTACGCTTTGGAGGACGGCTCGTCCGAGCTGCCGCTCGTGCGGGCGTAGCTCCCATCAGCTACCTGATGAGGTCGCGGGCGCCCGAGGCGTCGCTGTAGCGGTTGTTGTAGGGACGACGGTTGATCATGCCGTCGGAGCGGTCCGACCGGAACGCGTATCCGAGCGCGCCGACCACGACGACGGTGACGATGATGGGTGTGAACATGGTGGTCTGTCCTTTTGTGGGTGATGGATACTTCCGTCTCCACCCTCACGACAATTGAAGGGCCGGCTGGGCGCTGACAGTGTGAGGTGGGTCACAGCTATCGTCCCCACTCGTGTCCGAGCCTCTGCCCATAGCCGTGCTCGTGTCGGGCGCCGGCACGAACCTGCAGGCGCTGCTCGACACCGTGCACGGGCGAGAGGCACAGATCGTCGCGGTCGCCTCCTCGGTCGCCGATGCCACGGCGCTGGAGCGGGCCCGCAACCGCGATGTGCCAGTGCGGGTGTTCGCGCGCGCCGACTACCCAAACCGCCAGGCCCGTGACGAAGCGCTGGCCGACTGGCTGGGAGAGCGGGGCGCCCGCGTGGTCGTGCTCGCCGGCTACATGGCCCTGCTGTCAGAGAAGTTTTTGGAGCGGTTTCCGGCGGCTGTGATCAACGTGCATCCCTCGCTGCTGCCTGCATTTCCCGGACTGCACGCGATCGAGCAGGCGCTCGACTACGGTGTGCAGGTCGTCGGTGTGACCGTCCACTTCGTCGACACCGGCGTCGACACCGGCCCGGTCATCCTGCAGCGCGCGATCGAGTTGCCGGCCCGCATGAGCGATCCCGATGAGGTGTTGGCGGCGCTGCGCCCGCTCGAGCATGCGCTGCTGCCCGAAGCGGTGCGGCTGCTCGCGCGCGGGGCGGTGCGCATCGATCCTGAGCACCCGCGCCGCGTCATCGTCGATGGATAGTCTGCGCCCAATGATCGAGCGGGCGATGCCAGGTGAGGTGCGCGTACGGCGCGCGCTCATATCCGTCTCTGACAAGACCGGCGTGGTCGACCTGGCACGCGGCCTGCGCGAGCTGGACATCGAGATCGTCTCCACCGGAGGCACCGCCCGAGCGCTGAGCGAGGCGGGAATCGAGGTGCGGGCAATCGAGGACTTCACCGGGTTCCCGGAGATGATGGACGGGCGCGTGAAGACGCTGCACCCGCGACTGTACGCGGGGCTGCTGGCGTTACGCGACAACGACGAGCACCTGCGGGCCGCGGCCGAGCACGAGATCGAGCCGGTCGACCTGGTGTGCGTGAACCTCTACCCCTTTGAGCAGACCCTCGCCCGCGGGGACGCCGATGACGCGGAGGTGATCGAGAACATCGACATCGGCGGGCCGACGATGATCCGTGCGGCGGCCAAGAACAGCGCGTTCGCGGCCGTGGTCGTCGATCCAGAGGACTACGAGTCGGTGTTGGCGGAGCTGCGCGCCCCCGCCCTCGGCGCCGACTCGGTCGAGCCCGGGACCACGATCTCGCTCGACACCCGCACACTGCTGGCCGCAAAGGCGTTCGCGCTGACCGCGCGCTACGACGCGGCGATCTCGAGCTGGTTTGCGCGCCGCGTGTACGGAGGTCCGCCCGCCCACGCGTTCCCGCCGTCGTGGCGCGAGGCCTACGAGAAGGTGATGGATCTGCGCTACGGCGAGAACCCGCACCAGCAGGCGGCGTTCTACCGGCGCGTCGGCTCGCCTACGCACCTGCTGGAGGGTGTGCGCCAGCTGCACGGCAAGGAGCTGTCGTTCAACAACCTGCTGGATCTGAGCTCCGCGCGTGAGCTGGTCGAGGAGTTCAATGAGCCGGCGTGCGCGATCGTCAAGCACAACAACCCGTGCGGGTGCGCGATCGCGGACACAGCGCAAGAGGCATATGAAAAAGCGTTCGCGTGCGATCCCGAAAGCGCGTACGGCGGCGTGATCGCGATCAACCGGCCGATCGATGCGGGATTGGCCGAGCGGCTGAACGAGCAGTTCATCGAGGTGCTGCTCACGCCCGGCTACGACGCGGCTGCGCTGCAGGCGCTGCAGAGCAAGAAGAACGTGCGCCTGCTCGAGCTATCCGAATGGCCAGAGCCCAGTCACGAGATCGAAGCCAAGCCGGTGATCGGCGGCCAGCTCGTGCAGACCCGCGACGTCGTGTCGGAGACACGCGAGCAGATGCGCACGATGAGCGCGCGCGAGCCCACCGAGCAGGAGTGGCGAGACATGCTGTTCGCGTGGATCGTCTGCCGCCACGTGCGCTCCAACGCGATCGTGCTCGCATCCGGTGGCGCGACGATCGGTATCGGCGCGGGGCAGATGAGCCGGGTGGACTCCTCGCGGATCGCGGTCGAGAAGGCGCGCCGCTTCCTCCCGGAGCGGCTCGCCGGCGCGGTGGCCGCCTCTGACGCGTTCTTCCCGTTTCCGGACGCCGCGCAGGTAGTGCTCGACGCCGGCGTAACCGCGATCGTCCAGCCGGGCGGATCGGTGCGCGACGAGCTGACTATTGAGGCGGTGGACGCGGCCGGCGGCGCTATGGTGGCCACAGGTGTCCGCCACTTCCGCCACTGACGGCCGCATGCCTTCGCATCTCTGCGTCCTCGGTCGCTCATGTGCAAAGCACACTTCGCTCCCTGCGTCCTTGACCTGCTCGACCTGCGGCCGTCAGAAGCTCACATCAAGATTGAGTCCATGACCGATATCTCCTCCAACGGCTCCGCACCGGCCCTCGCCGTCGCGGTCGAAGGCCTCGTCAAGCGCTACGGCGAGCTGGAAGCCGTGAAGGGCATCGACTTCACGGTCGCATCGGGCGAGACGTTTGGGTTTCTCGGCCCCAATGGCGCGGGCAAGTCGACGACGATCAACATGCTGTGCACGCTCGTGCAGCCCAGCGGCGGCTCGGCGCGCGTGGCCGGGCACGACGTCGTGCGCGAACGCGACGAGGTCCGGCGCAACATCGGGCTTGTGTTCCAGGACACCACGCTCGACGGATACCTGACCGCCGAGCAGAACCTGCAGCTGCACGCCGAGCTGTACGGGATGCCGCGCGGCGCGGTGTCCGAGCGGCTGCAACAGGTGATGGAGATGGTCGGCCTGTGGGAGCGGCGTTCGAGCCTCGTGATGACCTTCTCCGGGGGGATGAAGCGCCGCCTCGAGATCGCGCGGGGACTGCTGCACTCGCCGCGGGTGCTGTTCCTGGACGAGCCGACGGTGGGCCTGGACCCGCAGACGCGCAGCTCGATCTGGAGCTACATAGCCGAGCTCAAGCGCGACGAGGACATCACGATCTTCATGACCACCCACTACATGGACGAGGCCGAGTATTGCGACCGTATCGCGATCATGGACCGCGGCACGATCGTCGCGCTGGACACCCCCGAATCTTTGAAGGCGAGCGTCGGCACCGATCGGGTGCAGATCCAGACCGACGACGATGACGCCGCGATCGCGGCGCTGTCAGAGCGCTTTGACATCGAGGCGAGCATCGCCGAAGGGGCGGTTACGTTCGGGGTGCCGGAGGGAGGGCAGTTCGTGCCGAGGCTGTTCGACGAGTGGGACCCCGCCCACCCGCCGATCAAGTCGGTCAGCGTGTCCAGGCCATCGCTGGACGATGTGTTCATGTCCTACACCGGCAAGACAATTCGCGACGCCGAGGAGTCCGGCGACACCGATCGCCGCCGCGCCATGGCCCGGATGATGAGCCGCTGACACCCCGGTCTCGTATCGACTGTCCCACCCAAGAACTCTCACGACAACATCGACGCAGATATGGCCACCGAGACCTCGACACCCACCATCAGCCCCGGCCCGCACGCCCCCGGCACGAGCCCGTCGGCTCGCGACGGGCAGCCTCCCGCATCGGGTTCGCCCGCCGAACACCACATCGCACGCGTGCACGTGCCCGCGCGCAGCCTGCGCAGCGAGCTGCGGGCGATCCGCGTCGTGTGGCGGCGCGAGCTGATCCGCTTCAGCCGCGACCGACTGCGGATACTGACCTCCCTGATCCAGCCGTTTCTGTTCCTGTTCGTGCTCGGCACCGGCATCTCCACCCTCGCCGCCGCCGGCACGCATGGAGTCAACTTCAAAACGTTCATCTACCCCGGTGTGCTGTGCATGGCGGTGATGTTCACCGCGATGTTCTCGGCCGCGTCGATCGTGTGGGACCGCGAGTTCGGCTTCCTACGCGAGATGATGGTGGCGCCTGTGCGTCGGTCCTCGATCGTGCTCGGCAAGGTCGCCGGCGGCGCGACCGTGGCCACATTCCAGGGGCTGATCGTGATCGCGATCGCGGGTCTCGTCGAAATCCCCTACGAACTGGGGCTGATCCTCGAGCTGTTCGCGCTGTCGCTGCTGGTGGCGTTCGCAATCACCGCGTTCGGGGTGATGTTCGCGGCGCGGATCAACCAGATGCAGTCGTTCATGGCACTGATGCAGATGGTGATAATGCCGATGTTCTTTCTCTCGGGCGCGATGTTCTCGGTCGCCAACCTGCCGCAGTGGCTGGCGATCCTCAACCGCCTGGACCCGCTGACCTACGCCGTGGATCCGATGCGCCGGGCGATCTTCTCGCATCTGAACGTCTCCCCGCAAGCCCAGCAGGCGCTCGCGCCGGGCGTCACCTGGTTTGGTTGGCACGTGCCGACGCTGCTCGAGGCCGCGGTGATCGCGATCCTCGGGCTGGTGATGCTGAGCGTGGCTATCTGGGAGTTTTCCCAGGCCGAGTAGTCAGGCGTCCAGCGCTTGGGCGGAGACGCCCAGCAGCGGATCTTGCTCGGAGAGGTTGCCCGACGCAGGGTCGGCCAGGCGCAGCGCCTCGCTCAGCTGGGCGGTATCGCTCATGACGCGCCGTTCGGTCAACGGTTGGATCAGTCCGCGCAGAGCTATCGTGGCGCCGACCCAGCGCGGCGCCCACAGGCGCGCGGCGCGCCGTTCGATCCCCCGCTCGATCGCGTCGATAGCGCTCGACAGCGGCGCCGGATTGCGCAAGAAGCTGGGCGACTGGCGGTTGAGCGCGGCGGCCGAGGGCTGGGCGTAGCTCGCGCGGACCATGTCGGTGTCGATGAAGCCGAAGTACGCGCAGCCGATGCGGGCGCCGCTCGGCGCTGTCTCCATGCGCAACGCGTCGGTGAGCGCCTCCACGCCCGCCTTCGCGCAGGTGTAGGGCCCCATCAGCGGCGCGTGCGCGACGGCCGACAGCGAGGAGATGTTCAACAGGTAGCCGCGCCTGGCGACGATCTGCGCGATCACCGCGCGGTCGGTGCGCCACACGCCGAGCAGGTTGACCGCGAGCGTGCGCTCGACCTGCTCGATCGGCGCGGTTGCCAGCGCGCCCGGGAACGCGACGCCGGCGTTGGCGATCGCCACGTCGATCCCGCCAAATTGCTCGACCGTGGCGGCGACCGCCTGTGTGAGCGTGTCGAAGTCGGTCACGTCGGCCTCCAGCGCGATCGCCCGCTCACCCAGCTGCTCGGCCAGCGCCTGCAGGCGCTCGGGCTCCAACCCGACGAGCGCGACGTTCGCGCCTTTGCCGTACAGCCGCTGCGCCGTCGCTGCGCCGATCCCGCGGGCGGCGCCGGTGATGAACACCGTGCGCCCGGCGACGTCGTACTTGTTGGAGTTGCGGTTCATGCGGTCGCGAACTCTATGCGCTCGTGTGTCACGCTGGGGCTCAGCACGTAGGAGCCCGGATCGAAATGGCGCGTACGCCGGCGATAGGGCCAGGTCGAACCGGGCCAGATCGTCGAGTTGCGCCCGTGCTCATCCAGATACCAGTTCGAGCATCCTCCGGTGCTCCACACGGTGCCCTGCAGGCGCCGCTGCAGCTCGTCGTTGTAGCGGGTCTGCGCGTCGGCGCGCACCTCGAAGCTCGCCATGCCGGTGCGATCGAGGTGGGCGATGCAGTCCATTACGTAGTTGAGCTGGGACTCGATCATGAACACGATCGAGTTGTGGCCGAGGTTGGTGTTGGGGCCGTACATGAGCAGCAGGTTGGGAAAACCCGCGACGGTCGTGCCGAGATAGGCCTGCGCGCCGTGCTCGCGCCAGACGTCCGCCAGCGTACGGCCGTCGCGCCCGTGGACCCACTCGCCGACGGGCATCTCAGCGACGTGAAAGCCCGTGCCGAGCACGATCGTGTCCAGCTCGCGCGTGCGCCCGTCGGCCGTGACGATCCCGCCCGGCTCGATGCGCGCGATCGCGTCGGTCACGAGCTCGACGCCCGGCTGCTGCAGCGCCGGGTACCAGTCGTTTGAGATCAGCGTGCGCTTGCAGCCGACCATGTAGCGCGGCGTGAGCTTGGCCCGCAGCACGGGGTTGGGCACCTGTGCGCGCAGATGCCGGCGCGCGATCCGTTCGGCGATCGAACCGCGGTGGGGGTGCATCAGCGTCGGCACGACCAGCTCGCGCGAGGCATAGATAGCGCCGCGCACGGCGCGCTGCAGCGCCGGCAGCCTGCGATACAACGCCCGCTCGACCGCCGTCGTCGGCCGGTCGGAGTGGGGCAGTATCCAGGGCGGGGTGCGCTGGAAGACGTGCAATCGCGAGACTTCGGAGTGGATCTGCGGGACGAACTGGATCGCCGAGGCGCCCGTGCCGATGACGCCCACGCGCTCGTTTCGAAGCGAGTGGGAGTGGTCCCATTCGGCCGAATGAAAGATCGTGCCGGCGAACGAGTCGATGCCCTCGATGTCGGGTAGTCGCGGCACGTCGAGCTGGCCGGGGCAGGCGATCAGCAGATCGGCGGTCAGCTCGCCAACGTAGCTGGGCGCACCGACCTCGCTGCTTGCCGAGTCGGTGGCGCCGGTCGAGTCGGTGGCGTCTGCCGAGTCGGTCGCGCCTGCCTGGGCGATGTGAGCGGGGTGCGCGCCAACCTCGGTCTCGATCCGCCAGCGCGAGGCCTCATCGTCCCAGCGCGCCGCGGTCATGTGATGGCGCAGGCGCACGTGCGAGTCGATCCCGTATTTGCGCGACACGTCCCGCAGGTAGGCCCAGATCTCGGGCTGGCGCGAGTAGGTACGCGACCAGTTGGGGTTGGGGGCGAACGAGAACGAGTACAGGTGCGAGGGGATGTCGCACTGGCAGCCGGGATAGGTGTTCAGGTGCCAGGTGCCGCCGATCTCATCCGAGCGCTCGAGCACGACGAAGTCTTCGATGCCCGCTTGCGCCAGCTTGACCGCGGCGCCCAGTCCGGCAAAGCCCGAGCCGACGATCGCGACGCGGTAGTGGTCGGTTGCGCGTCTCACCAGCCTTGAGATTATCGCCGGGCAGACCTCGTCCAACTTACGGCGCGCCCGTCTACCTTGGTCTACCGCCGGCCCGCTCCCGCCGATCGATGGCGCCCCGGCGCCCCGAGAGGGTGGTCCGGACCGAGCGTCAGCAGGGTGGCGGAGCTGGGAGCGAGCGTCATCGTGAGGTTGGCCGCGATCGCGGGAATCGTTTCTGTGTGTTCGGGAGCACGCCACGAGCCGTTTGCGGCCACCGCGCGATCGGCCAGCAGCACGCCCGCCGAGGCGTTCTGGGCCGGCGCCGTCAGGCGGATGGCCCGGGCAGTCTTTCCCGCGCCCGAGCCAAGGCCGGTCGCCAGCGTGAGCGTCAGCGGCGCGGCGCTCGGTGGTTCGTCGTCGACGAGCACGACCTGCTCGGACCCGGCCGGTCCCGCAAAGGCGCTCGCTACAAGGTTCGGCGCCGGCAGTCCACCGGCCGTGGAGATCGTGGCTGCCAGCAAGCGCGAGCCGACGAGCGCATGAGTCAGCAGCAGTGCATACCACTCCGGCTGCGCGCGCAGCGCCCCCGTCGCGACTGCCGTCTGGTCGGGTGCGCACAGCGGCGTGTAGCCGGCGCAGTTGGTGGGGTTGCCCTGCAGGTTGATGCCCGCCGCCCCCGCGTCCATCGTCTGGGTGATGTAGGCGGTTGCCCACAGCGTCGAGGCGAACGTGTCGCTGATCCCCGGCACGCCACCGCAAGAGACAGAGCCCGCCTCGTCGATGCGCACGGGTATGCGGTAGGCGCCGGCCACCTTCATGTACGTTTCCAGCGACTGCGCCTCCTTGCCCCGGATCGCCGGGCTGAGCAGCGATTCGATCGAGGGCGGCGGTGTCTGCGCGCACCCGAGCGGATAGTGATGGCCGGTCAGCAGCACCGGCCGCTGCGACAGCGCCTCCTCCTCGCCCCATTCTCCGAACACGCCAGAGCCCGACACATCGGGACCGGCGATCGGCACGTCCGGCGTGAGGCGGGCGATCGCTTTGCGGTATTCGCTTACCTCTTCCTCGTATCCCTGTGCGATCCACGGCAGCGCCCGGAACCCGTGGTTGCCGTAGGCGTCGGGCTCGTTGCCGATCTCCACGGCGTACAGGTATGGGCCGAGCGCGGCATGAGCGGCCGCGACCTCGCGGGCGGCGGCGACGGGTTCGTCGTGGGCCAGCCCGACCGTCAGCAGCACCTTCCAGTCGCTGCGCCGGGCGAGCACGCCGAGCGCCTGCATGTCGGCGTCATCGATCGTGCTCGACGCCCACGCCGGCTTGGGTGTGGCGGCGTCGGTCCAGGCGACGTCCTCGTCGGCGGTGATCCCGCCAAAGCGCAGCACCCCCGGGACGAGCGAGCGCAGCATCCTCACGAGGTTGCCTCGGTGGGCGTACTGCGCAATCCTCGGGAGCGCGGCGGCCTCGAACGACAGGCCCAGAAACCGCTGCGGGACCGCCGGGCCCGGGTTGTACGGGTCGACGGTCACGGTTACCGGGGCCGCCTGTTGGGTGGTTGGGGTGGCGGCTGGGCCGTCGCAACCGCGGCGACGGCGCTCGTTGCGACCACGACCGCTACGGTCGCTACGACCGCTGAGAACGTGTTTTGCTTTTGCGTGGTGGTTAGCTTCTTTGTGTGAAGGCGTTGTAAAGGAGGGGTTCGGACCATATACTTTTTCAAGTTTGATAACTATGGTATCGACCCGTAGCGTTGTTGAGCACACCTTTCCTCCGTGGTCCCCGTCCAGCATATACGATAGCAATCGGTCGTTCAAAACACGTTCTAATACCGCCAATGGCGAGGCGATGACGGATCGAGTCGGGCGGCATCCGCGTCCGTCTTACCATGACCCTATGAGTCAGGCGCCGGCCACGGGTTTTGTGCTCACCGATCTGCCCGGTCACGAGCTGGTGAGCGTCGGACTCGCCGATCTGGCGGCCGGCCGCGAAAGCGAGTCGGCGCTGATCGTCGCGATGGCGGCGCCGCGGCTGCGCGCGCTGGGCTATGACGTCCCGCCGCACCCACCGAGCTGGTGTGAGCGGCCGTCGCACCGGCTGTACGAGTTGCTCGCCGATGGCGGCGGAGATCCCCACAGCCGCTACAACGCACTCGTTCGGCGAATGGTGCGGTTCGCGCACGCGGCCGAGCGCGAGGCGTCTTCGCGTGCGACCTCACGCGCGGCCAAGACGGCGTCCTCGGGTTGATGCGCACTCCTGTCGACGAGGACGGCGTCCGCGAACTGGCTCGCCGGCTTGGGCGTGTGAGTCGAGAGCCAGTGCGCATGTACCTGACCGGCGGATCGAGCGCGGTGATCGAGGGCTGGCGCGCATCGACTGTCGATGTCGATCTGCGCCTGGAGCCCGAAGACGATCGGCTGCTGCGCGCGCTGCCGGCGCTTAAGGAGGAGCTCGGCATCAGCATCGAGCTCGCCTCGCCGCCCGACTTCATCCCCGAGCTGCCTGGCTGGCGCGAGCGGAGCAAGTTCCTCTTTCGCGAGGGCGCGGTCGAGGTCTCCCATTTCGACTTCTACTCCCAGGCGCTGGCCAAGGTCGAGCGGGGCTTCGCGCAGGACCTCGAGGACGTGCGCTCGATGATCGCCCAGGGATTCGTCGATCCCAGGCATCTGCGTGAGTGCTACGAGCGGATCGAGCCGGAGTTGTATCGCTACCCGGCGATCGATCCGGCGGCGTTCCGGGGGAAGGTCGAGGGGCTTGTTGGGGGTTGACGCGATTCCTTGGATAGACAGCGATGGCCAAACACACGAACAGAGAGATCGAGCAGGCAGCCAGGTCAAGAACGTGCTGGCCGAGCAGGCCGACTACTGCCGCGAGCGTGCCGAGTCGATCCTCGAGCTGAAGGAGTGGATGGGACATGCCAACGTTCAGACGACCATGCGCTACCTGCACTACAAGTCCAAAGGCGGATGCGGCGCAGAGGCTGGCGGCGGCGTTTGCGGACGACGAAGCCGAGGCGTCACCGGAGCGGCTGACGGCGTGAGGGCCGCGCGAGAAAGCCCTTCTCCATGAGCGACGCCCTTTTCGACGACGAGTGGCTACAGGCACTGGACGCCACCGACCAAAGCCGTGTCGATCAGTTACGAGACCCAGTGCAGCTTGCAGTCGCGCGGACCTTCGGCCCCTTCAACGACGTGCCCGACTCGCCGTTCTACTCGGCCGAGGAGCTCTCGCCCAGGCAGACCTGGGAGGAGATAGCCGAGCGCGTAGGGCTCGCCGCCGTTATCGCAGTCACACACGGCGCGGCGCAGCGAATCATCACCGTCGATGCGATTCGCCGCCTGCACGAGATCGTCTTCGTGACCACGTTCCCCGAGCACGCGGGACGACTCCGGCAGCAAAAAGAGGAAGCGGAATACGGGATCGTTCTGGGCACTGCCGAGCAACCCATCCTCAAGAGCGAACGTGCCACAGCCGGGACTCGGGTCGTGCGGCGTCTCGAACAGGCGTGCCGCGAGTTCAACGACGCAATAGCCAAGCAGAAGCGACTCGACACGATCGCGCTCGAAGACCTCGTGCTCACCGCGGTCCGGCTCT
>Ga0335072_10003066_pt1 | contig 25413 bp, 32 predicted proteins | sample Lox_Sample_21_FD_206725 | JGI IMG/M metagenome (GOLD analysis project Ga0335072, IMG submission 206725) | Soil microbial communities from Loxahatchee National Wildlife Refuge, Florida, United States - Lox_Sample_2.1 | ecosystem: Environmental > Terrestrial > Soil > Wetlands | place: USA...
GCTCAGCGGCGACACCTTCTGGGTCTGGAGTGTGGCATTCTCGCCCGACGGCGCCACCATCGCGTCCGGTTCAGACGATAGGTCGGTGAGGATCTGGGACGCCGGCACGGGGAGGCAGCTGCAGGAGCTCAGCGGCCACACCAGCGCGGTCCGGAGTGTGGCATTCTCGCCCGAGGGCGCCACCATCGCGTCCGATTCAGCCGATAGGTCGGTGAGGATCTGGGACGCCGACACCCTGTCAGTATTACTTACTGCGAGCCTAGACGAATGCCCTTTCCTCACCTTCCCCGTAGAGAAGTGGCATATAGATGTCAAAGAGACCTAACAGAGAGTATGCCTTATCTTCCCGACGCTTCGTTGCGCGACGGCTCGCCCAAGAAAATCGGTCTTCAATCTTAAAACCTGCCACAGGTGTTCGCCCAGAAATATTGTAGACCATCACTGGCAGCTTGTGCTCTGCAGAATTCAATCTTTTTGTAGCCAATCTTGTTCCTACCTGTGCCTTCCGTGACATCCTTAAAGTTGAATTCCTCGTTATCCGCTCCCCAAGTATGTGATAGCATAGCGAGGGATATCGTTGTCGTGCTTCTCAACCAGAACTAAATTCCCGTGTCCGTCATCCTCCAGAAGACGCATCTTCGCGCGTATTTACGGCAAGGCTCGGACGCGCGGTCGTGGGTGGGTGGTCAGGCATTCCGTGACAAAGGCCATCGAGACGATCGCAGAGGACATAGTCGACTTTGAGGTGTATCGGTGGAACATTGCCAGCCTTGCAATGATGTGAGGCTATGGTCGGTGCCCGGTGCGAATGAGATTCTGGCGCAGGCTCTACGATGACATTCACAGAGTCACAGCCTGCTGCGCGGCCCAGCGAACGTAGAATCCTGTGAAAACAGCTAGCTCGTGTGTCTGAAGGGCTGCCGTTACCTGCGCAAAGCCCGAGTTCTATGGTGGCCGTGCAATTTAGGCATAGCCACAACGCTTGGCATTAGAGAAAATGCCAGCCATGCTGCATGTTTTCAGGAAGATGTTTTGCTCAGGGCTTTTCTCCCCGTTGCTGGCCACAAGAACCCGCGATGAAATGTCCCCAGGTCCACTACTGTAAGATGATTTGGAAATGCCATATAGAATTGGCATCTCACTTCCTCTGATCCGTGTTGACATGTGCCATGGCATTCTGCTTGTCTATCTATAGGTAGATATCGGACATTTGGATTCGTAGTCGTGCGGGTGCTCTGCTCCATCACATGTCGCAACTTATCTCGGCCGGCCTAGACCACAAGCAAAATTACGTAAGCTGACGTGACCAATAGCGGGGTAGTCGTGGGTAGACCGAGGTAAGTCGCAACAACAAGCGTCATTGGCCATTTCCTAATCTACTTAGGAGGCTTCTCGCTTTGCACCGTCCATGTCAGCCGTCAAGAGCTTCGATCGAACATCACGAGTGGGATAGATCTGGAGCCGAGTGTCCGCATAACGTGAAGCAGATCTCTATTGCACCGCGTTTCGTACGCGAATCACCCGAGAAGCGATCGATGCTAACTAATTAAAGCCCAAGACATCAGGAACCCGGGGCAATAACATTAACAGCCTCGCGTGTCACGCAGCTACTATAAATCGTCATGGCCGCTCCGACTAGCACCTCGAGTACAGCAACATGCCACTGCAAAGCCATCAAGCTCACATTCCCCACGCCTACTGAGAAGCTCAACGAGTGTCGTTGCACCATCTGCCGTCGCTACGGAGCGCTGTGGGCCTACTATAACCCCAAAGACGTCCAGATCGAAGGACCAAAGACAGATACTTATCAATATGGAGAGAAGAATAACGACTTCCATCGCTGCCCGAGATGTGGCTGCATGACCCACTGGACAGACGCCAAAGACGAGAACGCCACGGAGATGGGTGTCAATTGCAACATGCTGGAGAAGGAGGAGCTTAGGAGATTCGAGCGCACAATCGACGAGCATGGAGATGCTCCCCAGTTCAAGGTCAACAACGTCCCCGACGAGCATGGACCTTGAACGATGATGATGCTAGGGTCGTCAGGTGTCTGCTCTGGATCATCCCATGTTCGAAATCTTCTCCCATGGTTGTCCTTCTGCAGACATGGTCAGAGGAAGAACTGTTGTCTGTGGGGGCACCCTTTTGCCGAGAATACTGAGCGTTGCCATGTGAACACCATGAGGTCACACATCATCACGCATTCAAACACAAGTCCAAGTTCCACGAAAGCAGCATCAATTCGCGCGTATTCGAAGCATTACCTCGTGTCTTTCACCCTGTAGGCTTAAACATATTGCTTGCCATCGCAAACATGTCAGCAGCTAAGCGCCGCAAGGTCTCTGGCCCGATCGGGCAGACAAAGTCGCAGCAGAGCACAATCACTTTCAGCAGAACCAAAGCAGGCCGCCGAACAATCACTTCCGATGAGAAACCAGCAAAAGCAGCCAAGGCGAAGATCGTTTCAGAGGCAGAAGAAGAGGTCACCACAGCTCCTCCACCGCAAATCGAACCCATTAGCATTGTTGAGCCTGAGTCAACAGCTCCAATTGAAGGCGCCGACCTGTACGATGACCAATCGTTGCGAATGGGGCCTCGCCTCGCCTTCCATTCCAAGGCCCTGGATTTTACCACGTGATGGTGCTGCCTGCACCCTCATATTCTGTTGGCGACCTGCACCCATCTTTGTCTTTACCCATTATCCTGACCGCAAACAGTCATAGAGCCTTGGCCTGATGGTTGTATTTTAAGCGCTTCGTCGATGTCTCGTCAAGGTCCTACAGGCCAAGATATCCTGCCCGTGCTCGAGACTCTTGCATCGAAAGTCGACGCGCTGCAGGAGTATCAGAAGCAAGAATCCCTCTTAAACAAGGAACGAGACACATTCTCTAGGATCAGCGTACCATCAAAGTCCTGTTCGCTGCCAGTCAAAATTGATTCGGAAAATTCTGGCATCTCGAAACCCTGAGCTTTTGGTCCATCTTCAGTCTTAGACACAAAGAGGCCTGCTTCTCTCCTTGGGACTTAGTGAAAGATTGTACACAGTGCCAAACTTGATGTAAGGGGCAGCTTCCTGGTTGATGATGGAATCTTCGCGCCGTACGCAGAAGCCAGCGCGCTCGGTCATCCAGGGCACGGATGCCAGATCGATCATGTTCGGTCGTGCTGTATGGGCCCTAGCTAGCCTAGAGGTCTGTAGCTACATTGGACGTGTTGCCATACAATTTTCTATGCATTTGCCGTAATTCTCCAGCGACTTCCATTCTCCAGCGACTCCCATTCTCCAGCGCCTCCTCCCATTCTCCAGCGACTACCATTCTCCAGCGCTTCCCATTCTTCAGCGACTTCTCCAACGACTACCATTCTCCAGCGACTACCATTCTCCAGCGACTACCATTCTCTAGCGACTACCATTCTCTAGCGACTACCATTCTCTAGCGACTACCATTCTCTAGCGACTACCATTCTCTAGCGCCACCATTTCTCCAGCGACTTGCTACGGGAGGTTCCGGCCAGGATGAACCTTTTCCTCCTACGAACCTTTTTGGATCAAACCGCCCCTAGAAGACTCTTCCCCGCCAGGAGAGTACCCAGCCAGAGAGGCTGGCCCCTACCATTCTCCAGCGCCTGTCATTCTCCAGCGCCTACTGCCACTGGCACCCTTTGAGAAGAGGCTCTACTTCTAGCCACATTTATGCAGGAAGGTAGCCATTGGTTGGTTAAGACAGCCTTTAGACGTGGTGAGGGAGGAAGTCATTAGGCGTGGTGGGGGGAGCTGTTAGGCGTGGTGAGGAAGGAGGCCATTAGGCGTGGTGAGAAAAGCTGTTTTACGGGAGGTGAAGAAGACTGATTGAAGCCCAAAAGGTCCGGCTAATAAGACGTATGAGGGATTTCTAGCCAATGGAATAGTGGCCACACATTTGTGGTGCCCTTTCAGGGTCAAACGCATTTCCACTTGTGGGTTTTCCTGTTCCTTGTGCTTCACCGCCTTCGTGAATGTATTGGGCACAAAAGTTATTGATGACAAGTCTGTGTTGCGCGCAGCAGACAGGTATGGCATATACTGGCTGTGGAAGCACTGCTTATTCTGTAGGGACTGTCTATGGAGGAAAGGAGATCTATATACTCCTAATGCACGCCCTGCTTTGCTGGCGACGCCCTGTACGCCCTGTTGCCCGTACGCCCCCGTTGACGACGCCCTACTAGGCTGACAACCGATACGCGGCCTACTCACAACAGTCTGCAGTTGCGCCTTATATGGCCATAGTTACCACAGGACCAGCACTGTTTGCCGTAACCGCCTCTTCCTCTTCCTCCACCACCACCGAAGCCACCACCGAAGCCATTAGGTGGAGCAGCGTTATGGCAATGTGTCGCGATATGTCCTTGTTGGCCGCAATTATAGCATCTACGACTATCCCATATGTTCGAGGATGCGTTTCCATAACTGGGTGGGTATAGTTGGTCGTGAGACGTGGCCGTAACGCTATGGAGCTATTTAGGACAATATTCGATACTCTATTACTGCGAGCAGACACTTACTTTATCCTGTGCACCTCAAGGATCAAAGTGCTCTTGTTGCCCTCGAGCCTCGAGCTTAGGTTATTTACCTCGCTCTGCACGACTTTCCACCTGACGGAACGAACGCGGCTTTTATGGACTTTTGCAAGGACCGCTTCCAAAGCCTTAGACGTCCGCAAACAGTTGGACACACAATTGTCGAGGTTGTTTGATGAGTATCCTACGAGCCTCTTGAAATCGCGTTCGACTCCGCATAGGACGCTCTCGAGAGTTCGCATCTCTTGAAGAAGATCTCGACATTTTGGGCCGCACCCAGAAAGACCAGCGACGAGCTCGCTAATCTTGACAATGGATTCGATGAGACTTCTAATAGCGGTATACGCGCCAATGACCTCCCAGCCCGTGACAACCATGATGGATAGAGATTTTCGAGTTTTAGATGTTTCGGATGACACAACACGATCATAGCGGTGGGCACACCCGTTCTTATCAGCTGGTACCCTGCTCAACCTTGTGTTCGGAGTGACTTCCCAAGTGGTACACCTGTGGGCAAGCCACGATAACCGCTACATCCAATAGACGGATCTGAGAATGCACGTTCCTTGCATGACGAGGCGCAGAGCTAAAAATTGATACAAATTGCATGATTGTCTCGTACGGAATGTTTTTGTTTTTGTGCTTCGCAAGTACTTTCATTGGCTCATGTTCCTCCTAAGGGAATCTTGGACGCCAAAAGCAACGAATGGCGGCGGCCCTGCTTCCGGATTGAGTAGGTGAGTCTTGAGGCGGCGACGACCGCGCGGCCGGGGTCCGGGTGAGCAGGGTGCCCGGCCGCGTCCCCCATTGGGCCTCCCCACGTGCGCGTCAGCCACTCCATCATTCGGGGGCTTGCCGCCCGAGACCCCTCTGTGACGACCCCCGACGCCCTTGCTGAGCCAGTCACGTGGGCTTGGCGTGTCAGCAGCCTCGACCAGAAGGTCCCTATCGCTCGCCATACTCTAAACGATTCGCTTGGCAAAGGCATTAGAAGGTGGGACATGTGGGACCCCGACGTTTTGACGAGGACTCAAGCAACCCCCATGAAAGGTCGATCAGTAACCTATGATATGGTAAATCCGGACATGAAGGTGTCTGGCCTAACTTAGGATCTCAATTCATAGGAGAGTCACCGACTACCAACACGCCATAGCCCATGATCCAGCGGCTCTACCAGGAATACAGTGGCGAGTAGCGGACGAAGCCGAATCGATTGTAACTGCTTAGCTAGGTAAAACCTAACGCCTAAGCCTGTAAAGGTCGAATACTTTCCTTATTCATGGCTCGGGTAGCTTATGCTTCTGCGCTCCAGGTCGAACACCCCTAGCCTGGGTGGTTCCTAAGTTAGACCTCAATACAATGTCACAGTCTGCCATTCAGCCCGGCGAAGTGCAGCCCTTCCGTACATCCAGCCGTCGACAAAACAAATACCAACGAACAAGAAACCGTCTATTCCGTCACTACCTACACGTCGCCGCAGAACAGCAGGTGCCTAACAGCCCTGAAGAGCAAATATCTCGTCTGAAGGCTGAGCCTCTATAGCTCCCATCCCCGGCTCACCCCTGACCGTACAAAAGAATCGGTGTTTTTCGACATTGAGCCCCAGCGCTCTGTAATGGTAGTCTCCACGGTTGTTGTCGGCAGACTGCCTGTCAATAGTGAGATCTCGGCTGTCGCCCGTTTCATTCCAGCTTCTCCACCATTGCTTAATTTCAGCCAATCTCTTCACCAACAATAGATTCCGTGTGTGCATATAGTATAGCCAGATATTTCTTGATAAGCTCGAGTCGCTTGCTACCAAGTGGCAGTCACAGCTTGCAGCTATAGCTAAGAGTTGAGCCTTGTCACACCCGAGCGACGAATGGCAATCATAGAAAAATCCGATACACCCACCAGTTTAATACGACGATTGAGGTTTCTTGCGCTTTGCCAAAGTCATTCCGGCTGGGAATACTTGGGCTCCTGCGGTTGCACTTCACACGCCTATGGGATGCACGCCTGTGAGATACACGCCTGTGAGATGCGCGCCTTTGAGGTGTACGCCCATGAGGTGCATGCCCGTGAGTATACGCCTACGAAGTACACGCCCGTGAGATGCACGCCTATGAGGTGCACGCCCGTGAGATACATGCCCATGGAGTGCACGCCTGTGAGACACACGCCTTTGAGCACGCCTATGAAGGCTTTTACGAGGACCTAGCGCGTCAGAACACCGTCGCACGTCTGTTCCTGCTGGCTACGACGATTACTCTCACTCCATACATTCACCAGTCACGTATGATAAACCTGCCCAGGGGTTGGTAGAAATGAGACGTATTTGTGCTCGTCTGCCTAACTGATCACATACTCACTAATTCTTCATAGCACCAAGCTGTGTCAACTGTTTCACCCTTAGGCACTCTTGCCATAATTCGTTGAACCTTCTAGTTATTGTTGCATCGAACTCCGCTGCCTATTTAACTAGCTGTTGCTTCAACAAACTGCATGTGTCTTGCCAGTCTTTCCTTGTAGCGAATGCTTCTCCTTACTATATTTCGGGTGATTGTGGGTGGCTTTGCCACTGTTGGTTGCATGGCTCCTGACGTGTCTGGTTGGGCAAACGGTTAGCAGATTTCAGGCGTTATCAAATGAAGTGAGTAAATCGCAGCAATTACTCACGCTTTGTATGACTCCATGGTGTGCTTGTCCATCTCGCCGAGCACTTGCAGCGCTAGCTTGATATCTGCAACAAGGGAGTCGCATCTGTTCTTGCTGAAGTCTTCCCTGACCACCACACGCATCAGCTTGAGCTTTTCGCTATGAGGAGCCATCGTGTAAGCCGGTACCACCCAACCACGTTCTCTGAGCTGATGCGCAATCCCGAATTCATCATAGTGATGGCCGTCCTCGGGGTTCAGTCGGAATGCAACGAGAGGTAGGCCATCACCACCGCCCTTACTCATGACAATGAAGCCGAGAACGCGAAGCTGTGCGGCAAGATAATCTGCGGTTCGGGTCAAGTTCAGCATGATGCTTCGATAGCCACGCTTGCCCAGACGGAGGAATTGATAGTATTGTCCAATGACTTGACTCGCACCCTTGCTGAAATTGAGCGTGAAGGAGGCTTGGTCGGCACCAAGATAGTTGATGTTGAACACGAGTTCTTGGGGCAGGAATTCTGGGGATCGCCAAACGACCCAGCCGACGCCAGGATAGACGAGACCATACTTGTGGCCGGAGACGTTGATGCTGACCACCTTCTCAAGACGGAAGTCCCACAGCAGGTTTGGGTTGACGAAGGGCGCAACAAAGCCACCACTTGCGGCATCAACATGAATCGGGCAGTCGATACCCTTCTCGACGAGAAGGTCATTGATCTTCTTCACATCTTCATATTCTCCAGTATATGTTGTGCCAAGGATGGCGCAGATGCCAATGGTGTTCTCGTCCACAAGGTTGACAGCTTCCTCTGGGTCGATCACGTAACGCTCATTTGTGCAGAAGCTGTACTTCTCTTCGACGTCAAAGTAGCGGGCCGCCTTCTCCCAGCAGACCTGCACCGCCGAGTTCATGACTATGTTCGGGTTGTGCCAATCCTTGCCCTCTGCCTTACGCTTGTTTTGCCACCTCTTCTTCATTGCTAATGTGCCCAGCATGATGGCTTCGGAAGAGCCAATACAGGAAGTGCCCATAGCGTTTTCTTCGTCATCGTGGGTTGCTAAGCAGAAAATTAGTCAGAACTTGATTGCTGACTCTGAAGCGGAAAGCTATGCGTATCTTGCGGAGGAAACACTCACGAGCGTTAAACAGGCGAGCGATCATGCTGACGCAGCGGTTCTGAATTTCAGCAGATCGAGGGTACTCTTCGTAGTCGATGAAGTTCTTAGAGAATGCCTCCGTCATCAACTTTTCAGCTTCATCCTCCTACAAGTGAGTTAGCTCGAGATCCCAAAACTGTGTGCAAGATCTCCGGAAGCGTGCCATATAGGTAGTAACGAAGCTGGCCAAGCTGTAGAACGGATCAGCATTGCCATGTAGTAGAGATAGAGTGTACGAACTTGAGCATGGGATTGCCGTCCAAGCTCAACTCGTCCTTGATCATCCTGTATGCAATCTCTTTTGGCATCTCCTTATCTGGAAGCTCGTGTGAAGGCAGATCCTCAGATGCGAAGCGGGAGCCGTAGACTGAGCTTGAAAACTCGTCGGGGCCAGGGGCTTCAAGGCTGATGTGCTCCATGCCCGGGACAATGGACCCTCTCTTGTTCTTGCTGCCTACGGCCTTGATTTCGCTATCATTTTTGATTTGGGCTAAGTGAACCATGGTGAAGGATTTTGTTCAGTAGTAGTTGAGTCGGTGAGGGCTAGGACGGGAGTGAGTATTTGGATGTTGTTGACGGGTGAAAGCAATAACTTGTTATTGGATTTTGGGAGCTGTGACTTGGGTTGTAGAGAAGTGAAGGAAATGCGTCTTGACAGCTCAGCAAGCTTTGTAGATCAGCTGCTAGGGGTTTCCTGGTGAATTGGGGGGGCGGTGTTTGCCCCGACCCCTTGCCCCGCCATTGGAATGCAAGCTCGGAAAGCTCACTCATTCTAACTGACCACAACCCCACATCGTCATTCTGCGCCGGCACACTTTTCCGCCCGCAAGCTTGCATCTACTCTAACCAGAGCTTCGTTAAAAGCTTGAAGCATATGCCAAGCGATTAGATAATGTTAGATAAGAAGGATGCCCCAAGCGGCGCTCGTTGGTTGGGTCAATCGCAATCTATCAGCAATCTACCTTTGCTGCCTTGTGCGACATGGACTGAACAGCGGGTCAAACAGTTGGAACGACCTCATGGCGACGAACTATTTAGGACAAGCGGGTGAACTAGTTTCATTTCTCTCCCTTGGGTCATCTGCAGACTTCAGATCTATCCCCAGATTGGGCCCGTAGCCGATCGGCCACTTTATCTGGTTCTTTCTAGTGGCGTGGCCATGTATCATCCCTGGACCAAGCATTTGAGCACGAGTACCTTCGCGAACTCTTTCCTTTTTCAATTCGCTTTCTTGGTTGAAGCATGCGATCATTCTGGTCATCACACCCGTATACGACAACTATGAGCCTTGTAGGACAGCATTCTAAAAGATAGAGCTGAATCCTCAATTGGCATTCAAGTTTTCCAGAGTATAGTTTACCAGGCATAAGGAACCTGTATCTACTGTCTCTTCCCGCCATACATGCAAACTATTCCGTAAGAAGTTTCTCGCACGAGTTGAGCCCTTCTAGTATCGAATCGCTCACCTGTTGGTAGGCTAGTGGCAATTCCTTGAGGTTCGAAAGACCGCCAATTGCTTCACTTTTTGGTTTGAGAAAGGAAGAAGAATTTGCGAACGTGGACCACCATGGAAGTGGAGAGAGATGGTGAGAAGAAGATGGGCCTGAAGAGCCCCCTTTCCTTTTGCTTCGTCACACTTGGCATTCAGTATTTTGGTATAGACGAGGTGTCAACATATATTAGTCCCCTTTAGAATCTCCTTGTTAAAGGTGCTGGCTTGTTGCCAAGCACATCGTCGATCTCCTTCATAATCTCATCTGTCAACTTCGGCACGACTTCAAGAGACTTGACCGCATCCGTAACCTGCTGGATCTTCGATGCTCCAGTAATGGCCGAGCTGACATGAGGGTTCTTGATAACCCACGCCAAAGCAAGAGCAGCCTGGTCACATCCCAACTTCTCGGCAATTGGCTTAAGCTTCCGGACCTGTGCAATCTCCGCCTGCCAGACTGGATCACCATACTTTTCTTTTTGACTCTTGGTGAAATTATCCGAGGCATTTGCTATTCTGCTATCCTCCGGAATGCCATCATTGTATTTTCCGGTCAGAATGCCAGTCTTCAGTGGGGAGAAGGTTGTAAGGCCGGTGCCATAGTACTCGTAGAGCAAGGCGAATTCTTTCTCGACTTTCTCGCGAACAAGCATGTTATACCTGAGCATGTCAGATTATTGTGCATTGCAGGGCTGACCGACAGGAAAAGCTCACTGTGGCTGTTCCATGACCGGACCGATCATGTTGAGCCTGTTTGCATGCTGCCACGCAATGGCGATCTCTTCAGCGTTCCATTCAGACTAAAGGGTCTGTTAGAAAGACTAGCAAAGCATTGAGACATATTGCATACCGTGCCCCAGTAAAAAACCTTACCAGTGTTGATGAGGTAGTTCATAGCTCTGACTGTCTCCTCAATGGGCGTATTTCTGTCTGGCCTATGACAATACAGCAGGTCGACATAGTCCAATTGGAGGCGCTTCAGCGCCATCTCTGTGCCCTCAATAAGATGTTTGCGCGACAGGCCTCCATTGTTGACAGGGTTGTCGCCGAAAGCACCGCCCCAGTTGATCTTCGTGGAGATGACGAGGTCATTTCGTTTCCAGCCAAACTTCTTGATAGCCTGTCCCATCACCTCCTCCGACTTGCCCTCAGCGTAGGCTTCAGCACAATCGAAGAAGTTAATACCGGCATCGTATGCAGCTTTCATGCAATCGAAGGCAATTTGATCACCGACCTGGCCGCCATAGGTGACCCTAGTGGCGGTTAGTATTTGGGACAGCAGGCAGAAGCAGAAGCCCTACCAGCCACCGAGTGAGATGACAGAAACCTGTAGACCAGAGCGGCCCAGGAAGCGATATTCCATCTTAGGAAGCTTTCCTTGAGAGCCCATGGTGGATTTGGGGAATTCCCAGTGTAGATAAGGCAGAAAGAAATGGGGAGATAGATATTTGAAGACAGGAAGAAACCAATGTGACAAAATCGATTGAGAATAGATCTCAATTCGGAGGAGGAAGCAGCCCGAGATATTTCATTACGGATTGTCACTTTTTCGACTCTTTCATCACGGAGCTTCTCCGCCTGCGGAGGCTAGGCCAACCTTCGTCATCAAAAATATGCGTCAAGTAGTTAGCCCTTCCTTTACCAACCATTCCTTGTTCCTGGCAGATCGTTCTCCCACATGCGGATTACCGGACCAAGGAATGTGCCACTCTCACTGATAGTATCACAGACCACCCGAATGACATAAGGGAAGAGCTACACCACTGTGGGGGATCCGAGAGCTAACAAAGTTTCATCCCTAAGTAAATGTACATCACGTGACCGAATTCTTTACTCCGCACTAGGGTGGAAAATGCCGTAAACGGAAATTAGGGCTCCCGTGCGGGCAAGCTGCATCATGAAATTTCCCTTTGGCGACTTCAAATTCGTTGTGTAGCACGACCGCGCCGTCACAACAACTTTCGTGCAATTCACCTGACCGTCTCGTCCGCCCATCATGGCTGAGCAGCTCATCCACCGTGGTACTCTTGAGGGCCACAGCGGCTGGGTCACCAGCTTGGCTACCTCTCTCGAAAAGTGCAATTCTCTACCACCGTCGCGCAGGAGAAGCTAACGTGACGACAGCCCCAACATGCTCCTCTCTGGATCTCGAGACAAGACTTTGATCATTTGGAACCTCACTCGTGATGATACTGCCTACGGCTATCCAAAGCGAAGTCTGCACGGTCACTCCCATATCGTCTCTGACTGCGTATGAACGTCTTACTTGGGGGTTGTCACTTGCCACTAATTGAATACAGGTCATCTCGTCTGACGGCGCCTACGCTCTCTCCTCATCCTGGGACAAGACCCTCCGTCTCTGGGAGCTTGCTACCGGCAACACCACTCGTACCTTCGTCGGCCACACCAATGACGTCCTCTCAGTATCCTTCTCTGCAGACAACCGTCAGATCGTCTCAGGATCGCGAGACCGAACAATAAAGCTATGGAACACTCTAGGCGATTGCAAGTTCACCATCACAGAGAAAGGTCATACCGAATGGGTCTCTTGCGTGCGGTTCTCTCCAAATCCTCAAAACCCAGTTATCGTGAGCTGCGGATGGGATAAGCTAGTCAAGGTAGGCACCCCAAACGCATCAACCACTATTCTCGCCGAGGATGCAAAACATTTTACAAGTATTTGCTACTTCAGAGCCTTTCGGGCAATGAGACAACAATTCACCGACGCACTGAGGCACTTCTAATTCTAGAGGATATTCTGTGGTACAATTCATGTAACTGACACCCACACCAGGTATGGGAGCTTGCCTCTTGCCGCATCCAAACCGACCACATCGGCCACACAGGCTACATTAACACTGTCACCATCTCTCCTGACGGGTCACTCTGCGCTTCCGGCGGTAAAGATGGTACAACCATGCTCTGGGATCTAAACGAATCGAAACACCTCTACTCTTTGCAGGCTGGTGACGAAATCCACGCACTTGTCTTTTCTCCAAACAGATATTGGCTCTGCGCCGCAACTGCATCCAGCATCACAATCTTCGATCTGGAGAAGAAGAGCAAGGTAGATGAGCTGAAACCGGAGTATGTTGAGAAGGGCAAGAAGAGCAGAGAGCCAGAGTGTGTGAGCTTGGCGTGGAGTGCGGACGGTCAGACTCTGTTCTCAGGATACACTGATAACAAGATCCGAGCTTGGGGTGTGATGTCAAGAGCATAGAGAGTCATGGAGATCGAAGACCTTGTCTGCTCGGCTGGCGCACAGCGATCATGCGCCCTGAATCTGGAGTGGTATTTGGTCCATGGGGGGCAGAGGTGGCACAGCATGATGTAGTCTGGCAAATCAACGCGGTAATGCCAACGGTATGCAACCACCAGCAATATGCAGCCAATGCGATACCTGTAAAGGAAGGCGTTCATGAATTGAGCATCCTTGGCCAAATGAAAACAACTTTCAAATTCAAGTCTTGACGGACCGAGGATCCCAAACTGACCAAAATGACTTCTCTTTCGCTGGTAATGTTGGCTGACCCGCTTGATCCAAAAGTGTTTCGCAATGTTTAGCAACCTCTTCCATTCCCATTTGCCGCAAGGCGGGAATCAATCCAGTGTAGATTTTCTTTGCTTCCGCAACCTCTCCGTCCTCCATGAGCATACCTGCTAAGTTCATCTCGCCCGACACGCGCGCAGTGATGCACTTCGGATCCCAGTCTGCCTGTTCGACTCTATTGGCTTTGTCTATGCCCTGCGACGCCATCGCCATAGCGGTCTTTCTCGCCATTTTGACGGACTCTGAGGTAGCTGGTTTCCCGTTGATCTGTGCACCAGGCTCCTTTAGGGCCATAGCCATCGCCGAGGACATGTTTGTCAATACCTCTGCTTCCCTACATGAGGGTCGGCCGTCACATGCTTTACGCAAAGGGGCGAGGGCCATGTTGAAGATCTGTACCGAGGTTGCATAGTCCTCGGTCATGAGGTAGAGTTGCGCTGTTTGTGAAAGGATTGCTGCAATCTCCTCCAGTGTCAGGCCAGCTCCATTGTCCTCTGAGAAACCGTTGTTCCGAACATCTTTGCTCTCCTCCACAATGATCTTCATCGCCTTGGATAGGAAGTCTTTGGCCATCTTCTCGTCTTGGATATATTCACCAATACAGAGATCCGCTGCCTTGACCTTACATTGGATGACTTGTCTCAACAAATTCTTCCTAACATCCTCATCCACCTCTTCTTGACCTTCAGTCCTCAGTTCATTCCCCAACCTCTGTTTGAGAACACTGCTTCTATCCAAATCCCTAACCCGCTCTTCACAGTCCTTTGCAATACTTTTCAACACTTCTACAGCACCCTTTGCTCTCCCAAACTTCTCCAACATCTCAGCCAGCTTGATCCTAATCCCTAGCACTTCCTTACCAAATGGATCCATCTTACTCCTCTCGGCTTCTTCCAGCGCCCGTGTGTAAGCATCTGCTGCGAGGTCCGGATCTGGCCTGACATGGGTGTGGTGCAGTGCTAGTCGGAGTAGCTGCTCTACATTGGGTGGAAATGCCGAGTACTGAGGTGCGACACGGGTGATGTCGTCGTAAGCCATTAAAGCTAGGAGCGAGAGGGCGCCGAAGGCAGCCACCACGAGGAAAGGCAGAAGCACAGGGTGGTCATGACGCGCTTTGTTGACCGTTTTGCGGAACTTCTCCATGGGCGTTTCGAGGGTGGTAAATAGGCGTCGTGAGCGAGGAGACATTACTGAGCGATTGGGAAAACCGCAGCATGATGAGGTTCGAGGGGCGTGTGTATAGATAGAACTGCTGCGCTGTAGGCTAGGATGGACTGGCTTAGTAGACAATGACTGTCGAAGAGTCTGGAGTAAAGCTCTTTGCTGAACCATCTTGAGACTGCCCATCAATTGCCCACTAAAAGAATGTTTGTTGTGGCAAGCTGAAATATTTCATCTGCATTAGAGAACTGAGAATTCATTGACGTCGTTTTTCGGCGCGTCTAGGCTTTTGACTTTGGGGGGCGTCTTCCCCGCGAAACCTTATCATACATAAGTACCTCAATCAGCACCCCAGCTTGTGGTTCCTTGCGGCTTACCAAGTAAATCTATCCTTGATGAGTTTCTGAACTGGGAAAATGTGTGGGCGATATGCCCTCGGTATAGTACGTACATGAAACACAAGCCTACGGTCACTCTTTCACACTGACAACATGCCAGCGTGCCGCACTCGTGCGATATCAACTCCAACAGCAAGGTCTTCCTGTAGAAGATGCGCCGGAAGATGACGTTGCTCGCGAAACCTACAACTTCCCCCCTGGTGCTTACGGGTTAGTCTATCGAGCAGACATCCCGGACTACGGCATCAGAGATGAGGACCAAACAGAGGGTGCGGAAGCTCCTGTAGCAGATGAGACGGGAGGAGAGCCAGCACCGTCCGAGGAGGCACCAACGAGACCGCAGACAAGTGGCAAAAAATATACCTATCACTTGAAAGCTATGAAATGGGGCCTGATACCCTTCTGGACGAAGCGATCGCCTGACTATGGTTCAATGCTGCGCACAATCAACTGCAGGGACGATTCTTTGATTGAGAATAGAGGCATGTGGAATACGATGAAGCAGCGGAAACGATGCATTGTGATAGCGCAGGGCTTTTATGAGTGGCTCAAGAAAGGTCCTGGCGGGAAAGATAAAGTACCACATTTCGTCAAGAGGAAAGATGGACAGCTGATGTGCTTTGCCGGCTTGTGGGATTGTGTAAAGTACGAGGACTCACAAGAGAAGCTCTACACCTACACAATCATTACAACTGACTCTAACAAACAACTGAGCTTCTTGCACGACCGTATGCCAGTCATCTTGGATGCGGGAAGCGAAGCAATGAAGATATGGCTAGACCCGGAGCGGAACAAGTGGTCAAAGGAATTGCAGTCACTTTTGAAGCCTTATGATGGCGAGCTAGAGTGCTATCCCGTGAACAAGGAGGTTGGCAAGGTCGGCAATAACTCTCCAGACTTTATTCTGCCTGTCGACAGCAAAGACAACAAGAAAAATATCGCAAACTTCTTCGATAATGCCAAGAAACCGAAAGCGAGTCCGATGAAAGAGCCTGCAAAGGAAGGAGAATTCAAAGTCGAACATGAGAAGGAGGAAGAATGTATGGAGACCAAAGATCCTCACAACAATCACGGTGATGAAGCTGTAACCGGTCAGAAGCGGAAGCTGAATAATGAAGACGATGAACAGCCAGCAAAGACAAGCAAGCTCGAGAAGTCCCCGGGGAAATGGCAGTCACCGACTAAAACGGGGAAGAAGACTCGAAGTGCCACGAGCAATGAAGCTGCAGCTGTGAAGAAAAGCCCTATGAAAAAAGCGCAGAGTGACAGTCAGAGAATCACAAACTTCTTCAAGAAGTAAAATTCGCGGACGCGCCAGCTTGAACGTTCCCTTGGTCAAATGGACTTGCGAATCAATAAACCCTCTGAGACCCAGATAGCATGGATGGATTCATCTGATGTGCCATCTGGCGTTGTCCGCAAGGGAGTTGCTCATTATGTTTGCATACTGCGTCGCACTTCCTTACCACCTCCGTGGCTTGCGGCCTGAGCTTCTACTGGCCCAACTGTTCATAGGGATGTTTACTTTCTGTGCTTCCGAGAAGAGCAAGATTTTTGGACAGCGGCGTTGCGACCTTCGTTACTGAACCATCGGCCATCGCCAACGAACCGTCGACCATCGCCATCTCGTCCTGTCCCATCACATCGCAATCGGCGAGGCCTCAAAATGGTCCAATTGCGCCCGTAATTTCCCAACGTCCCCGCGTCCATCGACATCGCCAGTCAATCAAACTCACACATCGTGAAGGCAGCAGCACCCTTCGTCTTCTGAGCTACTTCCGCCATTCCATCTATCTACTAGACCTGAACGGGACTCCTACTCCGATCTGGCGGCTTTGCAGCACACCGACTCACCGGCCTACGCCTCGCTCTGAGCGGAATGAGTCAACCTAGCCTATCTGTAACTCATCTCGGGGATTTGTAGGGCGAAGCCCGGGTCCATCCTGTAGCTGATACGGATAGCAAAGTGTCACAGTTTAAGATAGGAGCGACATTGCAAGGAATTGGAGGTGAAATGGGCCTTTTCAGCCATCGCTGCAATGAAGCGCATCATTATTCTCGACAAGATTCAGAGTCAGCTGCGCGAAATGTGCCCGCTTCGCGCATATCTGACAGCAAGGACCAGAAGGAGAGGTTGTCAACTGCGCTTGCTGGAATAGAAGAGCAAAGCCAATACATTCGAGGGACAACTAGCAGCTTTGCAAGAACTTTGAATGCAAAAGGCTCGATTTTGATGCTGGAGTGGATGACAAAGTAAATTGTTACACTGTTGCTAGCTCTCATTTAGTGCAAGTTCTCTCACTGCTTTACTGGTCCGCCAACATTCCATAACCGATATTGCAGCGGTGTCTTGGAAGCCCGTCTCCTAACAGATACCCCATGCTATCTCTCTTTTGGACTTGCGTACTGAAAGATGGCCTCTTTCCCTTTTTTGAACGTATTGACCCTTACATTCACAAAGAAAAGAGAAAAGAAGCCCTGACAGGTCTGCGAACTCTATGTAGTTCAAAGCGAAGTGTCCATTACCAACTGCCCGGCCGAGTGATGGCGAGTGGCAGAAGGGTTGGAAACTTCCGTTACCGGCGTGGAATTTGGCAGGAGCAATAATAGCAAGAGACGCTAATGCTCTGCTTCGTCAAGTGCATAGAGACAGCAGGAGTAACGTTGCGAGCATGGTGACCGGAGGGCGTTAATGGTAACTTGCAGTTGAACACAGCAGAATGAGATGCCACAGCGTATGTTTACGATACCCCAGGTGATTTTTTTCCGACACGCCCATTGAATCTCACTACGTGGGACTCGACTGCGCTATTCACTTCAGCTTTCTTGCTCCGCTAGACCTGACTGCAGCTTTGGCAGTACGCTCTAAGTTCTTCCTCGATTAGTTCGATCTCATTATCTCTGACCTCCTGATAACTCACTTCCCAAGCCAAGTCTGCCTCCTGTCTTCTCGAAGCTATGGATTCATCGGAGAATTACCCATCTTCACTATATCGTCCGCCTACTTGCACATTTCAAGACTTCTGCAACGGTCTCGATTTCAAGGCATTCCGCTCACTATACCAACAGCTCAATCCTTACAAGTCTCCAACCCTACAGTACGTACAGCAACACTGGATCGTACTCATCAATGAGCTCTTTCCCGATACCTTGAACGAGAAAACACAAATATCAGTAGTGAACGCTGTTGGCCAAGAGCTAAAATTCCAAGCGTTCGCGTATGAAAGTGTTGAAAGTGTTAGCGATAGGGACAAAGAGCTTATGCCAGCCAAACAAGCCAATCCAAAGGACTTGCACAGAGGAGGCAAAATGGTTAGCGTGAAGGAGGGTCTTGACGCTGAGACACAAAGCTTCGACGCGGAGAGGGAAACATCCAATGATGAAAGAGAGCGGTCCTGCATTCCGAGGAAGCACAACCTAGAGTATAAGATATCCTCACCAGGGGCATGCTATGAACCCGCTGACAGCTCTGTGATTATCTCTGCTCCCCGAGGAACTATGCGGACCTGGTTGAAAGAGTTTCACGACGGTGAAGCGACAGGCAACCTCATCGTTAGTGGCCCCAACCGAAGCTACGTTACTTGGTCACACTGTGGGAAGAGATCTGGCAAGAAGACGAGGGAAGCTTCCACTCGAAACTGGCCGGACTCGGTAGCCAGCCCGGTCTCTGATGCTGACACCGTGGTAGAAGGTTGGGTATTGCAAACCGGGGTAACAGCCGAAGTGCCGGCCAACAATACTGAGATCGGTCGGGTATCTAAGCATCAAGACTCTTTGAATTCGCCTCTGAAGGGCTTGAAGTCTTTGAGATCGAGGATGTGGAAATTTCACCATGAGATGGAACATGACAACCACAGTGGCGTTGAATCCCTTAAAAGTCAGAGAAGTGGTCAGCAAAGCAGCGGCATTACAACAGGCGAATGGCCAGAACCTATTGATCCTTGCTCTTTGTCACAAGCGGAGCTAGATGTGGCGATCACTGATCTACTGAGAACCATTCAGTCCGACCTAAGTGCCATCCACCCAGACCGACTGAAGAAGGCAACCTGGGTCTAGAACAATTGCATCACCCCAAAGGCACTGCAGCCGTTCGCAGCTTGCTAATTCTAGGTCTTAGGGATGAAGCTGAAGCTACAGAACTCCTAGTTGCAATACAGAAGAGTGTCCAGAGGCGGACTTTGTCACGACTTTCGGAAGCCTGTGTAGTGTGTGGATTTTGGCCAGTTCCGGGCTGTGCTCATGTCATTTTGCAAGGCGTGTCAATGCGTGTTATGTAGATATCATTCTTCAGGGTGATGGCTTGCGTATCCCAGTTAGTTGTCTACGGATGATTGCGACATCGCTAGAAAAGAGCCTCCTTACAATTACAAAGGTGGAAATACAATCCATATTTTCACATTTGGAAGATCCTGAAGCGAAAGCAAATTCTCATATCGAACAGGCGATGTTTATGAACTTGAGCCACCCAGAAGCGGGTGATTGGGCAGTGCAGACCAGAAGTCTGGCTCCGATCTCATTTGATCGAACCATGAGGCACTCAACTTCGAGATCTCGTCATCCTTGAAGTCAGTTGGCGCAGATTCTGGCCTTTTGCCGGCGCGTTTGGGATCAAGGACAATGTCGAGGATGTGTTGAAGCACACGGCGTGCTTGCATGCAGAATTCGTAATTGCCATCTTGCTTTGGAATTATCCATTTCATAGCGGCCACCAGATTACTAAGACCTTGAATGACCTCTGACCGTGGAAATGACGGATCAACGCTTTTCTGATGGTGGCATTGCTGCAAGAGCTCAAGGCCCAGGACGCCGGCGACTGGCAGCGCAAACTGTGCGACCTGTATGAGGGTCAGCCCTTGATAAATACGCGTCTTTTTCCCAGTAGTCTTACAATCCACGGCATGTCCCACGCATATTCCCCCCTGCTGTTGTGGTGGAGTACATCTAGTACTATGGAGAACACTTCTTTCGATGCCAAAATCAATTCTCGATTATTGATCTGGGCTCTCTTCACCATCGCTCTTTGCAAAAGGAACTCGTTGTAACGGAAACCCAGAACGACGGTATCTGATACGTATTGCTCCCGTGCAGTTCTCCGCGGAAACGCCGATGCATCTTTGATGAAGGAAGGTAGCGAATTCCAAGCATCTTGGGACCGGCGGATGATGTTTCTTGCTTCTGTCAGCGCAGGACTTTGACATCAAGGTTCACAGTCGGTCCTTACTGGCCTAAAGAGCCATCGTGTTCAGGAAGCGCCGCAAGCGCAAGCTCCAACACATCCTCGCAAATCATGCTCATTATGAAGTGACATCTAATCCACACCATGCCTCCGAGTGAAGCATTGGTATTCCATCCATGCTGATCAAGTCCGTTAACTACATCTTCCAGCTCGGCGTCGGGTAATCGTAGATGCTTCAGCTCAAGATCCAACGGCAGTTGCATAGTGCAATATTTTCGGGATAGTCGCGGTGGGCGCCCGAGAAAATTCGAAATGGTTTTGTCGAAGATATATGTGGCTGCAAATAACCGTTTCCGCGACTCTGACATCCAGAACGGCACATCCGCCGACACCTCGATCTCGCCGTGAAGGCCTTTTGCGACACAAGCTGATATCAAATTACCAAGCCGTCGCCACGTGTGGTAACTAGCATCGCCTTCTACCAGAGTGCAATTGTGAAGGTTTTCGCAAATTAGCCATATTTCAGGATCTGTAAGCTGCTGAAATTCTTCGCAGAACGAAATGCAAGTATCGCTGGCTTCGAGCATTTGCTTAGCCAGGAAGTATCGCTTTTCTGACGAGTTAGGCTCTGCGCTAACATCTTCGACAACCATCGCCGCAAACCCCACTGCCGAGAAGAAAATTCCAACGGCTTCCCATCTGAGGTTTCCAGCCGTGAATTTATCACCATACTGATCAAGTGTGCAGCCTCGCTGGAGATCTAGAGGTCTGACGGTGTTGTCGAAGATTCGGGCCGAGATGCGCAACAGTTGCTGATCCACTTCGTCAGAAGTTCCGAGAAGATCATATACTTCGGTTCTCATAGAAGACTCGCAGGCAATGATCCATGGCACTTTCATGGAGAGATCAGTCCCCAGATGCCATTTCCGAAGCAGAGGTTCATATGCGGGCAAGTTTCGCAGCAAAGAAAGGCAAGCTGCGCCATTCCTGATCTTGCTATCACGGTCGAGAGAGTAGAATTTTTCACGTTTGCTGTGAGTCGCATCACCATTTCCCGGAAGTTCCGGATGTAAAGTTTGCAAGTTTTGGTAGACAGACGAGAAGCTCGTTGAACCCAGGAACCCAGGTCCCGGCGTGCTCGACGAACTCCGCTGATAGTGTGACATGGCAGTCCGAGCTTCTCCAGATATCTCAGCTGTTGCTCGGTTAGGCCATCAAACTGTTGGCCGCAGTCATGGCCCTAATTTGTCAATATCGATGATGACGCCACCAGTGCTGTGCCAAATGGTTGAGACTTTTGGGAAGGGGCTTAAATTGCCTATTTCGAGTGCAATTTTCGCTATTCCTTCACAGCATGAATGATACAAATGCAATACAGTCATTTCACTGACTTAATGCACGTTAATTCAGTCACGCTTCAACACACGCTTTATCTAGAAAGGAAAGGGAATCGAATCGCAAGCTGTGGCCGAATTTCATCTTGGCGCTTTCCAACAATGGCAATTGGCGGGATGTATCTTGGGGCACCAACTCGGGGCTGAGGGGGTTTCTTAGGGAGGCACAAAGTCGGGGTACTGCGTGGAGCGGCCTCTGACGTAGTTGTATGCACATATGTGTAAGTATCTATCCACATGTTCTCGCCGTCGTAATGACCTCGCCGTCGTAATGATCTCGCCGTCGCCAGTCGTATATATGTATCGTGGTATTAAGTTCTTATACCTACCTAACTTCGCCGGCCAATCGCACCGTGCTGCGATCCTGGAAGCTCACCGTCATCAACGCCTTCCTCATACCGATCTATATGCATTTCAGGGTATATACCTTACAGACGTACATCTCACAGTATGTATCTCATAGACGTACGTCTTACAGTATATGCATCTCATAGGAGTGCACCTCATAGGTGTGCATCTCATAGGTGTGCATCTCATCGGTGTGCATCTCATAGGTGTGCATCTCATAGGTGTGCACCCTCATAACCGTGCATCTCAAAGGCGTGCACCTCATAGGCTTGCATATCAAAGGCGTGCATCTCGAAGGTGTGCACCTCAAAAGCATGCATCTTTAGAGCCTCCCAATCTAGGGTTTTAGGCTGATTAATGCCAATGGCCGAATCTACCTGTAACCGGAATTCTCTGTCGATTCTGATCGTGAGTTACCTCGACAACTTACAGTGTATACGTGTTAGGAACGATTGGTGACGGCTAGATCATTACGGCGGTGAGAACGTGTGGATAGATGCCCATACATATGCGCATACAGCTACGTCGGCGGCTGCTCCACGCAGAAGCCGACTTTGTGGCCTCCCAAGAAACGCCCCAAGTTCGTGCCCCCCCGGTACATCCCGTCAAAGATCTCGGGTCGAGGAAGATTTTCATTTGGCTCACATCAACTCACTGCCATCCGTCTTCGTCTTATCATGGAAGATAGTTGATCGGGCTTGTGGACACATTGGTGGGAAATGAGAAAGGCCTGGTGCCCTGTGTGCTAGTGACTTCTTACAAGTCGTTTCCGAGATAGGCAGGAAATAATGCTTCTGCAGTAGGATTCCACAGCAATCTCAGCTCTCAGCGGTAGCAATGAAACGGGCTATATTCTCTATGTTGTTGTCAACCCTGTAAAAGCCGTCGAGCACTCGAGGTTCCCTTTCGATGTCAAATTGCATCAGTGCGAGGTTTTGACCGCGAAAAAAAGACAAAGAAGGTATGCCGATAACTCCCCAAATCGACGAAAAGCTTGACTTTGAAGCCTTCCAGCATAACAACAAAGCAAGGAATCGTCCTAAAATCATGGATACTAACACGATATATCGTCAAGAAACTACTGTTAGAATATCGAAGCAGAATCTTTATGTTTCATTCTTAAGTCCAGTCGGGGTTTACTTGGATGCCAGTTGGTCGACGCCAGGTTGCCATGCTGGCTAGTGTGGAAGGTCTGCGGGATAAGGAGTCTTTTTCAGCCTTCTCTGTGATGCGCCTCTCATTCCCCGGTAGCCACCGTCAATACGTCATGATTCTGACACTCTGCAGATGCATCCAAAATCATCCAATGGAGCCTGTTGGCCTTATCCAAGCCTTGTCCAAGAGAAAATGATATTACTAAGGAAAGATCTTTGCATACCCCCGAATCGCTTCGAGATGACGGTGGGCGAATGGTAACCACGGGGTGACTGCTTTAGGCTCGACTTGCAGTGCATATTTTGCATGCTAGGATACCAGTTGCCAGTGAGGGGCGAGCCGTGAAAGCACATAAGGCTCGAGGTTTGCAGACCGCCACTTATGCTCTCATTACTGTAGCCAGCTGTCTAATCACTCCTGTCTAGCGATTCCATGCCTGACCCACAGGTCTAGACGATCACCACCGAAGCGAACTCGTAAATATCCTTCATTATCGCCATTTGTTCCACCTTTTGGTCACATCATCCTGCACGATGCACGAGCGGTCCACCCCGAGATAGTCTTCGCCCAAACGACGGCATATCCCTGGGGCATCCGAAACTTTATAAACCGAACCTGAACTCCCTGTCTTTGGAAATTTGTTACGCACTCTGTTCTTGATCGGATACAGTGAAACGGGATGAATGAGACGGACACGACAGAGGAACCCCTCTACTATGTTCTGGGCGTGTACGAGAATAGGGATCACCGTGAGGAGATCGAATGGCTAGAAGAATGGTCTAGGGACTTGAGCGATCATTCAGTCGGATTCATTGAACCTTATCCGATTGGCTTGCGGCTGGAACGCTTGGAGGAGCCAAATGCAGTGGAAACGCTTTGCAAGAAGTCGGAAGGGTTTGTGGACTATGTCAGAAGGAAGACCAACACCAAGAACGGTGACCCATATCCCCCCATCATATTCGTTGGGCTTGGGTTTGCTGCCCTTGTCGCGATGAGCGCTGTGCTCTCAGAACCGTACTATGTGCCCATGGGGATGATAGTGGCAAGCGTCCCCAAGGACTCAGCCACTGGAAAGTCTGTCATCTTCCAAAGATGGTACAAAAATCTCGCAAAGCAAGAGAAGCTCGCAAGGGACAGGCAGCTCGCGAAGGAAAAGATGCTTGCAGAGGAAGAGGAAGAATTCGTCGAGAAAGAACATGCCAACGAAGAAGAGCCCATCGCCAAGGATCCGGCCACCAGAAGGTCAGCCTTTTTCCGGAGATGGTTTAGGAACCTTGGAAAAGAAGAAAAGCTCTACAAGAAAGAGGACCTCGTCGAGAAAGAAGATGCTAGTGAGGAAGGGGATGACGCTCGAGAAGATCACTCAGACCTGTCGGTTCTGAAGAAAGTGCTCGGTCAATTCAACGACCGCTGCCGACGTGAACGAATCCGCTTCTCTTATGTATTCCGACAGACAGAGGCAAGTGACGACTCAACACTGATGCTTAGTTGCATGAGATCAAGTTAACACTCACCAGCACGATTTCATTTCTGAGCAACTACGATACGGACGGCCGTACGAAGAGAACACCCGTTCTTTCACCATTAGGAATATTCTCGATGATCACATCACCAGATCCTGGCCTGAGAAGCTGCTCCAGCTCGTGAAAGAAGATTACGACGATGATGCCTTAGAGCTGATAAAAGAGCATCGCGGCGAGCACTGTCATGAGCCCACTATCGCAAGAGTCCTACAGAAGGCAGCTTCAAAAAACAAGATTAACATAGTCAAGCAGTTATTGAACGACGGAGTGCATCCGGATGTTTGCGTGAAACAAGGAGACAAGACCGCTTTTGAGGTTGCTGGAAGCTCTGCGAGTGTTGGATCTTCGGCAAGGTCTATTATCCGGAAGTTGTTGTACAAGCAAGGAGCAAAGGTTCATCCACCTCCTTCCTGGTATCCTTGGACGCACTGGCACGGCATTGATAGCGAAACTCAGCCCCCGGCCACTCAGTTAACGCAGTCTGATATAGAGGGACCCGATAGAAACGGGATGGAGGGCGAAGAATTCCGCGCGCTCATAGTTGACATATACACTCCAGTATCAAGCAACCCAAGCACGGAGCCAGGAGACCCGAGACAAGGTATGACGGAAAAGACATCAGTCAAGACATCCAAGCCAGAGCAGGAGGGGCGTCTCGAGGTACAGTACAACCTTGCCGGTCATGAATACCATCGCATTGTTCATCCAACCGTCGACGAACTTATCTACGGCTAGGGGCCTGGCGCTATCATGGGACCAACACCATCAGAATTTCAGTCAAACCAGTTCAAGCATTATCGATGGATACATCTTCCGATGAACCATGTGAGTTCAACTGTCAAGAATCAGTCAAAACGTG
>Ga0335072_10003067_pt1 | contig 25412 bp, 17 predicted proteins | sample Lox_Sample_21_FD_206725 | JGI IMG/M metagenome (GOLD analysis project Ga0335072, IMG submission 206725) | Soil microbial communities from Loxahatchee National Wildlife Refuge, Florida, United States - Lox_Sample_2.1 | ecosystem: Environmental > Terrestrial > Soil > Wetlands | place: USA...
CGTCCTGGCCGGAGGACTGCACGGGGTGCTGTCAGGAACGGCCGCCGGCCCGGGGGCCGGGTTCACCGACGCGGCCCGGCCCGCCTGGTGGATCATCGCCGCCCTGGGCCTGGTGGTGCTGCTGCTGTCCCTGGCCACCACCGGCGCGCGCGGCCGCGCCAGCGCCGCGCGCGCCGCCGCCCTCATCTCCAGCCACGAGGATGACGCCGTCGCGGACATCCCGGCCCGGTCCGCATGACCGCAGGCCCCGGCGCCGGGGGCGACGCGGTCGCCGCCCCGGCCCGCGGCACCGTTGTCATCGCGGGCGGCCCGGCGGGGCGGCGGCAGCGGCTGATCGTCCTGCTCATCTGCAGCTCGTCGCTGTTCCTCGTCTACCTTGATTCGACGATCCTCAATGTGGCACTGCCCACCATCCAGCGCGAGCTGCACGCCGGCCTGTCGGCCCTGCAGTGGGTCGCCGACGCCTACCTGCTCGTGGTGGCGAGCCTGCTCATGCTCACCGGGTCCATGGCCGACAGGATCGGGCGCAAGCGGGTGTTCATGACCGGCCTGGCCGGCTTCACCCTCGGGTCGCTGCTGTGCAGCCTGGCCCCGGACACCGGGGCGCTGATCGCCCTGCGGATGCTGCAGGGGATCGGCGGGTCCATGCTCACGCCGATCTCCTTGTCGATCGTGCGGCAGGTGTTCACCGACGAGCGCGAGCGGGCGCAGGCCCTGGGCATCTGGAGCGGCATCTTCGGCGTCGCGACCGCCAGCGGCCCCATCGCCGGCGGGATCCTCGTCGCCACGCTCGGCTGGCGCAGCGTCTTCTGGCTGAACGTGCCGATCGGGATCGCCGTGCTGGCCGCCGCCCGCAGGTACGTGCCCGAGTCCAGGGCCCCCAGGCCCCGCCGGGCCGACATGCCCGGCCAGCTTCTCATGATCGCGTTCCTGGCCTCGCTGACCTATGCGATCATCGAGGGGCCGGTGGCTGGGTGGGCCTCGCCGCTGGTCGCTTGCCTGTTCGCGGTATCGGCCGCCGCTGCGGGCGTGTTCACGGCGGTCGAGCGGCGGCGCGCCGAGCCGCTGCTGGAACTGCGGTTCTTCCGCAGCCCGCCGTTCACCGGGGCCAGCGTCATCGCGGTCCTCGCGTTCACCGTGCTGGCCGGGTTCCTGTTCATCATCACCTTGTACTTGCAGCAGGTGCGGGGCCTGTCGCCGCTGCGGGCCGGGCTGTCCCTGCTGCCCATGACGCTGGCCATGGCGGCGGCCGCCCCGGTGGCCGGGCACCTGATGGGCCGGCGTGGCCCCCGCGTCCCCCTCGTCGCCAGCGGCGTCCTGGTGGCGGCGGGCTGCGCCGCGCTGCTCGGCCTGTCGCCAGCGACCCCGTACTGGTGGCTGGCCGGGAGCCTGGTCGTCCTCGGCGCGGGGCTTGGCCTGGTCAATCCTCCGATCACGGGCACCGGGATCGCCGGCATGCCCCCGGCGCAGGCCGGCGTGGCCTCCGCGGTGATCAGCTCGACCCGCCAGGTCGGCAATGTCCTGGGCGTGGCCGTCATGGGCGCGATGCTGACCGAGGGCATCAGTTCCCGGGTCGCGGCGGGCGCCTCCCGCCCCCAGGCGCTGGCCGCCGCCACGCACGTCCCGTGGCTGCTTGCCGTCAGCTGCGGGCTGCTCGTGGCGGTGGTCGGGCTCCTCACGACATCGGCTCGGGCCAGGCAGGTGGCCCGCGCCGTGGCGGCGGGCGAGTGATGCCGTACGCTGCGGAGGCCGACGCGCGGGAGGGCACAGTTGCTGAGCTTGTTCGGGCTTGAGGGGCACGGGGTAGGGCTGGAGCCGCTGGCCCTCGAGCATGCGGAGGGCCTAGCCGCGGCCGCGGCGGCTGGCGGCCCTTCGCCTGCCGCGTAAACCGGTGGTAGCGGCCCCGCGGCCCGGGCATGATCGGGGTCATGGCAGACATCACCGTGGTGCAGGGCGACATCACCCGGCAGTCGGCGGACGCGATCGTGACCGCGGCGAACTCGTCCCTGCGCGGCGGCGGCGGGGTCGACGGGGCGATCCACCGCGCGGCGGGACCCGAGCTCGCCGCGGCCGGGGCACGGCTGGCGCCGTGCCGGACGGGCGACGCCAAGGCGACGCGGGCGTTCCGGCTCGAGCCGCGGGTGCGGTTCGTGATCCACACGGTGGGCCCGGTCTGGCGAGGCGGCGGCCAGCGCGAGGCGGAGCTGCTGGCCTCCTGCTACCGGCGGTCGCTGGAGGTCGCCGACGAGGTCGGCGCGGCCAGCGTGGCCTTCCCGGCGATCTCGACCGGGATCTACGGGTACCCGCCGCGGGAGGCGGCGCGGATCGCGGTCGCGACCTTGCGCGCCACGCCGGCGAAGGCCGGCGAGATCCGGCTGGTCGCGTTCGACGCGGCCACCCGTGACCTGCTTGAGGCGGAGCTGGCCGCCACGGCCCCGGCCGCGGCGGCCGCGGGCGACGGGGCGGACCCCGGCTCAGCGCGAGACGACGTGGTGGCCGCGGCCGCCGGCCCGGCGGGCGGCGCCGTGCGGGTCGAGGCGCGGGTGGAGGGCGTGGTGCAGGGGGTGGGCTTCCGGGCGTCGGTGCGCCGCCAGGCCAGCCGGCTCGGGCTGGCGGGCTGGGCCGCGAACCAGCCCGACGGGTCGGTGGAGGTAGTGGCCGAGGGGCCGGAGCCCCGGTGCCGGCAGCTGCTGGCCTGGCTGGAAGGGGAGGACGCCCCCGGCTGGGTGCAGCACGTCACCGCGCGCTGGGCCGCCGCGGGTGGCGCGGACTCCGGGTTCGCCATCCGCTAGGGCGGGGCTGGCGACCGCTAGGGAAGGTAGGAGGGGCGCGCGTTGAGGGCGGCGACCTCCTGCAGGCTGGTGGCCCGGTAGGCGTCGCGCAGGGCGGCCAGCTCGGCGGGGGACATGACGTCCTCGATCCTGGCGAACCCGCCGGGGGCACGGAGGGCGACCTCGCTCAGCACCCGGTCGCCAGGCATGTCCCGGTTGGCCAGCACGATCGCGCTTGTCGGCCCGAGCCGGGCCTGCTCGTAGGCGCCCAGCGCGGCAGGCACGTCGCCGGGGCCGGCGGCGAGGCGGCCCGCGAGCACGCGGGCGTCAATGATCGCCTGTGACCCGCCGTTGGACCCGATGGGGTACATCGGGTGGGCCGCGTCGCCCGCCAGCGTGACCCGGCCGCGGCCCCACCAGGGCAGCGGGTCCCTGTCGACCATCGGGTACTCCAGGACCTCAGGGGAGCGCTCGATGAGGCTGGGGACGTCGAGCCAGCCGAGCTTCCAGTCAGCGAACCAGGCCATGACGTCGGCCAGCCGCCCTGAGCGGGTCCAGTCCGGCCGGGCCGGCGGCTGCTTCCCGCCGATCATGGCCTCGGCGACCCAGTTCACGAGCAGCGCCCCGCCCTCGGCCCGGGCGACCGGGTAGGCGACGAACTTGGCGGCGGCGTTGGACCCGCAGATGGCGACGGTGGCGCCCGACAGGAACGGCGGGGCCGCGGCGATGCCCCGCCACATCAGGACGCCGCTCCACCGGGGCGTGGCCTCACCCGGGTGAAGGGCGGCCCGCACGGCGGAGTACAGGCCGTCGGCGCCGATGAGGGCGTCGGCGTCGAGGCGCAGCGCCTGCCCGCCAGCCCGGCCGGCCGCGTGCACCTGCACGGAGCCGTCCCGCTCGGCGAAACCGGTGACCGTGGTCGCGGTGCGGACCGCCTGCCCGCCGGCCCGGTCGCGCAGGGCCTCCAGCAAGATCATCTGCAGCTGTCCGCGGTGGACCGAGTACTGCGGCCAGCGGTAGCCAAGCGCGGTGCCGCGCGGCTCGCTCCAGATCGGGTTGCCGTGCCGGTCGAAGTGGGCCTGCTCGGCGGTCTCGATGCCGGCCGCGGCCAGCGGGCCGGCCAGGCCGAGCTCGGCAAGCTCACGGACGGCGTGCGGCAGCAGGTTGATCCCCACCCCCAGGGGGCGCAGCTCGCGGGCGGTCTCCAGGACAAGCGGCTCGAGGCCGGCGGCGTGCAGGCTAAGCGCGGCCGTCAGCCCCGCGATGCCTGCCCCGGCGATGATGACGCGCACAGAGGGGACATTAGCGGATCTTGGCGGCCGGATGCTCGCCGTGTTGGCGAGGCCCCTGCGGGAGGGGCGCCGGGGGACGCGGGGCCGGAGAAGGCGCACCGCCGCGACCAGCGCATCCGCGACGGTGCGGGGCGGCAGGTGTGCGCCCTGCGCGCATGGATACAAAAGGTAACCGGGGGGGCAAAGATGATCGTGACCATCGTGGGGGCCGGGCGGCTGGCGGAGGGGATCGCGGTGCGGGCGCTGGCCGGCGGGTGCACGGTGCGGCTGGCCGACTCCGAGCCGGGCAACGCCCTGGCCCTGGCCGCGCTGCTCGCGGCCGCGCCGGGGGCCGGGTCGCCCGGCTGGGGCCGGGCTGAGCCGGACGCGGACGGCGGGGGGCTGGCCGGGCTACTGCGGGGCTGCGACGTCGTGATCCTCGCCCTGCCCTACCCGCAGGGCCGGCGGGTCGCGGCCGAGCAGGGCGCGGCCCTGGCCGGGCTGACGGTGGTCGACACCTGCAACCCGGTTGACTACTCGACGTTCGACGCCCTGCTGACCTGCCCGGGCATGTCAGCGGCCGAGGAGATCGCCCGCGCGGTGGCGGGCGTGACCCCGGCGCCGCGCGTGGTCAAGGCGTTCAGCACGACGCTGCCCGCCACCCTTATCGCCGGCCAGGCCGGCGGCCTGCCGCTCGACGTGTTCCTCGCCGGTGACGACGCCGGCGCCAAGGCCACCGTCGCCGCGCTCGTGACGGCGGGCGGGATGCGCGCCGTCGACGCCGGCCCGCTGCGCCGCGCCCGCGAGCTGGAGGCGCTGCAGCTGCTGCACATGACACTGCAGGGGCCGCTGAGCCTGGACTGGGCCAGCGGCATCAAGCTGCTGCCCTGACCCGGCCAGGCGGCGGCCGCCTGGCCGGCTAGCGGTACTCGGCCAGGCGAGGCCGCGCGCCGAGCAGGGCCAGGACGGCGATCGCCAGCGCGCCGCCCGCGGGGATGAGGCCGCTCCAGCCGGCCGTGCCGCCCTGGCCGGCCGCGATGGCGGCGTTGAACGCCCGCTGGTTGATGGCGATCAGCGCCTCCAGCGCGCTGTCGTACTGGTAGAACGCCCAGTTGGACTGGCCGGGCGCCATGCTGGTGTCGTAGCTGGCCGCGGCCCGCGGGCTGGTGGCGTTCAGGGTCCGCAGCACGTGGTCGTCCTGCTCGTAGGCCAGGTAGGCCTTCAGCGTCGCGACGGCGGCGGCCTGCTCGCCGGGGAAGGTGATGTTGCGGAACTCGGCACCCAGGTACCCGCCGAACCGCACGTCGGCGTGGCTGGCCTGCCAGGCCCTGAAGTCGGCGGCGAGGGCCGGCTCATAGCCGCGCAGCCCGACGGCGCCGACGGCGGCCAGTTCCTGGGACTCGGTGAGGAACGACTGCTGGTACATCGCGGCGCGGCCGGGGTCGGCCAGGTAGCGGCTCTCGTTGGCGTTGGCGTCATAGCTGACCGCCCGGGCCTGGGACAGGGCGACGATCGAGTCGAAGGCGTCCTGCTTGGCCACCTGCAGGTGACCGGACTCGGTGTCCAGCCGGGCCGCGGCGGTGACCGTAAGGGCGACCGCGATCACGGTGGCGGCGGCGAGCGCCGGGCTGACCAGCCGCCGGAACCGGCGGGCGAGGAACACCTGGAACCCGGCCAGGGCGGCGACGGTCACCAGGCCGCCGGCGACGCTGAGCGCCATCCCCGTGCCGGCGTCCGAGCGGCCCGCCGTGTAGGAGGCAGCAAGCTTCGCGGTGCTGACGCTGGTGAGGGCGGAGACGCGCGGCAAGATGGCGGTGCGCATCAGGTCGGTTGCCTGCTGGTAGTAGCCGACCGCCGTGCCGGGGCCGGCCGTGGTGGCGGCGTGCGGCTGGCTGGCGAGCAGGGCGTCGGCGGCGAGCGCCTCATACTGGCCGGTGTCGTTGAGGACCTGGTGCAACTGCTGCTCGGCGGCCGGGTTGCCCGCCGCGGTGACGGCCGCCTGCTGCAGGTTGCCGTAGGCGCTGGCACGGTCAGCGTCGTAGGTGGCCAGGTACTGCGACCGGTCGCCGGCCAGCGCGGGGTCAGTCGTGGCCAGCAGCATGTTCGCCACCTGGGCGTCCATGTCGTTCAGCGAGAAGTACAGGCCGGTCGACGCGGTGACCTCGGGGGCGTCGGTGCCGCCGATGGCGGACACCTCGCCGGCCATCCCGCTGTACGCCACGGCGATCGCCGCCGCGAGCAGCGCCGCCCCGGCCACGGACCCGGCGGCGAGCAGCCGGACCCTTCCCGGGGTGGTGCGCAGCCGCGCCAGGCGGCCGCGGGCGGCCGCGGGCGGGGCGTGCCTGCCTGCCGCTGGCCGGTGCCCGGGCTCGGGGCTGGCCGCGGGGCCGCCAGGCGGGGGACTTGTGGCCGGCCCCTCGGCCGCGGGAGCAAGGGCTGGGAGTGGTGCCCCAGCGTCGGCAACGGGGCTGGCAAGCCCGGCCATGGCGACCTCATCAAGAAAGCCTGCGCGGCTTCTTCGCCGCGCGTCCTGATACGACGCTATGCCCGCCCCGCTCGCCCCATGGGGCACCAGGCGTTAGGGCCTTGTTAGCGTTGTCATGGCTCGCCGGCCCGCGTCCAGTGGCCCGCCCGGCCCGCGGCGCCGCCAGCGCGCGGTTACTCCCGGTGGCCGGGCATGAGGCATAATGGGAGATGATGACCGAGCGCAAGCCCCAGGGGATGTCCTTCCCCTCCTGGGTGGACAAGCAGATCGCCGACGCCGAGGCCCGTGGCGTGTTCAGGGACCTGCCGGGCGCGGGCAAGCCACTGGACCTGTCAGGCCAGGGCGACTTCACCGACCGCTGGGTGCGAGAGTACGTCCAGCGGGAGGGCGCCTCGTTCGAGGACGCGCTGCCCTTGCCGCTGCGGCTGCGCAAGGAGTCCGAGCGGCTGGCGGAGGCGGCCGGCGGCTTCCCGTCGGAGGCGGCCGTCCGCGCGGCGGCCACCGACCTGAACCGGCGGATCCTGGACTGGCGCCGCATCCCCGTCGGCCCGCCCGTCTACGTGAAGCTATGCGACGAGGAGGCCCTCGCCGCCACCTGGCGCGAGGCCAGGGCGCAGCGGCTAGCCGCGGCGCAGCAGGCGGCGCAGCACGCAGGACCGCCTGCTGCGGGCCGCCGCCGCCCCGGCTGGCTACGCCGCCGGGCCAGTCGCTAGCGCGGCGCGCGGCCGCCTCGCGCGATTCACCGCGGCCGGCCGCACGCCCGCCAGCTGGGGCCTAGGCCAGCGGCCCGGCCACCGCCTCGGCCACGCGGACGGCCTCCCCGCAGGCCACCAGGTTCACGGCGGCCTCGATCTCGGGGGCAAGGAACCGGTCAGTGCCCGGGCCAGCGACCGACTGGCGCAGCGCGGCGAGCACCGCCCCGGTCGCGGCGGCCGGCTCGAGCGGGCGGCGCATGTCCAGGCCGCGGGCGGCGGTGAGGACCTCGATCGCCAGCACCCGCTGCAGGCCATCGACGGCGCGGCGCAGCTTGCGCGCCGCCGACCAGCCCATCGAGACGTGGTCTTCTTGCATGGCGCTTGACGGGATCGAGTCGGCCGACGCCGGCACGGCCAGCCGCTTCAGCTCGCTGACGATGGCCGCCTGGGTGTACTGGGCGATCATGTGCCCGGAGTCCACGCCCGGGTCGCCGGCCAGGAACGCGGGCAGGCCATGGCTGCGGGCGACGTCAAGGAACCGGTCGGTGCGCCGCTCTGACACCGACGCCAGGTCGGCCACCGCGATCGCCAGGAAGTCAAGCACGTACGCCACGGGGGCGCCGTGGAAGTTGCCGTTGCTGACCACCCGCCCGTCGGTGGTGACGACCGGGTTGTCGACCGCCGAGGCCAGCTCCCGCCCGGCCACCAGCTCCGCGTGGGTGAGGGTGTCCCTGACCGCCCCGTGCACCTGCGGGGAGCAGCGCAGCGAGTACGCGTCCTGCACCCGGGTGTCCTGCGGGCCGCGGTGACTGGCCACGACCGCGGACCCGGCCAGCAGCGCCCGCAGGTTGGCGGCGCTGTCCGCCTGGCCGGGGTGCGGCCGCAGTGCCTGCAGGTCGGCGGCGAACGGCGCGTCGGTGCCCAGCAGCCCCTCGACGCTCATGGCCGCCGCGATGTCAGCCACCCGCACCAGGCGGCGCAGGTCGGCGCAGGCCATCACGAGCATGCCGAGCATGCCGTCGGTGCCGTTGATGAGGGCCAGGCCCTCCTTCTCGGCTAGGACGACCGGCTCGATGCCCGCGGCCAGCAGCGCGTCCGCGGCCGGGACCAGGTCACCGGACGGCACCCGCACCGTGCCCTCGCCCATCGCCGCCAGCGCGCAGTGGGCCAGCGGCGCCAGGTCGCCGGAGCAGCCCAGCGACCCGTACTCGTGCACGACCGGGGTGATGCCAGCCGACAGCATGGCCGCGTACGTGCGGGCCGTCCCCAGCCGGACCCCGGTCCGCCCGGTCGCCAGGGTCGACAGGCGCAGCAGCATCATGGCCCGCACCACCTCCGGCTCCACCTGCGGACCTGACCCGGCGGCGTGCGAGCGGATCAGCGACCGCTGCAGCTGCGCCCGCAGCTCCGGCGGGATGTGCCGGGTCGCCAGGGCACCGAAGCCGGTCGACACCCCGTAGTGCGGGGCGGGATCGGTGGCCAGGGCGTCGATGACCGCCCGGCTGGACTCGATGGCGGCCTCAGCCTCCGCCGACAGGGCGACGGCCGCGCCGCCCCTGGCCACGGCGATCACCTCGGCCGGCTCAAGCGGCCCGGTGCCCACCGTGACCAGCGTCGTGTCTTGTCCCTCGCTCATATTTCGCCTCTGTTCATCGCAATGAGACGGCCCAGCACGGCACCGTCGCTGACCCGCAGCCCGTCGTGCTCCCACTCGCTGGTCACCCAGGTCCGCAGGCCGCCGATGGCGGCGGCGGTCGCCTCGGAAAGCTGACGGGGCACGTACATGTCGTCGTAGTAGACGGCCGCCGCGACGGGCACTGAGCAGGCCGCCAGCCGCGCCGGGTCATAAAGCGGCGGCCAGTCGTCCCGGCGCGCGAGGAGCTCGGCGGCCTCCTGGAGCGGCGCGAGCGCCGGGTCCTCGGCGACCATCCACGGGTAGATCATCTCCCCGGTGAACGGCAGCGGCTCGCCGGCCTCAACCGCCGCCAGCCCGTCCAGGCCGCCGAGCTCGTCACGGACCCGCTGCGCCGCCCACCCGGTAGCGGCGCCCTGGCCGTAGCAGGCCTCGTGCAAGATCGCGTACAGGGGGCCGGGGGCGAACGACAGCCGTCCCCAGGCGGCGTGCAGGAAGGCGTCGGTCAGCTCGCCGTCGGTGTCGAGGGCGTCTTCCAGCAGGAAGTGCAGCTCGTGGCTGCCTGCTCCGGCGCCGAGCAGCTGGCCGAGCGACTGCAGCGCCGCGACCGTGAACGGCCGCCCGTCCGGCAGCCGCGCGCCCGCCCGGGCCAGCGCCCGGGCAACATCCCTGGCCCGGGCGACGTCGCCCGGGTAGCGGGCGTAGTGGGCGGCCGCCTTCTTGGCCACGGCTGGGTAGGTGAGCCGGTAGACGTCCTCAGCCCGCGCGGAAAGGCCGGGCAGCCCGCCGGTAATCATCGCTTCCCTGACCCCGACGGGGAACAGGGACAGGTAGCTGACGGCGCAAAACCCGCCGAAGCTCTGCCCGAGCACGGTCCACGGCTCGTCCCCGCACAGCGCGCGGCGGATCACCTCGGCGTCCGCGACGATGGAGTCCGCGCGAAACAGCGCCAGGTAGTGGGCCTGCGCGGCCGGGCCTGCCAGGCCCCGGCGGGCCAGCGACCGGGCGCTGACGGGGGCCGACCGGCCGGTTCCCCGCTGGTCAAGCAGCAGCACTCGGTAGTCCCGTAGCGCACGGTCCAGCCATGACTGGCGGCCGACCATGCGCTGAGCCGGCAGCCCCGGGCCGCCTTGCAGGAACAGCAGCCACGGCAGGCCCGGCCCGGCGGTCCCGGCCGCGGCCACCTCGCGGGCGAATACCTCGATCTGCTCCCCGCCGGGGCGGGAATGATCGAGCGGAACGCGGATGACGTGCTCGGTCACGACAGTGCCCGGGTGACGGTAGGTGCCCACGGGGGCAAAGGCTACCGGTCGGCGACGGTGACCTGGGAGACCCCTGAGGTGGCATCGATGTCAAGCCGGCCTGCGGCCCCCACCCAGCCCGGCTGGGCCAGCACGGTGCCGGCCCCGACCCCGGTCCAAGTGCTGGCGCCCAGCACCACCTGGGACGCCCCGGCGGCGGCGGTGACCCGGGCTGGCACCCCGGCAGGCACCGACACCGCCAGCCGGCTCGCGCCGCCCTCCAGGCGCAGCGCCACCGTGCCGTCCAGCCGGGGGAGGGCGACTTGCACGCTGGCGGCGCCCAGGCCGAAGGCCAGGCCCGCGACGTGCCCGCCCGTCATGTTCACGGTGGTCTGGGTGGTGCCGCCACCGAAGTCCAGCTGCCAGGTCAGCGCGTCGCTCACCGTCAGGGCCAGCGACGGCTGCCCGGCCGGGCCTGGAGCGGTCGCGGCCGGGTCCAGGGACACCCCGACCGTGGCCTGCCCGCCGCTCGCGCCTGGTTGTCCCGAGCCTGGCGTGGCCGGCCCCGGCACGACGGTAAGGACCGGCCGGGCACCGGAGCCGCCGGCCGTGACCGCCCGCACCAGCGTCCCGCCGAGGGGGGCCGCGGTCACCGTGACCGACGGGGCGCCGCTCACGATCACCAGTGTCAGGTCCGCGCGGCTGGCGGGCCCGCCGGGCAGCGCGGACGCGGGCACAGACGCGACGTACCCGGCCCCGGCCACCAGCTGGCCGCCGGGCGGCGCGGGCGGGGGCGAGCCCGCCGGCGGCCCGCCTGGCCCAGCTGGCCCGGCTGGCCCCGGCGGCGGCGAGGTGCCCGCGCTGGCCGCCGGGGGCGGGCCAGCCTGCGGGCGGGGCGCGGCACCGCCCGCCCAGGTGGCGACGGACAAGGCCGCCGCCGCGAGGACGACGGCCGCCGCGACGGCGATGGCCAGCACCACGCCCTGGGCTGGCCGCCTGGGCCAGGGCACGAGCCTCATCGCGGCTGCCTTGGCAGCCGCGTCCCGGCCCGCGCGCCGGCGGGTGAGGCCGCCCGGCGTGCCGCACGCGAGGTCACGATGGACACGATAGTGCCGCTACCCCCGCGCGGCCGGGCCATGCCGCATATCAGGGCGCGGGCGGCCAGCAGGCGCCCGCGCTCACTCGGTGGCCAGGGCGTCGGGGGCGGTGCCGTCCGCGACGGCGGCGGGCACCGCGACGACCCGGTCGTCGTCGGTGATGGAGTAGCCCTCCCGCATCGACGCGCCGGAGAAGAACGCCCGCTGGGTCCGCTGCAGCGCCAGCATCCACGCCAGCCCGGCGACCGTCACCAGGATGCCGATCGACAGCACGCCGCCGATGGTCCAATGCGGCCAGAACGGCATGTGCCAGCTGGTGTAACTCTGGTTCGGGTCGGTGTAGAAGTAGACCGACCAGCCCAGGATGATGAACAGCATCACGGCCGACAGGCCGGGCAGCACGCCGCGCAGCCACAGGCTGCGGGCGCTTGACCGCAGCGTCTTGCGGTAGAACCACACGCACGCGACCCCGGTGATGCCCAGGTACATGGCCACGAAGAACGTCGCGGCCGTCACCGAGTCCGACAAGACGTTCCCGCCGGACACGAAGTTCAGCACCACGTAGATGACCACCGACGCCGCCGAGAACGACAGCGTCGAGAACGTCGGGGTGAGGTAGCGCGGGTGCACCGCGCCGAAGATCTTCGGCAGCGCCTTGTGGAACGACATCGACAGCGTCGTGCGCGCGTTGGGCAAGATCGTCGTCTGCGTCGTGGCCGCGCTGGAGGACAGCACCATCAGCAGCAGCAGGTGCGACAGGATGACCCCGATGGTCCCGTGCCCGAAGACCGCGCTGCCGAGGGGAGACAGCACGTCGTTCTGGTTGCCGCTGTTGTCAAGGCCGATTCCGGAGGAGCCGAACCCGGCGAACAGCTGCACCGACAAGATCACCACGAAGTAGGTGCCGAGCAGCAGCACGGTCGACACCACGCCGGCGGTGCCGGGAATGCGGTCGGGATCAGCGGTCTCCTCGTTGACCGACACGGTGGTGTCCCAGCCCCAGTAGATGAAGACCATGAGCAGCATGCCGGCCATGAACACGCTCGGGCTGGCGAAGTGCGCCGGGTTCAGCCAGGACCACGAGAAGTCGGCGTGCCCGGCAGGCGCGTGGCCGGTCGCGACCCGGACGAGCGCGACCACGGAAAGCAGCAGCAGCATGATCAGCTCGACCACCAGCAGCACGACCTGCAGCCGCGCGGAGATCTCGATGCCCCGGTAGCACAGGTAGGTCAAGACGACGATCCAGCCGACGCCGACGGCCAGCACCCACGGGCTGGTCGCGTCGCCGCCGATCGAGTCGACGCCCAGGAACAGGAACAGGTACTGCCCGGCGATCTGCGACTGGCTGGCCATCGCCAGCAGGTCGGCGGCTATCGTGCCCCAGCCGCCGAAGAACCACCCGGTGCGCGGCCCGAGCGCCCGTGCGGCCCAGGTGAAGCTCGACCCGCAGTCCGGGTCAGCCCGGTTCATCTCCTTGTTGGCCCAGGAGGAGAAGAACATGGGAATGAACGCCAGGGGCACGAGCAGCAGCGTCTGCGGCCCGACGACGGCGACCACGAACCCGAGCGTCGCGGCCAGGCTGTAGGCGGGCGCGGTGGACGCGACGCCGATCGCCGTCGACTGGACGAACCCGAGCGCGCCTCCCTTCAGCCCGCGCGCGGAGGCCGCCGGGGCGGCCTCCGGCTCGTGTTCGGACATGCTGCTCCTCAGGGGGACAGGCGGTCAGATTCCGGCCATTGTGGCCGCCACTCATTTCGCAGTCAATACCGTGAAATGCGGCCATATCCGTCGGCAAGCCCCGGCCGGGCGACGGTATTCGCTGCTAGCAGCCCAATTCATGAAGGGATCCGGGAGGCGTGTCACGGTGCGGTAAAGCCTTGCGGCCCGGCAGGCAGCGCGGGAGCCGGCGCCTCCCCGCCGCAAATATGTTGCTGTTATCAGGATGCGGGAGTAGGCTGTGCCTTATGCCTGCACCTGACGCGAGCACCCCGGCCGGCCAGGCCATCGAGGAGTTCGGCCGGCACCTCACCGACCGCGGGCTGTCCGCCACGACCCGGCGGATTCGCGTCCACTTCCTGCGCGAGTACCTGCGGCACGCGCTCACCGCCGCCAGCGACGCCGCCGCCGTGGCCGACGAGGCGGGTCCGCCGGCCGGAGGCGCGCTCCAGGTCACCGCGGGCGAGCTGATGGATCCCGGCCGGGCGGCCGCCTGGCTGGCCGACGCCGCCGCGGGCCGGACCCGTACCCGGGGCACCGCGCGCGGCCGGGAGGCCGCCGCCTACCCGAACTCGATGCGGGCGCGCGCCGACACCTGGAACGGCTTCGCCGAGTTCCTCGGCCTGCCCGTCCGGCTGCCCGCCGCCAAGCCCGCCGACGGGTTCCGGCTGCCGCCCGCGCAGGCCGAGCAGCTGGTGCACGACCTGGCCGTCCGCAGGCCCGTCACCGCCAACGCGATCACCGCGCTGCGCACCGCGGCCGTCGCCGCGCTCGTCGCCGACACGGGCCGGGGCGTGCCCGAGCTGGCCGGCCTCACCGTCAGCGCGCTGGACCTGTCAGGCGGATCGCCGTCGGTGCGGCTGGGGGAGGACTCGTTCCGCCTGGGCGGCGAGACCGTCCACGTCGTGTCCCGCTGGCTGTCGGCGCGGGCCGCCATCATCGCCGAGCTCGAGGGCAGCGACCCTGGCTTCCTGTGGATCCCGGTCAAGCCCGGCCGGCCGCGCGGCGGCGACCCGCCCGTCAAGCCCGGCCTTGTCCCGGCGGCCGTCCGCACCTTGCACCACGCCCATCGCGTCTACGTGTCGCAGATGCTCGGCACCCCACTGCGCCCCGGCACCCTGCGGGCCCTGCACGACGACGCCGAGCCGGCCGGCCAGCCACCGCCATCTTGACCGGCCAAGCACGAAGAGGCCGGCACGACGTTGCCTGCCCGCGCCGCCCCGCGGCGGCCCGCCTGACGGTGCGTCGTTCGCCCCCCGAAACGGCGGCTGGACGTCGCACCATCCGGCGGTACCACGGGAAGGCGCGCGGGCGCTTGCCGGGGGAACGGAGGAGCGACTCTCGAGAGACTTCTCTTGAGAGAATTCTCTCGAGAGCTTACTCTTGAGAAATGCCTGACGAAGATGATGCGCGACAAGCACCGCCGACGGGGCCTGAGCTGCGCGAGGTCAGTGACGCGCGGACACTGCGGGCGCTGGCCCACCCGGTGCGGATCAAGCTGGTCGAGGAGCTGACCATTCACGGCCCGATGACCGCCACCGAGGTCGGCGAGCTGATCGGCGAGTCACCCACCACCTGCTCGTTCCACCTGCGCCAGCTGGCGCGGTACGGGTTCGTCGAGGAGGCCGGCGGCGGCCGGGGCCGGGCGCGACCCTGGCGGATGCGGCACATCGGCCTGACCGTGCCGGGGCCGGGGAAGCTGGACCCCGCGGGCGAGGTCGCGGCGGACGCGTTCACCCGGCTCATGCGCGACAGCTGGTTCGCCCGCCAGCAGGCCTGGCAGGAGACCAAGGGCGCCTACCCGCCGGAATGGCGGGACGCTGCGGAAAGCAGCGAGTTCCTGTACTTCCTGACGCTGGAAGAGTACACGGAGCTCAACCAGGAAATCCGCGAGCTGCTGCTGCCCCGCTTCCGTGACCGGCTGTCCGACCCGTCCAGGCGCCCACCCGGCTCGGTGCCGGTCGAGCTGCTCCTGCTGTCCTACCCGCTCGAGATGCCCCGGCCAGGCGGCGGCGGTCCCGGGCAGCCCCCAGCGCAGCAGGACACCTGATGGCCCGCCGCCTGAGCCTGCCGCGCGCCCTGGCGCCGCTGCGGCACGGCCCGTTCCGGCTGCTGGTAACCGGGCAGGTCACCTCCAACCTCGGCGACGCCTGCTACGCGGTCGCGCTGCCCTGGTACGTGCTGGCCGGCCACGGCGGCACGCTGCTGCTCGGCACGGTGCTGGCCGCCTACGGCATCCCGCGCACCGTCTTGATCCCGGCCGGCGGGTACCTGTGCGACCGGTGGGGGGCGCCGGCGGTGATGCTGGCCACCGACGGCCTGCGGGCCGCCGCGGTCGCCGCCCTGGCCGTGACGGCCGCGGCCGGGCCGGCCCATGCGGCCGAGCTGGTGCCGATCGCGATCGTCCTTGGCGCCGGGGAGGGGCTGTTCCTGCCCGCCTCCTTCTCCGTGATCCCGGCCCTGCTGCCCGGCGATCACCTGCAGGCGGGCAACGCGCTGGCGTCGGGCGGCACCCAGCTGGCGACCCTGGCCGGCCCGGCGATCGGCGGCGCGGCCGTCGCCCTGGGCAGCCCGGCGATCGCGTTCGGCCTGGACGCGGCCTCCTTCGCCGTCTCGGCCGCCACCCTGGCCGGACTGGCCCGGGTGCGGGCCGCCACCGCCCCGCCAGCCGGCGGCCAGGCGGGGCCGGGGCAGGACCGCCCAGCCCGGCTGGGCACGATCGTGCGGGCCGAGCGGGTGCTGGCGGTCATCTTGATCGTGAACGTCGCGGCCAACCTCGGCTCGGGCGGCCTTGACGGGGTGGCGCTGCCCGCGCTGGCGCACGGGCCGCTGCACGCCAGTGCGGCCGGGTACGGTGCCATCCTGGCCGCGTTCGGCGGCGGGGCCCTGATCGGCACCATCGCCGCGGGCCAGGCCGGCCGGATCCGGCGGCCCGCGGTGGCCGGATCGGCCGCCTTCCTCATCGAGGCGGCCTTCATCGCGGCCCTCCCGTTCCTTGGGGCCACCCCTACGGTCGCCGCGGTGGTGGCACTGTTCGGGGTGTGCAACGGCTTCGGCAACGTGGTGATGCTCACCGTCTTCCAGCAGTGGGCACCGCCGGCGTTGCTCGGCCGGCTGATGGGCCTGCTGATCCTCACGAGCTTCGGCGTCTACCCCGTATCGGTTGCGCTGGCCGCGCTCGCCGGCCGCGAGCTCGGCCCGTCCTCGTTCTTCTTGTTCGCCGCCGCCGTGCTGGCCGTCGCGATCCTCGGCGGCCTCACCCAGCGGTCCTGGCGCGAGTTCGGCACCACCCGCCCGCCCGCGGCGGCGGACGCACCAGGACCGCCCGCGACAGCGGCGCAGCTCCCGGGCCAGGCCGCGACAGCCGCAGGCCAGGGCGCGCGCGAGCGGACGCCGGCCGGCCGGGAGGACGTGACAGGAGGCTGACCGGCCGCTCAAGGCGAGCGCGCCGGGGGCGCGGCGACTGGCTGGGTGCCGTCGCGGCGGGCCGCGAGCCGCGAGCGGGTCACCGTCAGGTCCTGGCCTCCGGGCGTGGCGGGGGGCGGCGCCCGGAGCGCGGCCGTGCCCGGGGCGCCGCCCCGGGCAGCCAGTCGGTCTCGTCGAGGGCTAGGGCGATGGCGCCCAGCGCGGTCTGCCGGGTGCCCAGCGACCCCGAGACGACTTCCGGGACCTCGTTGGGCGCGACGTTCCGGGCGATCGCGGCCCTGATCGGGTCCAGGACCAGTGTCCCGGCCTCGGCCATCAGCCCGATGACGATGATCCGCTGCGGCGCCAGCAGGTTGCAGGTGGCGGCCAGGTGGGTGCCGATGAGCCCGGCCGCGTCGCTGGCCACCCGGACCGCGCCCGGGTCGCCGGCCGCCAGCAGCCGCAGCAGCTCGGGCGGGGTCAGCTGCCCGTGCCGCGGCCGCAGCGCCTCGATGATGGCGGGGACGGCCGCGTAGGTCTCCAGGCAGCCGCGCTTGCCGCACCGGCACAGCGGCCCCCGCTCGTCCACGGTGACGTGGCCGATCTCGCCGGCGCCGCCCGCCGGCCCGCGGACCAGGGTGCCGTTGGCGAAGACACCGCACCCGATGCCGGTGTGGAACTTGACCGTCACGCTGTCGTCGCAGCCGCGCCCCGCGCCCCAGGCGTGCTCGCCCAGTGCGGCCAGGTTGGAGTCATTGTCGATGCTCACGGGGACGCCGAGGGCCGCCGCGATGTCGGCCCCGCTGACGCCGCGCCAGCCCGGGAGTATCGCCGAGGACTTCACGACGTCCGGGTGGCGGCCGACCGGCCCGGGAAGCGAGACGCCGGCCCCGAGCAGCGCGGCCCGGGGCAGCCCCGCGGCGCGGAGCGCCTGGTCGGTCAGCGCCCGGGCGGCGGTCAGGGCGACCGCGCTCGCGTGCTCGGCGGGCAGCTCGCACTCAGCGCTGGCCACGACGTTATGGGCGACGTCGCACAGCAGGACGCGCAGGCTGGCGAAGCCGAACTCCACGCCGGCGACCGCCCCGAGCCGGGGGCTCAGCGTCAGGCGAAGCCCGGGGCGCCCCGGCTGGCCGGGCGCCGGGCTGGCCGACCCCACGACCAGGCCCGCCGCCGTGAGGTCGCCGACCACGGCGCTGACCGTCGAGGGAGCAGCACCGGTGCAGCGGACAAGGTCGGCCCGGCTGAGCGGGCCAAGCGCCCGCAGCGCGGTCAGCACCAGGTCGCGGCTCGACCTGGGCGCGGGCCTACCGGTCCGGACGCGCGGCTGCATGCACTACACCCGCCATGAACAACACCCGCCTTCGCAGAAACGTTGTTAGTTCGGTCCTGAATAATCAGGTTTCCCTAAGGTTTTCTATTACTGCAATGATTGACGCACAAGGGGATCAAGCGGAGAGTGCCTCTCAGCGGCGTGACAGTGTCACCGAAGCCACCAGCGCTGGAGGGCCCATGATTGCCAACGCATCCCGTACCCGGCGGGGGGCCGCCGCGGCCGCGGCGGCCGTCTTGGCCTGCTCGGCCCTCGCGCTCATCGGGGCGGCGGCCACGCCCGGCCCGCGGGCCGCGGCGAGCACGGCCTGCCCCTGGGTCGGCTCCCGGGCCCCGGTCGCCACCCGGGTCGGCGAGGTCCTTGCCGCGATGACCCTGGGCGACAAGCTCGCCATGGTCGACGGCACCGGGTACGCGTCAGGCACCGCGGGCTACGTCGGCTCGGTCGCGGCGAACCCGCGGCTGTGCATCCCGGCGCTGAACCTGGAAGACGGGCCGCAAGGCGTGGCCGACGGCGTGCCCGGCGTGACCCAGCTGCCGGCGCCGGTCGCGCTAGCCGCGGCCTTCGACCCGTCGCTGGCCCGCGCCTACGGCTCGGTGGTCGGCAGCGAGGAGCGCGGCAAGGGCGCCGACGTGAACCTCGGGCCCACCGTGAACATCGTCCGCGACCCGCGCTGGGGCCGGGCCTTCGAGTCCTACGGCGAGGACCCCTACCTGTCCGGGCAGACCGCCGTCGGGTTCATCGACGGCGTCCAGGCCCAGGGCGTGATGTCGGAGGTCAAGCACTTCGCGGTCTACAACCAGGAGACCAACCGCAACACCCCGGCCGACGACGCCGTCGTCAGCCAGCGCGCGATACGCGAGATCTACCTGCCGCAGTTTCAGGCGGCGGTGAGCCAGGCCGGGGCCGCGTCGGTCATGTGCAGCTACTCGACGATCAACGGCGTCCCCGCCTGCCAGAACAGCGACCTGCTTGGCATCCTCGATGGCCAGTGGGGCTTCGGTGGCTTCGTCACCTCCGACTGGGGCGCCACCCAGTCGACGGTTCCCTCGGCGCTGGCCGGCCTGGACCTGAACATGCCCGGCGGGGCGCTGTTCGGCACGGACTACTACGGGGCGCCGCTGCAGGCGGCGGTCCAGGACGGCCAGGTCCCGCTATCGACCCTCAACGGCATGGTGTCGCGCATCCTCACCGAGATGTTCCGGTTCGGCCTGCTCGACCGGGCGCCGTCGGGGTCGCTGGCCGCCACCGTCACCACCCCGGCCCACGCCCAGGCCGGCCGGGACGTCGAGCAGGCCGGGACGGTGCTGCTGAAGGACAGCGACCACGCCCTGCCGCTGAGCTCCGGGCATTCCGCGAGCATCGCGGTGATCGGCAGCGACGCCGGCAGCTACGCGCTGACCTCGGGAGGCGGCAGCGCGGGCGTGATCGCCCCCTACGTCGTCACCCCCGCCCAGGGCATCAGCAAGCGCGCCGCCAGGTCAGGCGCCACCGTCAGCTACGCCCAGGGCGACATCCCGGCGCAGGGCGCGCTGGCCGCCGTGCCCGCGTCCGCCTTCCCGGCCGGGCTGAGCGCGACCTACTACAACGACACCACGCTGTCTGGCCCGCCCGCGGCCACCGGCACCGTACCTGACCTGGCCCTGTCGTGGGCAGGCAAGTCCCCGGCCGCCGGCGTCAGCGCGTCGGGCTGGTCGGCCAGGCTCACCGGCACGATCGACCTGCCCGCCGCCGGCAGCTACGCGCTGTCGCTGTCGCTGACCGGGACCGCCGCCGTCCTGGTCAACGGCCAGCCGGTGTTCGCCAGCCAGTCCGGCTTCGGCAGCACCGCCCGGGCGGCCGTCACCTTGCCCGCCGGGCCCGCCGCCATCGAGGTTGACTACGCCGACACGATCCCGTTCGGGACCGACGGCCTCACCCTCGGCTGGCAGCCGCCGGCGGACCTGCTGGCCCAGGCGGTCGCCGCGGCGAGGAAGGCCAGCGTCGCGGTGGTGTTCGCGGGCAACTACGAGACCGAGGGCGCCGACCTGGCCACGATCGACCTGCCCGCCAGCGAGAACCAGCTCATCTCGGCCGTCGCAGCGGCCAACCCGGACACCATCGTGGTGCTCAACACCGGCTCGGCGGTCACCATGCCGTGGCGGGCGGCGGTCAGGGGCGTGATCGAGGCCTGGTACCCGGGCCAGGACGACGGGAACGAGATCGCCGCCGTCCTGTTCGGGGACGTCGACCCGTCGGGCAAGCTGCCGGTCACGTTCCCGACGTCACTGGCCCAGGTGCCGGCGGCCACGGCCGCCCAGTGGCCGGGGACCGGCGGCACGGTCCAGTACTCCGAGGGCATCGACGTGGGCTACCGCTGGTATGCCGCCAGGCACATCACCCCGCTGTTCCCGTTCGGGTACGGGCTGTCCTACACCTCGTTCGCGTTCTCCCGCCTGGCCGTACGGCCCGACCGCGGCGGCTACCAGGTCAGCGCCGACGTCACCAACACGGGCCGGCGGGAAGGCGCTGACGTGGCCCAGCTGTACGTGGGCGACCCGGCGCCGACCGGCGAGCCACCCGAGCAGCTCAAGGGATTCCAGCGGGTGACCCTGCGGCCGGGCCAGACGGCCCGGGTGACCTTCACCCTGGACCGCAGCGCCCTGGCCTGGTGGAACGGCCAGTGGACCGTCACGCCAGGTACCTACACCCTGATGGTCGGCGATTCCTCGGCCAGCCTGCCGCTGGCCGCGCACGTGGAGGTGCAACGGTGAAGGCAGCAAGGATCGCGGCGGGACTGCTGCTCGCCGCCGCCACGCTAGCGGCCAGCGCGGCGACCGCGACCGGGGCGTCCGCGGCGCAGGCCGGGCCGGCCCACCGGGGCCAGCCGCCGATCGCCAGGACAGCCCAGGGCCTGGTCGAGGGCAAGACCGCGGAGGGCACCGACCAGTTCCTCGGCATCCCCTACGCCGCGCCGCCGGTGGGCGCGCTGCGCTGGGCGGCACCCGGCCCGGCGCCGCGGTGGCCCGGCGTCCGCCCGGCCACCTCCTACGGCGGCCGGTGCGCGCAGCTGGCCAGCGGCAACGGCCCGCGGGTCGACAACGAGGACTGCCTGTACCTGAACGTCTACACCCCGCCAGGCCGCGACGACCGCGGGCTGCCCGTGCTGTTCATGATCCATGGCGGCGGGCTCACCACCGGCGCCGGAGACCAGCACGACGGGTCGCTCATCGTCACCACCGACCACATCATCGTGGTGTCGATCAACTACCGGCTGGGCCCGTTCGGCTTCCTGGACATCCCCGGCCTCACCGCCGGCGGGGGAGCGGCCAGCGGCAACTTCGGGCTGCTGGACCAGGAGGCGGCGCTGCGCTGGGTGCGCGGCAACATCGCCGCGTTCGGCGGTGACCCGGCCAAGGTCACGATCGACGGCGAGTCGGCGGGCGGCTGGTCGGTCTGCGCGCTGCTGGCCTCACCGCCGGCCCGCGGGCTGTTCCGCGGGGCGATCATGCAAAGCGGCAGCTGCGCGTCCCAGAGCCCGGCGGCTGCCCAGGCGGCCAGCCTCGCGTTCGCCCGGCAGGCCGGCTGCCCCGACCCGGCGACCGCCGCCGCGTGCCTGCGCGCCCGGCCCGAGGCGACGCTGCTGACCGCGAGCGCCAGCTACCAGCCCGAGTTCACCGCGGGCGGGCCGGACCTGCCGGTGGCCGACGCGGCGGCGGTCGCGGCCGGGCACTACGACCACGTGCCGCTGCTCATCGGGACCAACCACGACGAGGGCCGCACGTTCTCCCAGGGCCTGGCCGGGCTGACCCAGGCGCAGGCCGACGCGCTGATCGCCAGCGAGTACGGGCCGCGGGCGGCGCAGGTCCTGGCCCGCTACCCGTGGAGCTCCTACCCCAGCCCTTACACGGCGGCCTACATGATCGGCGACATCTGGACCGACAGCGGCTTCCTCACCGGGATCGGCGGGTGCCCGGAACAGGACCTGGCGACCCAGTTCGCGGCGGGCACGCGGACCTACTTCTACCAGTTCGACGACCTGCAGGCCCCCGGGCTGAACAACGACCTGCCCGGATACCAGTGGGGCGCCGGGCACGCCATGGAGCTGGCCTACCTGTGGCCCAGCTTCAACAACGGCTACTCGCTGTATGACCTGCTCACGCCGGCGCAGCTGGAGCTGTCGCGGCAGATGGTCCGCTACTGGGGCGCGTTCGTCGCGACCGGCGCCCCCGAGGTGGCGGGCCAGCCCGCCTGGCCCCGGTACACCGCCGGCCAGCTGATGTCGCTGCGGCCCGCGGGCCAGAGCCAGGCGATCAGCGCGGCCACGTTCGGGGCCGAGCATCAGTGCTCGTTCTGGAATGCGGGCTAAGCGCGGCGACGCGATCCGCGCGTCCGCCTCGATCTCGATCCGCATCCGCGGATCGGACAGGCCGCACACCATCATGGTCGCGGCCGGGCGGACGTCGCCGAAGGCGGCGCGCAGCAGCGGCCAGCACGGCTCGAAGTCGTCGCGGTCGGGCAGCAGGTAGCGAACCCGGACCACGTCGGCCAGCGTGCACCCGGCCTGCGCCAGCGCCGCGGCGATGTTGGCCAGGGCCTGCCTGGCCTGCTCGGTCGCGTCGCCGGGGATCGTCATCGTGGCGTAGTCGAACCCGGTCGTCCCGGACACGTGGACCCAGTCGCCGTCTACCACGGCCCGGGCGTAGCCGATCTGCTCCTCGAAGGCCGAGCCGCCGAGGATCGCGCGCCGTTCACCCATGGCGCCGACGCTACCGGGTCAGGCGCCGACGTAGGCGGCCAGGTGCTCGCCAGTGAGGGTGGAGCGGGCGGCGGCCAGGGCGGCGGGCGTGCCCTCGAACACGACCCGGCCGCCGTCGTGGCCGGCCCCCGGCCCCAGGTCGATGATCCAGTCGGCGTGGGCCATGACTGCCAGGTGGTGCTCGATGACGATGACCGACTTGCCCGCGTCGACCAGCCGGTCAAGCAGCCCGAGCAGCTGCTCGACGTCGGCCAGGTGCAGCCCGGCGGTCGGCTCGTCAAGCACGTACACGCCGCCCGTGTCGGCCATGTGGGTGGCCAGCTTGAGCCGCTGCCGCTCGCCGCCGGACAAGGTGGTCAGCGGCTGGCCGATCGTCAGGTAGCCGAGCCCGACGTCGGCGAGCCGGGAGGCGATCGCGTGCGCGGCGGGCACCTTGGCGGCCCCGGCGGCGAACAGCTCCCTGGCCTCCTCGACCGGCATGGCCAGCACCTCGGCGATGTCCTTGCCGCCGAGCTTGTACTCCAGGACCTCAGCGCCGAACCGCTTGCCGCCGCACTCCTCGCAGGTCGTCTCGACGCCAGCCATCACCCCCAGGTCGGTGTAGATGACGCCGACGCCGTTGCAGTTGGGGCAGGCCCCCTCGGAGTTGGCGCTGAACAGGGCGGGCTTGACCCCGTTGGCCTTGGCGAAGGCGGTGCGTACCGGCTCGAGCAGCCCGGTGTAGGTGGCCGGGTTGCTGCGCCGGGAGCCGCGGATGGCCCCCTGGTCGACGAAGACCACGCCGGCGCTCCTGGGGACTGACTCGTGGATGAGGGAGCTCTTGCCCGACCCGGCGACCCCGGTGATGACGCACAGCACGCCGAGCGGCACGTCGACGCTCACGTCGCGCAGGTTGTGCCGGCTCGCGTGCCTGATCTCGATCGCGCCGGACGGCGCGCGGAAGGCGGGCTTGAGCGTGGCACGGTAGCCCAGGTGGCGGCCGGTCAGCGTGCCGCTGGCCCGCAGGCCCTCGACGGTGCCCTCGAAGCAGATGCTGCCCCCGGCCGGGCCGGCGCCAGGTCCCAGGTCGACGACGTGGTCGGCGATCGCGATCACCTCGGGCTTGTGCTCGATGACCAAGACGGTGTTGCCCTTGTCCCGCAGCCGCGCCAGCAGCCCGTTCATCCGCTGGATGTCATGGGGGTGCAGCCCGATGGTGGGCTCGTCGAAGACATAGGTGACGTCGGTGAGTGACGAGCCGAGGTGGCGGATCATCTTGACGCGCTGCGCCTCGCCGCCTGACAGCGTGCCCGAGGCCCGGTCGAGCGACAAGTACCCCAGCCCGATTTCCCCGAACGAGCCCAGCACCTGCCGCAGGGAGCCGAGCAGGGGCGACATCGACGGCTCGTCAAGCCCGGTCACCCAGTCGGCCAGGTCGCTGACCTGCATCGCGCACGCGTCGGCGATGCTGATGCCCGCGATCTTGACCGACCGGGCCGCCTCGGACAGGCGGCTGCCACCGCACTCGGGGCAGGGCGCGAAGCTAGCCGCCCGCTCGACGAAGGCCCGGATGTGCGGCTGGAGGGAGTCATGGTCCTTGGAGAACATCGACCTCTGCAGCCGCAGGATCAGTCCCTCGTAGGTCTGGTTGATGCCCGCGATCTTCATCCGGACCGGCTCGTGGTACAGCAGGTCGTGCAGCTCGGCCGGGGTGAAGTCGCGGACCGGCTTGTCGCCGTCGAAGAAGCCGGACTCGCTGTAGAGCCGGCCGCCCCAGCCGGAGCCGCTGTAGCCGGGGACGGTGATCGCCCCGTCGTTCACTGACCTGGTCTCGTCGTAGACCACGGTCAGGTCGATGTCGGGCACGGTGCCCAGGCCCTCGCAGCGCGGGCACATGCCGCCGATGCGGGTGAAGTTCCGCCGCTCCGCCTTCGCTGCGCCCTTCTCGACCGTGATCGCGCCGCTGGCCCGGACGGTGGCGACGTTGAACGAGAAGGCGTTCGGCCCGCCGATGTGCGGCTGGCCCAGCCGGCTGAACAAGATCCGCAGCATCGCGCTGGCGTCGGTGGCGGTGCCCACCGTGGACCGGGCGTCGCCGCCCATCCGCTGCTGGTCGACGATGATCGCGGTCGTCAGCCCGTCGAGGACGTCGACCTCGGGCCGGGCCATCGACGGCATGAACCCCTGCACGAACGTGCTGTAGGTCTCGTTGATCAGCCGCCGCGACTCGGCCGCGATCGTGCCGAACACCAGCGAGCTCTTGCCCGACCCCGAGACACCGGTGAACACCGTCAGCCGCCGCTTGGGGATCTCGATGCTGACGTCCTTGAGGTTGTGCTCGCGGGCGCCGTGCACCGTGATCAGGCCGTGGCTGTCAGCCGCGTGCGGCGCGGGCGACGGCGCCTCCGTCCTCGTGGCCATGATCATCTGCCTCCATCAGTAAGGGCGGGCCGCCCTGGGGGATCCCGGCGCCTGGCTGGGTACTTGTCTACCTGACCAGGGACGCTGGCGGGACCGGTGAGCGCCGCCTGGCCGCGCCGCGGTGACGTCCCTGGCGGCCATGCTAGGGGCGGACCCCTGACCAGTGCTTCTCCATTCCTGACCGATCCGCGCGCGGGCAGGACGGGGACGTCACAGCGGCCCGCCTGGTCGGCCAACGGCCGGGCGGCGACCAGGATGGCCAGTGATTGCGGTGCGAGGACGAGCGACGCAGGATTCTCCGCTGGGCCCAGGTTAGAGCCGGTCGAGGATTTCCTGGCGGATGAGGGCGGTGATGCTGGCACGGGGGGAGCCCGCCTCCACGTGGGCGGTGATGGTGACGACGGCCTCCTGGGGCGGGCAGACGAAGCAGAGCTGGCCGTAGCGGCCCGCCATGCGGTATGAGTCGCCGTCGGTCTCGCACCAGACGCCAAGGCCGTAGCGGTCGGCCATGCGGAAGCCCTCGGGGTCGTCCGGGTTCTCGGTGGGGACGCTCTCCCGGGCCAGGCGCGCGCAGTACTTCGCGGGGACGAGCTGACGGCCGTCGTGCCGCCCCTCGTCGAGCAGCAGCCT
>Ga0335072_10003068_pt1 | contig 25394 bp, 21 predicted proteins | sample Lox_Sample_21_FD_206725 | JGI IMG/M metagenome (GOLD analysis project Ga0335072, IMG submission 206725) | Soil microbial communities from Loxahatchee National Wildlife Refuge, Florida, United States - Lox_Sample_2.1 | ecosystem: Environmental > Terrestrial > Soil > Wetlands | place: USA...
TTCTCGGCGGAGCGCCCCATTCAAGCGGTCGACCAGCGGGATGCGGTGCCCATGCTGCAATCCCGCATCTTCACACACGTCAAATGAACCACTCAAGAAGCGCAAGCCTCGCACCTCCGCGCCGGTATGGCAATCACCGGCGCGTCCCGGGGCCTTCAGCCGAGGCCCAGGATCTGTCCGCGCCCGCGCAGCCGATGCTATACTTGGCTGGTTTCGGGAGTGCGGAGAAACGCTTGCAATTCCACACCTTCGACGCGGAGTACATTGCCAGGCTGCGGAAGGGCGACCCTCCCACGCAGGATCATTTTGTCGCCTATTTCACGGTTCTGCTCCACATCAAGCTGCGCCGCCGTTTGCAATCTCCGCAGGCCATCGAAGACGTGAGCCAGGAGACCTTCGCCCGCGTGCTGGCCCTGCTCCGGAAAGAGAATGCGCTGCGCCGGCCCGAGGCACTCGGGGCCTTCCTGAATTCCGTCTGCAACAATGTGCTGCTCGAGCATGGCCGGCAATCGCGGCGGACCGACTCCCTTGAAGACGAGGGCCAGGCGGAGCCTTCCGCTCCCGAAGTGGATATGGTGGGAAGGGTCGCCGCGGGGCAGCTGAGGGCCAAGGTGCGCGAGATTCTCGACGAGATGCCGGCCCGGGACCGCTCGCTGCTGAAGGCCGTCTATCTGGACGAGGAAGATCGCGACGCGGTGTGCCGGGAGTTTGGCGTGGATCGCGAGTATCTGCGCGTACTGCTCTTTCGCGCCAAACAGACCTTCAAGATCGAGTATCTGAAACGGGTCGGAACGGGATTTTATGCCGGGAAAGCATGAAGCGGCCGGAAGCGGGCCCGCACTAACCATTGGCACGAGCCCGCGGAGGAAACAGAGCCATGGAACATAACCAGGCAATTCATGGGATGCTGGCGGAGCGATACCTCCTGGACGAGCTTTCCCCCGGCGAGCGCGACGCCTTCGAAGAGCACATGTTCGGATGCGACGAGTGCGCCATCGATGTCCGCGCCACAGACGCATTTATGCGGGAGGCGAAGCAGCAGCTCGCCCGGTTTCCGTCGTCATCGCCTGTTGCGGCGCCATCGGATGTTTCGAGGAAGAGGGTGAAAGGAAGCCGCTGGTTCATCTCCCTGCGGCCCGCGTTCGCCTTGCCGGCGTTCGCAGCGCTGCTGGCCGTCATCGCCTACCAGAACTTCGCCACCATTCCGCATCTGCGCTCCGCTGCCACGGAGCCCCGCATCATGCCCTGGTCGCCGGTTCACCTGGGTTCGCGCGGCGGCGCCACGGCGGTGGAGGCGGTGCGCGGCCAGGGAGCGGTCCTGCTCATTCAACTGCCCGAGAGCACAAGCTACCCCAACTACTCGTTCGCGCTCACGGACGCGAGTGGAGATCGGCTCTGGTCCAGCACCGTGGCCGCGCCCGCCCCTGAGAGCAATGGTTCGCTTTCGCTGGTGATCCCGTCAACCAGCCTGAAAACCAGTTCGTATACACTGACGGTCTCGGGTATCTCCGCCGACGGCGCCTCCACGGAGATCGACCGTCGCGTCCTTGCCATTCACTTCGGCCCCTAGATTCTGACCGTCTCGAAAGGAAAGCAGAAACTCCCATGTCCGACCAGATCATCGAACGCCACCTCTACCACGCCGAGGCAACGGCCCTTGGCGGGCATCTCACGCTCCCCCTCGATCAGCAGATTCACCCCCAGGCTTACGCCACGCTCGGCGCGGACGGCGGCTACCTGTCGCAGCGCTCCGAGTTCTTCGCCATCGAAGAGGTCATGCGCTACGAGACGGCTTACACGCAGGTTGCGGGCAACGTGGATACCAAGGCCGGCCACGGCTGGAATACGCTGGTGAGCAGCGTTGTGGAGGGTCTTAACATACTCGACGTGCTCACCGCCGACCGCGTGGTCGCGCAGATCTCCACCGACCACCCGCGCGCGGGCTATATTCCGACCGTTACGTTTCTGGGCACGCGCTTCGAGGGGCTGCGCATCGCCGGCCATCCGGTGCATCTCGACCTCGACGTGAACCTGGTGGGAGACAGGCCCGCAAACGATGCGCCCTACATCGGCCAGAGCGGGTTGATGGACCGGGTGCAGCGGCAGCACGACCGCATCCTCGGCGCCCCGGACGTCCCCGCGGAGGTGGCCAGCCGCTTCAAGGAGATGACGACGACCACGCAGGCCGGCGGCAACCAAAGCGCCGCGCTGGAGTGTTCGCTGGTGAACCAGGCATCGGGAGGCCACCCCGGACGATGCTTCGGGCACGTGATCGACGTGCCCAACTTCGGCAAGATCTACCTGGCGGTGCTGCGCGTGGAGGAGTCGGATTACAAGCCCGGCACCACGACGCCGAGGAGCACGACCTTCAGCCTGTCGATGATCGAGTGCAAGTTCGGGTGCTCGATCGCGGGGAACGCGTCGATGGCGCGAGCCGTGGTCAACGGGCAGGGGCAACCCTAGAGCCCTATTGCGGTTCGAGACCGACCCAAACTATCCCGTTGGCTCGCGAATTAGAGGAAGGTATATTTGCATCGTAGTGTCCACCTCACTGCGATCGAATGCCGTCGTGAATCGGGTCCGGCGACTCTGGCGTCTTCGTTGGCCGGGACGCATTCTGTTTGCCTGTGCACTGCTGCCGCTCATGCTGGTTCCACTTACGGATACCCGCCCCAGCGATCCGCAAGCCGAGTTTGACCTCGCCACGCAGTTATTCCTGCACGGCTATCTCGAAGCAAGCCAGCAGAGGGCCGATTGGGGATATAGGAGATACCTGGCTGCCGACCCCGAATGGGCGGCGAAGTTCTCGCGGCTGGAAGCCGAAGATATGCTGTGGCGGGGGATGTATGACGCCGCCCTCCGCCTGACGAATACACAGCAGGCTGACGCGGGCAGCATGGAAGACAACATTCAGCGGCTGGCGATCGAAAGCGTGGCCTATACCCGATTGCATCAATTTGCAAGGGCCGATGAAGCACTCGCCAGGGCGGAGAGCTCGTGTACGAGTCTGCCCTTCGGGGCCTGTGGCAGTGTGCTGAGGGCGCGTGGCATACTCGCCATGGAGAGAGGACAGTTGCTGGCTGCGCGCCACTGGTATCTCGAATGCCTTTCGCTTGCCCGCAGCCGCAACAATCGCTGGCTCACAGCCAATGCTCTGCTGAACCTCGGATGGGTGGCGCTCGAGCGCGAACGGTATGACGAAGCGGTCGATTGGACCACGCCGGCGCTCTCGGCAGGCATCCGTATTGGAAACGAAAACCTTGTCCAAGGCGCTTCGGGAAATCTCGGATGGGCTTACTTCAAACTTGGGGACAGGGAAAGGGCGCTTGGCTTATTCCTCGATGCCGCCACGCACGCGCGAAAGTTAGGGAGCCTTCGGGCGGAGCTCAACTGGCTCACTACTGCGGGATACGTTTATCTGGACGAGGGGGATCTGAAACAGGCATCCGCGCTCTATCTCCGGGCCCTTGCTCTGGCACAGCAACTTGACAGCAAAGCAGACATTATTACTTCCCTGGAAGCTTTGGCCCTCGTGTCGATTGATTCCGAAGATCTGGATGCCGCGGAGAGATACGTCGATGAAGCCGCTCCGCTGATCCGTGCGAGCGGCAACAGGCTCGACGAGCTCGACATACTTCTTGCGCAGGGCAGAATCGCGGCCGGCCGGCGCGAGAATAAGCAGGCGGAGACGATATTTGAAACCGTACAGAGCGATCCGGCCGGCCAGACCTCCATGAAGCTGGTGGCCGGTCATGAGCTGGCCCGGCTGTATGAGACAGAAGGCGATCTCACGGCGGCGGATCGGAGTTACCAAGCAACCCTGGCGGCCTTCGAGGCAGCGCGCACGGAATTGAGCAACGAGGAGTCGAAGATCTCCTTTCAAGCCAACGCGACCGATATTTACGACGACTACATTGACTTTCTGGTGAGCCAGCACAAGCCCGACGAAGCTCTCGCCGCCGCCGACCGCAGCCGCGCACGCACGCTCGAGCAGGGCCTGGGCGTGGCGGGGCCCGAGCAGCGGTGGAGGGCCGCGTCGCTTCATCCGGCCGCCATTGCGCGGGAGACCGGTTCCACGCTGCTCTTTTACTGGCTGGGCAAAAGGCAGTCGTATCTCTGGGCCATCACCCCCGCAAAGACCGAGCTCTATCCGCTTCCCGCCGAGAGCGTGATTGCGCCACTGATTGAACGGTACACGCAGACCCTTCAGGGCCCGGAGGATCCGCTCGAATCCGGCGACCCGGACGGGCGCTCGCTTTACCAGATGCTGGTGGCACCCGCGAGGGCGCTGATCCGCCCGGGCGCGCGGGTGGTGATTCTCGACGACGGGATCTTAAGTAAGTTGAATTTCGAGACCCTGATCGTTCCCGGCGCAGGCGGCCTCGGCTCGCCGCATGGCAGGCACTACTGGATCGAGGACGCGACGCTGGTCTCGGCGCCGTCGCTGCTGATGATGGCCAGCCATCGGACGGGGCGCGCCGCCAACCGCAGGCTGCTCCTGCTCGGCAACGCGGTTTCAGCCGACCCGGATTATCCCGAGCTGCCCATGGCCGCCAGGGAGATGCGGGAGATCGAAGATCAATTCCGGCCCGGCGAGGGGACCGTTTTCTCGGGCGCGCGGGCGACTCCCGCAGCTTATCTTGCCAGCGATCCGGAGCGCTACGGCTACATCGATTTTGTGACCCATGCGACGGCCAGCAGCACCGATCCGCTGGACTCGGCGATCGTGCTCTCGCCCGATCCCGCTGCCGACGATGCTTTCAAGCTTTACGCCCGGCAGATTCTGGCACGGCCCATCGATGCCCGCCTGGTCACGATCTCGGCCTGCTACGGGAGCGGGACGCGCGCGTACGCCGGTGAGGGCCTGGTGGGCCTGTCGTGGGCCTTCCTGCGCGCCGGCGCGCACAACGTGATCGGCGCATTATGGGAGGTGAGCGACGAGAGCACGCCGAGGCTCATGGACGCGCTCTACCAGGGACTCGGCGAGGGGATGCCGCCCGCCGCCGCGCTGCGCAACGCCCAGTTGGCCCTGCTCCATGGGCACGGCAGCTTCAGCCGGCCCTACTTCTGGGCGCCGTTTCAGCTTTATTCCGGCCTATGACCTTTCCCAACTTCGGCAGAAACCGCAGCCGGCAAAGAAACCATCGGGCGACAACGATGAATGTGGTTCATCTGTTTGCCGACGATGTGGCAACTCTGTATTCGATCTGCCGGCGTGCGGATCGTGAAGGCCCTCGTTCGTAAAGACTATGGGCAGGACGCGTTCGTCTTTGAAGATCCCGACGGAAATCGCATCGATGCCGGGCAGCGCACAACATAAAACGCGGCATAACCTCACCGCCGCGACGGCCGTATGGCGCACCTGCGGTTGCCTCCATCGCAGACCCTGGCATATTCTGTAGACATTCCGGTCTCTTCGGGTTACAGTAACTCTCACTGCTCGCGGGCGAACAGGTTTCCCATGCGCCCCAGTCATCGCGGGGTTGAAACCAGGTCAGTCCTGAATTGCGGTCCACTCCATGGGAAGGACAGGGCCGGTCCTATTCGCTGGCGAGAGCGGCAATCCGCGGAGATTACAAAATACAGCATTCAAGCCGCGAACTCCGGTTGTGCAGTTCCCCGTCTGCAAGCGAATCTGGAGGATAGCTATGCGAGTTTTTCGCCCACATCGAGGGTTTTCCGTGCTGGCCAGTGCAATCGCATTCAGTTTCCTGGCGCTGGCTTTTGTCCTGCACGCCCAGGAGATTACGTCGATTACGGGCGCCGTCACAGATACGACGGGCGCCGTGGTGCCGGGTGCGGACGTGATTCTTCAGAACGCGTCGACGGGAGCGAGCTACAAGGCTGTTGCCAACGCAGAGGGTTCGTACACGATCTCCGATGTGCCGCCGGGGCCCGGCTACAAGATCACTTTCACTCACGAGGGCTTCAGCCCCACGGTCATTACCGGCATCTACCTGAACGTGAGCACCACGCGCACGCAGAACGGGACGCTGCACGTGGGCAGCGCTTCGCAAACCGTGCAGGTGTCAGCCGCATCGCAGGGAGAGACGCTGAATACCACGGACGCGACCATCGGCAACAACTTCCAGGTTTCGATGCTCAACGATCTCCCGGTGCAGAACCGCGACAGCCCGGCGGCCCTCTTTTACCAGCAGCCGGGAGTTACGCTGACCGGTGCGGTCACCGGCGCCCGCACCGACCAGAGCAACGTTACGCTCGACGGACTGGAGATGAACGACGATGCGACGGGTGGTTTCGGCGACATCGTCAGCGAGGCGCCGGTCGACTCGGTGCAGGAGTTTCGCGGGGTTGTAGGCGACCCGGACTCGAGTTCGGGCCAGGGCAGCGGCGGCCAGTTCGAGCTGGTCACCCGGAGCGGCACCAACCAGTTCCACGGCCTGCTGGACGAGTATCATCGCGACACCGACACCGAGGCCAACGACTGGTTCAACAATAACGCCGGCGTTCCCCGCCCTCCTCTGGTCCGCAACCAGTTCGGCGGCAACATTGGCGGGCCCATCTGGAGAAACAAGGCTTTCTTCTTCTTCGACTACGACGGCCGCCGGGACGCGCGGAGTATCGTGGTGGACCGCACGGTTCCGCTTCCCCAATACCTTCAGGGCGAGGTTGGCTACATCAATCAAAGCGGCGCGACCACCTACCTGTCGCCCAGCCAAGTGGCCGCGCTCGATCCGCAGGGCATCGGCTGGGATCAGGCCGAGTTGAAGCTCTTCAACAGCGCCTATCCCTCTTCCGGCCCCAACGACACCACCGGCGACGTCGGCGACCTTGTCAATACGGCGGGCTACCGCTTCAACGCGCCCGATCCCTACGTCGAAGACGTCTATGTGGAGAGAATCGACTACACGCTCAACGACAAGATGAAGCTCTTTGGCCGCGCCACCGTGGCGCGCAGAAACTCGATCGAAAATCCCAAAGAGTTCCCCGGCGACCCCACCTACACCTTTCCCTTCTACGACCGGAGCTATAACTGGGCCGTCGGGCACACCTGGATCATCAGCAGCAACAAGTTGAACCAGGCCGAGATCGGCGAGACCTATGAGGACTTCGATTTCGGGGTCACCTACAACCCCTATGGCACCGACCAGTACACCTTCGGCGGGCTCAGCGGCCCTTACAACGGCGGCAATAACGCGCAGGCCCGCACCTTTCCCATTCCCATCCTGCGCGACGACTTCAGCTGGGAGAAGGGAAGGCACAGCTTCAGCTTTGGCGGCACCTTCAAATGGGAGTCCCCGCAGGGATTCGCCGACGAAAACTACTACTTCCCCTCCGTGGGCGTCACCGGCAACACCAACTTCACGACTCTCTCGCCCAATCTTCGCCCCGCCGACATCAGCTCCAGTTCCAGCGCGGTCAACATCTACGACACCGCTTTTTCGACGGCGCTGGGCGCTGTGGCCGACGTCTCCGGCAACTTCAACTACAACAACAAGGGATCCGCGCTCAGCCAGGGCTCCGGGCTCACTCTCACTTACCGGAGCTACGAGACCGAACTCTACTTCGGCGATTCTTGGAAGATCACCCCGAACCTCACGCTGACCTACGGACTGCGCTACCAGAATTACTCGGTGCCCTATGAGATCCACGGCGGCGAAGCGGTGCCGCAGATGATGTCGGGCTCTTCGGTCTCGGCCTTCAACTTCGATAAGTATTGGGCCGACCGCATCCAGCAGAGCGAGGCGGGCATCTCCTCCTACACAGCGATTCCGTTCTTCCAGTACATCTACGGCGGAAAGGCAAACCATGCTGCCGGCTACTACAATCCCAACAACAAGGATTTCTCGCCGCACGTCGCCTTTGCCTTCACCCCCGGCGCCGACAAGAACACCGTAATCAGCGGTTCGATCAACGTGGTTCACGACCACACCGTGGTGAACGCCCTTCAGTTCCTGCAGTTGCAGTCTTCCGGCCTCTTTGAAGCCAACAACAGCAATCTGTTTGGAACGGCCGGCGACCCCACGGCTACCCTCGCCACATCCTCTCCATCCGCAGGCGGCGCCCCGCGCTTTGGCGGCCTCGGCACCCCGCCGCCTGCGCCCTCCGCGCCCACCATCTCCTCGCCGTATACGCCGTATGTGGCCTCGGGATTTCCCTATGGCCTCCCCTACGGCGAAGGCAATATCGTCATGAACCCCCAGCTCAAGACCCCTTACAGCATCGAGTACGATCTGGGCTTGCAGCATCAGTTTCCGCGGGGTTTCATCCTCAAGATCAACTACGACAGCCGCCTGGGGCGCCGCTTACTTGCGGAAGCCGACGCCAGCCAGCTTATTGACTTTCCCGACAACACCGGCCTCTCCAACCAGACCATGGGCCAGGCGTTTGGCGCGCTTACCACGCAGCTTCGGCAGAATGCCGGCCTCGGGCCCCTGGGCGCCATCCTGGCCGTCACTCCCCAGCCCTGGTTTGAGGATGTCATCACCCCCGGAGCCGGAGTTGCCAACGGCTTTGCCAGCAACACCCAGATGATCGCCTACGACGCCTATCCCTATCCGCAGCGCGGCGACTTCTCCGATGCCATGTACGTGCTCTCGACCATTGGATTCCCCAGTTCCATCCTTCCGCCCAACGTGGGCATGGCCTCCCAGTACGCGACCAACACCGTCTGGACCAACAAGGGCTTCTCCGACTACGACGGGATGCTGGTGACTCTCCACAAGAACACCGGCTTCGGCCTGAGCTTCGACTTCAATTACACCTGGTCGCACTCCATTGACAACGTCTCAGCCCCCGCCGACTTCGTCGCCGAAAGCCAGGGATTCGGGTTTATCTGCGATGTCGCCCGTCCGCGCGAGTGCCGCGGCAACTCCGATTTCGACGTCACCAACTACTTCAACGGCAACTTCATCTACACGCTGCCCTTCGGCCGCGGCCAGACCTTTGGCGCCAACATCCCCTTCTGGCTGAATGAGGCCGTTGGCGGCTGGGAGATCAGCGGCATCCCCACCTGGCACACCGGCAACGCTTACAACGCCAGCTCGAACGCCTATGTCGCCGGCTTCGCCAATAATGCCCCCGCCACGCTGATCGGACCGCCCGGCCTGCTGAAGGTCAAGATCCATGGCGGCGACGGGCAGCCCCTGGCCGCGTTTGCCGACTCCACCGCGGCGCTGGCCGCCTTTACCGGTCCTACCGGCTTCGCCGTCGGCAGCCGCAACAACCTCCGCGGTCCCGGCTACTTCAACATCGATCTCGGCCTGGGCAAGACCTTTCCGCTCTACGGCGACAGGGTCAACCTGAAGTTCCGATGCGACGCCTTCAACGCGCTGAACCATCCCAACTTTGCGTATCCCGGCGAAGTGGTCAACGGCGTCGTCACCGGCAGCGCGGACATTACACAATCCAACGGCGTGCCGTTCGGCACAATCGGAAGCACAGTGATCCCGCCAGGCTCCGACCTCGCCTCCCGTGTGCTCCAGGGCGCTCTGCGGCTGGAGTTCTGAAACATCGCTGCACGCACTGCGACGTTGGCCGCACTTCAACTTTTGGAGTCGGGCCATCACGGGGCGTTAGGCCATTCTATTGCTGCCTCGACAGACGGCGGCGAATCGTCGACGACGGTGAGAGGTGGCTGGGGACAGGGATTCGCGCGGCGGGAACAAAGCGGCGATAGCGGTTCCAGGGTTGATGGACCCCGAAGCGACACCATCAAGTCGCCGCAGCCATCGGGGCGCGGCGACCTTGAATGATCTCAGGGACGGGTATACCTGGCCTGAAACCGCTCCAAGAGAGAGGCGACCTCCGGCGTCAGGTGGAGGCGGCCGCACTCGGCCCGCAGGAAGGCTGCCGGCTCGGGAACGGTTTTGAGGGCGTAACGGAGCCAGGAGAGGCGCATAAGCCAGAGGGCCCGATCGAGGTCCTGGGCTCCGCGGATGCGGAAGGTGGTCCAGCCGGAGTCGGGGAGGAAGTGATGCTGCCCGGCGAGGCCCGCGGCGATAAGGGCGTCGCGAAGGGGGCGGGTGAAGGGAAGGTCGAGGACGCCCCAGAGGTGAAGGTGGCCGATCTCGGCGCGGTTGAAGCGGAACTGGCGCGCGGCGAACTGGTGGGGATGCACAGAGACCGAGGGCCAGGAGAGAATCTCCTGTTCAAAGGTCTTGGCAAAGGAACTCATGGGGCAAAAACTCCGCGCAGGGCTATGGACCGTAAGTACGCCAGGTGAGCAGTTCGGGCTTGGCGGCCTCGGAGCCGCGAAGACGCACAACAAACAACCCCTGGAAGGACGCCGGAGCCGGGTCTCCCGCCCGCCAACCCATGTGCCTGAGAGCCTGCAGGAGCCAGTCGTCGTCGGTGAGTGTCCGCGCCACCTGCCCAAGCGCCCTGGTTTGATCCGAGGCCAGGATCGTGATCACGCCTTCGCCCGAGGGGTTGGGGACACGCGTCACGACCGCAAACGCGTCCCGTTCACTCTCGCGCGGAGGCTGATTGAGAAGAGCCGTGGTCCCGGGTCCGCATTGCATCAGCAACGCCGGTTTGCGTGCGCTCAACCGCTTCCGCTCTTCCGCAGCGGCCTCCGGCGAGGAGTGTTTCACCGTGACCGAGCCGAAGCTGTCCATATCCATGCAGATTTCCAGATGCCGGCCGTCGTTGTTGAGAAACTCCCGGATAAATGGATTGGTGCGGGGATTTCCCAGCAGGATCGGCGAGCAATCGTCTATGTCTTTCTGCGCCATCTGGTAACTGATGCACTGCCCCACGGTGAGGCTGGCCGCATCAGCGAACCATCGCTGGATGGTATCCCGCGCGTCGGTCTCGCCGCGGAGAAGGTATAAGTGAGATACATATACGCCGTCATGGTATAAGTCGGGATGGTCCCGCTTCAGCCTGGCCAAGGCGAGTTCCGAATTCATCTCGTCCTGATTGATCTCCACGAAGCGAAAGACCATTTGTTTTACAGGGTCGCGATAAAACAACGGAGCATTGCAAACTACTGTGCACTTACCCGACCGGATATGTTCCCACCAGAATCCAATGGTAACTCGCGGATGATCCTGCTGCTGGATAAACCGCAGGCGGTGACCGCCTTTGGAGTTTCCCTGTTCAAGCTCCACGCGCCATTTCTGATTGGCGCTGTGCCTCAGGTTGTATTGGCTGATCGACCGGCGTAGCTCCTCGAGATGGTGGCGTGTGCTATCGGCCAGCTTTTGTTTGTCGATGTTTTTCGATTTCCGGGCCGGGTCAGGGAGGGTTTCGAGTCCGATGGTGAGGGCTCTGAAACCACTCTCTTCACGCCTGTGAAGGAACAGAAAGCGCAAGATTCGGACGCGGGTCTCCGCTCCCGTTCCATGAAACCATCGCGACTCGATCATCTCGTCGATGAGAGCCGCCTGCTCTTCGTCATCGTCCTCTCGCGACGGTCTCGGCATCAAGCACCTCGTTCGGCTTCATGGCACCTCATGGTAGCACACCCCTTCTACAGGCCGGCCCATGGTGCGCCATTCGGATTCATATAAATATAAGAAAATAAACAACTTATTGTTGACATCGTCGAGCTTTCAGATGGACAATCAAGACACTTGATCGCGGATGCGATCGGGGCGAAAGGAGGCAAGACCTTATGATCTGCACCAATTGCGGCAAAGAAATGATCCCGAGCGCAGTCGAATCCACGCTCATGCGAAACGTACTCCGGTGCCCGCAATGCGGCTACCGGTCCACTCACGTCAGTACAGCGGGGTGGCTGATTCGTGGAGGCTTATTCCTGCTCTCCTCGACCTTTGGCGCACCCATCGACTTTGGCGGCTTCTGATCGCCAGGGTCGGCTAAAGGAGAACAGCCATGTTGACTTGCCCAGAATGTGGATCCTCGGAACTTCGCCTTCGCGATGGGGAATCGTCACCGGCCGTGCAATGGTTCAGCTGTCCCAGCGGTCACAGGTTCTCGCATCGGACCCTGGGAGGGAAAGCGGCGGAGTTTTCAGGCCTCATCATTGCCGCGGCCGTGGTAACTCGCCTCTTTCTCGATCACCACGGCTTCTTCGATGGCGTGGACGACTTCTTCGGTTCTGTCTAACTCGTTCGACCGAATGGAGCCAGGAAAGCCTTCCGGAACCGGAGCTTGTTACTAACTTTTCAGTAGACGCGAATGTCGATGGCGGGCCCCGGAACCGGCTGCTGTTGACCGAGTTAGTTACTCCAGGCCGGATTCTTCGCAGCCGATTGCACCATAACTCTGCAGAAAGGAGGTCAAAGCCATGCGCAAAGGAATCAATGCGGCATCACTGATCGTGTCAGCCGGTCGCTTCCCCAAGGTAAGCCCCAAGTTCACGACGAAGAACTGGGAAAGCGGCGAAGGCGGCGGATCCGATCACGGCGAGTCCCCGTCCGATACGTAGCCAACGGGAGCCCGTCCCCGGGGCGGGCTCTTCTTTCCTTCACTCGACTTCAACTCCGGAGGCATGTCATGAAGTTTTCCGATCTGTTGTCACCCGTCTCCCCAGAGGTCTTCTTTGCGGAGTACTACACAGAGAAGGCCCTCTGCATCCCCGGAACGGCTGGAAAGTTCCAGGGCATCTTCAGCTATGCGGAGCTGAACCGGATTCTGAACTCGGGCCCCATCCCGCTGCCGACACTGAAGATCGCCCGTCAAGGCAAGCCCGTCGCAGCCGGAGACGCCATCGCCATTTTGGATGCGCTCCAATCCGGTGCAACTCTGATCATCGACAAGATCGACACCTACTGGCGCCCCCTGCGCGACCGCATCAACGAGTGGAGCGAGGCCCTGGGCGAGCCCCTGCAGGTGAATCTCTACCTTTCGCAGCCCGACATGCAGGGTTTCCTTACCCACTACGATACGCACGACGTGTTCATCCTGCAGATCGCGGGGCAAAAGCGCTGGCGGATCTTCGAACCCACGGTGCAATTCCCCACCTGGGAGCAGAAGGATCACGACCGCAGCGTCCCGGATACACCGTATATGGACGTGAACCTGGGCCCGGGAAACCTGCTCTACGTGCCGCGCGGGCACTGGCATGACGCCACGGCGCACGACGAGACCTCGATGCATCTGACCGTCGGCATCAACGCCCCTGTCGCGGTCGATTACCTCACCTGGCTCTCCAACGAGTTGAGGAGCCGCGCATTGTGGCGCCGGAATCTATTCCCGCCGGGTTCACACACGGCCGATGCCGCGGATCGCCGCCGTCAGATCCAGGCACGGGTCTCAGAGCTCGAGGCCGATCTTCATGCAACTTTTGCCGGCGAGGAGACGCTTGCCGCTTACGAGTCCTACTGCAGGGCATCGGCCAAGAAGTCTTTCGCCTTCGATCTTCCCGCCCAGCTCGGAGCTGTCGCCGACATCGGCGCACGCGCCTTTTATCGTCTTCCCGGCCAGCAGGTTTGGATCGACCAGGATGGCGGCGCAGGGGTTGTCCGGGTGGCCGTCGAAGACAGGCTTTACACCCTGGATGCGGCCGCCGGGCCGTTGCTGCAGCGCATCTTCTCCAGCAACGAATTCGACTTTGGAGAGCTCGCCCGCGTGAGCCCGGATCTCGACACGGCGCTCATTGAAGACCTGCTGTCGCGTCTCGTCCTCGACGGCGTGATTCACATCAGGGAAGCGCATGCGCAGCCCGTTGCCGTATCTGCGGCCTGAACACAGCCAACAACCAACCCGAAAGGAGACCACATGTCATCCAATGAACGTTGCTGGTGCGGTAAACCAGTCCAGAAGAGCGAACTTGAGTCCTCCGTAATCGAATCGGTGTTCCGCTGCGAGGCAGGACATCGCCTTGCGCGTCAGACGGCTCTCAAGCAAATTGCTTCCGTGGCTCCCCTGGCCACCCTGGGAGTGATTCTCGGGGGCATCGATCTGAGCTGGATCGACGGCGGCAGTTAGGGCCTTCGGGCATGGTCGGCCGGCCAGCTTATCCGCCGCGCCGCATCGATCCTGCACGCGGGGAGGTCGATTGACTCCATCTGCGGATTCGCCGTGGCGGCCTGCCTGATGACGTATTCCTGCGAGGTGCAGAAGTAGCGGGGGGTGATGCGGGGGCGGTCGCGCGGACAAACTAGCCGCAGAAGAACTGGCGGGCACCGGCCTTGCCGAAGCTGACGCCGTACTTCCCTTCCCGGCGGCTGCGCTGCTCGCGATGGACGGTGAGCTTGCTGTTAGAGCATTTTCGCTTCACTTGTCAACATTGCTGCATTCTTCAAGGTGGCCTTTTCTTAAGAAATAGCCACTCGGCAGTACTGGTTCTGTAAGCAGTAGAAGCGAAAATGCTGTAATGATTTCGCTGAGATCGCCGGCGCCTTGGGCGCGGGGGTCATGCTGCGCCCGGGCGGTGCCAGGGCCAGGAGAAGTGCGCACGCGCTGATTGAGATTTTTTCCATGTTTCGGCCTCCACAGCCGGCATCTTTGGATAAGTGTCTGCGGTAACGGCGGGCGGCGGGTATTCATGAACGACCGGGCGGAGATGGCGCCCGGGTGGTTGCGATTCACGATCACACTCTTTGCGCCGATAAGGGAGACAGAACCGGTGCGCCCTCCGCCGCGCGGTTGGGCCCGGTCACGAGCGGTTGGGCCAGTCACGCGCGGTTGGGCCAGCCCAGAGGATGAGGCGGTTGGGAAGGGCCGCACCGACAGGGGGTTGAGAGGATGGGAAAGCGACTCGGTCTCGAGCAGCTTCTGACACTGGGCTTTGGGCTGGTTCTGTTGACGGCCGCTTTCAGCGGGCTGATGGCGGTCCGCTGCCTGCTGGAGATGCGCGCGGCGGGGGCGGCGTTTGCGCGCGAGTCGCAGCACGCGCTGCTGGCGCAGCAGATGCTGATGCTGCAGCAGCGGGAACAGGCGACCTCGCGGGCGTATTTTCTTGAGCCGGCCGAACACGGGGACGTACGCTGCGCCGAGGCGGCGCACCAGTTTGCGGGGATCTCCGCGGAGCTGGCCGCGGACACCGGCGACGCCGGGGCACGGGAGAAGCTGGAGCGGATCGACGACACCTGGAGCGCGGGCGAGACCGAACTCCGGAAGATGTTCGGCCTGGGGCGGCAGGGGAAGAACGACCTGATGCTGGCCGAGCTGCCGACTTCGGTGGCGCTGAGCAAGAAGATCCAGAACGCGGTGACGGACTATGTTTCCTACACCGAGGCGGCGGCCGGGGCGCGATGGCGGGAGGAGCAGGCGGTCTCGCGCCGGGCGCTGTGGATCACTTCGCTGCTGATCGTGCTGGGCCTGCTGGTGGCCGTATGCGCGGGAGTGGCGACGATCCGGACGGTGAGCCGGCGGGTGAGCACGGCGCGGAGGGGGTTGGAGGCCATCGCGGAGAAGGATCTTTCGGGTGCGGAGATCGAGGTCTACACGCGGGACGCCGTGGGGCAGACGTTGCGGTCAGTGAACAGGATGAAGGAGTCGCTGACGGGCGTGATCGGGGAGCTGCTTCAGATCGGGAGCCAGGTTTCGTCGGCGGCGACGGAGCTGGCGGCCTCGGCGCAGAGCGCGGCGCAGAGCGCGGACGATCAGCGGGCGCAGACGGACCAGGTGGCGTCGGCGCTGACGGAGATGGCGAGCTCGGTGGCCGAAGTGGCGAGGCGGACAGCGATCGCCTCCGACTCGGCGGGCAAGGCGGCGGCAGCAGTGCGGCAGGGCCAGGAGGCGGTGACGCTGACGGCCGGGAAGATGGCCGAGATTGCGGAGCGGTCGGCGCTGTCGGCGGGGACGATTGAAGAGCTTGTGGCGCAGTCGGAGGCGATCGGGCGGGCAGCCAGCCTGATCCGGGAGATTGCGTCGCGGACGAACCTGCTGGCGCTGAATGCGGCGATCGAAGCGGCGCGCGCGGGAGAGAGCGGCAAGGGCTTCGCGGTGGTGGCGGGCGAGGTGCGGCGGCTGGCGGAGCAGACCGGGGCGGCGACCGGGGAGATCGAGGCGATGGTCGGGGGTGTGCAGTCGCAGGCGCGGAACGCGCTCGAGAAGGCGCACGCCGAGCGCGGCGAGATCGCGGCGGGGGTGAGCCTGACGGCGACGGCACGGGAGTCGTTCAAGGCCATTGAGGCGTCGGTGAGCGAGGCGGACGCGATGATGGGCCAGATCTCGGCGGCGGCGCAGCAGCAGGCCGCGACCACCGAGGAGCTGAACACCAACGTGCACAATATTGCGCAACTGATCGCCCACGCGGCGCGGACGGCGCACGAGTCGTCGGATGCGTCGGCGGAGCTGAGCAGGTTGTCAGAGCAGATGCACAGCCACCTGGTGCAATTCCGGTTGCCGGGGGCGGATGCGCCGGCAGGCCCTGGAGCGGAAGCCCCGTGGAAAAAATCGTTGCTGGCGTCGGCGGCCGATTGAGGGGCCGGGGGGCGCAGGGTTTGGGGGACCGGGAGCGCGGGATTTGGGGACCGGCGAAATCGGGACGGGCTACAATCGCAGAATGACCGGGCCGGCGAGGAATGCGGAGCAGAAGCCGGGGCGCGGAGTGCGGCTGACACGGGCGCGGCGGACCGCGGTGCTGAAGGCGCTGGCCGATCCGCGGCGGTTCGAGCTGCTGGAGCGGATCGCCCAAAACGCCTGCCCGCTGGGTTGCGCCGAGGCGCGGGCGGCGCTGCCGATCTCGGCGGCAACGCTGTCGCACCACGTGAAGGAGCTGGAGACGGCGGGGCTGATCGAGGTGCGGCGCGAAGGGAAGTTCCACTTCCTGGCGTTGCGGCCGGGGGTTCTGGAGGCCCTGGCGGAGGTGCTGGCGGGGCTCGTGGGGAGCGGGTCAGCGAGTTAGCGAGTTGGCAAGTTAGCGAGATAGCGGGTTGGCGGGCGGTGGTCGAGAGCGCTTGTGCGCAGTCCCACCCTTGCCGCGCACGAGCCGGAAAAAAATGGGTCACCGCGGCCCATTGCGCAGCATCATTTTTGACAGATCCCGAGATTGGGGCACGGGCGCCCCGGCGGATTTCCACAGGGTTTCTGAATCCGCGCAGAGGGGTCGCTAATCAATTCGATGGTTGTCGAAATGTCGAAGTGATGGCGTTTCGACGAGGAGAGAGAGATGAACACGGATCTTAAAGGCAAGGTGGCGCTGGTGACGGGTGCGTCGAAGGGCATTGGGGCGGCGATTGCGCGGGAGCTGGGCGCGCGGGGCGCGGCCGTGGCAGTGAACTATGCAGGTGACAAGAAGGGCGCCGAGAAGGTGGTAGCGGCGATTGAAGCGGCGGGCGGCAAGGCGATTGCAGTGCAGGCGGACCTGGCGAGACCGGACTCGGCCGGGCCCCTGGTGGAGACGGCGGCCAAGGAACTGGGGCCGATCGACATCCTGGTGAATAACGCGGGTGTGTATGAGTTTGCGCCCATCGACCAGGTGACTCCGGAGCATTTTAACAAGATGTTCAACGTGAATGTGCTGGGGCTGCTGCTTACGACGCAGGCGGCGCTGCGGCACTTTGCGCCACGGGGCGGGAGCATCATCAATATCGGCTCAGTGGCGGCGGATGGGATCGGCGGAGCCTCGGTCTACAGCGCGACGAAGGGTGCGGTGGACTCGATCAGCACTGCGCTGGCGCAGGAACTGGGGCAGCGGAAGATCCGCGTAAACTCGGTGAATCCGGGGATGATCGCGACCGAAGGCGTGGGGGCGGCTGGTCTTCTGGGCAGCGATTTTGAGAAGCAGGCCGTGGAGCGGACGCCGCTGGGGCGAATCGGGCAGCCGGACGACGTCGCGACGGTGGTCGCGTTCCTGGCTTCGGACCAGGCCGGCTGGGTGAATGGTCAGACGATCCAGGCGGCGGGAGGGTCGAGGGTGTAAGGCAGTGAATCGTGGTCAGTGTTCAGTGATCAGTGGTCAGTGCCACCGGTTGATGGCCGACGGGTGGTAGTCCGCAAAACCATGAGATTGTGGCTGTGGCGCGGCGAAACGGGAAAGGCTGCCGCCCTCGGTCCGATGAAGATGCATTGACGAGTTGGGCTCCAGCGGGTACTCGGCGCTGGGGCCTTTTGTTTTGCACGGGGGGCGAAAACGGTTGAGTGGCAACGGAGGCGGGGAGTTCGCGCTTCTTACTACAGCAGGCACAGCGGTTGCTGTGGCAGGGAGAGCGCGGGTGGGGTGGAGAGTTGCGTTGAGCGGGCGCGGCAGTTGAGACGGTTCGACGCTGTGCGTTAGGATGGGCTTCGGCCTGGGATGCGCCGGCGGGACCGGTTTCGACGACGGCAGAAACGGGTTGCGAGGTGCGGACGCGGCGGGGAGAGCGGGTTCTGTGACGATGGAGTTCCACATTGCGCGGAGCGCGCGGGAGCGGTACGGGTTCCGGGAGTCGCTGTTCTCCTATAACGGGAACGTGGTGCTGGCGAGTATGCCGGCGTGCCGGGAGCTGACGCACCGGATGAACCAGGTGCGGGAGGCCGATAAGCACCCCGAGCGGGCGGTGCACGCGGGGGCGCTGTACGCGATGGGGCTGATCGACGAGGCGAGCCACGTGCTGATGGCGCGCTACAGACAAAATGTGGACCCGCAGGTGATGCAGGCGGCGCTCGATTGGTTTGGCGGGCAGGTGGGGCCGGAGCAGGTGGATAAGCTGCTGCTCACGTTTGTGGAGCTTTTTCCGGGCCAGAGCGTGATGCGCGGGGACGAGACGCCGGCGGAGTGGCTGGCGGGGTCGACGGGGAGCGTGACGCATCGCGAGGCGGCCCTGGAAGAGCTGATGCTGCTGTGGACGGCGAACCGGAACGAGGCGTTTCAGCCGTTCGAGGAGCTGTTTGCGGAAAAAGAGCTGGCGGAGCGGACCGCATACCGGAAGGTGACGGCGCGGATGCCGGAGTACTTTGCGACGCGGCCGCTGATACCGGTGGCCGGGGCCAAGGCGATGAACCTGCTGGACCTGCTTCGGGAGCCGGCGCGGCGGTCGCCGAAGTCTCTGAGCGACCAACTGCAGATTATTCGCGGGCTGTGGGGCGGGCTGCTGGGGGACGAGCTGGAGCGGCTGCTGTTGATGGCCGGCGAGATCCTGCGCGAAGAGTCGATCGCGATCTGGACGCTCTACAATCCGCAGGTGGCCCAGACGCGGGAGGAGGCGGCGCGGCAGCGGGCGCACTGGGAGCCGTTCACGAGCAAGTCGGAGGTGCCGGTGTTCGGGGACCCGGCCTTCGAGTACGAGAAGTTTTCGCCGGATACGGACTGGATGCCGAACACGGTGCTGATTGCGAAGAGCACTTACGTGTGGCTGGCGCAGTTGAGCCGGAAATATGGAAGGCACATCGGGCGGCTGGACGAGATTCCGGACGAGGAGCTGGCGCTGCTGGCCAAGCGGGGATTGAACTCGCTGTGGCTGATCGGGGTGTGGGAGCGGAGCCGGGCTTCAAAGACGATCAAGCAACTGTGCGGGAACCGCGATGCGGTGGCCTCGGCGTACTCGCTGTACGACTACACGATTGCCGAGGACCTGGGCGGCGAGGCGGCGTATGTGAACCTGCGCGACCGGGCCTACAGACACGGAGTGCGGCTGGCGAGCGACATGGTTCCGAACCACATGGGGATCGATTCGCCGTGGGTGATGGAGCACCCGGAGTGGTTTATCGGGCGGCAGGATCTGCCCTACCCGGCGTACAGCTTCAACGGGCCGGATGTCTCAAACGACGCCCGCGTGGAGATCAAGATCGAGGACCACTACTATGAGCAGACGGATGCGGCAGTGGTCTTTCAGCGGCGCGACAAGGCGAGCGGCGAGACCAGGTACGTCTACCACGGCAACGACGGGACGAGCTTTCCGTGGAACGACACGGCACAGCTCGATTACCTGAATCCGGCGGTGCGGGAGCAGGTGATCCAGACGATTCTGCACGTGGCGCGGCTGTTTCCGGTGATCCGGTTCGACGCGGCGATGACGCTGGCCAAGCGGCACTTTCACCGGCTGTGGTTTCCGGGGCCGGGGTCGAGCGGGGCGATTCCTTCGCGGGCCGAGTATGGGATGACGGACGCCGAGTTCGACCGCGCGATGCCGCACGAGTTCTGGCGGGAGGTGGTGGATCGCGTGGCGGCGGAGGTGCCGGGGACGCTGCTGCTGGCCGAGGCCTTCTGGCTGATGGAAGGGTACTTTGTGCGCACGCTGGGGATGCACCGGGTGTACAACTCGGCGTTCATGAACATGCTGCGCGACGAGCAGAACGCGAAGTACCGGTCGGTGATCAAGAATACGCTGGAGTTCGATCCGGACATCATGAAGCGGTACGTGAACTTCATGAGCAATCCCGATGAAAGGACGGCAATTGACCAGTTTGGCACGGGCGACAAGTGCTTTGGCGTGGCGGTGCTGATGTCGACCTTGCCGGGGCTGCCGATGTTCGGGCATGGGCAGATCGAGGGGTTCACGGAGAAGTACGGGATGGAGTACCGGTGGCCGCGGTACGAGGAGTCGCCGGACCCGTGGCTGGTGGAGCGGCATGAGCGGGAGATTGCGCCGCTGTTGAAGCGGCGGTGGCTGTTTGCCGAGAGCGCGGATTTTCTGCTCTACGACTTCTTTGAGCCTTCGGGATCGGTGGACGAGAACGTGTTTGCGTACTCGAACCGGAGCGGGCGCGAGCGGGCGCTGGTGGTTTATAACAACCGCTTCTCGACGGCGCGGGGACGGATCGATGTGTCGGCTGCGTACGCGGATAAGGGCGCGGGCGGGCTGAGGCAGCGGCGGCTGAGCGAGGGATTGGCGCTGAGCGGCGACGCAGGGGCGATTGTTGCGTGGCGGGACTCGCTGACGGGGCTGCAGTATCTGCGGCGGGCGAAGGATCTGATGGAAGGGGGAGTGGAGCTGGAACTGCACGCGTACCAGTGCCACGTGTTTCTGGACTGGCAGGAGCTGCGGGCGACGGCCGAGCATCCCTGGGACCGGTTGTGCGACTGGCTGAACGGGCGGGGGGTGCGGAGCCTGGAAGAGGCGCTGGTGGACCTGGAGATGCAGCCGGTGCACGAGGCTCTGCGGGAGCTGCTGGCGCCGGCGCTGGTGCGGGAGCTGGCCGGTGTGGCCGAGCAGCCGCGCACGGCGGCGGTAATGGCGGCGAAGACCGAACGGGAGCGGCAGGAGTTTGCCGAGCAGGCCCGGATGCGGTGCGAGGGGTTTATTCGCGTCGCGTTGAGAGCCTACCGGCTGCGGCTGGCGCAGGAGGGAAAGACGGCGGCGTTTGAGCCGATGGATTCCGGCGCGGTGGGTGAGGCATTTCGGCGGCGGCTGCGCGCGGCGATGCGGCTGCCGGTGGTTGAGGCGCTGTTTCCGGCGCCGTGGACGGCCGCGGCGCGGAGCGTGCTGCCGAGCGCGAGCCCGCAGCTGACGGCGACGGCGATGTGGGGTCCGGTGCTGGGATGGTGCGCGCTGGAGCTGCTGGCCGAGTGCGTGGATGGGGGCGCGCCGGAACGCGTGGCGCTGGAGCTGTTTGACCGGCTACGGCTGAGGGAGCCGTTTGCGCAGGCCTTTGGAGGACTGGGATTCGAGGGCGAGGATGCGTGGCGGGCGGCGGCGCGGATCAAGGTGCTGTTGCTGGCGGGGGCGGGCGCTGGGGTGGTGGAAGAGAACGCGGCGGAGACGGAGTCTGCGGGCAAGACGCCGAAGCCGGCGAGCGAAGCGGGGGAAGCTTCTGCGCCACCGGCTGAGGAGAGTCAGGATTCCGCGGAGGGTGAGCAGGTGGCGCTAGCGCCGGGACTGTGGCTTGATCCGGATGTGCGATGGCTGACGGGCGTGCACGAAGCGGAGGGGCATTTCTACCTGGTCCGCGAGGAGTACGAGGAGCTGCTGTGGTGGCTGCTGCTGCCTGCGCTGCTGCGGGTGGCCGGCGAGGCGGCGCCGGCGCGCACCGAGGTGATGCGTATGGCCGCAACGATTGGCGAGGCGCTGAAGACGGCGGAAGAGGCGGGCTACCGCGTGGATGTGCTGCTGGGGCCGGTGCTGGCGGGGCAGGCCGCCGGAATTGAGGAGCAGGTGGACGAGGCCGCGGAAGACGAAGGTGAAGTTCTGCCGGCTGCTCGCGACGACGGCGGCGGAACCGCATCCTAAGCTTCGACGATTCGCTATCCGGGGGGCAGAAGGTAGTGGCGGCACTCGATCGTTTTGCCGCGAAGATCGACTTCAACCACCGCATTGACCAGTTCCCGCTGACCGATGTAATTAAGCGCGGCGCGGAAGAGTTCCCGCTGGAGAGCCGGTTTGGCATTGGGAACTATGACCACAAGCCCCGTGTGGACAGGCGCCTTGGAGTAAAGCGCCAGAAAATCCGTCCGGTTATTCGTGACGAATGTGTAGTCGCGCGCAAGAATAAAAGTCATCAGCTGCCAGTCTTTCGAGCCGCCCAGACCGAGGTAGTTCACGTGATCGGCAGCATAGCCTGCGGCGTGAGCGAGATCGAGGAGGGATGTATGGAGGCACTCGTCAATCAACAGCTTTGGCAGTAACTTTGGGAGCAGACTTTCCACTATCTCTTCTTTGTCTCGGGAAAGCGGACAACAGCGATGGGCCCTTGTTTTGCCCATGGGCGGCGGGGCGGCCGCCCGCGTCGCGGAAATGCGGCCACGTAAAGAGGCGCCAGCTTCACCTGTTCACGGGTGAGGGCCGGGTAGCCTTCCAGTATTTCTTCGACAGTTGCGCCCTGCGCGGTCATCTCCGCGACGAGATCGACTGGGATCCGCGTGCCTTTGTACACGGGAACGCCGCTCATGATCTCGGGGTCGGAGACTGCCATGTGCTCCGCTTTGTGAAGACGCTTGAGTTCGCGCTGCACGTCCCTGCGAACGCGTTTTACCTGGACGATCAGGGCGGAGCCGCCCGCGACGGCAACGGAGTCGGTATCAGGCGCCGATTCGATGGCGCGGGCCAGTTTGCGGCGCGATTCGAGGGGAAGAAGCCGAACGCCCTCAGCTTCAAGCCGGAGGTAGACAATCTGCTCCGGCGAAAGCAGCCGCTGTATCCGATGCCCCTGGCGCGCCCTGCGCGGGCGAATCAGATTGCCGTCAATCACCTTGTGCACGGCCTTAAGAGGCAGCCTGGCGATGGCTGAGGCTTCCGCGGGGGTGTAGGATTTGGCCGGCATGGAATAATTCTACCCTATTCAGGGAAGGATTAAAACATCAGCCAGAGATGAGGCCTCTTATAGTCCTTTGCGCAGCCGGAACTGACGTACGATTTCAGCGGGGTCGCGGTGCCGGGCGTCGACGGCTTCGTTCATGGCGCGCATGTCGGCGGCGGTGATCTTGCCGCCGAGGGCATCGAGGGCTGTGTGCATCGAGGGCCAGCGGGCGAGAGCATCGTCGCGGACGAGCGGGACTGCGTCGTAGGGCGGGAAGAAGTGCTTGTCGTCTTCGAGCACGACGAGGTTGAACTCGGCAATCTGGCCGTCGGTGGAGTTGGCGGCGATCATGTCGACCTGGTGACTGATGAGAGCGCGGTAGAGCAGGCCGAGGTCCATGACGCGGGGCGGGGCGGCGAAGTTGAGGCCATAGGCTTTGCTCAGGCCAGGGAGGCCGTCGGGGCGCTGCTGGAACTCGTAGCCCACGCCGAGACGCCATTGAGGCGTGTAGCGCGCGGCCTGGCTGAGCGTGGTGAGGTGGAGGCGGCGGGCGTCTTCACTGCGGATGACCATGGCGAAGGTGTTCTCAAAGCCGAGCGGCGGGGTGACCGTGACGTGGTAGCGAGTTTGATAGAGGAGGCGGACGGTGGCGAGGACCTGTTGGGGGTTCCTGTCGATGGGCTGCTTGAGGATGGCGGTGAGGGCGGTGCCGGTGTATTCGACGTAGGCGTCGATGCGGCCGGCGACGAGGGCCTGCTGGCAGATGTAACTGCCGGCGAGATAGAAGCGGCGCTCGACGCGGAGGCCGGACTTGGCCTCGATCTCCTGGGCGAGAAGCTCGCCGAGGATGACCTGTTCGGTGAAGTTTTTGGCGCCGATGACGGGGTGGTTGGGGCGGGGCGGCTCGCAGCCGGTGAGCGCGGCGGCGATGGCGCCGGAGAGAAAGCGGCGGCGGTTCATGGGGTGGGGACCCGGAAGCGATGCTCGAGCAGGCCGAGGGCGGCGTCGGCGGCGAGGGCCAGGAGCGCGGCGGGGATGGCGCCGGCGAGGACGAGACGGTTGTCAACCGAGGCGACGCCGCGGAAGATGAGCTCGCCGAGGCCGCCCGCGCCGACGGCGGCGGCGATGGTGGCGATGCCGACACAGGTGACGGTGGCGGTGCGCAGGCCGGCGAGGATGAAGGAGGCGGCCAGGGGCAGCTCGACTTTGAAGAGGCGCTGGGCGCCGGTGAGGCCGAGGGCGCGGGCGACTTCAGTGACTGCGGGGTCGATGCCGCGGATGCCGGCATAGGTGTTGCGCACGATGGGCAGCAGGGCGTAGGCGGTGAGGGCGACGATGGCGATGCGGGCGGCGCGCTCGCCGAGCCAGGGGAGGGGCAGCAGAAAGCCGAACATGGCGAGAGAGGGGATGGTTTGGAGCACGTTGGCGATGCCGATGACGGGGCCCGCAAACCGAGGCGCGCGCGTGAGCCAGATGCCGGCGGGAACGGCGATGAGGGTGGCGAAGAGCATGGCCGCGCCGGTCATCCAGAGGTGCTCGACGGTGAGCTCGGCGATCTGGCCGCCGTATTGACCTAGAAAGCTCTGGTTCATGGGCGCGCCTCCTGCTCTGCGCTTTGTTCGGACTGGGCGGCGCGCTGGCCGCGGTGAAAGGCGCGGATGTAGGTGGCGATCTCGGGCTGGGGCGAGCGGAGGAACTCGTCGGGCGGGAGGTTGGCGGCGAGGCGGCCCTGATCGAGCAGGACGACGCGGTCGCCGAGATAGAGGGCTTCGTCGAGATCGTGGGTGACGAGGAGAACGGTTTTGCGGAGGCGCTGAAGCAGTTCGCGGAACATGTCCTGCATCTCGGCGCGAGTGAGGGGGTCGAGGGCGCCGAAGGGCTCGTCCATGAGGAGGATTTTGGGGTCGGCGGCGAGAGCGCGGGCGAGGCCGACGCGCTGGCGCTGGCCGCCGGAGAGCTGGTGAGGGTAGCGGCGGGCGAACTGCGCAGGGTCGAGGCTGACGGCTTCAAGGAGCTCGCGGCTGCGGCGGGTGCGCTCGGCGCGCGGGCGGCCCTGGGCTTCGAGGACCAGGCCGACGTTGCGTTCGACGGTGAAGTGGGGGAAGAGGCCGGTCTCCTGGATGACGTAGCCGATGCCGCGGCGGAGGGGGATGAGATTGGCCTGGCTTACGTCGCGGCCGGCGACGAGGACCTGGCCGCCGGTGGGCTCGATCATGCGGTTGACGGTGCGGAGGAGGGTGGTTTTGCCGGAGCCGCTGCGGCCGAGGATGGCGGTCGTGGCGCCTTCTTCGACGGAGAAGGAGACGCGATCGAGAAGCAGGCGGGTATCGGCGACGGCGTAGGAGACTTCTCGGAACTCGATGGCTGGGGGCAAGGGGTCTCCGCGCTTCCAGTGTAGTGGGCGCACTTCAGGTCTCGGG
>Ga0335072_10003069_pt1 | contig 25394 bp, 23 predicted proteins | sample Lox_Sample_21_FD_206725 | JGI IMG/M metagenome (GOLD analysis project Ga0335072, IMG submission 206725) | Soil microbial communities from Loxahatchee National Wildlife Refuge, Florida, United States - Lox_Sample_2.1 | ecosystem: Environmental > Terrestrial > Soil > Wetlands | place: USA...
GACCCGTATGTACGGTGGTGTGGGAGGGGTGGAGCTGCGAAGCTCCCCCCTATCCCGATTCGCGGGAACGTGGCGAGCCAAGCTGCTGTTTGGATAGACGGCTGGCCTGCCTACGGCGGGGCTCTGTGGACCCAGGCCCCGCTCAGCACTCCCCCTGAGCGGGGCTTTTCATTGTCGCCGTGCTGCCACCGAAAGACGGCGAAACCTGTAACGTCGCCGGTGCGATGCTGTGCGGGACGTTCCCAAAGATATTCCCCTTAGCCCCACTTCGGGCGGGGCATTTCTTTTGCCGGAACCTCGTGCGTGGAGGCGCTGTTCTGCTGACAGGTGCGATCGAGCATCTTCGGCCCCGCTCGACGATCCGAGCTTAGTTGCGCCGGGCGGGGCTTTGCTAATTCACATCTTGCCCACCGCCCGCCGATTTTCGCTTCATCCCGGCGCCAATGCTTATGTCATCATCCCCGGGGCACTTATTGCTCGCCCGGCTTTGCGCGATCTGGTGGCGATGCCGGTGGGCGGAATCCCGATGAGGGCTTCTCGGCTCGTCGTCTTCGCGATCGTCTACGGGGTCGCGATCGTCGCCGTTCTGTACTTCCTGCCCTGGCTGTCGTTTTTTTGGACCATCGCAATCCTCTTGGCGGTGTACGTCATACTGATGCTGATGTTTTTCTAACCCGGCTCCCGAGCCGAAGCATACGAGCCCCGCTTCGCACACTTCGGCCGCATGGTCGATGTGGGCTGTCCTCTACAAGGCTTGGCATGACCCAGAATTCCAGGGCGCCATCGCCGAACGGGTGCGCCGCTGGCACGCTGATGAAGCGGCACGCGCCGCGGCAGAAACACCGCGAGTGCTCCATGCCATCGGTAGCGAGCTTGATGCGTTCAATAAAGAAGATGACGGGCGCATTGTGGTTCTCGTGAACGCCTCCTCGAACGTCGGCAGATCAGAGCCGAGATGAAAGATGCCTCGAGAGCATTTGCGCTCTCGGAGAAGCGCGGGCTTGTCACCCGATCGGGCAGCAGAGGACAAACCAGCATCGCCATCACCGCAGCCGGGCGCGCCATCCTTCAGTCGACTTGAAGCCCGCCAGGCTCTGAAACGCTATCGGGCCAGCGATGGCACGCCTTCATGAGCGAAAGCAGTTGTCAGCTATCTGTCAGGTTTTTGGGGGATATATGGTTCTATGACGGCCTACAACCGATGCTGGGGCCGTCGGTTGCTGGCTTGGCGATTCACATGGCGCACCGACAACGCGAGAATAAGACCTATGTTTCGGCGCTTGCTGGCGCCGCCGATGATAGCCGCGAGTTCTCGGTCACCGACGCCGCGCTAGCCCGGCAAGGGCACTCCCGTCATTGCCGCAGGCGTCGGGGGCTGTGCGCACCCTTGCTGCTTTGCATCACCGATCACGATACCGGCAGGTTTACGCTAGAGGGTCCGATGAGCGGGGCGGAGGCCGATGCGTGGATCAAAGAAGTTATCGCCGCGCGCCGAGCCAACCGCGACATCACCTGCCGCATCTTCCCGTTAGCGGCCGACCAGGCGGCGATGGAATGGGGAGGCGCCGATGGCGGAACGCACTGGCCCTCGGGGTCCATCGTCAATCCCGAAGTCCGCGATCGCTAGCCGGCCGGCCGAGCTGATAGTGATAGGACCGCCGCATGACCAGGAATGTCGTAAAGATGCTAATCATCGATGACGATATAGAAAACCGTCGCCTGCTCAGGCGCGGCCTCTCTAAGAAGGACTATCGCGTGGTCGAGGCGGAGACCGGCGATGCCGGACTTGATCTGCTGCGCAGCAAGCAACCAGATATCGTGATCCTCGAACTCGTTCTCCCGGATATCGACGGGATCGAGGTGATCTCGCTCATCCGCGCCCATTCCAAGGTGCCGGTCATCGTGCTGTCGAGCTGCGGCGACGAGCGGACCAAGGTCAAAGCCCTGCTGAGCGGCGCGGACGACTATGTCACCAAACCCTTCAGCATGGACGAGTTCGTCGCGCGCTTGCAGACCGGGCTCCGCCATGCTTTCCATCAGCAAGGGCAGGAGCAAATTTTTCGCTCTGGAAAGCTGATCGTCGACTTGGTCCGCCGCAAGGTGACTTTCGCCGGCGAAGACGTGAAGTTGTCACCGACCGAATTCAATCTATTGCGGCTTCTCGTCACTCATGCCGGGTGTGTGCTTACACATCGGCAGATCATGCGCGAGCTTCGGGGTGAGAGCGCCGAACACGATGTCCAATATCTCCGAGTCTACGTGCGTCTCTTGCGGCGTAAGATAGAGCCAGACCCAGCGCGCCCACGCTACATTCGCACCGAACCCTGGAGTGCGCCCCTGGGGCCGGACAGATAGCGATTTCAGATTGACCAGGGTGCCGGGCCTTTGAGGAATAGGGCCCATGCCCAAGCACCGCGTCCATACGATCGAGTTCAAGCGTCAGGTCTGCCAAGAGTTCGCTGGCGGCGAGACGCTCTATGGCTTGGCCAAACGGCATGGCATCTGCCGCAACGGCCATCAAGCGCGAGGCCGCCAAGATCGAAGAGGAGCTGACGGCGGCCGTCGCGTCACGGTAAGCATTGATCAGCAGCAACCGGAGAACCGGAAACCGTCGGACTTTCGGCTCGGTTCCGGGCGGGCCGCGCAAGCTACCCTCAGCGGCTCGTCTTTCGCGAGACGTTCCCGCAACTCACGCCGCCGCATTCCTTCCGGGCATAACCTCCCGGGCTCAGCCGCCGAGCACTCGCAGCCGAACCTCCGTCCGCGCCGAGCCGCACCTCGGGCACGGCGGCGGCCGAAGCCCCACGACGTGCGCCTCGGCGCCGCGCTCGGCGTCCCGTTCTCCTCGATCTCAGGGAAGTCATTGGGCGACGTAGAGATGGACAAGCCGTCGATCGGAACTGGCGCTCCCGCGCGCCGTTGCCCCTGAATGGGAGACGACGACGTTCTCCGCTTCTCCCACGCAATGATCTACGCGAAGGGCCCAGCCTATGCCCTGTCGATCACGCGGCGCGCCGTGGAGTGGCAGCGCCGCCTTGGCCGGGCTGATCGCGTCGAGTGGTGGTTGCGCGTTGTCGACGCCCTGTCACCGCCCCCCACGGGGATATCCACGCGCCTCCTACCTATCTCCTTAAATCACGCTGGGTCGTGGAGATGCTGATGGACGTGAAGCCGGACTGGACAGTTCAGGCGAGCTGTACCCAGCGTCTTGAAGAGTTCGCCGAAGCAACTCGGCGCGTCCTCGATCTCCTTGGTGATTTCGACCAACGGACGATCGACGCGCTCGACGCCGCCGGATGGGATTCCTGCCATACCTTTGCGCTCAGGGCTGAGTTGGCGCGGGCCGCGGAGGTCGCCGAAAAGGTCACGCGCGGAAAGGGCCGCCAAGGTGGATGAGGCGGACGCGGCGTGCCTATAACCGCTCGGGCGTCAGCAGGCGCCCATTGCGAGGGGCAACGCACAAAGCAGCCCTGCTGGCAGGGGGTCGTCGGCGGGGCTTTTGTTATGGTGCGCTCGCTGCTGGCTGCTCGGATTGCAGGCTGCCGGCGATCGGCGCGGCGAGAGGCCAAGAAGCGCGATCTGCTACTATTGCGGCGAGAGGGGGCGGACAATCGGTTACCGCGCGCACGTCCATATGCAAAGGCCAGGAGCGCAGAGCGCCGTCGATATTGGCGAGAAGGAACTCGATGTCCGCCCCATTCGGTACGGCCGCGCGCAGTTCGAGCACGACGGCAGGACTGAGGTCGGCCGGATCGAGGAGATCGATCCTGCCGATTGGGACAGCACGGGCGCCGTACCCAAGGTGCTGGTAGTGCAGCAGCGATAATCGGGGATCACCCTGCCGCCGCGGCGCCGAATGGCACACGACGCCGCGCTGGCAGAGATCGACGACACGCCCATCGAGCACCGCGTCGAGAAATTCGGCCCAGCGGTCCATCGCGGCGCGCTTCTCGGGCAACTAGCTAACCCTCGAGGACGATGTCGCCGATTTTCGGCTCCCGACGAAGACGCGGCGAAGACCGCTTCGCAGCGAGAGGTGCGTCTCGAATGAAGACGAGATCGGGCGGTTAGCGTCCACGGGTGTGGTGGAAATTCGGTGGTGAGCGCGCGCCGGGCGGAATGCCCCGTAACATGGAGCACGGCGCGCGCGTGAGCGACGGGTGGTCATTGGGCGGGTCGGCTAGGGTGGAGTTGTCCGACTTCAACCTGAAGCCCACCGAGGCCCCAATGACCGAGGAGAACATTACACTGACGGACCTGCTGCAGAAGAGCGGCGAGGGCGACTTTTTGAGGACCGTGGCGGAGGCGGTGCTGCAGATCCTGATGGAGGCCGATGTCGAGGGTCTGATTGGCGCGGGCCGGCACGAGCGCTCAGCCGAGCGGCTCAACTACCGCAACGGCTATCGCGATCGCCGGCTCGATACGCGGCTGGGCTCGCTCCAGCTCAGAATCCCGAAGCTGCGCCAGGGCTCCTACTTCCCGCCCTTCCTCGAGCCGCGGCGGACGAGCGAGAAGGCGCTGGTCGCGGTGATCCAGGAAGCATGGATCGGCGGAGTGTCGACGCGCCGGGTGGAGGAGCTGGCGCAGGCGATGGGGCTTTCCGGCATCTCGAAGAGCCAAGTCTCGAAGCTGTGCAAGGACATCGACGAGCGGGTCAACGCCTTCCTCGATCGGCCGATCGAGGGCGAGTGGCCCTACCTGTGGCTCGATGCGACGTATCTCAAGCAGCGCGAGGGTGGCCGGATCGTTTCGGTTGCCGCGATAATCGCCGTCGCGGTCAACACCGACGGGCGGCGCGAGATCGTCGGCCTCGGCATCGGGCCGTCCGAGGCGGAGCCTTTCTGGTCGGGCTTCTTGAAGGGTCTGGTCAAGCGCGGTCTCAAAGGCGTGAAGCTCGTTATCTCCGATGCCCATGACGGCTTGCGCCACGCCGCCAATCGCGTGCTCGGCGCCACTTGGCAACGCTGCCGAGTCCATTGGATGCGCAACGCCCTGGCGCATGTGCCGAAGGGCCAGCACACCATGGTCGCCGCCGCGATCCGGCAGGCCTTTCTCCAAGCAGATGCCGAGGCGGCGCATCAGACCTGGCGCCATGTCGCCGACCAGCTCCGTCCGCGCTGACCCAAGCTCTCAGCGTTGATGGATGAGAGCGAGCACGACGTGCTCGCCTACCTGAGCTTCCCGGTGCACGGTTGCGCGAGAGAATCGTGGCCTGCCGGCGGCGGCTCGAGGAGATCGGCGATCGGCTCAGGGAGTTGAACAACAATGTCCGGATCGAGATCGACGACACCTCGCTCATCTACCTGAGGGAGCAGGAGGTCATTTGACCGGAACCTTGGAATCGGAGCGCGCCCATTGGGCCGGGCGCTCCGGCGAGATCGACGGCCGCAGCTTTTGCCAGTGCGGCAAGGGCTGACGCGGCGCGCTCCGGCGCGCCGCGTCGCGGTCGCCGAGGGGACGGAGCAAAGAACGGCTCAATGCCCTGGGCTCAGTAAAAGCCATCAGGGAGCCAACCGCCTGGGCGCTCTCAACATCAACTGTGTGGGTTGCAGGAGAGCGCGGGCAAATTGTCGAGTATCGGTTGCGGATTGCCGCTTGCCGATCGTTGGCCGCTTCGATGCTCCGTCCTTCCGATTCGCCGTCGGCGATGGTCCGCGCTCCTGCATGCGGTTGCGCGTCGGCAACATCTTCTTCGGCGGGAAGCGCAGGATGACGCGCGGTGAGTACGAAAGCCGAATCGCAGAGCTCAACACACGCTATCCCTATCTCTTCCCCGGCCCGCATATCGGCCATCACGTCCCGCCGGGTTGGCTCTCGATCGTCTCTGAACTCTGCGCGCAGATCGATAGAGCGCTGGCCGAGGCGGAAAGGCCGCTCGCCGGATTGCAGGTGACCCCGAAAGGCGATCCATGGGGGGACAACCATGCATCGGCCGCTTTCTGCCGCGTGGACGACACGCAGCCGGACGGGGGCCTCGATCGAGTCGGAAAGGTCGGGTGTGGAGCGCGGTATGGATGCCCGAGCAGCGAACGGCGGTAGCGCAAAGCCGGAGGCTTATCTCGCGGCCCGGCATCTCGTCCGCACTGACGTCGGCAGTCGGCACCTCGTGGGCGTCGTGTTCGGGCACATTCGCTTCCCCGAGGGTGCGCTGGTCGTGACTTCCGATCTCGTCGACGTGCATCTCGTTCCTGACCGCCGCATCTGCGTCGAAACCGTCAACACCCTTTACACCTTGGGCCACCCCGCACCCGACGATCTTCCCGAGGACTATCGCGAGCTGGTGGATGAGATTCTTGGCGCGAAGTGGGAGTTGATCAGCCTCGGTGCGGGTTGAGCTCCTTACGCAACACTATGGAATCTGGCGCTGCGCAATGGGAATGAACAAGAGGGGCCGAGATGGTGATGCTGCTGCCCGATGGCAAGCGACTGTATTCAGCGACCGACCTCGTCAACTATCTCGGCTGCCGGCATTGCACCTTCCTCGATCTTCGCCAGCTCGAGGAGCCCATCGACGTTCCCGAGGCAAACCCGCATCTGGAGCTCCTTCGACTGAGGGGGCTGGAGCACGAGAAGCATCTGGTCGATGCGTTCGCCGGTGAAGGCCGGCAGGTGGTGTCCATCGACCAGCGCGAATCGCTCCCGGCCCGCGTCGCAATGACTCGCGAGGCGATGGCTGCGGGCGCCCAGGTCATTTACCAGGGCGCGCTGTTCGAGCCGCCCTGGCACGGCTACTGGCAGGGACTGTGTGCAGATTGCGCGGGAAATCGGTGCAAATCCTCGCACGGTTAGCAGGCACCTTCGCGGCACCCTGGGGCCGAGCTAGATTAGATATGGGGCCATTCCGACCCGACCCGGGATCCCTACGCCGCCGAGCAAAAATACGACAGGTATTTTCAGAAGACCGCCGCGAGCCTGCAAACGGATCTCGCCTACAGACTGCCCGTCGCCGAGCTAGACGCCTACGTCGACGCATGGGACAAGGCCGAGGCCGAACTCATCCAGCGCCTCCGCCTGCAGCGCGAGTCCGAAGCGAAGCCCATCTGAACGAGATGCAGGCCATCAACATCAGGCCCCACGAATTCCACGGCGACTGGAACTATACAATCTCGCCTCGCTCGCCACTCAGACGCGATTGTTCTTGAACGGGCCCTTAGCCCAAGGTTGCCAATAGGCGGTTGGCAGCCTCCAGATCTACTGTATCAAGGCCCTCCTCGAACGCATCGAACACCGGCTGCAGAAGCGTCCGGGCGCTCTCTTCTCGCCGCCGCACCGCCAACAACGCCGCGAGATCGACCGCCGTGCGCAACTCCCACCCGCGCGCGGCCTGACGACGGCTCAATCCAAGCGACTGCATAAAGCACATTTCCGCATCGTCTGATTTGGGCTGCGGCATCGAGAGCAAAAGGCCGCCCTTCACGCGCAGAAACTCCGGCATGTAACAGAGGTCTCCGTTCGCCTCCATCGAGCGGATCGACTCGTCGAGCAGCGTCATGCCTTCGGCGAACCGGCCGATCGCCGCGAGCCCCTGAACAAGCGCAATGTTGAGCGGCGTGCTTAGCAGCTCGTATGGCATCGCGTGGAGCTTTTGCAGACAGCCCCGCAGTGTCTGAACTCCGCCCTTTGCGTCGCCTCGGCGGATCGCCAGCTCTGCTCCGAAGCCGCGCCCGACTGCAAGATAGGGGGCCATGGAATGCGATTCGGCGCTGGAGATTAGCCAATCGATGTGCTCTTCGGCGCTCCCGAGATCGCCGATCCAGAGAAATACGGAAATACCCCAGATCAAGGCGATGCATAGGGTCAAAAAATGGTCCATCCCTGCGGCGTCCTTAATCGTCTGGCGTGCGCGCTCCACCGCTTGAGCGGGATGACCTTGCAACCACAGAATCCTTGCCAGGATGGCGCCCGCTAGAATTCTGCCCTCGAACCCGAGATAGATCGTTGTGGTCCGCTGAGAGCGCGGCTCAGGACGCACCGCTGCCTCGAGCTCCGTGCGGGCGCCGCTAAGTTGGCCCCTGAGGTAGAGTGAAATCCCCAATATGCAATGAGCTAATGTGGCAGCGACCAAATCCTCCACGATTCCGGCGATCGTGGAGCAGCGCTCCGCGTAGTATAGGGCTGTTTTGAAATCTCCGGTGCGCCGATGGAACATATTCAGCTGACCGAGCAGCCGCAGTTGATCGAGGGCGTCGCCGCGGTCTTCGGCGATCGCGAAGCTTCTGTTCAAGGCGACGTGCGCGGCGTCGCATCCTCCGCGCATGAACATCAGCGACACTCCCAGATCCGCCTGGAGGCGCATCTCCACGCTCCCGCCGCGAGCGGCATTGTCGAGAGCCAGAACCGCTCGTTCCGACCAGCGATGACATTCAGGCAGCAAAGACATCGCCAAAAAAACCGGCGCGGCGGCGACAGCAAGTCCGATGCCGATTTCGGTATTGCCGTCGGCGCCAAAGCACCATTCCAAAGCCGCGCGCACATTGTTGAGCGCGGCAAAGTGGGGCGCCCGTTCCGCCCCGGTCGTCAATTCCGGCCATTCAAGCCCGCTCTGGTCCAGCCATCGCCGGTAGTAAGTTGCGTGGCGCACGGCCAGGTCAGTGAGCTCGGCGTCATCGATGCTCGTTTCGAGGACATAAGCGCGCGTCGTGTCGAGGAGCCAGTAGCGCATCATCGCCCCGAGGGGACGGGTCGCGACCATCGACTTGGCGACGAGACTGTCGATGGCGCCAAAGACGCGCGCTTGATCGATGGTCGCGCCGGTCGTGACCGCCAGCGCCGCGTCGAGCGTAAAATCGCCGACGAACACGGCGAGCCGGCGAAGCACGATGCGTTCCAGCTCGGAAAGGAGGCCGTAGCTCCAATCCAGCGTGGCCTGCAAGGTCCTTTGGCGTGGCGGCGCGGTGCGTGGCCCCAGCCACAGCGATGTTAGCCGTTGGTCGAGAAGCGCGGCGGTTTGCTGCAGCCCGTAGGTTTCAACTCGTCTGGCCGCCAACTCGATGGCGAGCGCCACACCGTCAAGCTTCCGGCAGATGCTACCGACGATTGCGGCTTCCGCGTTGCCGAGGTCCAAGCGAGCACCGCTCGCCGCTGCGCGCTCCGCGAACAGCTGGGTCGCGGGGAACGTCTGAGCAAGCTCCGCGGTGAGCCCCGGATCGTCAGGCGGACAGGCGAGCGGATCCAATTTGTAGACATGCTCACCCTCGACCCGAAGAGCCTCGCGACTTGTCGCCAGAATGTGGACTTGCGGCGCCTCCATGAAGATTTGCGACGCAAGCGACGCAACCGCCTCTACGAGATGCTCGCAAGTATCGAGGATCAGAAGAACTCGCTTGTCTCGCAGATAGGCGATCATGTTGGGCGTCGCATCGTCGGACTGAACCGATAGCCCCAGCATGGAGGCGACCGCTGTCGTCACCAGTGTGGGATTGCTTAGCATCCCAAGATCGACGAACAGCACGGCGCCCGCGAACGCGTCAGTCAGATCATGCGCAACCGCTACCGCAAGCGTGGTTTTGCCGACGCCGCCAGCGCCGACGATTGTGACAAAGCGCTGAGCGGCGAGTTGAGTCGACAACATGCGGGCGTCGTCGGCCCGCCCGACCATTCGGCTCAAGCGGCTTGGCAGGTTGGCGTGCCGAAAACCGGCGGCGACCACAGTTCGCGCATTGTCCGGAATGCTCGACTGCGCGATCGGTGCCACGAAGCAGTAGCCCCGCCCGGCGGCGGTCGCGATGTATCGTGCGCCGCTGATCCCATCGCCAAGCACCCTACGCAGGGTGGCGATGTGAAATCGCAGACTGCATTCCTCCACTGTGACGTCGGGCCAGACCAGAGCCATGAGGTCCCTCTTGCTGAGGACCTTGTTCGGGCGGCACGCCAATGCAATCAGGGCGTCAAGAGTTCGCGCGCCCAGTTCCACTGGCGCGCCGTCTTTGGTGAGCAGTCTTTCGCTCGCGACTAGGCTAAAAGGACCAAACGTTAAAACGTCTCTGGTCTGCTCCGCCACCATTGGGGCCTTCTTTCACAGCCCCCCAGCCTGCCTTTTCACACTAGCTCAGGGGCCGCCGTCGCGCCATAGATGGTGTCCGCAGCGCGCCAAATCGTGATCGCCGACGAGAGCGCGGGGCGGCACCCACGGTCTCAAGAGTCGTCGTTAGAGTCGTCGTTGCCGGCGGCGCTAATAGCCTTTCGCAACTCGTGCTGCCCTTGCTCGCAATTGCTCACAGCCGTTCGTAACAGCAAACGGGCGTTTCACTGCGGCCTCTGCTTAGTTTGTCCGGACGCCTCGCCCTGACGCCAGGCTGCCTTTCCACCACGGAGAATGATCATGTCCGCCATATTGTCATCGCCGACGCGGCGCGACTTTCTTGCCGCCACAGCCGCCCTGGGCGCCGTCGGCGCGCCTCCCGCCAACCTGCGTGCAGCGACGGAGGATAGCGCGACCCGCCCGTGACCCACCCGCCCCCCTCGAACAGGAACGGACCATGACTGAAGTCGCAACGACTCACGGCCAAAAACTCCTATACACGGCCAAAACCCGCACCACCGGCGGGCGCGAAAAAGGCCGGTCCCGCAGCTCCGATGGCCGCCTGGATATCAGGCTTTCGACGCCTGGCGCTGCAGGCTCCGGCACCAATCCGGAGCAGCTGTTCGCCGCCGGCTGGTCAGCCTGTTTCGAAAGCGCGATCGGCCTTGCGGCTCGCAAAATGAAGATCACTTTGCCGGCCGACCTGGTCATCGACGCCGAGGTGGACCTCAACATGGCGGACGGCGGTTACTTCCTTCGAGCTCGCCTCAACGCCAGCCTGCCCGGCATCGAGCGGGAAGTCGCTCAGCGCCTGGTGGAGGAAGCGGACCAGACCTGTCCGTATTCCACAGCCACTCGCGGCAACATCGACGTCGCGATCAATCTGGTCTGAGCCGGACCTGTCTCCGTCTGGCTGCCCAATGCGCTCTGAGGGGCTCTTCCCGACCAACTACCGAACCAAGGAGACTCACCATGGATAAGACCAAAACGTCCGCGGAACTGAATCTTCCTCGCCGCCGCTTTGTTGGCGTTGCGGCGATGAGCATCGCCGCAACGCAGCTGGGCATAATGGGGTCTGCGAACGCGCAGACCGGCGTGGCAAAGCCGGCCCAATTGCCGTCGATGAAGCCGGGAACGAACACGTCGTTCGGTCCGCTAAAGCAGATCGACGCTGGCCTCCTGAATGTCGGATACGCCGAAGCTGGCCCCGCTGATGGTCCTGGGGTTATTCTTCTGCACGGCTGGCCCTACGACATTCACAGCTTTGTCGTTGTCGCCTCTTTGCTGGCGTCCGCCGGCCACCGAGTAATCGTCCCCTATCTGCGCGGCTATGGCGCGACACGTTTCCTTTCGAGCGCAACGTTCCGGAATGGCCAGCAGTCGGTGGTCGCTCTCGACATCATCGCCCTAATGGATGCGCTCAAGATCCAGAAGGCGACCCTGGCCGGTTTTGACTGGGGTGCGCGGACCGCCGACATCATCGCGGCGCTATGGCCCGAACGCTGCAAAGCGCTCGTCTCGGTGAGCGGCTATCTGATCGGTAGCCAGCAATCCGGCAGGGTTCCGTTGCCGCCGAAGGCCGAGCTCCAATGGTGGTACCAATATTATTTCGCTACCCACCGCGGCCGCGTCGGCTACGACAGGTACCGGCACGACTTTGCTAAGCTCATTTGGCAGCTCGCCTCGCCGAAATGGGACTTCGATGACGCCACGTTCGATCGCAGCGCGGCGTCCTTCGACAATCCGGACCACGTCGCCATCGTGATCCATAATTATCGCTGGCGGCTCGACCTGGCTGAAGGCGAGCCGAAGTATGACGATCTGGAAAAGAAACTCGCTCAAGCGCCGGTCATTACCGTGCCCACGATCACCCTGGAAGGCGACGCCAATGGCGCGCCCCATCTCGACCCCGCAGCCTATCGCAACAAATTCTCGGGCAAATATGCGCACCGGCTTATCAAGGGCGGCGTCGGGCACAATCTGCCCCAGGAAGCCCCACAGGCCTTCGCCGACGCGGTCGTCGACGTCGACGAAGTCTGATCGGCCTTGGCCTGACTTCGCCCTGCGGACTGACATTCACAGCCCGCGGGGCATCGCTGGCGGCGGCAAACCAATCGTTCCGTCGTTGCCTGTGGCGCTAACAGCCTTTCGCAACTCCTGCGGCCGTTGCTCGCAACTGCTCACAGCCGTTCGCAACAGCAAACGGGCGGTTCGCTCCGACGTCTGCTTAGGTACGTGAACCAACTCGCCCGCAGCGCGCCCCTTGAGCGGCGCTACTCGCAAGCAAGCAAAGGAGCGGTCATGAGCCTCGTCGCCAAACGTCTTGAAGAATTGGGCGTTAAGCTGCCGCATCCGACCTCACCGGTCGCCAATTACGTCGACTTCGTGCGCACCGGAAGCCTGCTATTCGTGTCCGGCCAGCTATGTCTCGCCGACGGAGCGCTGGTCGCCAAAGGCAAGCTTGGCCGGCAGGTCACCGTCGAGCAGGGCCAGGCTGCCGCCCGCGCCTGTGCGGTTAACCTCCTGGCGCAGGTCGAGGTTGCACTGGGCGACCTCGATAAGGTGATGCGCGTGGTGCGGCTCGGCGGCTACATCAATTCGGCGCCGGACTTTCTCGATGCGTCCAAGGTGATGAACGGCGCGTCCGACCTGATGGTGGCGGCGTTCGGCGACAAGGGTCGCCACGCCCGCGAGACCTTCGGCGTTGCGGTGCTCGCGGCCGATGCGGCCGTCGAGGTCGAAGGCACATTCGAGGTTTCCTGATGAGCGTAGCTCTTTCTTGAGAACCGATCAGCGTGAAGGAGCCGTGTCATGACGGATCACTCAACCACTGCAACGCCGCGTGCGGCATCGGCGCAAAAGGCTGATTTCATAACGGCGTCGGAGTGGGACTACTGCACCATCAAAGAGCTGACTCAGGCATTGCAGGCCCGAAAGATTTCCGCTTCCGAGCTCCTGGCGCACACCATCGCGCGAATTGAAGCGTTGGACCGGCGCCTCAATGCCGTCGTCGTCCGCGACTTCGAGCGAGCCCGCGAGGCGGCTACCGCGGCCGATGTCGCCCTGGCCCGCGGCGAGCGTCGGTCGCTCCTTGGTATCCCGATGACGTTCAAGGAAGCTTACAATGTTGGCGGACTGCCGACGACCTGGGGTTTCCCGCAGTTCAAGGACTATGTACCGAAAGAAGACGCGCTCATCGTCTCCCGGGTGAAGAGCGCGGGCGGCGTAGTGCTCGGCAAGACCAATGTGCCGTTGGGCCTCGCGGATTTCCAGGCCTACAACGACATCTACGGAACGACCAACAATCCGTGGGACGTCGGCCGTTCACCCGGCGGCTCGTCGGGCGGGTCTGCCGCGGCCCTCGCCGCCGGCTTCGGACCTTTGTCGTTCGGATCAGACATTGGCGGATCGATGCGCGTGCCTGCACACTTTTGCGGAGTCTATGCGCACAAGCCGACGTTCGCTCTGGTCCCTGTTCGCGGATACAGCCCGCCGCCGCCACTCCCGCCGTTGCTCGACGATGGCGACCTTGCGGTGGTCGGCCCGATGGCCAGAACCGCCGCCGATCTCGCGCTGGCGCTTGACGTGGTCGCCGGTCCGGACGAGGAGCGCGCGGGGATCGGCTATCGGTTGGCGTTGCCTCCTGCGCGGCACGACAATCTCGACAACTTCCGCGTTCTCGTCATCGACACCCATCCGCTCATGCCGACGGACAGCGCTGTGCGCACCGCGATCGGCCGATTGTCGGAGCGACTTGCCAAAACGGGCGCCAAGGTCGCACGCACCAGTCCACTGCTGCCGAACCTCGCGGACTCGGCTCGGCTCTATATGAAGCTCTTGGAGTCCGCCAAGAGCGTCGGTATGCCTCCTGACGGCTATGAGGGAATGCGACGCTCGGCTGCGGCCCTGCAGCCCGGTAATAACAGCCTCGCAGCCGCGCGCACGCGCGGCACGGTCATGACCCATCGTGATTGGCTTGCAGCCGACGTGGCGCGTGCGCAGACCCAGCAGCAATGGAGCCTGCTCTTTCGCGAATGGGATGTCGTCATCTACCCAGCGGCCTCGGTTCCGGCCTTCCCGCAAGACCATTCGCTGCCGATTGAGGCGCGACAGCTTGAGATCGACGGCAAACCGTACCCCTACTACGATGCGTTGTTTGTATGGGCGGACCCTGCCGGCACGTGTGGCCTCCCAGCGACTGCGGCGCCAATCGATCGTTCGCCGACCGACCTGCCGATCGGGGTGCAAATCATTGGGCCTTATCTCGAGGATCGCACGACGATCGCCTTTGCCGAGCTTCTAGAACGGGAGTTCGGCGGTTTCGTACCGCCGCCGGGTTATGCGAGGCAATAGCCAATCGGTGAACGCGCCCCGAAGCAGGGGCGATGTGCTTGCCTTGTGTTGATCTAGGACGTCACACAACCCAAGGAGATTGACGTCATGTACACCGTAGGCAGCTATCTCGCCGCTCGTCTCTCACAGATCGGCCTTAAGCATCACTTCGCCGTTGCGGGCGACTTCAACCTAGTCTTGCTTGACCAGCTTTTGACGAACAAGGATTTGGAGCAGGTCTATTGCTGCAACGAATTGAATTGCGGCTATAGCGCGGAAGGATATGCTCGCGCTTGTGGCGCAGCCGCCGCCGTAGTCACCTTTAGTGTCGGCGGGCTCTCCGCCATCAACGCGATCGGCGGTGCCTATGCCGAGAACCTTCCCGTCATCCTGGTGTCCGGTGCGCCCAACAGCAACGATCGGGCGACGGAGCACCTGGTGCACCATACGCTCGCGACCCACGACCTTACGTATCAGTTCGAGATCGCCAAAAAACTCACCTGCGCAGCGGTCGCCATCACTTCGGCGGCCGAAGCGCCGCATCAAATCGACTATGCGATCCGTACCGCGCTTCGGGAGAAGAAGCCGGCCTATATCGAGGTCGCCTGCAACCTCTCCGCGGCTCCTTGCGCGGCGCCGGAGCCGATCAGCGCGATCCTCCGTGAAGAGTCGAGCGATCCCGGGAGCCTGAAGGCCGCTATTTCAGCCGCCGTTGATTTCCTGCAGGGCAAGCAGAAGCCGGTTTTGCTGATTGGCAGCAAGCTGCGGGCGGCTGGCGCGGAGAAGCAGGCGATCGAGCTGGCAGAGACGCTTGGCTGCGCGGTTACGGTGATGGCGGCGGCGAAGAGCTTCTTTCCGGAAGACCATCCGCAATTTGCCGGCATCTACTGGGGCGAAGTCAGCTCCGCCGGTGCACGCGAGATCGTTGACTGGTCCGATAGCGTGATCTGCCTAGGCACGATCTTCAACGACTACTCAACAGTCGGCTGGACCGCCATGCCGAGCGGCCCAAGTGTGCTGACGGCGGATCGGAACCACGTCACTTTCGGCGACCGCGACTTTGGCGGGATCCATCTGCGCGATTTCCTTTCTGGTCTCGCCAGCAAGGCGCCGAAGCGTGACGCGACGATGACCGAGTATAGGCGCATCCGCATCGGACCGCGTACCGAAGTTCCCGCCAAGCCCGATGCAAAGCTGAAGCGGACCGAAATGGTCCGCCAAATCCAGCCCCTCCTCACCGCGGACACCACGCTGATCGCCGAGACCGGCGACTCTTGGTTCAACGGCATGGGAATGGCGCTGCCGGGCGGCGCGCGCTTCGAGATCGAGATGCAATGGGGCTCGATCGGGTGGTCGGTCCCGGCGACGTTTGGCTACGCTGTGGGTTCGCCGGGCCGTCGCGTCATCGCCCTGATCGGCGACGGCTCGTTTCAGCTCACCGCCCAGGAGGTGGCGCAGATGATCCGGCGGAAGCTGCCGGTCATCATCTTTCTGGTCAACAATCATGGATACACGATCGAGATCGAGATCCACGACGGACCCTACAACAACATCAAGAACTGGGACTACGCCGGGCTGATCGCGGCGTTCAACGCCACCGACGGCCATGGCCTCGGCTTTCGAGCGACCAATGGCGGGGAACTCGCACAAGCGGTCAAGGCCGCACTCGCCAACCATGATGGTCCCACGCTGATCGAATGCATCATAGATCGCGACGACTGCTCGCCCGACCTGCTCTCCTGGGGCCGCCGTGTCGCCGCGGCCAACGCCCGGCCGCCCAACCCGCAATAGCGGGCAGCGACTTCCACAGTGAACACAGTCGTTGGCGCTAATCGTAGGTTGACGGATGCAGGCGAAAAGAACCGATGAGATCATCCGACTGTCCGAACGAGAGAGGACGGGAGCAAGTCATGAGCAAAACAGTTGTCGAACACGTTATTTCACGGCTGCACGACATTGGCATCAAGGACGTCTTTGGTGTTGCCGGCGACTTTGCGTTTCCTCTCGATGATGCCGTCTGCAACAACAAGAGCATGCGCTGGATCGGGAGCTGCAACGAGCTCAATGCCGCCTATTCCGCGGACGGTTATGCACGGATTTACGGCATGGCTGCGCTGTGCACGACTTACGGCGTCGGCGAGCTGAGCGCAATCTGCGGCGTCGGCGGCTCCTACGCCGAAAATGTGCCGATCTTCCACCTGGTCGGCATGCCGGCCAGCCGGACGCAGGCGGCCCATCGGATCGTCCACCACACGCTGGGCAATGGCGAGTTCGAGCTGTTCTACAACATGGCGGAGCCGGTCGTCTGCGCTAGGGCCATCATGACTCCGGAGAACTGCGCCACGGAGATCGAACGCCTGATCGCCGAAGCGCTCTATCATCGTCGCCCAGTCTATATGGCGTTCCCGACCGACTATGCGACCTCTCCGGCCGAGCCTCACGCGGAGCCGAAGTCAGATCCCGACGCCCTCGCCGCCGCCGTCAAAGCCGTGCTGAGCGCGATCGACAGCGCCAAGACGGCCTGCATCTTGCCAGGAATGCTCATTTCCCGGCTCGGGTTGGAGGCTCAGGCGACTGACTTCGTGACCGCGTCGAACCTGCCCTTCGCCACGATGTTCGCGGACAAGTGCGTACTCGACGAGTCGCTCCCCAACTACATCGGCATGTATGACGGCAAGCTGATGAATGAAGAGGTCCGCGTCTTCGTCGAGGGCGGCGACCTGGTGATCGGCATCGGCGCGGTCCTCACGGACTTCAATTCTGGATCGTTCACCGCCAACGTCGATCGCTCGAAGAGCGTCAACATCCTGCACCACAGTGTGCGCGTAGGCGAAGCGGCATACAATAACGTCGAGATGAACGACGTTTTGGCGGCGCTGGCCAGCAAGGTCTCGCGGCGGAACGCCAAAGCGTCCAAGGCGCCGGGGCTCGGCAAACCGGTCGGCGCGCCGGGCGACAAGATCACGGTCGAGTATCTCTATCCTCGCTGGACGCAGATGCTCAAGCAGGACGACATTCTCATTACCGAAACCGGGACGAGCTCGATGGGATTGGCCTTCGCCGACATGCCCAAGGGCTCGAGGTTCCACAACCAGGCGCTTTGGGGGGCGATCGGTTGGGCCACGCCGGCATCGTTCGGCGCCGCCCTGGCGGCGCCCGAGCGACGCACAATCCTGATCACAGGCGAAGGCTCGCATCAGCTGACGGCGCAGGAGGTCAGTCAGTTTCACCGCTTCGGACTGAAGCCGATCATCTTCGTGCTAAACAATAACGGGCATCTGATCGAGCGGCTACTCTGCAAGAATCCCGATGAGTACTACAATGACCTCGCTAAGTGGCATTACCACAGGCTCCCCGAGGCGCTCGGTTGCGACGGCTGGCTGACAGCGCGCGTGACCACATGCGGCGAGCTGGATGAGATCATCAACAGAGCCGAGACCTGTGGAACCGGCGCCTATATCGAGGTGATGACCGATCGGTACGCCGCTTCCGCGCTCCCGCAGAAGCTGCACGATTCGATCGCGACCCTTTATGCGTAAGACGTATCCGCTTCGTCCGTGGGGCGCATCATCGCGTTGCCGATGGTTTCGCGCCTGAGGTCGGGAGGAACGCCCGGCCATGGCGGTGGCCAAGATTTTGGCGCCCGGAGTTCGTGATGAGCCGCGTCGCAACCGAATGGACATCGGTCCGCTCGCAAGTCGCGGCACACCAGGCGCAGCTAGGGCTCTCCCTCAGGGTGACAGTCGCCGCCGTGTTGGGCTTCGCGCTCGCGCACTTGCTCAGTGTTCCTCTGCCGCTGTGGACGGTGCTGACGGCGATCCTCCTGACTCAGGCGACGTTTGGGTCGTCCGTGGAGGCGACCATCAACTATCTGGCGGGCACGCTCGGCGGCGCCGTTTACGCTGGCGCAGTGGCGGTGCTGGTTCCCCATGCCAACGATGTCTCGCTGGCAGGCGTCCTCGCAATCGCGGTGGCGCCGTTAGCCTTGTTGGGAGCGGTCTATCCTAACTTCAGCGCCGCGACGTTCACGGGCGCGTTGGTGCTCTTGGTTCCCGGAATGGGGCACGTGGGCCCGATTGAATTCGCGCTAAATCGGGTGCTTGAGGTGACGGTCGGAGGGCTCACGGCGCTGGCGGTTTCGCTTCTGTTGTTCCCGGCCCGGGCCCATTCGTTTGCGATCGAAGACGCGGCTCGGATGCTCGATCAGGTCGCGGGGTGTCTGCCTGAGTTGTTTGAGGGGTTCGCGCGACCGCGCGATACGGCGGCTATCCTTCGCATCGAGAACAGCATTGGCCAGGCCGTTGCGCAGACCGAGGCAATCGCCGCCGAGGCAAGGCACGAGCGTATAGGTTTTCTTGCCGCGGAGCCCGACCAGGGACCGCTGCTGCGCATGCTGTTGCGGTTGCGTCACGACTTGGTCATGATCGGACGGGCCGCCGCCGAGCCGCTGCCCGAGACGCTCCAGGCGCGGCTCGGACCGTCGCTGACGCGCGTCGCGGGCACCACAGCCGATCAACTACGCCGAAGAGGAGCAGCGCTGATCGGTCGGCGCAAGACATCGGCGCCCGACGCAACCGAAGCCGCCTTCGACGACTTCGCCGAGGCGCTCGCCGCAGTTCGCCGCGAAGGGCTTACGCGGGGTCTGGCGGCCGATGCCGTGGAACGCTTTTTCACGCTCGGGTTTGGGCTCGACCAAGTGCGCCAGGATCTTCGTGACCTCGATCGCTGTGTGAGGGAGGCCGCGCGTACTCGATAAGCCAGCCGCGAATGGAGGAGCGCCAACAAGGCAACTGAGCATGGGCAATTTTCGAGGGTAGCGACCGCGGCTTGGCGTGGCTGAGCGCGGGCGAGCGGAGCTCCGCACATTGCAGCGCTGGTGTATCGACGCTCACGCTTGTCGCCCGCTGGCGATTTCTTCCAGGATCGCGGCGGCCGGGGCGGTCCAGATGAATGGTTTGGGATCTGTATTGTGTTGAGAACACTAGGCAAGATCGGGGTCGATGCTACGAACACCGCAAGGCGCGCCGCCGAAATCGCGTTTGTTACCTTTGCATGTGGGCTCATCGGATTCGGCGTCCAGTGGCTGGTGCCCGCACAGACGATCGCCGATGCCAAGAGTATGGTGACCGCGGTGGTGGGTCTGGTCGCGTTATTGCTGGCGGTCGTGCTTGGCCTGCTGATCTGGACGAGCAATGGCGTCTACACGACGCAGTTGGCCGAAGCGCAATCCCTCGGACCGGTGATCCTCCAGCTCGATTTCGTCCTGGAGCAGTACGGACCGGAGGCGAAGAAAGGTCGGGAGCTGTTCAGGGGCGAAATTGTCCGGTTCCGCGAACGGTTCTGGGGCGAATTGCAGGGATTCAGGGCGGCCACGAGCTTCCTGACCTCCCGTTCGGACATGCGCGAAATGACAATCGTCTTTGCTGAACTCAACCCGGCGTCCGAAGAGCAGAGACAGTTCCTTGCGGCGGCAAAACAGCTGTGGGGCTCGATCATTCAGACTCAGCTCTTAATGGCGCGGCAGCTCGCTAACCCCGTCCCCGCCGTTCTGCTGATGATCGTCCTCTGCTGGTCGTCCCTTCTCTTCTTCTGTTATGGGCTCACGTCGAACTTCAACGGCGTCAGCGTCGCCGTAGAAGCGTTCGGCGCTATGGCCGTCTCCAGCGCAATCTTCCTGATCCTCGAACTAAGTCAGCCATACAATGGCTTGTTCCACATTTCTCCCGCCGGAGTCGACCAAGTTATCGCCGCCATCGGATGATCGGCGCGGGTTCCGGACGTCGACGTGGCGCCGATCATGATCGAGGCCCGAGCGGCTGCAATATCGCGAGCAAGAATACGCTAACTCGCCCGTCTGCGACTTCCAAGTTCGCCCCCACCGAGCAGGCGACAATGTCACCGCGACTGCATGGGACAGGGAGATGTCATGCATACGTTCTGGGCAGTCTTCGGTTTTGTCGTACTCGGGCTTGGACTCCTCGATGTATTTCTAGCGGCGCTGAACTACGACGAGGCAGGGTTTTTTGCTATTCGTCTGTGCGTGCTGCAATGGCGGTGTCTTCGCAGCATTACCCGACGATTGCCACATCGGTGGCGCCCGGTCGCGCTTCGCCAGGTGACCGGGCTTAACATTCTGCTCAGCATGACGATTTGGCTGGGAACCGTTATCGTTGGATACGGATTCGTCTACTATAGCCAGATGTATGGGACGAACTTTCAATATGACGGCCGAAACCTCGGCGCCGGATTGTTCAGCGCAATGTATTTCAGTGCTGCCCAACTCGCCACGGTGGGCACCTCTCAGATCACCCCGGAGACTGATGCGCTTCGCGCCCTCAGCATCTTGGAAACCCTAACCGGGGTGGGGTTGATCACCCTGATCCTCACGTTCCTGTTCGGTGTGTATCAGGTCGTGCGTGACCTGCGGACGTTATCATCGAACTTCGTCACCGCAGAGCGTGGTATCGTTGACCCGGTTGCCAGCCTTGCCCCGTACTTCCATCAGGGTGAGCCCATCGGCCTCGATGGCCATCTCAATGCGATTTTTGAATGCTTTTGGTCGTACGCCGACGGACTTCGCCAGCATCATCTGGCCTATTATTTCCAGAGCGGGCGGGATCACTTTTCCTTGCCGTATGTCCTGCACATGTTGGGTCAGTGGCTCGCCGCACTGCATTGGGGATTGCCTTCGGGTCACCTGGCTTCTGTTCATCCCTTGCTTACGCAACTGGGCTCCCAGTTCCTGCTGTTTGCCAACTATCTGCATGGTCAACTTGGCTGGACAAGCACGGCGGCGCCGGACATCGTTCCTTTTGAAAGCTTCTCGGCAGCCTATTGTACAGGCGGTGAAACATCGGACCCATGGCTTGGCCGCTTCTTGCGGCTTAATCGCGACATGGCTCGGCTGGCGCGGCTTGACCCGGCGGCCGACCCCAAGGAGGCTTATGGGCGCTATCAACAATGGTTGCCCTTGGCCTATCGGGTCGAGCAAATGACGACCGCGGTAAGCCGGGACCTGGACTATCAGCCGATGGTTCAACCGGAAGGCAATTCACTGGTCGCTACCTTTTGAGTCCGGACCCTAGCGCTCGCGAGCGCTAGGACCGCTTATCGGACGTCGACCACGCCACCCGCTAACGTCAGCCTCGTGCCAATAACTGATAAGTGGTCTATTTTCCGGAGGAATGTGGGTTGCGAGTGGGTGCTCGAAATGGCCGAGGAACGCGGTCACCGTCGCCTTGCGGCCATACTAGCCGCCGACGAGGCTGGCTACTCGCGATTGATGGGCGTCGATGAACTGGGGACGCTCGCAGCGCTCCGGGAGATCTGGATCGAGCGACTAAATCCCGTGGTGGTCGCCCACCACGGACGCGTAGTCAAGATAATGGGCGACGGTGTGCTGGTCGAGTTTGCCAGCGTGGTCGACGCGGTGGAATGCGCCGTCGCCTTTCAAAAGGCGATGGCGGTTCACAACAGCGCGCGACTGGGCAAGGAACCTATTGAGTTCCGCATCGGCGTGAATCTTGGCGATGTCGTCATCCATGACGATGATATCTTTGGCGATGGGGTTAACATCGCGGCCCGTCTCGAGAGCCATGCGCCGAAAAACGGCATTCTCGTTTCCGATGCCGTACACACCCAAATCGTGGGCAAGGTCGCCGCCGCCTTCACGGAAGTAGGCGAGATGGTCCTCAAGAACATCGCAACGCCGGTGCGGGCTTGGCGCTGGGGCAGTGCGGACGCGTCTTCGTCTCCGTTACCGCTGGATCGTGGAAAGTTGCCCTCGATCGCCATACTTCCGTTCGCGAACTTGTCGGGAGATCCGGAGCAGGAAATCTTTGCCGACGGGCTCGTCGAAGACATCATCACGACCCTGTCGAAGCTCTCCGGGTTGCTAGTGATCGCCCGGAATTCTAGCTACGTTTACAAAGGACGCGCCGTCGACGTTCGCAAAGTGGCCGCGGAACTGGGCGTGCGCTACGTGCTCGAGGGCAGCATACGCAAGGCCGGGCCGCGGATGCGTATTACCGCTCAATTGGTCGACGCGGTCCCCGGCGCGCAGGTGTGGGCCGAGCGCTACGATCGCACGATCGATGACATCTTTGCCATCCAGGACGAGATCACGCTGATCCTGGCGACAGAGATGCAAGTCAACCTGACGGAAGGTGAACAAGCGCGACTGCGTTACACGACGACCAGCAACGTCGAGGCCTGGAACTACTGGGCGCTAGGCCTGTCCCATTTCCGCCAGGCCGTCACTAAGGACAAGGTCGGTGCGGCACGGCCCCATTGGGAAAAAGCGCTTGCGCTTGATCCTAGCTCCGCGGCGCTCAATTCGATGCTGGGCTTCGTGCACTATTTCGACGCCCGCTTCGGTTGGTGGGACGACCGCGAAACCGCCCTCGCCAGGGCGAATGCCTATGCCGACAGAGCGCTTCAACTCGATCCCGACAACCCCGACGCGCATACTACGTCAAGCGTCGTGCTAATGTTGAAAAGGCGATTCGACGAAGCTCTGGCCCACGCCCGAAAAGCGGTGCAGCTGGCGCCGGGTTCGGCGGACGCAGCGATATTCGCATGCCTCGTTTTGGCCTCATCGGCGCTGCCCGAAGAGGCCGTAGTGCAGGGCGAGAGAGCGATGACCCTCAGCCCCCATTATCCCCCGTACTACCTGGGCCTCCTCGGAAACGCCTACCGCCTGGCGGGAAGGATCGAGGAGGGGATCACCTAGAGCCTACCACGCCCGCAGTCCGGGATTTGGGCTTGCCGACCTCGTCATTACCTATCAGCAAAGCGGTCGGCCGGAGCAAGCGAAGCGATTGGCGGAAGAGCTGCTCGCCGTCCGTCGAAGCTTCACAATCGCTGCTTGGGTGAATACCCAATTTCGTCGAGACACCGCACAGGTCGAGATCGATGCCGCAGCTCTTCGTGCGGCAGGCCTTCCTCCGGGATAAGAGGGGCATTGAGCCGATTAGGATGTGTACTCTCCAGCAACGGTAGCGAATGCGTAGTCTTAAAGGCTCGCAGCCGGGATCTTGATGGGCCGCTTGCGAACGACCGCGACGCTCTGTCACTCCGCAGGCTCACGAGGCAATACGAAGCTCGCGCGTTCCGGGCGGCTCGATGCGCGGACGAAAAACCTCGCCTGCGTCCGGCACGGGCCGCCTGCCTAAGATCGGAACCCAAGCAAATGACGGCTATTGGCACGAACCGGCGGCAGCGCGAGCGCACGGACAGGTCCGTTGTCGACTGGAAGGCGGCCATGCTGCGGGCCCAAAGCAGACATCGGCCATGCGCGCCTCCACGAGATCATCACCGATTGCGCCCATGACACAATCCGCTCATTGCCGACTGCCCTCATCGCCGCTGGCGTGGGGGCTGGTCTGCCTCATCCCATCGGGCCGTTGACACCGCTCTCCGGAGCTTGAGCCGGATGCGCTTCAGCATCCGAACGCGCTCTGATAGCGGAAAGCGGCTGCTTTCAATTTCCCAATGAACGAGATCGAGCAACGCGCGGCGCTCTTCGTCGGTGAGCTCGCCGCGCTCTGTCGTCATCGTCTATGCATAGCCAGCCGGCGGCGGCTCTTCGCCATGCTCGGCGCGGGCCTCCTCTACCGTCTTCCAGGTGAAAGTTCCGGCATCCGTGGCGACGATGAATTCATCGAAGCAGGCGGCGACGAGCTCGTCTTCGATCGCCTGCAGCCGGTCGCGGAGCTCGAGCATCTTCGCCTGATCCATGGCTCCCTCGCGTCTGCCGGGGTTACGCCATACCTATTCGCGAGCGCTCAGGAGAATGCCTATCTTCGCGCGAAGCTGTAGCGGCGAGACTGGCTTTACGAGGTATCCCATGATGCCCGCCTTTTTGGCGGCGACGACGGATTCAAGATCGGCTCGGCCGGTCAGCATCAAGAACGGAAGCTTTGGGTCGCTGGCATGGACTTGCTTGAAAAGATCTATCCCCGACATGCCCGGCATCTCCCAATCACAGATGACGATGCTGAAGGGTTCTCTTGCCACCGAAAGACGCTCTAGCGCCTCTCCGCCGCTGTGAGCCTCGACGACGAGAATGCCGGCATTCATGCGGTTGAGCATCGCGCATATCAGCTTCCGCATGTCTTCGTCGTCATCGACGACCAGGATGCTCAATCCTGCGGGATTCTTCCTCGCCTCATCCATAGCACCCCCCCTGTGCCCCCGAGCTACACTATAGCTTGCCAGACGACAGGCTCGAACTCGCTCAGCGTTTTCAGACCTGAGCCCGCGGGATCGAGATTGAGCGACGCTGTCTCAGAACCGTAATGCGCGCGGTCGTTTCTTGCGCTCGTAATTAGAGCCAGCAACCGTCAGTTAAACCGCCACTCATAGCATTCGCGTGTCCAGTCCCCCCCGGCTGGACGACAGCGCCGAGCCCCGTCCTGCCATGCCAATCCCAGGGCGGGGTCATTGCGCGACCGTGCTGAGCGTCAATCCCCTTAAGGCCGTCCTGCCCTGCCCGTGCTGCTTGAGCGCGGCTGTAACTTCAGGGCAGGTGCTCGTTGAGGCCAAGCCGCCCAGTATTGTGGAGATAGGCTTCGTTCTGCTGCCGGGCGACGCCAGCGACGACGCGCGCAAACGAGGACCCGCTGCCGGTAGGACGCGCCGCCTGCGCCGTGAAGCGCGCAAGCATCGCCCGGGCCTGAGCGGCGTGAGGCTCGTCTCCGAGCCGGAGATAGTCGACCCAGAGGCATGACCAAACATCCGGGTCGTTCGGGGTGGCGCGCAGTACCTGCTGCATCACCAGCACCGATCGCTGATAATTCCCGGTGAGTTCGTAGACTTCTCCGAGATTCTGCAGCCAGATCACATTCGCCTCGTCGCGTGGCGATTTGCGGCTCGCCTGCTCGTAGAGCGGAATCGCCTTGGCGTATTGTCCGAGCGCCGCATAGGCATCGCCGAGTTCACCCGCGTGGTAGCCGTTGCCGGGATTGAGCGCGACAGAACGCTCCAGCATCGCGGCGGCTTCCTGTGGTTGTCCGACATTGCCAAGCGCCAGCCCGAGGTC
>Ga0335072_10003070_pt1 | contig 25378 bp, 19 predicted proteins | sample Lox_Sample_21_FD_206725 | JGI IMG/M metagenome (GOLD analysis project Ga0335072, IMG submission 206725) | Soil microbial communities from Loxahatchee National Wildlife Refuge, Florida, United States - Lox_Sample_2.1 | ecosystem: Environmental > Terrestrial > Soil > Wetlands | place: USA...
TTGAAGTCTCTCCGGGCTACGAGGGTGGAGTCCGTTTTCAGTTGGCAGGACCCGTTGCCTTCTCTGGCGGAGATCGTGATGCTGCCTTACCTCGCCGCGAAGAAGTATTTGAAGTCCGACAAATGAACCTGAAGTAAGTCCCGGATTTCATGAACAATTTTGGACTCCTGTCGGTGGGGGGCCAAGGCTTGTTTTCTAGCCTGCGTCTCCTGAAGCCTGCAAACGGTCAGTAGAGCGGATTTGTTTTTACTGTGAAGAGAAGAGCCGGCCATGACTAAACTAATCATCGAAGCTGATCGCATCGAACAACAATACTGGCGAGATCTGTGGCGGTTTCGCGAGCTCTTTCTGTTCTTCTCATGGCGAGACCTGCTCGTTCGATACAAACAGACTGTGGTGGGCGTGAGTTGGTCAATCATCCGCCCTGTGTTGACAATGCTCGTGTTAACCGTGGTCTTTGGGCGATTGGGAAAACTGCCCTCTGGCGGAGTGCCCTATTCGCTCCTCGTATTGTGCGGCATGCTTCCATGGCAGTTTTTCTCCGGCTCGATGACAGAGAGTGGGAACAGTCTCATCTATAACGCAAACATGATTTCAAAGGTGTACTTTCCAAGGCTCGTTCTCACCGTGAGCAGCGTTATTACCAGTCTCACGGATTTCCTGATTTCGGCTGTCTTTCTTGCAGTGCTTATGATCTGGTACCGCTGTGTACCTCCGGTGCAGGTGGTGTTTCTGCCATACTTTATTCTGCTCTTGATTGGAGCATCGGTCGGGGTTGCTTTGTGGATCGCAGCCCTCATGGTCGAATATCGAGACTTTCGCATTATTGTGCCTTTCATTGTCCAATTTGGGCTTTATCTTTCGCCGGTTGGGTTCCAGAGCGGTATCGTTCCTGCAAAGTTTCGCCTCCTTTATTCGCTGAATCCAATGGTTGGGATCATCGATGGTTTCCGTTGGTGCCTTTTAGGCAGGCACATCGGCATTTACTTGCCCGGTGTCGCGGTCGCGTCTATCCAGGTACTCCTTCTTCTTCTGTCAGGCCTTTGGTATTTTAGAAAGACCGAACGAACTTTTGCGGATGTCATTTAAAAATGCAGATAGAAACTTCCATTTCTCCCGCCGACCGCGATTCCGCAATTACGATTGAGAATCTCGGCAAGCTCTACAAGATCGGACGCCACCGAGAAAAAGGCGATGGTCTGCGTCACGCCATCGAAGACGCGATGCGCTCGCCGCTCGGGTGGTTCCGGGCACGTCGTCAGCAGAGGCTGAAACACGCGGATTTCTGGGCGCTGAAGGATGTCTCGCTCGAGATCAAACAAGGCGAGGTGGTCGGCGTTATTGGCAGCAACGGCGCAGGGAAGAGCACTCTGTTAAAACTTCTGAGCCGGATTACGGTGCCCACGGTTGGTCGAATTTCCATCGAGGGGCGGGTCGCCAGTCTTCTCGAAGTTGGCACCGGATTTCATCCCGAGCTCACCGGCCGGGAAAATATCTTCCTCAATGGCGCAATCCTGGGTATGAAGCGCGCTGAGATCATTCGCAAGTTCGATGAGATCGTCGCCTTTTCTGAAATTGAGGAATTCCTTGACACGCCGGTCAAACGCTATTCGTCTGGTATGTATGTCCGACTGGCTTTTGCAGTGGCCGCACATCTTGACCCCGAAATACTCATCGTCGATGAGGTGCTCGCAGTTGGCGACGCTTCTTTCCAAAAGAAATGCCTTGGAAAGATGGGAAGCTTTGCCAATACGGGAAGGACAATCCTGTTCGTCAGTCACAATCTGGATGCCGTCCAAACCTTATGTCAACGGGTTGTCTGGATGAAGGATGGCCGGGTACATAGAGACGGAGATGCGGATGATGTCATAGGGGACTATTTCAGCAACATCGCCAATCAAAATGTTCAATCCGTTACGAACCCTGATTATGGTCTGATCGTTCAAAGGGTCGTGTTGAGAAATAGCCGCGGAGAAGAGTGCTGGCAGTTCTCTCCAGGCGAGGAGTTAATTGTCGAGATAAACTACGACGCGCAGAAACCACTGGAACTTCCCTATTTCATCCTCGGCATCACAGGGATCAATGGATCATGCTTTACGGCTAACATGTTGCTTGATGGTTTTTGTCCTGAGATTTTGTCGGGTCAAGGAAAGCTCTCTTGTCGATTCAAGGCGCTGCCGCTTCTCCCTCAGAAATACGCCGTGAAGATGTCGATCCGAACCAAGAATGGTAACGATATGATTGTGAGCTACCATGAGGCGGCGTACTTCACCGTGGAAGCGGAGCTCACTGATTATGGCTATAACGGCAAATTTCTGTCGCGAGCGGCCAGTTCGACTTCGGTTGTCGTGCCCTATGAATGGCATCTGCCAGACGGGAAGATTGCTCCTGTTTCACTGGAAACGCCGCAAAAGTTGGCTGAAGCTATCTAGCTGCCGCGGCGTGACGGAAATTCACCGCTTTCTAACGACGGCAAAAAGCTTACTCGTATATTCGTAGGAAGTATTGAGAATACTATCTGGTTATGGCAGAACCATTGATCGCGATCATTCCGGCTCGTGGTGGCTCAAAACGCATTCCGCGCAAGAATATCAGACCCTTTGCGGGACGACCGATGATCGAATACACCATCAGCGCGGCGCACGCGAGCGGACTCTTTGATCGAGTTATCGTAAGCACGGAAAGCGAAGAAATCGCCGAGGTCGCCCGTCAACTTTCAGCAGAGGTGCCATTCTTGCGGGATCCGAGCTTGGCCGACGATTTCACCCCGGTGTCTGCGGTTACTGCTGACATGCTGGTCCGGCTCGATCCCGCCGGAGACCGATTCCAAGGAGTAGCCCAACTCATGCCGAACTGTCCCCTGCGAACAGGCGCAGATGTTATCGATAGCTACAAACGGTTCAAGGAGACCGAAGCGGAATCACAGATTTCAATGGTGCGCTACGGTTGGCAAAACCCCTGGTGGGCCATGCTACAAAATGAAAAGCGCGAATTGGAACCGATCTTCAAGCAGCAGATGACCGCGAGAAGTCAGGACCTCCCAGAACTCTACTGTCCCACAGGTGCGATCTGGTGGGCTCAAACATCGGTTCTTCGTCGGGAGAAAACATTCCATGTCGAAAGACGCACTGGGTGGGAGATTCCATGGCAGCGGGGAATAGATATTGATACGCTCGATGATTGGGAAATGGCAGAAGCGCTTTCGCGCTTCGCCCAGGCAGGACTAACAACTCTTCAGCAAAATGGGTGAGACTCTTGCGGTTTACACGACGATATATCCCGGGGTCGAGATTTATCTGCGTGATTGGTATCGCTCGTTGCAGGCGCAAACTGACCAGGATTTTCAACTGTGGATCGGGCTGGATCAAGTCGAATGTAATTCCATCCAGAAGCTTCTTGGAACTGACTTGAAGCCAAATTGGGTGCAAGCTCCTCTGGGCTCGACTCCTGCGCAGGTCAGACAGTTGGCTTTGTCCGCGATTGTCGGGACCGCTGCCGAGGTGGTCCTGGTTGATTCTGACGACCTGCTTCATCCTTCGCGCATAGCGGCGGCACGATCGGCGTTGCGTTCAAGCGATCTTGCGGCCTGTGCGTTGCGGTTTGTCGATCACCAGGGAGGTGACCTCGAGCTCGTTTTCGATTTGCCCCCAGGTATTCAGGCGAATGAAATTTTGCCGCGAAACAATGCTTTTGGGTTTTCAAACACGGCTTTTCGATCGGAGCTTCTGCGGCAGATTCTGCCGATCCCGCCTGGCGCGGTGCTTGTCGACTGGTTGCTCGCTACGCGGGCATGGCTATTGGGGGCCAGGCTGTCTTTTGATCATGAACCGCGCATGGATTATCGCCAGCACTCTGCCAATATGGCCCTGGTCAGGCTCCCGTTTAGCACGAAGCAAGTCGTGTCCCAAACGAGATTAGTGCGGCAACACCTTCAACTTGTGCTTGAGCACCCACCGCAGGGTTATCTTCCTGACCGCTTCTTTGAACTGAAGCGGGTTGCGAAAGAGATAGAGGGGTTCCACGAACGCGTGGTGCTGAATACGGCAAAGTTGGAGAGCTACGTTGAAGCATTCAATGCTGCGGCACCGCCGTTGGTGTGGTGGGCCGGTGTCGCGTATCCAGCCTTGAAACATATGTGGGGAGAGTGAAAGGTTCTAAGCATGAAATCAATAAAGCTCGGGGAATTCGAAGTTGGAGCCGGCCATCCGCCCTATATCATCGCTGAGATCGGTTCCAATCACAACGGCGATATGAAACTCTGCCACCGGCTGATTGATGCGGCTGCGGATGCAGGTGCCAATGCCGTCAAGTTTCAGTCGTGGACGGATAAGTCGCTGATTGCCGAGGAAGAGTATGAACGGAACACGGAGTATTCTGACAAGAAAAAGCACTTTGGATCGCTTCGGGAAATGGTCAAGGCATATCAATTCACTGCCGAGCAGCACGATGAAGCGCATTCACACTGTCAGGCTCGAGGTATCGCCTTTTGTTCAACACCATTTTCAACGCAAGAGGTCGACCTTCTCGAGAAACTCGAAGTACCGTTTTTCAAAATTGCTTCTATGGATATTGTGCATCTTCCTCTTTTGTCTTACGTCGCCCGCAAACACCGGCCGGTGGTCATCTCAACCGGCATGGCGACTTTCGGAGAAATCGAACGAGCAGTTCAGACGGTTTGGGCCGAAGGAAATACCCAAATCATCCTCCTCCATTGCGTGTCAATCTATCCTCCGGACTACAGTGCTATTCATCTACGGAATATGGCAACCTTGCAACAAGCGTTCGACGTCCCGGTTGGATTCAGTGACCACACCCTTGGTACCGCCATCCCGCTTGCGGCCATCGCAATCGGTGCATGCGTGATCGAAAAGCATTTCACAATCGATCAGGGCATGGAAGGATGGGACCACGCAATTTCCGCTGACCCGGAACAACTGCGAACCATTGTTACTGAAGGCAAGAATATTCTCGCCGCGTTGGGAGAAAGCAGCAGGATAGTGAGCGCCGAGGAAATCGAGAAGCGGAAGAAGTTCCGTAGAAGTCTTGTAGCGCGACACAAACTTGATCGCGGCCAGTTGCTGACCGAGGCTGATCTTGATGCCAAGCGCCCTGGGACGGGGATCGCCCCGGACGAACTTGCCTATGTGGTTGGTCGCCGCTTGGCCTGCGACGTAGGCGAGGATCAGGTGCTTCATTGGAAAGATCTACAGTGAAGAATAAGGACGGCATCTTGAACCTGCCATTAATTGTCGTTGGAGGAGGCGGCCACGCCAAAGTGTTGATCAGCATGCTCCTCCAGCAACAGCGAAGAATCCTCGGCATCGTCGACGTGAAGCCACTGCCACCGTTGCTTGGCATAGACTATCTCGGAGACGACCGCGAGGTGCTCAATTACTCGGCGGATCAGGTCCGACTGGTCAACGGTATTGGCTCGATCGATTCGACAAGTCTGCACCGGACGATATATGAGAAGTTCACGGAGATGGAGTACATTTTTGCTACTGTGCTTCACCCTTCAGCCGTCATAGCACCCGAGGTTCAAATTGAGGATGGCGTCCAGGTCATGGCCGGCGCAGTTGTGCAACCGGGGACGAGATTGGGTGCAAATGTGATCGTGAACACAGGAGCGCGCGTTGACCACGACTGCATGATCGACCCGCATGCTCACGTTGCCCCCGGGGTTACCTTGTCAGGGAACGTACACGTTGGAAAAGGAGCTCACATCGGAACCGGAGCCACAATAATCCAGGGTATTAAGGTGGGCTCTGCGGGCATTGTCGGTGCCGGTGCGGTAGTGATCTGCGATGTGCCGGATGAAGTTACGGTTGTTGGAGTACCGGCGGAATCGCTCCGAGCTAGAACGACAACCGAGCATAAGGCAATTCTATGACTACACGGCCCGTATACGTCGTCCACTGCATCGACACTGAAGGTCCGCTCCACGAGTCGGTTGATGCGACCTTCCAGAGGCTGCACGACATATTTCATCTGGAACTGGAACCCAGCGCCGGTTTGTTGCGTCGCTTGCAGGAAGGAAGTGTGGATCTCGGTGGACTTGAGTCTGCTGTTCAGAAGGTGGTGGATCCGCATCTGCTGACTTATAACGACTCATGGAGCAAAGTTGATGCCATGCTTGCCGAAATTATGGGGGAACCTTTCCGAAGGCAAACGTGCGACTCTGCGGGGCGAGGCTGGATATACAACTGGTTTTGCGTTGATCACGTCGATTACGATGTGAATCCGCGCCGTAGAGACATGGGATATCACAACGTTTTTGAGCACTACCGAGCGTTGCTCCGCGATTCCGGGTCCTTTCAAGACGGCCTGCATTTCCATTATCATCCGCACTCGTTCCGCAGAGAAGCGCATCGTTGCGCTACGCACTGGTGGGCTTCATCTGACAGCCTGCATCAGGTATTGTCACGTCGAATCATTGATCATCAATGGTTTCCTGCTGCGCATCGCCCTGGATTTCACGTCATCCGTCCCGACAGTCATTGGTTCCTCGAGCAACATATTCCCTTTGATTTTTCGAATCAAGCAATGGTCGACAGCAAAGAAGATGGAGCGCAGTTCGGATTGCTTGGGGGGCGATTCGGCGACTGGCGCCGCGCGCCGATCACGTGGGAGCCATACCATCCGGCAGCTGATGATTACCAGATTCAAGGTCATTGTCGTCGATGGATCGCACGATGTCTCAACGTAGGAACGCGCTACCGTCTACTCGAGGAACGGGATGTACGGCAAGCATTCAAAGAGGCATCCGAAGGCAAACCAGTGATTCTGGCGGTCACCAATCACGACTTCCGGAACATGGCGCCGGATGTCAATCTTACGCGTGAGTTGATTGAAAAGGTCGCAGGCGAATACCCTGATGTACCGTTTCTGTTTTCTGAGGCCGTTACCGCAATGCGTTCGGCATTGAACCTGGATCCGCTTCCTGCCTGCGAACTCGACTTATCAATCGAATGCGCCGGTGAATCCGCTCATGTCCTTAAGGTTCAGTCGTCCACACCGACATTCGGTCCACAGCCCTGGCTGGCATTAAAGACAGTTGAGGGAACTTATCACTTCGATAACTTCGATATCGATACGCCGTTTCATCAATGGAAATATGTTTTTGACGAGGAAACATTTCCTCTATTGGCATTAAATGCAATCGGAGTAGCGGCCAATAACTCCTTCGGCACCACTACGGTTGCAGTGATGAATCCAGCGACGGGTGAGGTTCGTAGAAAGCATTGGAATCTGGCTCAATCGGCGGTCGTCGATGAAGCCGCGATTCATTAGATCTGCCCAGAGAATCAAGATCAAGCGGTCTCATCGACTTCGAAATGCAGTCCATGTCAGGAGTCACGTTGATTCGAACCATGAATTAGATAAAGGAGGATATTCCGATTTTCACTATGCCCTATCATACTCATGAGAAACATCTCGAAAGCGTCATCATCTCTCCATCGCTTTCGATTGGCGAAGCCATCGAGCGCCTTGACGAGGCAGGGACGGGCGCGCTTGTAGTGTGCGCCAGAAATCGAGTCCTCGTAGGTCTCCTCACGGATGGTGACATTCGACGGGCAATTCTTAAAGCATGCTCACTAAAGGATGAGTGTGGCTCGATCGCAAAGAAAGAGCCGATCGCTGTACTCGATCCGGTTACGTCAGCTGAGGCGCTCCGTGTGATGGACCAGCATGACATCAGTCATCTGCCTGTCGTGGATTCGGAGGGAATTCTCCGCGATTTTATACTTCGACGAGATCTCGGGAGCGGAATCGGGTCGGAACCAACGGCGGAGCAGCGTCTCAAGAACGTAATAACTGTCCCCACTGCTTCAATATCGCAGGCAATAGAGCAACTGGAACGGGCAGGTACCGGGGCCTTGGCTCTGTGCTCCGACGGCAGGCTTCTGGTTGGGCTGTTGACTGATGGAGACATTCGTAGAGCTGTCCTTCAAGGCAAATCCTTGACTGAACCCTGCGCCACAATCGCCACCTTAATGCCGGTCGTCGCTCCGGAGAATGCTTCTCCCGCGGAAGCGCTTTATCTAATGGATCAGCATGACATCCACCACTTACCGATGGTCGACCAGAAAAACCGCTTGGTGGCCTTCTTGTTACGAAAAGACCTCGTTTCGGATTCACACACAGGTCTATCCGCGGTCATCATGGCGGGTGGATACGGAAAACGCCTGATGCCGCTCACGAAGGACGTTCCGAAGCCGATGCTGCCGGTGGGCGACCGTCCCTTATTGGAATTGGTGATTGAGCAACTCCGCCGCGCCGGAATCCGCGACTTGAATATGACGACGCACTATCTTCCGGAATCTATAACAAATCATTTCGGAGACGGTGGAAGCTTTGGGGTTCGGTTGAATTATGTCAAGGAAGACAACCCTTTGGGTACAGCAGGAGGTTTGAAGCTGATGAAGCGGCCGGAAGGGCCGCTGCTCGTCGTCAATGGGGATATCCTAACCGGGGTTCCTTTTCATGAAATGCTGATGTACCACCGAAAACATCGGGCTGATATCACCGTAGGTGTCCGGAAATATGATATCCAGGTTCCCTTTGGAGTCGTGCAGTGTGACGATGTTCGAATTACTGGTTTGCAGGAAAAGCCCTCGCTGAGTTTCTTTATCAATGCGGGCACCTATCTGCTTGAACCATCGGCATACGATTGTATCCCCGACGGATGTCCCTTTGACATGACCGACCTTATCCAAAAATTGCTCGACTTGGGACGGACAGTCGTTGGATTTCCGATCATGGAGTACTGGATTGATGTTGGCAGGCAGGAAGACTATCAGAGGGCGCAGGAATTTGCGATGAAAGGGCGAATCTGACATGAAGATATTAATCACCGGAGGCGCAGGTTATGTGGGTTCAACGCTGGCCCCGATGCTCTTGGCTGCCGGACACCAAGTGCGGATACTAGATCGTCTATCGTTTGGCGGCGATTCGCTTCTGGCGGTCTGGAGTCATCCAGAATTTGAATTTGTTCGGGGAGACCTGCGGGATCTCTCCACGGTACAAACATGTGTATCAGATCGGGAAGCAGTGGTTCATTTGGCTGCCGTTGTCGGAGATCCGGCTTGTTCCCGACAGCCCGACCTGGCCCGAGCAACCAACCTTGATGCCTCGCTGGCGTTGATCGAGGAGAGTCAACGCGCAGGCGTGAAGAGGTTCATCTTTGCCTCAACATGCAGCAACTACGGCAGAATGAAGGATCCCAACCAACTCGTAGATGAGGAGTCCGAGTTGAGTCCGGTTTCTCTTTACGCCGAAACCAAAGTCGCTATCGAAAAGACATTGCTCCAGAGCTGCAACAGCCGTGACTGGTGTCCGACGCCGCTGCGGTTCGCTACAGTGTACGGCGTCTCGCCGCGGATGAGATTCGACCTCACCGTGAATGAGTTTACGATGGAGTTGCTTACGAACAAAAGCCTCAGGGTGTTTGGCGAACAATTCTGGCGGCCTTATATACATGTTCGTGACGCGGCTCGTGCGATTCAACTAGTTCTTGGCTCCCCTGAAAGTCTTGTTGGAGGCTCGGTATTCAACGTCGGGGCAACAGACCAGAATTTTCAGAAAAAGCAACTGGTTGAGCTGATCCGCCCCTATGCCTCAGACGCGGTGGTAGAGTACGTTCACAAAGTTGAAGACCCAAGAGACTACAAGGTGTCATTTGCCCGGGTAGTAAATCAACTTGGATTCAGAACAAGCCGCACCGTTCCCGACGGTATCGAGGAAGTGGCACGATTGGTGCAACAGAACATCATTGGAAACTTTAAAGACGCAAAATATCGCAACTGAAATACTCCATGAGCAATACCTTGCGAACCTGCGATCGTTCAAGACAGCTACTTCCTGTCGTGCGTGGTGTTGAAGTGTCGGGTCTTGGGAAATGGGCGAGTGGATGCCTTCCCACGAGAAAAGTGAATACTAACTCAGACAGAAAGAGGATCGCGTCCGCCGGTGCGGGGTATTACAACTGTCACGGTAGCTGTCAGAAGCACTGATATTCCTCCCCTCAACTTTCCCACGGAGGTCTTACATGGAAAATTCAAGGAATGCACAGGGTTCGAGGCCGCTGAGTATCTATTTGGGCGACCTGACGTACACCACCCTCTCTCTTGCAACAGATGCCTTCCCTCTCAACATCGGATTTATCGCAGCTTACGCAGCGAAACGATTCGGAACCGAGATTGACCTGAGATTGTTCAAGTATGTAGAAGACCTGGAAGATGCCATCTATGAAAGGCCGCCTGACATCCTGGGTCTCAGCAACTACCCATGGAATTTCAATCTTGGTTTGGAATTCTTCAGAATGAGCCGGGAGGTGTCGCCAAGGACGATCTGCGTCATGGGCGGGCCAAATATACCGCTTGAGGAAGAAGCGCGCATCCGTTTCATCAAGCATAATCCGTTGATCGATTTCTATGCCTACCTGGAGGGCGAAGAGGCGTTTTCAGCTCTGTTGACGCGCGCTTTTGAATCAAATGCTGACCGCGAGAAGATGAAGTCCAGCCCGATCGACGGATTCATTCATCGCATCAGCGATTCGGAAGTCATGAGCGGGACAATGCTTGCAAGGCGGCGTGATCTGGACGAAATTCCTTCACCTTACCTCACAGGCTATATGGACAAGTTTTTTGACGGCAAGCTGTCTCCGATGATGGAGACTAACCGCGGGTGTCCCTTCTCATGTACCTTTTGCCACGAAGGTAACCAGCTTATCTCGAAAGTGAACCATTTCAGCATTGAAAGAGTTAAAGCTGAACTGGACTATATCGCCGCAGCCGTGAAAAGAGCTCCCAACCTTATCACGAACCTTATGTTTGCCGATCCAAATTTTGCGATGTACGAGCGTGACTACGAAATAGTGGAGCACATCGAACAAATTCAAAGACGCCAAAACTGGCCGCGCTCAATCTTTGCTTCGACCGGGAAAAACAAGAAGGAGCGCATTGCCAAGGCGCTTCGAAAGTTGAATGGGTCGATGTCCATGTGGATGTCTGTTCAGTCAATGGACCCTGTTGTACTCCAGGAGATTCAGCGAGACAACATTAGCACGTCTCAAATGTTGGCCTTGGCCACGGTCTATCAGGAGCTTGGTCTTCCCACTCTCTCAGAGCTCATCCTGGGTCTTCCAGGTGATTCCTACGAGCGACATGTCAGGTCACTCTCAGACGTTGTGGAGGCCGGGATTGACATCATCGATACGTACACCTGCATGCTGCTGAATGGCACAAAACTGAACTCCGAATTCAGCCGGGCAACCTACAAAATAGGCTCGCATTTCAGGATACTGCCGCGAGACTTCGCGAAACTCCGCAATGGACGCATTGCAGTGGAGATCGAGGAAGTAGTGAGTTCAACGAACACCATGTCGTTTGAGGATTACGTGGAGGCAAGAAAGCTGCACTTGATGGTGGCCGTTGTATACAACGGCGGCGGGTTCAGCCCGCTATTGAGGTTCCTGCGACAGCAGAGGGTGCCAATAATCGGATTACTCCAGCATTTGGTTGCCCGCATTCAGTCGGCACCAGCCTCTCTGCAGGCAATCTTTAACTCGTTTGTGCGGCTGACAAAAGAAGAGTTGTGGGATTCTGAAGAGGAATTGCGGGCATACGTCCGTGCCGACAACAATTACGACAAATTGCTGAAAGGGGAAATCGGCATCAATCTGATTCAAACCCACACGGCGATGAGCCTGGCAGTGATGGATGATTGGGTTAAATATGTCTTTCAGGCTGCGGAAGAATTGCTTGACCTCCATAATGACGATGACGGCGAAAAGTCGGCGATCTTTGCTAATGTCAAGGCGTTTTGCATGGGCCGCACACACAATATCTGGGGGAACGATCGCGACGAGGATAACCCGAGAATGGTTTTGCACTACGACGTTGCAGGCTGGATGCGGAGCCCACTATCCATGTCATTGAACGAGTTGAGATTCACAGCGCCGGTCGTGCATGAATTTGGCTTCTCCGAAGCTAAGCGAGAGGAGATGAGGTCGCTCATTAGCCGCTATGGCACCACCCCTACTGGCGTGGGACGAATCATTATCCAGATGGGCCGAAACCGCATATGGCGAGAACATCAAACTGTGTCTGATACTGCAATCCCGGCGCGCGTCGACGATGGCTCGCAATCAACAGACGGGGGCAACCTTCAGATAAACTGAGAATGCCTTTTCAATCAACGACCGAGGACCGCAGCAGAAGTACAGAGGTTCCGAGACGAACGCCGTTTACATCGAGTGAGAGCAGATCGGGCAGACACCTAGCCGCCGAAGGAGCAGTTCAAACGATGCCAGAAGAAGCAATTTACGCAGAGAGTGGGACCCTGGGTCCCGAGCGGTCGAAGACTACTGCCCCGTTGCTCCAGCGGGGGTCAACGGTCTTCTTCGGTTCGGTTATATGTCTCACCTTATTTGCTGCGGTTTTGCTTCGCTGCAGTGGTCTGAACGCCCAAAGCCTCTGGGCGGATGAGGGATACACAACCTGGTTTTCCCAATTTTCACCCGCCGAACAATGGCATCTCCTGCCTTGGGAGACGCAAGCGCCAATTTATCATATCGTGCTTCATTACTGGACTGGCCTTTGGGGGGACTCGGTAACTTCGTTTCGAGCGCTATCTGCTTGTTTCAGCGTCCTCTCACTTGGCGTGTTCTTCTTGATTGCACGGAAGCTATGGCCAAATCGAACCTTCGTAGCGCTCGGACTCATGCTTTACGCATTTTCGTACTTCCAGATATGGTATGCGAAAGAGGCGAGGAGTTATGCTTCTCTGTCGTTCCTGCTCCTCACGAGCGTGTATTGCATGCTGCTCTGTCTCGATAAACCTGGCTGGCTTCGATATGGTGGCGTGATACTGACGCTTTCAGCCACTCTCTACATGCATAATATGGCGTTGTATTACCTTCCGGGCGCTGTGGCAATGTGGTTCGTTTATCCATCATCGATGAGAAGCAGGGAACGCCTGAAGAGTTTTGCAATTATCGGAGCCGGTGTGGTGCTGTTGTATATTCCCTGGATACCTATGCTGGTTAAGCAGGCAGTATCGGTTCATGGGTATTTCTGGGCACCCAAGCCGACCGCAACTGACCTCCTGAGCACCATTTGCACTTTTAGTGGCATCGATGTCTATGTGCTTACGGGGCTTCGAAGTCACTTGCCGGGTAGATTGTTTGGACTTCGAACCTGGATGCTGTTGACGGTGCTCATTCTCGTCATCTGCATGGTCGGAACCTGGATAGGGGTCCGCGCAGAAGACCGTCGCAAGAGTATTGCTCTGCAGGCGTATACACTCTTTCCAATCTTGCTGGTGTTTGCGTGGAGTCAATTCTCAACCTCAGTCTACGTCGATAGGAATTTCATTGGGGCGTGCGCCCTTTTTCCCATGATACTTTGCGCGCCAATTGCTGTTCAGTCGGGAAGGAAAAAAACGTTCTATCGAATCATCGCGTCAACCCTTCTGCTTGGCGCAGTGACCTCTCTTGCCTTCCATCAGCAGCGCAAGGATGACTGGCGCGGCCTGACAGAGTACTTGCTTAAGATTCCCGAACGCCAGCGCCTGGTTGTAGTATTTCAACCATACTGTCAGATCTTGGTCCATTATTATTCGACTGGCCTATTTCGGTCCTATCCGCAACCTGAAATCACAGGAATGATTAAGCAGTTCAATGTCGCCCCGAGGGGCCCGGGGATCCTCCCGGATCTGCGAACCGCTGATCCTATTGGGACGCTCTCTCAAGCGCTGGCTTCCCGAAAGTATCGAGAAATTGACGTTGCACTGCAGCTTGAGCGACTGCCGGAGAAGGTGCAATTGATTCCGGATTACTTCAAGGAGCATTGCTCTGCGGTTGAGAATGTTCAATTCAATAATCTGGGAGTGTCAAGATGCATCCTTCGATCAAACTGAGCGGCATCTTGCAAGTGAGAAAAGGAATATGTGTTTAACCGATGACAGCTGCGCCGTGACCGATCTCCTCGATGCGCTGAGAATGGCTGGCTTGCGCCAGGGTGATGTGGCATTCTTCCAAGTCTCATATGAGTCGTTGGGGATACTCAAAGACGAGTCCTATGAAGGAAAGCTAAATGAATTAATATACGCCGCGATGCGCAAGGCAGTTGGCACTGATGGCACATTGATAGTGCCCTCCTTTTCTTTTTCTTTCGTAAACAGTGAGACGTTTGACATACAGAGCACACCTGGTGTTTCGGGAAGTTGGAGTGCTTCAGGTGGTTTTCTTGAATACTTTCGCCGGCTGCCCGGGGCGGTTCGGTCGTCTGATCCAAACTGCTCAGTTGTTGCACTGGGACCTATGGCAGAGGAATTGGTTTTAAAGTTACCCACTACCAGTTATGGAGAAGATTGTATCTATGAGCGCCTTTTAAAAGCCGGCGGCAAGCTATGCGGCATTGGGGCACGAATCGCAGATACGCCATTTCTTTGCTATGTGGAAGAAGCAATAGGGGCGCGCTTTCGGTACAAAAAGCTGTTTACCGGTCAGATTCAGGAACGTGGAATAGTGAGGAAACACGGTTGGATAACGAGCGTGCCCAACCGGGCGGAAAGCGGATCCTCGCATAGAAGTCTCATAGAAGGTGAAATTCGATCAGCACAGCCGAATTGTATCGTCCACGTGGGGGCTGGCGAGGTCTTTTCCCTTGCTTGTGATGACGTTTATAGGGTAGCCACCCACGAGATCGGCCGTCACGCCGGAGCTACTGTGCAAGGACAGGCGAGTAAGATGGCGCAACTCGAAGACATCCGGGCCGTTGACAAAACATGTTGCGTTGACCTCACGGACAACGCACCGATGAAAGAACTGATTGCGAAGCTGTGGAGGCTTCCGCGGGACATAGTGTCAGATGGTTATGATGCGGCTCTGCGAGCGATTTCGACGCAGATTCCAATGACCATCCACGAGTACCCGACAGGGACCGAATGCTGGACTTGGATTGTGCCCGAGAAATGGACTTGCCATCAAGCATGGTTGGAAAGATTGGACGGGCAACGTCTGTTCTCATACAATGAGAATCCATTACATGTCGTTTCCTATTCGCTGCCGATAAATCGTGAAGTCTCCCGCCAAGAACTCTTCGAACACCTGCACGTCCATCCCAAATTGCCTGATGCCATTCCCTTCATTTTCAAATATTATGAGAGAGACTGGGGACTTTGCTGCAGCAAGAATCTGAAAGATGCCCTGAAGGATGATTGTTATCGTGTAGTAATCAACTCAGAAGTCAGTTGCGGATCCTTGAAGGTTGGTGAAGTAGTTGTCCCGGGTCAAAGCCGCGAGTCCTTTGTGTTGTGTGCGCATCTGTGCCATCCGGCAATGGTGAATGACGACCTGACGGGCGTTGTTGTCGGCTTAAAGGTGATGCAGGAGTTGCTTCGGCGACTAAATCTTAAATACACATATCGATTTCTCATTCTGCCTGAAACGATCGGCTCTGTCGCCTATTTGAGTCACCATGAAGAGCTCATCCCAGAGATGGTTGGCGGACTCTTCCTTGAGATGCTGGGACTAGACAATCCTCATGCGCTCCAGCTTTCATTCGCAGGCGACACCGAAGTGGATCGGTGTCTTACGCAGGTTCTTAAGGAATCTGACCCGTCTGGATGGACAGGGCCATTTAGAACTGTTGTGGGAAATGATGAGCGGCAATTCAACGCTCCTGGTGTCCGTGTGCCAATGCTTTCATTGTCCCGTGTGCAACCTAGGGGACAGGATAGTTGGCCATATTATGCACAATATCATTCCAGTGCGGATACCCCGGCCTGCGCTTCGCTCGAAAGGCTCGAAGAGTCACGGGATATGGTTCTGAAGATGATTGATGCGTTTGAGGCGGACCCGATTCCCGTCAACCTCTATAAAGGAGAGATATTTTGTTCTCGATTTGGCCTAAATATAGACGTGTACGCGAATCCTGCAGGCAACCGTGCATTGTTTGATATTATCTTCCTCATTGACGGTACCAGGTCTGTCGCGGAGATCGCCCGTGTTTGTAACATTCCTCTTGAATCCGCGAAAGGCGTTGTCGAGGAATTGCGTCGGCTTGGCCTAGTTGAATATCGGGGTGCTCTCCACAACAAAACGCCCGAATAGCGGCGGAAACTTCAAGTCATTGCTCCTGGACAAGTGTATCGAAAGTCTACGCATATCTACTTGAATGGTCGGGCGCTGGTCGAAACGAGAGTTGATTAGAAAAATGCGAATTATTGTTGCCACAGGCCTGAATGCAGGGGATGCGGAATACAGGAACATGGGCGATGTAGCCATGTTGCAGGCTGCGGCCGCTAAGTTGCTAAACATTTGGCCAGATGCCCACATTGATATACTTACTGACTCTCCCTCAAATCTCGCCCGATTTTGTCCGGGAACCAGTCCTCTTTCGCGAAAGGGTTGCGCGTGCTGGCTAAAGTCGCGGGTGCTGTTGGGGAGATATCACAAGTTTCTTCCTGAACGTCTTTCCGTTAAGTTGAGCAAGATCAAGACAGTCATCGGATTGTACTGGCCCTCAATTCTTGATCGTTTAACGCTCTTGAAGTTGCGTTCTCGAGATCCTCTGGGATTGCGAGATAGTCTCATCAAATACATCGAAGCAGTGGAGCAATGCGATTTAATGGTCGTGTGCGGCTCCGGTGGTTTTGCAGACAGTTGTCGAGAGTGGAATTTCCTGACCCTCAGCGCAATCGGCGGCGCTCTTGAACGAGGCAAGACTGTCGCGATGTTTGGACAGGGCGTGGGGCCTCTCTCCGATCCGGTGGTACTTTCCTGTGCACGGCGCATTTTCCCGAAAGTAGATCTCATTGGGTTGCGAGGGAATGAGGGCGGACGGGAAATGATTGCAAGAATGGGTGTCAATCCGGCGAAAGTACTGACCACGGGAGATGAGGCGATTGAACTCGCTTACGAAGAGCGCTCAAAAGAGCCGGGGAACGCTGTCGGAATCAACCTTCGGGTGGCTTCGTATGCGGAAGTGACCTCGGACTATTTGAACAGAGTGCGGTCGGTATTACAGAATTTTGCTCGCGACCACCAGGCACCGCTTGTTCCCATACCGATTGCGTCTCATGATTATGCAGATGACCGCAAAACGATTCGACGCCTATTGGAGGGATTTGACGACAGTCCGGATGACTGTTGCACCCTTGATACGCCGCAGAAGCTCTTTGAACAGACGGCTCGCTGCCGAATCGTAGTGACCGGTGCATATCATGCCGCGGTGTTCGCACTCGCGCAGGGAATTCCGGTCGTATGCCTATACAATTCTGCGTATTATCTAGCAAAGTTCAACGGTTTAAAAGGGTTATTTGGCTGCGGAAGCGCAGTTGTGAATCTGGGCGAGACCAATCTCTCCAACAAACTAGCTGAAGCTCTTGAGGAATGCTGGAATTCGGCAGATAGAGTTCGATCGCCGTTACTCAAGGCTGCGCGGAGACAAATCGAAATGAGGAAAGAAGCTTACTTTCGTGTCAAGGAAATGCTTGAAGAAAGATCAGGAAAGGAGCAGAGAACATATGATAGCTGCGCCATTACAGAGTGAATCGACGAGGAGTGGTGCCTGGATACTTTAGCGGCTGGCAATTAGGCCATGTTGGTCCGGTTAAATTGCCAATAAAATAGCACTTAACCACAGGGTGAAAACACTACCTATATGACCCGAATTCTTGTATTCTCTCCGTACGCACTGTGGACCATACACACAATCTACGAGAAGACAATTGCGCAGGCATGTCGGGTGCGCGGAGCTGAAATTCAATATCTCCTTTGCGATGGGCTGCTTCCTGAATGTGATCTTCACTGGGATTCCAAAGCAAATTCTCCGCGTCCATTCGACCTTTGCCAGCGATGCCAGACCACAGTGAAAGCCGACATGGAAGAAGTTGGCATGCCGCATCGCTGGTTGGGAGAGCTCGTTGGCGAATCGGCACGAACCGCGGCATTCACATGGGCGCAAAGCTTGAAACCGAATGACTTTCGTGACGCTTCATTCAATGAGGCGCCGATTGGACAGTGGGTATTGTCTTCAATGATCTCCTATTTTCGGAAATATCCGCCTGATTTGAATAATTGGCACGCTGTAAATGTCTACCGAGGATTTCTCTATAGTGCCGCAATTGTGGTCATCGGCGTGCAGAATTACCTAGACGAAAATGAGGTGGACTCTGCTCTACTATTCAATGGGCGACAGTCGATTACTCGCGTTGCCATGGAGCTGTTCCAACGACGTGGCATTCGAGTTCTGACACATGAGCGTGCAGAGTACAACCGCGGCCATATCAATGTAAAGCCAAATGCGCATTGTATGAGCCTGTATCCATTCAAGGAGTACTGGAAGACGTGGGCTCAAGTTCCCTTAACCCGGCCTTCTCTTGAAGCTGCGCGAGCATGGCTCACTCAGAGGCAGAGTGGCGTTAACCTGGCTTGGATTCCATTCAATAGGTTCGCTGAACCTGATATTTCTCTTCGACAAAGGCTGCGCCTTTCCAAAGAAAAGCGCCTCTGGACCCTGTTCACCTCTTCGACGGACGAAACTGCAGGCGATCCTGATATGAAGGGGCCATTTGATTCTCAGACCTCATGGGTTCGCGACGTGGTGCGATGGGTGTCCTCGCGAGACGATATCCAACTGGTGATCAAAGTGCATCCCAATCTAGGGGGGAACCTCTACATAGGAAAAGCAACCAGCGAGTTACGGCTCTACGAAGAAATGAAGGAGACATTGCCGCCAAATATTCGCATTGTGCTACCGGAGGACGAGGTAAGTGCCTATTCACTTGCGAAGGAGTCGGATGTTGGCCTTACCTTTGGATCAATAATGGGGCTTGAGATGGCGATGCTAGGCAAGCCAGTCCTTGTGGCCTCAAGGGCTCTCTACGAAGACGGCTCGCAGTTCTTGACGGTTCGATCGAAAGATGAATTGCCCGCTATGCTGGAGAGATGCATGCAGCCGTTCTCGGCTCGAGAAATCCGGCGCGAGGCATTCCGTCTCGCATACTACTACGTTTGCCAATTCGAGTTGGCGTTTCCGGCGATTACTGTTTTGAATATTTATGAGGCAGAAACGAATTACACGAAGAAGGAAGAACTCGGTGTTGGATTCGACGCGTCCTTGGATCGTATTTGCAATTTTTTGATTGAAGGGACTTCGTTGTTTGACTCACCGACTGAAGAAGCGTTGTCGCGGAGCACTGCGGTTGAAGATGCGTTCTTTGATGAATTGGAGAATGCAGGAGCGCTCGCGGTAGGCCCTCCGGGTCCCGCCGAGTCAGACGCTACAATCGCACCTACAGTTGGCAACCCCTTCGCGGCCAAGAACGGAAAGCGTCGGAGTAGCCTCGTGAAGGTTGGCAGGACGATTGAGAAGTCGATCCGACGCGGTCTTTCGAAGGCATTGAAGTCGGAGGATCTCGAATTATCAGGTCGCAACTCGGAAGAGGCGCGAAAGTGACGGAGCGCCATATCGACTCGTTGTCGGCTAGAAGTTTGAAAGCGGCAGAGTCAAGGGGCGAAAGTTAGCTGTAACGAGGTAGCATCGAGTATTTCACAAAAAGGTTACTCGACGCTCCGCAGGTCCATGGATGAGGATCGAAACGAATGATCAAAGAGCTGAAAGGATTTCTGAGAAGTCAGGTCTCCTATGGGCTGCGAGACGCAAAGGAGCAGTTTCGCAGTGAATGGAAATTGTGGCGGATACATCGCCGCGGGGTACAGAAAGCAAAAGCACTTCTCGGATCAGCGCCACTTAAGCTGAACCTGGGCTGTGGTCCAAACAAAAAAGAAGGTTGGGTCAACATTGACTTATTCGACCTTGGAGCGGATCTCAGGTTAGATCTCCGTGAGCCGTGGCCCTTTCCCGACAACGTCGCCTCCCATATCTACACCGAACATGTATTTGAGCACTTCGAATTCCACGTGGAGGTTCCCCGCTTTCTGAATGAAGCCAGACGGGTGCTGAGACCTGGGGGAGTGTTCGATGTCGTTGTGCCGGATTCCGGACCGGCGATAAAGGCCTATGGGAATCCGGACGCGACTTATTGGTCAACCTCAGCAAAGCGCTGGCATCCGGAGTGGTGTCAGACCGAGCTCGATCATATCAATTACCACTTCCGGCAAGACGGCGAGCATAAATACGCTTGGGATGCGGAGTCGCTTGCAAGGACATTGCGAGATGGGGGGTTTGCCCCTGTCTCGCAGCGGGAATTCGACTCCCAATTGGATACGGAGGACCGTCGGATCGGATCCCTCTACATGATCGGAATCAAGCCGTGAGATTGCTGCGGCGGTTTAAATGCGACAAGCAACTGGTCGTTGCCTTCGATCGCTTTGCGCGCACGGGATCCGAATCCGTGTCGGGGTAGGTTTAGCATCCGATCAGAATCCTAACGGTTCGATATTTCCTGCGCTCTGGAGATACTTTGCTTGACGGTCGCTTCGATTCACCCTATTTGCGCTCGTATCTACTCATGTGTTTAATTCTTTGATGGGTAAGCCATATGGACATCACAGTCATTCTCTGCACTTACAACCGATGCGAGAGTCTCGCCAAGGCATTGGAAAGCGTAGCAGCCTCGGAGCTTCCCGAATCAGTCTCCTGGGAGGTGCTCGTTGTCGATAATAACTCCAAGGATAGAACGCGCGAAGTCATCGAGGAATTCTGTCGAAAGGATCCAGAGCACTTTCGCTATCTGTTTGAGGCGAGACAGGGAAAGTCAAATGCGCTCAATACCGGAATCGGCGAGGCTAGAGGCAAGATTCTTGCCTTCATGGACGATGACGTGATCGTCGCTCCCGAGTGGTTGCGAGACATTACCATGCCTCTTGAGACAGGCGCATGGGCCGGCACCGGCGGTCGCATTTGTGCGCAGGAACTCCGCTCGACACCTCCTTGGCTCTCATTGGAAGGGGAATGCTCCTTGGCGGCGATGCTGGCGCTCTTCGACCTCGGTGATCAGGCCGAAGAACTAAAATGTCCTCCATTTGGAACCAATATGGCCTTCCGAAAAACGATCTTCGAGAAATATGGTGGATTTCGGACAGACATGGGGCCATGCCCAGGGAGTGAAATCCGCAATGAGGATACAGAGTTTGGTCGTCGAATCATGGCGGCAGGCGAACGTTTGTGGTATCAACCGTCTGCTGTCGTGTACCATGCTGTCTCGGAAGACCGGCTCAAACAGAGATACTTCTTGAGATTTTGGTATGATCACGGTCGAGCCTTCATCAGGGAGCGCGGCAGGCGACCTTCGGTGTGGGGAATTCCAAGATGGTTCTTTAGCGTCCCGATTATTATTACTCGTCCGCTTTTTATTAACACGATAACTTGGCTTCGAACAAAGGACCCAAAGAAAAGATTCTATAACAAGGGAATTGTCTTGATGAATCTCGGCCAGATAGTCGAAATGCCAAGTTTGTGGTTTTCCGGATTAAAGGAGGATTACTCAAAGAGGCATGCTGCAAATCTCACTGCAACGGAACAAGGAAAGGATCACGACTAAGACTCGCGAGTGAATGGCCCTATAGTTCATCTGATTACCATGAAAATAACTGTCATCCTATGTACCTATAATCGCTGCGATAATCTCGCCAGAGCGTTAGAGAGCGTTGCATCTTCAATCGTCCCCGAAGATCTGGATTGGGAGGTTCTTGTGGTCGACAATAACTCCACCGACCAGACGCGGCAAATTGCCGAGGATTTCTGTCGGCGATATCCTGGCCGATTTCGCTATCTATTCGAGGCACAGCAAGGGAAGTCGAATGCTCTTAACGCAGGAATCCGTGCATCCCGGGCGGATGTCCTCGCATTTATGGATGATGATGTCATCGTGGACCCTACGTGGCTCGTGAACCTCACAAAGCCGTTACTGAACGGTGATTGGGCAGGCGCAGGCGGCCGCATTCTCTCCCAGGAGATCATCGAAGCACCGCCGTGGCTGGCAATTGACGGTCCCTATTCATTGGGCGGAATGCTTGCTCTTTTTGATTTAGGTGATACGCCGGGTAAGCTCGACCAGCCGCCTTTTGGCACCAACATGGCCTTTAAAAAGGCGATCTTCGACAAGTACGGCAATTTTCGAACGGACATGGGACCATGCCCTGGCAGCGAGATTCGGAACGAAGACACGGAGTTTGGTCGGCGCATCATGGCTACCGGCGAGCGGCTCTGGTACGAGCCTAATGCCGTCGTCTATCATGCAGTGCCTAAGAATCGACTTACGAAGGACTATCTCTTAAGATTCTGGTTCGACCACGGTCGGGCGGAGGTTCGAGAGAGTGTCAGACGAAGTGATATCTGGATTATTCCAAGATGGATTCTGACCATTCCAAAGATTGCCTTAACTGTGCTCGCCGTCAGAACTTTTCATTGGTTGTTTGCATTGGATCCAAAGCGCAGATTTTTTTACAAGGGCTTCGTATGGGCAACGATCGGGCAGATGGTGGAACTCGGACGGCGAGGGTCGGCAACAAGGAATCTACAGACGCCTGTCAAACTTGCCCGAGCCGAATGAGGAGCAGGGTCAGAAGGGTCTTAAGACATGCATTGCCCTGGTATCCTTACGCATTGAAACGCGATGAAAATCACCGTAATCCTTTGCACGTATAACCGGTGCCAGAGCTTGCAGAAGGCCCTCGCAAGCGTTTCGTCGTCTGTGGTGCCGAGTTCCGTCGAGTGGGAAGTGATCGTCGTCGATAACAACTCGGGTGATCAGACACGTTCAGTTACCGAGGAGTATTGCAGGAGATATCCGCAACGCTTTCGGTATTTGTTCGAGCCACGCTCGGGCAAGTCGAATGCGCTGAACGCGGCAATACGTGCGACGGACGCCGACGTGCTGGCCTTTATGGATGATGACGTACAGGTTGAAGCGGATTGGCTTCATAACCTGACATCCTGCCTAAATGACAGCCGATGGGCAGGCGCGGGAGGACGCATTCTTCCGGAAGTGGAGTTTACGCCCCCACGTTGGCTTGATACAGGCGGGCGATACGCTTTGGCGCCGTTGGCCATGTTCGACCTCGGCCTCGATGCTGTTGAACTTCACGAGGCGCCGTTCGGTACCAACATGGCCTTTCGCAGAGAGATGTTTGCGAAACACGGTGATTTCCGTACGGATCTAGGGCCGCGTCCCGGAAGTGAAATACGGAATGAGGATGTTGAATTTGGCCAACGGCTCCTGGCTGCGGGCGAGCGTTTCTGGTATGCACCGACTGCCGTTGTGCATCATGCAATCTCGCAAAGCCGCCTAAAGCCGGATTATTTTCTGACATGGTGGTTCGACAAGGCGCGTGCCGATTTACGCCAGGAGGGGATTCCGCGCGGCACTGCATGGTTTATCGGGGCAGTTCCGCTGTCGCTGTATCGCAGGTTGGGCGTCTGGACGTTACGCTGGATGTGCAGCATCAACCCACAAAACAGATTCACCCGAAAGTTGAAAGTGTGGGGAATTCGTGGGGCGATAGCGGAGTGCCGTTCCCTCCGGTCAGGAGACGCCAAGTTACAACCATGTGCATTGACGGATCCACATTCTCAAGACCAAAACTGATCAGTGAGGGACGGGGAGGAAGCCGGTGTCCAGGCATTATTTTGAACTTAAGAATATTGGCGTGTTTTCTCTGAACGAATTATGAAGATCGCGGTTATCGGCGGCGGCATCGTTGGGCTTTCTACTGCATATCAGCTACTTCAGCGTTTTCCTGCAACCCAGTTAATTCTCCTTGAAAAGGAAGATGGTCCGGGCCGCCATCAAACAGGAAACAACAGCGGAGTTTTGCACAGCGGCCTGTATTACAAACCTGGATCGAGCAAGGCCCGTCTTGCTGTGCAAGGCATCAGGCGCATGGTCGACTTCTGTGCGCGCCACGCAGTTCCCTATGAGCTCTGCGGCAAGATCGTCGTGGCCACAGAACAGGAGGAGATTCCGCGGCTGGAGGCGCTCTTTGACCGCGGAATTGCAAACGGACTTCAGGGGCTGGAATTCATTGGGCCTGAGCAGATTCGTGAAATTGAGCCGCATGCAGCGGGAATCAAGGGGATCCGGGTTCCCACAGAGGGCATCGTCGATTTTCCTGCGGTAGCGGATGCCCTGTGCGGGGAGATTCGTGCGAGCGGCGGAGATATCCGATTCTCGTCTGAGGTGACGCAGCTTAAAGAGGTGAAGGGCTGGCGGATCTCAACGAAAAGCGGGGATTACGAAGCGGACTTCCTGATCAATTGCGGCGGGCTCCATTGCGATCGCCTCAGCAAGATGGCTGGGACACAGGACAAGACCCGGATTGTGCCTTTCCGCGGAGAATATTACAAGCTGAAGCCGGAACGCCAGGCGCTTGTCCGAAATCTGATTTATCCCGTGCCTGATCCGAAGTTCCCTTTTCTTGGCGTGCACTTTACTCGACTCATTCATGGAGGCGTTGAGGCTGGTCCCAACGCGGTGCTGGCCTTCGCGCGCGAAGGGTACCGAGCAACGGACTTCAACCTGCGCGATCTCGCCGACACTGTCGCGTTCCGGGGCTTCTGGAAATTCCTCGCGCGTTATCCCTCCATGTGTTGGGATGAGTTCTGGCGCTCTTTCAGCAAGGCGATCTTCTGCCGCTCGCTGCAGCGGCTCGTTCCTGAAATTCAGATCAGCGATTTGGTTCATGGTGGGGCTGGCGTGCGCGCGCAGGCACTGTCACCATCCGGAGAGCTCTTGCAGGATTTCCATTTCGTCCGCCAGCCGCACGCACTGCATGTATTGAATGCACCCAGCCCTGCGGCCACCGCCGCCCTGTCGATTGCCGATGAGGTTATCAACATGGTGACGGACGCAATTCCCGCCTGAAGCCGCAAAGGAGGGAAGCCGGAAATCCATCCGGATTTCCTGGCCCACTCCTCATTTCCCACACTTCCAATTTCAATCAGGGAATCGTCACGCTCGTCGTGTTGGAAGGCCCACTTTCCACGCCGTCGGTGTCGACTGCCTTTACAACGTAATCGTATGTCTGGCCGCTCTCGACGCTGCCGTCCATATACGACGTTGTCGAGTCGAGACTCGAATTCAAGACCTGGAAGACCGACCCTCCACCTGGAGCTCGATAGACGCGATAGCCCTGGATTGTGACCGGAGAATTCGCTGGAGCATTCCAATTCAGTTGAACCTGGTGCGTTACGCCCGTGCCAGTCAGCACAACCGAATTGACCTGGCTGTTTGACGCGTTGCTTGTGATCGAAAGCTGTCCCTGAACCGCGCCCGTCGCCGTTGGATCGAACTGGATATTCAGTGTCGCAGTTTGATTCGGTGCCAGCGTCATCGGTAATGTCGCTCCCTCCAACTGGAATCCGTTCCCTGTCACGGTCGCGGAACTGATCACGACCGCCGAAGTCCC
>Ga0335072_10003071_pt1 | contig 25375 bp, 15 predicted proteins | sample Lox_Sample_21_FD_206725 | JGI IMG/M metagenome (GOLD analysis project Ga0335072, IMG submission 206725) | Soil microbial communities from Loxahatchee National Wildlife Refuge, Florida, United States - Lox_Sample_2.1 | ecosystem: Environmental > Terrestrial > Soil > Wetlands | place: USA...
CAGGTTAAATGAGAGCTAAATCTGGCACACAACTGGCGCACTGGACTGCCTAAGACCCCAATGAAATAGCAGTTTTCGACTGATTGGCAGTCAGTCGACCAATCGTCGCAACCGGTGCCGTGACAGCGAAATCTTCACCCGTAACTCCGGTGGGCCACTGATTCGGAATCCGCTCGCCAGCGCTTCAGCGGGGCCAAAGTGTGCGCATGATAAGGAGCGGTGCTATGCGGCGCCGGCGAGGGAGAATTTCCAGATCGGCGGCACGAGACCGGACGCGGCGTGGCAATCCTGCGCACAACCGGCGCACAGCCAACTCCAATGATCAGATTTCAGGTGCGGTCCGACTAATCAGGGTTTGTTCGTCACTGCGTCGAGTTTTCCTCATCAGCGTGCGAAACTGCCGAGCTACTAAACAAGCGAATCGCACTCATCGATGGCAAACAGCTCAGGTGCCTGATGATTGGCCACGACGTCGGTTGTCGGATTGAGGAAGCGTTGTACATAAAGAAGGTGAATGGGAATTGTCGAGTAGTCCGTGATGCTTCATGTCATGGCGGGCTGTCACGGAATCGCATATCTGGTCCACTCGTATCGTTTGGATTGGCACGAGCTAATGATTGATGGTTAGATGTCAGCCCTGGTCTTAAGAAGGGCCAACGTTGTGGACTGAAAGGGCACGCCGATGGACACACCCCAAGAAATCACTAATCGCATCAATACATTCTTTGCAAAAGAGATAGTCAGCGATGCCCGTAATTCCTATCACTCTTGGGAGCATTGCTACCACTTCTTTGGCACTTCGCCAACGGATGTCGATTTGGCAAGTCTTCATCTAGCGTTCTATCTCGCGAGCTGGGGAATGTACCGAGGCTCGGCTGCGATACGCAATTTTGACTACTTAATTCACCGCCCGGCGGTTGAAGAGTTGTTAAAGCCTGACTATGACCTTTTGAGGGGCGCGTCATTCGATGAACTCTCGTCGCACTTCGATACCGTGCTTTGGCCGCTCATCGAGAAATTCAGGAAGCGGAGCCCATATCCCAAATCTGTGACTATGACCGACACGTTGGTGACGAAAATACTGATGGGAACGCTTGGATGTACGCCTGCGTACGATAGGTTCTTAAAGGCCGGGCTTGAAGAGAAGGGGCTTAATTCCTCTTTCAGCCGCAGGAATTTTGAGACTCTGCTGCGATATTGCCAACAAAATCGCCAGGGATTCACGGACGCGCAAAGCCAGATTCAACAGACCGCCGATTACCCCGCGATGCGGGTAGTCGATATGTATTTTCACAGTGTCGGCCTTGAAAGCCCATGGATCTCCAATGACGAATAGGTTGTGTTTTGAAGGTGCCGCAAAAAACCATCGGTAGAATTGGGGCATGATGGTTTTCGACACAGATGCGGACAGGGAGGGTGGACCAGCAGAATTTCTGCGTGCGTATAGCTACGTTAGTGCAGAACAATTTCGTCGGGTGCTTTCATTCCAAACAGTGACTTGCCGCGTTTGTTGTTCCAGCTTTCTATTCTAGTACGGAGCAGATGATTAAATCTGGTACCGTACCTCTCGATAAGAGAATTATTGGTCGTGCCAGTGACATCGCTTCCCCGGAAGCGACCATCGACGATTGCAGCGAGGAGGACGCCATATCGCCATAAATCGGTTTCGGTTTTTGCCTCGCCCATCAACTTCGCCCAGTGCCTTGCCCATCGATGTCGATCCATTGCATATTTTGCCCCGGTGTAGGCCTCAGACAAAAATCCGTAGGACCCTTTCAGGCTCTCGATCGTTTCAAGTACCCAGTCGCTCTCTTGGGAAAACCCAGCGACCGTGACCGCTCTCGCGACGTTAGAGGGCTCCGGCCGGCTTCGACGGTCGATTACATATTCGCGGAGCGTTTCCTGTTTCCCAGCGCGGATCGCGGCCAGCACTTCGGCCGCGATTTCGTGGTCGGTTCGTGCCTGGTCCAGGCGCTTGAACTTAAGCTTTTTCAATTCTTCACAGTCAGCCGCGCTCCACATCGAGACTGCGTCCAGACTGACACCCGCTCGGCCAAAGGTTACCCGCACATAAGGCGAGCTGGTCTTTAGCTTTTCAAACAAGGCAATTGCGGACTGCGGATCATCCTTTGAAATAATTTGCGCAACGAGTAACGCGATGTTGTGAACCCTTTTCAGAGCGTTGGCTTCTAGGGCCATGAAGCGTGTGTGCCATGCCCGGACGATCGATGGGGCGCCCTTCGCAATCTCGGACACAAGATCCGGAGAAACGGACTGAAGGATAAGGTCGGCGCCTGCCTGCGTTAGCTCTCGTTCAAAGTTCTGGACGGCCTCTTGGCTTCGCTGGTGACGCTGATACCAGGCATCACCGGTTTCAGTGAGCCGCTTAAAAGCGTCTGCGGGATTTTCCTGTTCGTTCGATTTCTCTTTCACATAGAGGACCGGGGGCTGATGCCGTCGGCCCACGCGTTCTTCGATATCGGGAAGGTTGGCGCTAACGTGATGGCCAACGGCCTTGATTATGGCTGAATCCACACGGCCTGCGACGGCAAGGACTGATCCTTGGCCCAGCTTTTGTATCAAGCTCAAAAACGAGCTTAATGAAATCCTCTCAAGACACGCTTCCACCGAAAGCAGACCTTGTTCAGCTGCGAGAATCAGGGCCTCTGAGCCGTACCAGATTTCGAACCTGTCAGACGTATTATCGAGTTTTGCGGCAGTCCAGCCGCTCGCGACGACTGTGTTGAGCAACGTCGTATCCTTGAGGCGGCATATTAACCCGAGAGCCGACAGCCGCACGAGCTTGTTGGCTGAAGTTGTAAGCTGGCCGACAATCGCCTTGGATCTTTCGCTAATCAATGTCTGGGTATGCTGTGCAAACATTAGCAATCTGAATTGATTGACCTCTTCAGCGTCGCGATACGCCTTTTCGAGCTCCACCTCGTATTTGAGTGGGTCGCTCGCCTGCATCAAATCGGCGAGATCAACTAGGATATTGTCAACCTTGGGATGGGTGAGGAGCGCATCCAGTTGTTCATTCCCCGTCATGTGCGGAAATGCGATCAACAATCCGTATTGCGCCGCGACCCACAGTTCATGATGCTCGTCACCTTGCGCTATCGCGTCTGCCGCAACCAGTGATGCCCTTTCAAGAAATCGCACGGCAGTTGCATCGTCCAAAGCGGCGGTGTGGTTTTCCAGAAGGAACACGGCAAAGCGAAACTCGACGTTATTGCGGGTGAGGGCGTCGACCGCGAATCTTCGCATGGTACCGATGGCGGCATCCGGCTCGAACCGAGCCAGCCCCGCCATCGCTATATCAAAGAAGTGGTCCTCCTGTCCTTGTCCCAGGTCTCTCCTGAGTTGCGAGACGTTGATGGCGGAGTACGCTTTCGCGGTTGCAGCAATATTGTCCGGCCAGGGCGAGCTGGGGTCGCAAGGATCGGTGGCACAATAGTTTTCGACTAATCGCCACCCCTTATATTTTTCCCTGTCTTTGGTCAGAATCGCGGCCAAATCTTCGGCTTGTTTAGCATCCGGCGAAGCGCCTGTTGCACGGAGAATGTAGACTAGGGCCCACTGACCCGTATGTGAGATCGCCTCACCCCTGAGAATCTCTGCGGCTTTCAAAATTGCGGTGCGCGCGTCAGCCCAATCTACGCGGTTGAATTGAACAAGGTCGTCGAATTCTTCGTGCGGATTGGTAAATCCGCCGTTGAAGGAAGCGGCAAAGCACCAGTTTCGAAGCGACTCGGCGAAGGGAGTTAAGTACGTTCCGGCAAGAAACCGAAAAGCGATCTCGTTCAAGCGCGAATAGTCGCCCCGCTCTTCCAATACCAGAGATCTCAGCAGCTCCGCTTCTGGCGCGCTGAATGCCGCGAGTTCGGCGTCCAGTTTATCCTTTCGTGTTTTGCGCTCGGTGGCGCGCTCTTCTTGGCTGGCTCCGGGCTTCGGCGTCATCATCAGACGTTCGGGGGCGGGGGAATACATGCTCAGCCAGCGGCGGATGTAAGTCGCAATGACCTGAGCGCAAGTGCTGTCGTGCCGGCTTTCAAGAAGCGCTTCTGTAAGCCAGGATAGGTTCGAAGAGACACTGTCAGCCAGTGCAGAATTTTCAAGCGCCAGCAAGAACGGAGACGGTACCCGACGAGCGAGTGCGCGAAATTCTCGGTAGCGTCCCGCGTCGAGATTCTGCAACCCAATAAACGCCTTAACAAAGGTGGCCACAATCTCATCGGGAGTATTATCGTCGAGCACGGCCGCTAATAACGCAGAAATGAGGACATCTGTGGTTTTGTCGAGCGCTGCGATGGGGTCCAGAATTTTCGATAGTTCATCTTCTATGTTTAGACGATTGCGACGGGCGTGATTGGCGGTGCTCACCAGCGAAAGACCCAACGCAAGCGGCAGGCCGTCCTCCTTGAGGGTATACCGGGTGGGATCATCCGGGAGAGGCTCGAAGAATCGGCCCGCGGATGTGAGAACAAATTGATCGGCGAGCGAATGATTTGACTGGGAAGCTGCGATCCCGCGTGGCCGGTCAAAAACCGTGAGGTCGACGGTTTGCGTTTGCCTTAGTCGTTCGATGATCACATCGGCATGGTCGCGCACGTCGCGGACAAACTGGTGCGGCGGCAGAGGGTCGGAGGCGGGAGACGCCCCTGTCCGGATATGCTCGAACAAAAGCCTGCTGACGCTCAGTTCGTCGAATTGCTCGATTTGCGAATTCTTCAACAGTTCGGCGGCAACCGCGAATATTCGCGGATTCCTCAAAGATCCGACAACTGACGGGCTCAATTTCGATATCGACGTACCGCGTGCGACCAGCAGGGTTTCCAGTTCGGCCGTGCTCCATTCAGGAACGTCAAAGGGCACAACGCGGCTTAGCAGTCGATTTTTCAGGTGGTCACGATAGAAAAACTCTCTGCAGCTGAAAACAAGCTTTCCACCAAGGTTGGCCAGAACCTCGCTCAGGGAATCGATAAATTTCACCCAAGGGATGTTTTCACGCTGATTGACACCATCGAGGAAAACGACAAGACGTGGCCGGCTGGGCCCTTGTAGGCGATTCCACCGGTGGAAATGTTTCTTCCAGCGCCTCTGTGACGTCTCTGTTGCGGTGTCGCCAGTCTGGAGAATCAACTTTGAGATCAGGAGTTCCTCTAGATTTTCGAATGAAAGCGGGGTTTTTATATCATCGGGAACCAACACCACCGTGAGGGGCTTTATCGGCTGGTGCATCCAGGCTTGCGCAAACAGCCACGACTTGCCGTTCCCGTCAGCGCCAAGGGCTGCCGCTATGGCGTCGTTGGGTTTGTCGAAAATTGCATTCGAAAAACGCTGGCGCAGGTCTGCCCTGTCTAGGACGGCGGTGACTGAAGTGTCTCCGGGGGCGAGTGGCTGTCCGAAAACCGCGCGAGCTCGCTTCGCGCTCCCGAACGCCTCCTGCAGCCATTTCTCGTTTTCCTTGAGCGCATAAGCGGGCCCGAGACTCGGCTGTTCAAAAACACGATTCAGCTCCAACGTGCGGTCGGCGAATTGCCGGTTGTGCCTCACTTCATCGAGGTTATCCAGAATAGTTTTTTCGCTGACACCGGTTTTGCCGGCAATGAACTTCGACGTCACGGTTGGTGCCATTGCCAAAATAGTGGCCAACGTGGGCAAACCAACAGTCGACCAGTCTGCAATAAGTATTCCGACTGAGAGCTTCTTGCCCAGCGTGTTTGCGGTGTTGACCACCTGGGTCGCAACGGTGCCTGTCGAGCCCAAAATCCAAAGATCGGCCCCGCCGTCGTCGTCAACGGCTATTTCTGCAATCTTGGTGAGGATCTCGTTTTTGGGAACTGTCTCGTCGTAGAGTTTTCCTTCAAAGCTGATTGCGCCGTTGTTCAGGACAGACTGGCCATCCTTGCCACGTTGAGAGCCCGAGTTGGCCAGACCAAAGCTGGTCTTGGTAATGTCCGTAAGTACGGCGGCCATCAGCCCCTCGAAACCGTCTGGCCCCGTTGGGGCCAGTTTTCGGACTAGATTGCGCAACTCGTCAAATTGGTTATCAACAGTCGTCATCGGTCCTGCCATCAACTAGAGGAATTCGGTTCTCGAAACTAAGTCCGCAAGGTGCAGCTCGGAACGTACCCGAGATTTTGATACTCAAGGAGTTCAATCTCACCGACAGAGGTGAGCTGTTGGCCCAAGAAAATAGCAAGAGCCAGCGGTCCGTAGAAGAAAAGCCGCGTGTGGCTGATGCGGTGACTTTTGATGATTTCTCCGAGACGTTCGCGTACGGTCTGAGCAAGCGCGCACGCATCCTCCGATCCGGAGATCGATTGGCTTCCTGTCGTCACAGGTGCCATGAAGGCGAGCAGCCTCGGCAGGTGTCCTGCGCTGGCGATGTATCGCAGCACGTCCTCGCGACCGTCACCGCGTATGTTGAGGCCTAGAGCGAGGTCCGCGCCAGAACCTCCGCCTTCGGTCACTTCGACCTGGAGATCGTAAGGGTTCGTCGCTTTGGCGTCGGATCGCCATGGCTCTTTCGACGGTGGTTGCGGAATCTCAAATATCCAGCCGCCAACGGCAGGGAAAACCGCTCCCATCGCGATTCCCGTTGACAGCGCACACTTTCCCCGAAATCGAATTAATCGCTCGCTTCGCTCCCCGACAATCTTCTTCTTGAGGGATTCGAGCTCTGGCAGAAGTTGGTTATTCCAGACATCTTGCGGTGGGACTCGCCGCGAGGAGCGATCGAAATGCTCGGACCAGTCCAAGGCATAATCGGCCGGCTGATCGAATGTTTCTTTTGTCCAATTCTGCAGCCAAATGGTTACGCTCTTCTCGCCCGCACTGACTGAAGCCACGGCAGTTCGCAGGATGTGCTCGATGTCGGATCGGTGCAGGACCGCGCCCCTTCGGCCTTGAATTGTGCGCAGCAGTTCGGCGAAAGCTGGCTGAACCATTGCTCTGATCATGCCTGAATATTCAGGATGACTCAGGAGTCGACCGACAAACAAATCCACAGCCCTGTCATCATGATGCAGGTCGCTGTGCCCAATCTCGATAGATACTTTGGAAAGGACGAACTCAATGTCGTCGTCGGTCAGACCGATTTTTCGCAAACGGTTGGCCAACTCATCTTTTGTCGGCGTGAGGGCGCCCGGAGCATCGTCATAGAAAGGTTGGGCGTTTCTGAACCGGGATAGTCCCGCTTCGACTGGACGCAGCCGGGCAGACAAGGTCGGACAGACAAGAGTGAAACATTTGTAGAGGTCCGCTTGTCCCGCATCGAGACGTCGGAAGTTGGCGATTACTTCCTTAAATTCCGACGGCGCGACTTCGTGATCTTTCACCTGAAGGTGAATCCGCTTGACGCGGCCAGCTTCGGTGTAACGGACATCGATGTCGCCCGTACCCTCATAGAACAGCTGATGAAATGCTGCGTCCAGCAACCAGGCCGGGAGGCTGCAGACCGTATAGCGGGTCTGGAAATCGAAGCCTTTACTGGCATTGATACCGCCCATGGCTTCAGCTGAAAGCAGTGAAGATGCCTTCTTCGGCGTAGAGCGTCGTTTGGAAGTGCCCGCCATCTATCCTCACTCACCAAACTGCGAACCGAAAACCTTGCGCCAGAGTTTGCGGCTTTCCGATTCATCCGTGTTGTCCAATGCCCTGCGCGCGGTGCTGGCCGCTGATTTGACCTGCTCCATGAAGTCTTTGAAATCCGCGACCTGCCAGTGCTTCGCCACACTGACCGACGCATATCCGGGGTCAGAGATTGTGGGCACGATTCCGAGGTCGCGATATGCCCCATACGTGCGTTCCATTCCTTCGAGCGCGTTGACTACGCCGGTCGCATGAGAAGCGGGAGAGCCGATGCTCCCGTGAATCATGCTTTCCAGGATGTATGACTTAAGACGGCATGATTCGCGCGGCAGCCTGTCCCGCCAGAATTTCATGAGTTTGACAACGTGGACGTAGTATCCGCTGGTGGCCTTGTTCTTGTCAGTTGCGGACTGGATCTGGCCTTTCGGATGAGTTTTCACCCACTGGTTTGCCTCCCGATCCGGTATCCACAACGGCCCATCGTCGGCCGCAATCGGCGTCGCCGGAACAATGTCCAGCCATACACCCTTCCCCGCCTGGGCTCCGACTGACCGGCCCTGGCGTTTCGTCTCTTTGTAATATTTATCGAGAATCCCTTGCGTCCAGGCAAGAACGACTTCCGCCCCAGTGATGTCTTTATTGATGTCAACGACGCAGATTACGTCGACATCATTGATGTCGTTGATCGCGGTGTGCCGCGCATAGGAGCCCGACAAGAAGGTGTCTTTGTGGGCGTCCTTGAATTCACTATCGTTACGCAACTGCTCGCGCACTTTCTCGTGTGCGGCCTTGGCGTCAGCCACATCTTGATCACCGGGCTGGATGGAAGAAAGGAGAGCCTTAAAGTCTGAGGAAAGTTCCACGATTAGCTTTCCCCTCCGGGTAGTGTAGGAAGCTCCGTCAGCGAGGCAATATCCAACCCGTAGTTGCGGGCAATTGCAGACAAAAAATTGCCGCAGGCCGGGCATTCAGTGTCACGATCGAAGTAGATACCGTACCAACGATGGATGGTCATCTCGTCGCTGCTCTCGCTCAATGGGGGCCAGGTAGCGTATTGAGTACCGGGCTCGGGGCGGTTGAGCCAGAGGTACCACGGCGCATCGAAATCGCGGTTTAGGATATTCAGCGAACTCTGTTTGTCTGCGAGAAGTTCCAGGAGCGCCAGTTTTGCGACCATGTTCGCAATCGGCAATACGTCCATGGAAAGACCCGGTTCGACGGCCACAGGACGATCAGAATAGGCAATCGCCTCGGCGTCGGCGCTAGTCGAGACCTCGACATCCGACGCTTCATCCGGCATGGCGGCGACGAAACACTGATGACAGGGGGAATTCTTGGGGCGTACGCGCAGAACCTGTCCGCCATATGCCCGACGAAAGGCGCCGCCGTAAACCGCGACCACCCCTGCGTCCACGCACAACTGGTTGACAAGCAGTTTGCTGGGACGGCTGTCCGTTCCGCAGACTACAACATCGGCTTTCGACACAAGTTCCCGGATCACTTCCTGGTTGTCGTATTCCAAGGACACCGGGTACGTTGAAACCTGCGCGTCCGGATTCTTCTCAAGGATCAGATCGCGTACAACGTTCACCTTGTAGCGCCCGACCTGTGAAATGCCGCCGGGGTGACGAACAACGTTGCCCACCGAGAGCCTGTCGCGATCGACGAGGATGAATCGACCGACACCGCACTTTGCCATCTCAATCGCCGCGTGGGCGCCACCGGTTCCGACGCCGATAAAGAGGACCGTCTTGTCCTGCAAGATTGTTGATTCAAGGATACCGGCGCGCCGTATTGCCAGTTCCGGCTGAACGTCCGCGAAGCATATGTCGATCACCTGCTTGACACCGTCCACATCGCGCCAGCAACTCGCTTGGTGAAAAGTGCCGTCCGGAGCGGCAAACGTGGCGGCATTGTATACGGGGGTATCTGCCGGCTTCAGGATGATGTGAACCTTCGTCCCGGCGGGCTGCGCAATGTTGTCATTGAGAAGAACGGCCGCGTTATCAAGGAAGCCTGAGGGTTGTACGCAGAGTTCAACCTGAGTCAGAGCCTCGCCGTCATCCCAGGCCACGAGGGTCAAAGGGAGGCATCCGTCTCGCTTGAGCTGGAGCCACTGCTCGCGCAGCCAACGACTCGACAAAGTCGCGACTGCGAACATGTCGGCATCATCAGCTGTGATGTTCAGTGCGCGCGGCGCTTGCGCTCCTTCCGCGACGGCAACGATGGTCTTCTTCGTCTTGTCATACACCAGCTTCGTGCGGCCGGGCCTGCGTTCGGCGATGGATTTCATCGCCTCACGAATCATTTGCTGTTGTTGTGGGTCGTTTGTCATACGGTCTCCGCCATCGTTAGAACGAATTCAGCCAGGGGACGGCCGGTAGCGAGGTGTTGCTCGTAAGCCTCGATCCACATGTGTCCCTTGAGAAATACTTTTTGCAGCAGAATGCCTGAATGCCATCGTGCGTCCCGCCAATGACATATTTGCGGCCAGCCCTGCGAATGCGGGGCAAGAGTGTGCATGTTGTGCGAGACGCCCAGACTTGAAACAAGGGTTCCGTCGTATGTCAACAGTGGGTTTGGTGCTGTCACATACATGGGTGGCCGTTGTTGCGGATAACCCGAGGGAATAGGTATGTAAAGCCGATACTGGCGACCGGAGTTCGCCGATGCATTTCCCACCGCCCAATAGGTATCAGCGGACGTGTCCTGATAAACGCTGAACTGATCGAATCCTTCGCGCTGAAGAACCTGGTGTTCAAGCAGGAGCCTTTTTCGTTGATCATCTCTCCACATGCGAAACCCCTTTCCTACCTTCCCGCATACTGCGGTAGATTTCCAAAATGCCGCTAATGTCGAGGGCCGTCAGTTTTGCGGGAGAATCTATTGGTTCAGTCGAACCGTCTGCACGGTTCATTCGATGCACTTCCAGAACTGGCATCGGCCAGGCGGACCCGAGCGCGAGCGCGAAGTAATAAGGTTCTTCGATCTTCGCCACGATGATGTTCCCAAATCCGGTCACGTGATGTTCCACGGCGTCGCCGCTTGCCTTTTGCAAGGCTTCGGCAAGTTGAGCGAGTATCCTCTCCCGTGTCGCGGAATCAACGTCCGACGCTGCTTCGACAACAGGGGGTGCCGCATCCGTGCCGATTCGGATACGCTGCAGTGAGATTTTTTCCCAGGCGTGCAGCTCTTGTTCGGGCAGGGCCTTTCTAGTGAGAAGCGCCTGACGAATCGGACTTAGTCCGGGGAGGACCTTGACCCGCAGAGGGGCAGGGTTCCCGTCTTTGTTGGACAGGTCGTAGACCCACGGATGGATTCTAACGATTGGTTCGTCGCGGCCTTCATCGAGCGTCACGATGATTTCCGCCATGTTCGTAAACTGATTGCGGCCGGCAAGGCTGACGATGCGGCGGCGGTCCCCGCCGCTTGGAGCCGAGAGGCCGAGCTTGTGGTGTGAATGCCAGTCGCCGAAATACCGCAGAGCCCAGTCGGTGGCCATGGTTTCGCTGAGCTGGCGAAGGTAATCGACATCAAGACGAAAGTGCGCGTGATTGCGTTGCGCCGCCGGCCCTGCCTTGGTCGCGAGAAGAATTGTCGGGACATCGTGCCATCGGCCGAAGAGATCGCCGCCGGTTTCTATCGACCAGGCCGAGGCCTCGGCAGCAATGGCGCGTAACTCGGATTCCCATGTCACCAGGAAACCGCGCGGCGCTTGCGGCTTCGAGCGGCGGTTGATGATGCGGCTAAGGCGGTGAATGATCATTTCGGACTCCGGGATTTCTCGCAATGAACGAAGTAAACTCGTGAGTTGCGGACGTTCCTCGATCCAATCCCGTAGGTCGCTGGTTAGGCGTGTATCTGCCGCCGCAAGCTCCTCGGCGGGGATTTCAAGGACGGCCGCGAGGCGATCCTTGAGCTCAGCACTTGGAAGGCGGCGACCGGCTTCAATGTCGGCAACGTAAGCTGGCGTCACGCCAATCTGCGATCCGAGCTGGCGTAGCGACCAGTTGCGGCGCAGGCGTCGGTTTTTTACGAGGTCTCCAATTTCCTGCACCCAACGATTATCGACAACGTATGCATACCTTGTCAAGTAGCGCGCAGTTGTTAAGCTATCATTAAGTAATTAAGGTTGTTACTGTGGACGCAGTATCGGTTTGGTTTATGTATTTCGTTGTTTGCCTACCCATGGTTAGCATATCAACGGTATTTCAAACCTTGATCGTGGTTTAACAAAGTGCTATTTTACTAACTATGGGTATGCAAACAGCCTCCAAGTTAAACCGCCTTCAACGCGATCTTCCGGAAGGGCTCGTCGTCGATGCCGCTTGGCTGGAGCGCATGGGCTACTCCAGTGCCCTTCGGAGCAAATATGCCTCCCACGGCTGGCTGGAACAGGTCGCTCGCGGGGTCTATCGCCGACCGACTCCGCTGCTCTCCAGCCCCCATAAGAAGGATGAGCCGCTTCGCTGGCAACATGTTGTGATCTCGCTTCAGACAGTGCTGCAACGTCCCTTTATCGTTGGCGGCCGAACCGCCCTGGAATTGCAGGGCTTCGCGCACTATCTCGGCGCAGGCGAATTACGAGAGGTCCATCTATATGGCAACGAACGCCCGCCGGCATGGATAGGCAAATTGAAGCTCGAAACGAAGTTCGTTTTTCACAATGCGAAAAAGCTCTTCAAAATCGCGAGGCCTGGCCCTGTCGGACCCAGCATGGAGCAACTCGGTACGCAGCCTCTTGGCGGTGGCTTCGTCCGCCAGCCCTGGGGCCAATGGGGATGGCCACTAATTCTCTCTGCGCCGGAAAGGGCGATCCTCGAATTGCTGGATGAAGTGCCGCAAAACGAAACCTTTCATCAGGCGGACATGCTGATGGAAGGACTGCGCACCCTGAGTCCGAAGCGGCTGCAGAGACTGCTCGTCGAGTGCCGCAACATCAAGGTGAAGCGGCTATTCTTGTGGTTTGCGGAGCGCCATCGGCCATCCTGGCTCGATGCGCTCGACCGTAGCGGGATCGATCTCGGCAAGGGCAAGCGCATGCTCGTCAAGGGCGGTAAGCTCGACCGGAAATTCAATATCACGGTACCGGAGTCGTTCGATGGCGATCGCTGACGGTTATCGCAAACAGGTCTCGCTGCTGATCCGCACGATCCCCTTCGTTGCGGCGGAAAAGGAATTCGCCCTCAAGGGCGGTACCGCGATCAATCTTTTCCTGCGCGATATGCCGAGGCTCTCAGTCGATATCGATCTCACTTATGTTCCGGTGGCTGATCGTGCGACATCCCTGAAAGGCATCGATTCCGGGATGAAGCGTATTGCTGATGGGATCACGAAAGGCGTGCCCAATGTGGAGTTGAGCCCAAGCACGCTAAAAGGCGAGAACTGCACGACGAAGTTGCTGATGCGAGTCGATGACGCGCAGATCAAAGTCGAGGTCACCCCCGTGCTGCGCGGTTGTGTGTACGAGCCCGCGATGAAACGTGTGTCGCCGAAGGTCGAAGAGCAATTTGGCTTTGCCGAAATGACGGTCGCCAATTTTGCCGATCTCTATGCCGGCAAAATAATGGCGGCTCTCGACCGCCAGCACCCGCGCGATCTGTTCGATGTGCACGACCTGCTCGCCAACGAAGGTGTCGACGAGACGCTGCGCAAAGCCTTCGTTGTGTATCTTCTCAGCCACAATCGCCCGATGTCAGAAGTCCTCGCGCCGCAGCGTCTCGACATTTCGGCCGAATATAAACGTGGGTTCGAAGGTATGGTCGACCAACCCGTGAGCCTCGATGATCTCCTGAAGACGCGCGAGGACCTAATCAACGAGATCGTGGGGAAGATGCCGGATGACCACAAGAAATTTCTGGTGTCAGTGAAAAAGGGTGATCCGGAGTGGCAACTGCTCGGCCTGCCCGGCGCCAAGGATCTGCCGGCGGTTCGCTGGAAGCTCGAAAACCTCGCGAAGCTCAGCGCCGAAAAGCGAGGGGAACTTTTGAAGGGCCTCAACAAAGCGTTGAACCTCAAGGAAGCATAGAGAGTGAGGTTGTCCCAAGAGTTTGTAATGTCGCACCATCTGTTGCTGGTCGAACTAATGATGCTGATGATCATGGTTATGATGCTGTTGCTACTGCTGGCGGCGTAGTCGTAGCCGGTACAGTCGGCGTCATGGTCGGCACCATGGTGGCCATGGGCACTTTCGTCCGCACCTCAGCGCACTCGTTCCCGCTTTTAAACAAAAATGTGGATAAGGTTGTGCCAGGTCTGCGCAGTGGAGCGTCCTGCTTGGCTTTCACCACTTTGCCACAAACGTTGGGCAGTTTTCCGTTTGATCAGAGTGGCACTGCAAAACTGCAAATGGGAGTAGGCGCATGCGCGGAACTATTAGAGTGCTTTTTCCAGCGTCCACCCCTGGGGCCCGCGTTTTCCAGTCACAATTCTGCCGACGGTTTCCTGTTCAGGGATTGAGTACAGCAGGCCTGCTTGCCGCATTTTCAGGCCTAGCCAGCTCTTTGTCTCCACGCAGACAGCCAGGTAATGTTCGCTAGGCGATAAGATAGCGGCCTCAACCTGCGATTTGGCATTCGCGATCCTCGACAGCTCTACTGCAATGCTGGTCCAAAGCTCCTGTTTGTCCGCCTTCCTCCGCAACCCGTTCAACAGATTCAGGAGAGGCTCCAGGCGGCATGCGCCATTCGTAGTCATGAACTCGAAATGCGCATTCATTTGCGTTAGGTCACATGTTCTCAGATCATCAGGATGGATCTTCTTCCCACTCCACATACATAATTTTGCTTCGGCGGGCACGCAGTATTTCCCGGACGCGGAAGCAATGCTTTCCGCTTGCAGCGCGCGAGTGCCAGAAACACTGCTCGAGACGAAGAACTCTTTTAGGGCACGCTTCCCCGTTACGGCAGATCTCTCAAGCAAAGATGGCAACACTTTTCTATTCGATACCTCACATCTCAGCAGGACACCCGGGACAACAATCTTTCCAGTAACGTCGCACGTTTCGCTCTCTTCCGATAAAAGCGGTTGACCAGTCTCCGCGCACACGACAAATTCATCGCGATAACCAGTCTTGCCGCTGACAATCGATCGTTGCCGCCTGTCCTTCCGATATCGCTTGCCCGATACATTGCTCGTCTCGAGTTCATCAGTGAGGGCGAGTGCTCCAGTAAACTCACATCTTGCAAAGAACTGGGGTTCAGCGCGTTTGCCGGACAAGTCCGAAGTCTTCAGAATGGATTTTAGGACCTTGTTATGAGTTACACATGATTCTTCCAGCTCATCTTGCAAGGCGCGCTTACCTGTAGCGGCACATTGCTCAATGAATTCGTGCAATGCCACGCGATCGCTGGCTTCGGATTTTACAAGCAAGTGTTTCAAGACGGATAAGCCGCTAATCTCGCAACGCGCGAAACATTCAACAGGAGCAACTTTTTGAGACACCGCGCAGCGAAATAGCTCCGGGCACTTCCGTTTGCTATCGGTTGGAATAACAGCGATGGTGCTTTCGTATTCATGCTCGGATCCCAGATCGAAAAGAGTCTTCAGCCGTAGCTGCCGTCGAACTGTGCCCTCCATACCAACCAGAGTTGTGTCTAAACGAGGTGTGAAGTCGTCTTCAACTTTTTTCCTCTTACGCGCGTCTGCGCCTGCGGCGACCAATTCCTGACCCCGCCGATCAACGTAGAAGCGACAGAATTCAGAGACACCCGGATCCTGCGTTGCTTTCTCGACCACAAAAGCACCGTTTATTCCAACCGCTTCTGGCGTCTTTAGCGGGTCGGAAATTGGACTTGCTCCCGTCAAGCCTGCTGAAACCCAGTGTTCGTCAGGAGAAATGTTGATATCCACGAGCCGTTCGTAGCTGTCATGACCCACAGTTGCGCGTACCCGCACGGTTGCAGTTCCAGCAAATGACCGAAGTGTTTCACCAATCTGGATGGAACGGAAGTTCCCCTCAAAACCCTCGACCCAGTCCCTTGCCATCTGCTGCGCTTTAGAAGCTGCCTCCTCATCGAGATCCAGGGCTTGATGCAACCCAGTGTCGACCATCCTCGTGACCAGCCGACTGAAAGCTGGTGTGCCAGGACGGTAAAGGACTGCATTTGAGGAGTGAGTTTCGTCAAAACAAATCCGATCCATTTTGCCGTCATGCTCGCTAACATACACGCCGTCAGGTTCTTGAGTTAACCGAGTTCCGAGACTGGCCAGTGCCGCCAAGACAAATTCTCTGGCGTCCATCGACCTCGCGACGACCGGCAAGTCGGGATATGGAATCTCCTCCCCAACAGCATCTTCCATCTTTCCGAACATCGCGTCGATGGTTTTTTCCTGGTTCTGGAGCTCAACCTTGGCTTCGGCTATGCTCTTTTCCGCGAGCTTTGTTGCCGAGTCCACATCTTTACCGGCTAGGGACGCGATGACGAGCCGGCGGATCAATTCCTGGAACGGTAGACCATCTTCGTTCTGGTCGTTCATGCCCGTCGCCTCGAGCAGAGCTTCTATGTCTCCGATCGCGTGAGATGCCAGCTGGAGTTTCTCCATCAGTCTTCCTACGATGTACTCCTCAAAAGTTCCCCGGAGAATCATGTTGCAGATGCAAACGCTTGCGTGCTCTGAGGCCAGGCGCTGAATGCGTCCGATGCGCTGCTCGACAATCATCGGATTCCACGGAAGGTCGAAATTAACGAGAACATTCGCAGCCTGGAGATTAACGCCCTCGGATCCTGCCTCGGTTGAGACAATTACGTGGATCTCTGGTACGGCCTTCTTAAACTTGGTGATCGTACGCTGGTTTCGTTCGCCCGAATCCCCATTGATTAAACCGCACGTAATTCCTCGTGCCTGCAGAAAGGATTCGATGGTCGTTTGTGTTTCGCGCCGCGTCGTGAATACCACCAGTCTCCATCGATCGGGCTGCTCCGCTCGCAATTCTTCAACTAGGGAGGCAAGACCACGCAATTTGGCTGTGACGCTGATCTTGCCAACAATCTCGTCGACTCGCGTGGCTAAACTTTCAGGCACGGTTCCCCTAGCAGCCATATTCTTGAGCTCGGCACGCACTGCATGTGGGCTGCTGATCACAGCCTGAAGAATTGAAATCTGCGAAAGGCGGTTCAGGCTTCGGATGGAACGGGCAATGACGTCGATGAGCTCAAGCTCTTCGGGAACTGGGTCAACCTTATGTAGTTGGACGACACGTTCAGGAAAGTGTAGGTTGGCATCCGCACGCCGAATTCTAGACATGTACCCGTAGACTATCGATCGGAAACTGTCCCGCATGTGAGCGGCCAAGTGCCGAGCTTGTGTCCGATCGTCAGCGATAAAAGTTCGAGCAAACATCCCCTCGCTTCCGAATGGATTCTGATGTCCTCGCGCAACCGATAACAAATCAACCAGGGAATAAATATCCCACAGTCGATTCTGAAGGGGCGTAGCCGTAAGCATAAGGACATACTTGAACATACGGTTGGCTAGAGCCTCGCGAAATCGTTGCGCTACTTGAGGTGCCTGGTTCGTTCCATACAGATTACGAAGCTTGTGTGCCTCGTCTAGAATCAGCATTTCGAATCCGGCTTGGCTCAACGCTTCGAGATGCATTCGTGCAGAATGGTACGTCGTGATAATTGCGCCCCCGCCATCCGGCACCTTCGCCTTTACAAGATCATTTCCTATAGCTTCAACACCCGGGATCGCAAACTTCGTCTCCAGTTCCTCCTTCCACTGCGGCATGAGCAGCTTCGGACAAACAACTAGGATCTTCGAGACTCGATGTCGAGCCATCAGTTCACTAGCAATCAGACCAGCGCTAATGGTCTTGCCCAACCCAACGTCATCAGCCAAGAGAGTGACGGGTAGGCGGCGACAGAAGGTCACCAAATTGCTGATTTGGTGATAGTACGGTTCAATGTGATCGTGCCATTTAGGCTCGGACTTTAGATCCTGACGATCTCGGATCAGAATGGGATCAACCAGGTCCCATTCCTGTGCGGCACGGTAGAGCTTGTAAGCGGAAGGATCCGGTGCCCTTCGCAGGGTTTTTGTTTGCAGTTTTGGAAGCTGAACATCCATCGGCTTCTAAGGGCTCTGAATTAGATTTGTTAAGGCACGCCAGATCGCGTACATTCCATAGGAATCGAGCGCACAGTAATCCCTCAGATCGGCGCGCAGCCGCGCACATTCTTGCTCATCGATTTCACCCGAGATGATCTTGCTCCATGTCAAAGACGCCATGGCGCCATCATGGATTCCCAGGTCCGAATAACTGAGTTCGGGCGCTAGGACTGGTAGGACCTTTTTGATGGAAACTGATCCACACAGGTCCCTATGAACAAAGTGCTGTTTTGAAAAGATGTCCATCAGATCATAGAAACGATCGTTGAGCTCAATGATGTATTCGCGTTCAGGCGAACAGCGGCGGGCGACGCTGTCGTTGACGTAGCACTCGAAAGCCTTGTTCCACGCAATCACTGAACCAAATGGGCTGACGTGCTCGCGAAGGGAATTCAGGAAATCACTGGTGGGATCGCCGCGCCCTACGTGCAGGAAATCGCGGTGTATCGGCTCCTCGTCGGGGGAACCGACGATGTGGACCGAATACTGCAACGGAATCTGGTCGTAAGGCGAATAGCCACTGAACAGTGGCAGGGCGGACGCGAATGTCTCATAGTCGATGAAGTGCAGAGGAAAAGCAAGGTCGGCAAGTTCCTTCGCGATCGCGTTCTTGTCGATTATCGTCTGGCCGGTTCGATATGCCCGAAGCTGATTGCTCTGGCCTTTCGTGAGCTTAATGTCAGAAGGTATGTCCTCTAGCGCGAAACTGCCGGCATCGACCAACTCTTTGAGCTTCTTGGGGCTGCTTCCTATGCGGGTAATATCGTGGATTCCGTAACCCGGCACGTCCGGATTCGAATAATGAAATGTGCTGCAGTGCCGGGATCTTCCTTTATATATGCAGGAACACGGACCGGATGGCTCTGTCCGGGCCAGGAGATAAACTCGTGCCTCTTGCATTTCTTTACTGACGGTCTCTGAGATGTCGTCTACATCCGCGGTGAGATCGACTGCATTGAACAACTTCTGGATGTCGAGATCGTTCTGACGCACGTAGTCGGGATTAAGAAGTATCAGAGAGGCTCGCTTCAGTTTGATACCGTGTTTTCGCAGAAGAACAGCTTGAAACGCAAGATCGTAAACATGCTCTTCTTTTTGTTTGGTTGCGGACTTTATCTCATAGATCGACCATTCGTCCGTCCCGGGCTCGCACTGAAGAACATCTACTATTGCCAGACACTCTTCTCGCTCGAATACTGGCTGGAACAGTGTGCGAGTGTTTGAAGCGATCAGGGAGCAAGTGTCCTGTAACGCGTCCGTTTGTGTACCGGCAACGATCACGCCGTCTGGAAACAACCACGGGCAACTCGCTCCACCTCAATGCCCATTTCCATGACGGACTGCTCATATTCCGTCACTTCAGTCGAGTAGTACACGTCGGGCTTGTGAATGCGCAGCCAGGCGTTTTTGGCGCAAGCTCGCCAGAGAATGTAATCGGTCTTGGAGATGGACGACACAGCGCATCGGCCAGTCGGGGAGCACTCGGATTGTGTGCGGGCTAACAATTGTGTGCCCGAGCCGATAGACACTTCGCCTGTACGGGAGAATCGGCAAGCGGAAGCCCCCCAGACGAGAAGCCATCCGGCTTTCATCCTTCGCTTCGCCGAATCGCGTTAACGATAGCAGCCCATCATCGAATGTCAAACGGCTCTAAAGTGCTAGACGTCGGCCTCGACCATTGCTTGACCTGGATCCGCAGTATTAGGGGCCTGCTCGTCACCGGCCGCGAGGGCGGCCTGCGAGTCGAGCACCTCGACTCCTCTCAGCCGCCGATTGATAGTCCGCGTCTTGCTATTCACCAGTTTCAGAGTGGTCTGGACCGTTCCGACTTGTTTCTCGACCTTAGCCATTAAGCCACCGAATTTCTCAAATTCAAATTTCGTCGCTGCAAGCAGCTTCCAGACCTCGCCGCCCTTCTTTTGAATAGCGAGCGTGCGGAATCCCATCTGCAGACTCGTGAGCAACGCCGCGAAGGTCGTGGGACCGGCGAGGCAAACATGAAAAGTCGACTGCAAATCATCAACTAAGCCCGGGCGACGCACGACTTCGGCGAATAGACCTTCGGTCGGCAGAAACATGACGGCAAAGTTCGTTGTCGTCGGCGGATCAATGTACTTTTCCTTAATCGTCTTGGCAGATGCTCGTACGACCCCGTCGAGTTTGGCGACGGCTTCTTTCATTCCAGCTTGGTCGCCACGATTTTGAGCATCTTCCAATCTTTCCCAGGCTTCGCGTGGAAACTTCGCATCGACCGGAAGCAGAACGGGCTCGCCGTCCTCCGTACCCGGCATGCGAATGGCGTACTCGACCGACTCCTGCGAGTCCTTCCGAATGCGAGCGTTCACAACGTACTGCTCTGGGGCAAGCATCTGATCGAGCAGAAGACCCAGCTGCACTTCTCCGAAACCTCCCCTGGTTTTCACATTCGTCAATACTCGTTTGAGATCTCCAACGCCGTTTGCGAGATCCTTCATTTCTCCCAGGCCGAGCTGCACTCTCCCAAGCTGCTCAGTAACCAAGCCGAAGCTATCGGTCAGCCGTTTTTCGAGCGTCGTGTGCAGCTTCTCATCAACCGTCTGGCGCATCTGCTCCAATTTCTCGTTATTGCTCTCAGTCAACTTGTCGAGTCGCGATTCGACGCCCTGCCGCAACGCGTCTTGCTTCTGCTCGTTGGCGGCGGAGAGCTCTTTCACTTTCCCCGTTAGATCAACCAAGCTACTTTGCACTTTGCTACTGAGCTCTTTGTTTGTCTCGCGCAGTTCGGATCCCAGCCGGCTGAAGTTGGTCTGCACGGAATCCTTCAGCTGCTCGTTCGCTTGGGTTTGGTTATCCCGGAATTGCGTCAGCTGATCGGTCACCTGCTGCTGCAGGCCGGCGAACTTCTCCTGCATGACATCGCGCAGCTGCTGGTCAGATTCGGTTGTGCTGCCTACCAGCCGATCGATCTGGGCCGTTACTCCGTCGCGAAGCTGGTTGGCCGTGGACACCTGATCGCGGCGCGCCTCGGAGAGGTTGTCGTTGATTTGTCCGCCGAGCTGGCCGACGTGGGTGACCAGCTCTTCGCGCAGCGATCGCGCGTCAGCTGCAGCTTCTTGTCGGGCTTGCTGCGAGTGGCTGAGGCTGTCTTCTCTGAGCGTGCGCATTTCGGCGCTCACTTTGCCATCGAGCCGTTCGGCAGAGCCGCGCAGGTCTGCCAGACCAGTCAGCAGCTCTGGGATTGAATCCTGTTGCGCTTTGCGACGGCTTCCCAGATAGAGAATTATGAGGACAGCTAAGAGAACAATCTGAACGGCAGCCAGAGCGACAAGAAGCATCTTCGACCTCCCCGATTGACCTGAATCTACGAGTTACACCTTTCGCACTGCAGTGACGCCGCGCACAACGACTCAATTCATCATACTCTCGGTGGCGAATATAAAGCGAAACTACTTTAGGCGCGCATACCAGCGCGACTCCCTTCTGGCGCCGGATTGGCGCCCTTAGGAAGCTTCTTGGGTCCAGTTTCACGGAAACGCTTCTTGCCACCCGTTTGGTGCCGTAGCAGACTCGGCCCTGCAAGAATCTGCTCCACCTTTGACGCTGCCTCTTCCTGCATGTGCGGCAACAAGTGGGAGTAGACATCCAGGGTGAATGCAGCACTGGCATGACCGAGCTGCTCAGCAACAACCTTGGGCGGAACGCCGGCTGCCAGCGCGAGCGTTGCGCTTGTGTGGCGTAGGTCGTATAGACGAATGATCGGCAGTTCGGCCTGGCGCAGAATTGCTTTGAACCTTTTTGCCAACTTATCGGAGTAGATCGGGTGACCAGCAGGAGAGGTGAAGACCAGCTCCGAATTGTCAGGCAGGCTACATTCGCTCCGCCGCATCGTTTTCGCCTGCAACTTCTTAAGTGTTTCGAGCACCCAATCCTGAAGTTTAATAACGCGTCGACTGCGCGCTCGCTTCGTCTCCGCAAAACGCCAACCGCCCGCTGATCTCTCCAGGGTGCGCACGACGCTTACAGTACCGCGATCCCAATCGACGTCCTCACATTTCAACCCGAGGTATTCCGACGGGCGCATGCCGGTGGTGAGAGCGACTGCAAAGACCGGCCCGTAGTGAGTCTTGATTGCCGCCGACAGGAATGCTCTCGACTGCTTTGCATTGAGAACCCGCATCTCCCGCCGTCGAAGCCGGGGTAGCTGGACGCCGTCGGTGGGATCCTGCGCCAGGAGCCGCCAGCGGATGGCCTGGCGCATGGCGGAGCGAAGCACAGAATGCGCGTAGCGGACGGTGCGAGACGACAGACCGCGATCGATCATTTTCTGATATGCATTCTGCACATCGAGCGGAGTGACCGCGGACAGTATTCGTTCGCCGAGTGCGGGTCGGATATAGCGCCGCATGAGGCTTTCGTAGCTCTTATAGCTCTTCCTGCGGAGTCTTGGTTTCGCAGCTGTGTCCAACCACCGATCGAGAAATTCATCCAGGGTAGTCTCCGATCCCTCGAGGCCGCGTCCCAGGTCGCGCTCGCGCAGCATCTTGGTTAGGTATTCCTGGGCCCGGCGAGCGGTGCCGTGGATGGTGCGGTTGTGGTAGCGGCGCTTCCGAGTCTCGGGCTCACGGCCGAGGAATACGCGGACGAGCCAGCGGTGTCGCCCCCGCCCCACGATTTGTCCCGTCTTACGAGCCAACGAAAACTCCTCCCGAAAATCTGGCACACGGCTGGCACACGGGCACCGGCGACGGTGCTGCAACGGCAATCACTTAGGGGAGGAGATGGGTGAGGGGCAATCAGTCATCCTGGGGGGGACGAAAAATAATCAGCTCGAAATCCGCCCACCCCGAATCAACGTCAACCTCGGGGGAGGTGTAGGCAAGCTGAGGGGCCGACGCAGTTTCGGCTTCGCACCGACGACCGGGATCGGACAAGGGTTGGAGATCAACATTCGAATCGCTCCCCAGCGGTCCGCAACTTGGACTCGGGCCCTCTGCCTGGCGATGCGAATCAATGTTTCGTCAGGAATGCCCTGGAATCGCGATATCCCAGAGATAGTCCCGACCACCTCGGTCCTGATCCGCAGGGGTACCTGGTTGACCCACTCTTTGGTTGGCTGCATAGGTTTCCACCTCTGTTCTACCAATCCCCAGGCGCAAATCTCTAAAAAAACAGAAATAAATTTCGCGCCATAGCACGATCGTTACCGTCCGCTCTGATTACCTCCGAGCTCATTGTTCGCGAGATCTTAGCGATTCTGCGTCCCAACTTGGTAGAACAGCAGTGCAACCGTCTGCCGACGTTGCGGTGTCGTTAACTCATCAGGAGGCGATCGTGGATAAACGTTTCACAGAGCGCACCGACACCTTGGGACTGTCGGCTAGGTCCACAAGACAGTTAGAGCGGATCATTGATGACGCCGCCTGGCTCACATATCCCTTGCACCTAGCTGCGGGCATTCTGAAGATTTTCGCTTACGGCTCACTGTTCATCATCGCGATCTTCCTGTACGTCGGCATTTGGATGACGACCGCCCATGATCGCCGTGCGGAAGAGATCAAGGATTTCGCCTCGGAGCAAACTATCTATCGAGTTGATTTGGCGAACAATTCCGTAACCATTGCCAAGGCTGGCTACGCCGTCGACAAGGAAGACTTCGACGCGGCGTTCAATGGCTGCTTGGGCAGCGGTGGGCAACTCAAGAACCCCACCTTCTGGGACCACAACTGGCTGGCCGAAAAATCCGACGTGTTCCAGTCGGCCTACATCGGTGCCTCGCACAATATCGCCGCTTTGCAGTACGCGATCTACCGTGCGAAGCATCATGAGCAGGTTGCGTCGTTCCACGGCGTCTGCGGGTATAGCGAGAACGTGAAGATCGCTGCTCCTGTCGTCTACATCGCGTTCCTGCATCGCACGGACGAGTCGATCATGGACTCGGCGAACGCCCGCTACAACTGGTTTACAGGCATGTGCCTGACGGATTGCACGGACAAGGATTTCTCGCCGCGTAACGACAGCATCTACGCGGATGTCGTCAGCCCGCAGGTGACAGCAAACCAGGGCAAGGCTCTGGCGGTTCTGGAAGCCACGGGCAGCACCGAGTTTTGGGTTGCGACGGCTCATGCAAACGGCATCACCGACGAGGACGAGTTGTTCGCGAGCTACGCGGCAAATAATCAGGTTCAGCTTGCCAAGCTGCTCAGCCACAAGATGACGCCACAGGAAGATTTCAACCGCGAGTTCACTGCGGGGCTTATCCTGTTCGGACTCTTTATGCTGATTGTGCTTTGGCTTGGTTGGAAGATCGGAAAGCAAGTCTGAGATGGGAATAGACTGTGACTCACAGGGCGGATTAAGACCAAGCGTGCCACAGCAAATCGGTTTTGACCGCTGAACGCACGAGGGGGACCCGTGAAGGGCAAATCCCCTGATTTCATGCATTCCGGGCCCTTGCCTAGGGGGTGGTCAAAAAGGGTGTCTGCGGCTACTTCATTTTATGCGGCCTTTCGCCCCCTGTTTCGCCAAAGGTGTACGCTAGCCCACGGGTATACGTTTTGAAACGGTTGATCATGGTCTCTGGTGATTAGTCATGGGCGGATGAAGCCTCATTCCCTCATCCTTCGCACGGCCTCTGCCGTGTGAAGGCCGTGTGAGATTTTGAGCGGTTTGTTGGCTCTGAAACAATGCTCGACCTATCAGTCAGTTGCTGGCATTTGTTGTCGATGCAAGCGCACGCAGCAGTATTCATGGTCCAACGATGGTCCACTTATGGTCCAGATTTGAGCCAAAACAGGCCGACGTCTGCCGCTAGGGCAGAGGCCATTTCCGTTCCGATTTGAAAAGCGCAACGTTGCAGAGACTGACAATTCGTACACGAGTTCTTTGCCGGGGTTTGTCACATTGCCCTGTGATGTGCTAGCCTCCACGGAATATCATGCGGCGATTCGTTGCCAGTCTCGTGCTTTTGCTGACGGCCTGGAGCTTTGTGGCTCCGATGGCTTTGGCATTCACGGGAAAAGATGTGCCTGCCTGCTGTCGTCGTAACGGGAAGCATCACTGCCAAATGTCGGGAATGTCCGCTATAGCAGCATTGTCTGCCGATGGTGTTCCCAGTTTTCGCTCTCGTCCCTCTGATTGCCCTTATCGCTCGCAGAAAGCCACAACCACAGGCACTGCCGCACCACACAGTGAAACCATCTCGACGCAGGAACTACCGTCCACAATTTTTGTCTCTGCCTCACATTCTCGCCTCCGATATTCGCAAGCTCCTACTGCTAATTCGCAACGCGGTCCTCCACCGTTTTCGCTCTAACCAACTCTAGCTTGTAGGGACAGGGCGAGCCTCGCGTGCCATTGCACTCCGAGTGCTCTCTATGTTTACCAGTTCTTTCCACGTGGTTCGCCTCTGCAGAAGCGGCATAGGTCTGAGGTGGCAAACAGCTGACGGAACTAAATCAGCCAGAGGAGGGAGCCATGGCCTTTCGAAAATATGTAGAAGCCATCTTTATCTTGTTCCTGCTTAGCTTCGTCTTGTTTACTCCGAGTGTCGCCCAAACAGAGCTCGCCCACGTCTCTGGCCGTGTGACCGATCAATCTGGCGCGATGGTCGTGGACACGGAAGTGGAAATCAAGAACGTCGACACCAGTCTCTCTATCACTGTCAAAACAAATCAGGATGGGCTCTATA